>Ga0307990_1000306_pt1 | contig 46810 bp, 37 predicted proteins | sample EllFjometagen129_FD_203168 | JGI IMG/M metagenome (GOLD analysis project Ga0307990, IMG submission 203168) | Marine microbial communities from Ellis Fjord, Antarctic Ocean - #129 | ecosystem: Environmental > Aquatic > Marine > Unclassified | place: Southern Ocean | collected 2014-10-08
TAAACCCGATTTCTTTCTCATAATCTGAAATTTTTTGTGGTGAATAATTTCTAATTATAGAAAGAATCGGGTACTTTTAAAAGAGCTATCCGCGTAGGCGGATTTAGTTCAACACATGGTATAAAGCATGCGGGTTTAGCTTCGCTGAGTTCCCTACGGTCGGTTCTGTGGTTTTCGAAGCTTTGTGGCTCGTAAAAAAGCTAGTGTAAACTGGTTATAATAAATACCCCGATCAAAACCTTAATAACAGGCCTAAAAGCCTCAATATCTATTTGATCCTCGGTACAAGAAAAGACAAGGGAACTTAATCGTTCCGTAAACCTATTGTTTTGTTAGGCGCATAGTTCACCCTTGCCTTTTACCAGCTTATCACTTTGATCCCTGTTTTACACTTAAAATTAATCAATGAAATCTTTAGTTTTTAGCGAATGCTAATCTAAAGGTTAGGGTGCATAAAATAAAAGACACAGTATGAAAACAATTGGACTAATAGGAGGAATGAGTTGGGAATCCTCAATTGAGTATTACAAACTGATAAATGAAAAGGTAAATGAAATGCTCGGTGGATTTCATTCATGTAGAAGCCTTATGTACTCTTTAGATTTTGCTGAAATTGAGAAGTTGCAACATGAGGATAATTGGAAAGAATTAGATTTTATTATGGCTGATTCTGCAAAAAGACTTGAAGATGCTGGAGCTGATATTATAGTTTTATGTACCAATACAATGCATTTATGTAGCAAAGCGATTAAAGAGAACATATCGATACCATTCTTGCATATTGCAGAAGCAACAGGCGAAGAAATTGTGAGTCGAAAAATAAAAAAAGTGGGATTACTCGGAACGAAGTTTACAATGGAAAAGGATTTTTATAGAAAGGTTCTCAACGAAAAATTTGGAATTGAAGTTATAATACCAAATGGAAAAGAAAGAGAACAAGTGCATAAGATTATTTATGAAGAATTGGTTCATGGACAGATAATAGAGGAATCAAAAGAAAAATTTAAGACGATTATAAGCAATTTGAAAAAAGATGGTGCAGAAGGAGTGATTTTAGGATGTACTGAAATTCCTTTATTGATTTCTGATTCTGACGTAAATATTCCAATATTTGATACAACAACATTACATGCCGAAAAAGCCGTAGAATGGTTATTAAAGAAATATTAAATTTACGCATCCTAACACTGCATATGAAACAAATTGATTTATTTCATCCAAGAGTTTTTAATGACTAAGAATGGGGTCGAAGTGGTTTTTCAAGGTTGGTGCCCCGCACGAAATTTCTGTAACGGAGGATAGGAACGTACCCCGCAATCCCCAACTTTATATATTGCAGGACCCTTGAGTTTAATTTTTGCCCCACTCCTACTCTTAATTATTATTCTTATCTTTGATAGTGTCATATGATACTATCACCATGAAACCTCCATACGAAATAACCAATAAAATCTTAAGTCTAATCGCTTCAATTTCTGAGAAAATTGGAGAAATTAAGTCGGCCCATTTAATTAAGCCACCAGCAGAATTAAGAAAAAGAAACAGGATCAAAACCATTCAATCATCGCTAGAAATTGAAGGCAATACATTGACGGTTGAGCAAATAACGGATTTAGTTGAAAACAAAAGAGTAGTTGGACCTAGAAAAGATATTTTAGAAGTAACAAATGCAATCAATGTTTATTCCAAACTAAATAAATTTAAACCCTGTCAACTTAAATCCCTTTGCGAAGCTCATAAACTTTTAATGAATGGTCTGCTGGATGATGCAGGTAGACTCAGAACTAAATCTGTTGGAATAGTTAAAGGTGAAGAAGTTGCCCATATCGCTCCTCCTGGTGAAATGGTAACACCACTAATGAATGAGCTATTTGATTACCTTAAAAACAATGATGACATTCTGCTTGTAAAAAGTTGTGTCTTTCACTATGAGTTTGAACTCATTCATCCATTCATAGGCGGAAATGGAAGGATGGGAAGACTATGGCAAACAATGATTTTAAAGGACTATTCCCCAGTTTTTGAACATTTACCAATTGAGCCATTAATAAAGGAACGTCAACAAGAATATTATAATGTCCTTGGAAAATCAGATAATCATGGGACTTCAACAATCTTTATTGAATTTATGTTGGAAGTAATTAATGATTCATTAGAAGAACTACTTAACATTCAAAACCTAAACCTATCTAGTGAAGAAAGAATTCAATTATATGTTGAAATCGCAGATAAGGGTTATTTCACAAGACAGGAGTACCTTAGACATAACAAAGGAATTTCTCCTTCAACTGCTAGCCGAGATTTAAGGAACGCGGTTGAACAAGGAATTCTTGAAAAAACCGGGGACAAACGTTTAACAAAATACAAGTTCTTATAAAAACTAAACCTCTGGTCCAGGATTTCGGGAGTATTATAGATTGAAGGTTACAGGAAAGCACTGTTAGCTATGTCAAGCACCTGATCCAGTAAGCGTTCAAAGTCATCTTTTTCTGTGAAAGGATTCATCACTGAAACGCGTAGATATTGACTCTCTTTCGAAATCAATATCACCGGTTCATCATCTGCCCTCAAGCCCTCTTCCCAAATATCGTAAGCAGCACTTTTTTGTCTTGCCGCTAACATGGCTGTCAGGATATCCAAACAGCTTTGCGAAGTACCTGGCTACACTTCTTTCCATGGCCCCATTCGCAGGCCCCATTTCATACACAGCAGATCCATTATTTAAGAGTGCGCCTGCCATTGAACTAACTGCTGCCAGTGGATCTTCCGCCGTACACTGGTGTCCGATATACCCTGGATGATGCAGATGGTTCGAATCCTTCAACACCTCTTTTAAAAGCGTAGAAAAATCTGTTTTCTCTTGAAGAATATTAGTATACTTCTGAGCCAGCTCATCGGAATCTAATGATGGAAGTGCTACATAGATCCCATCATTTGAAAGCACTTTTTCCAGGTACTATGAGAGAATTTCAGTTGCTTCATTCGCTTGCTTTCTGAAATATTCGGGAGCGTAAAATTTGTTTATTTTATCCATCTATTTATTCATGTAGTATCGTGCAACCGGATAACGCATGAGTGTTTTTTCAGAAAAGGGTGATCGTTCGTAAATAAACCTTAACTGGGAATAGTGATCATTTGCGAAAATAGTATCGGTCTCTCTCCTTGCGAAAAATTCTTTTTTCAATTCCGGATCATTGTCTAGTATCTCTCCAGCTTTTTCATCGAATACATAGGGAGAGAAATACTCCTTCCTGGATAGAATCGGGTCGAAGAAATTCCAGTTAAAATATGAATCAACAGCTTCCGGTTCCAGCACCTGAACAATGAATTCGTTGGCCGTCTGATTGAGCGGAATAAACATGTCCCCAGCCAGAAAATTCAACATCCCCTTTTCGCTTCGCACCTTTGTCTGGGAATGAAAGTAATGACCATTGTATGCCGTAGAAGTTGTATTATAGTCATCAATGTAATAATACTCCACCATCAAAGTAGTATCCTTTTGAACAGGGTACATTTCAACCTTATTCAGTTTTAACATTTCCACAACCCTTTTCCATGCTGCAGGAACTATATAATAGTCAGGTGCCATGATACTTTTTACCGGAGAATAATAGCTATAATTCCTGATGCTTTTATCCCACGGGCTCTCCCTGTCGAAGTAGTAGGTCTGTTGTCCTGTCACTTCACTGGTTCTATACTTTATTTCAAATCCTTTGAACCGGATCTCATCGAATTGTGTTGTGTCCAAAGCCCAATGTATGGTGTAGTTATTTTTCAGTCGGAGCGACTCTTTAGCTGCCGCTCTCAATATGAGTATATCTGATTTATTATCAGCCAGGTAGAGCGATGCAGCTTTGATAAAATGGTAGGTAGACAGTACGCGATCCCTGAATGGTTTAAACATATGAGTTTCAAGTGTGAATCCTATGGTAGAAAACAAAGAGGCATAGCCAGTCGTATACCTGGGGTGATCCATAAATGCAACAATTCCATTTTCAGGATTTTTCCTGTCCATGCTCATAACATAAGGTGTCATTTCATAGGGAGTTTTCTTCATCTCCTCAAATAATGAAGGTAACATTGCATCATACATATAGGAGCTCAGCGGAGCATTAAATTTATCCCGCTGGGTGGCAATCAATGTAATTACATATTGATAGTCGGCACTATTGGAAGTATGCGTATCTATAAGAATATCCGGATCCCACTCTCTCAAAATCTTCACAAAGGACTGGGCATTCCTGGTATCCAGCTTCACAAAATCACGATTCAAGTCATTGTTAATGGCGTTGGCCCTGAATCCATGCTCTACAGGACCATTTTGGTTGGCCCGATGATATTCTCCCCTGTTCAGTGCACCTCCCACATTTAAAATTGGAACAATGCATATCACCACGCTATCGAGCAAAACTGAATACTCCGCAGGATTCTGAAGCACTTCCATCGCGAACTTTGCACTGGCATCCACTCCACATGGTTCACCGGGATGAATTCCGTTGTTGATGAGTATAACTGCCCTCCCTGATTGCTTAACTGATTTAGCATCAAAATGCTTGTCATTTGAAATAACAAAGAGGTGGAGTGGTTTACCGGCATCCGTCTCCCCGGCTACTGTCAAAGTACAATTTACGAAGTGTTCATCCAGGTAATTATAAAACTCAATGCTCTCTTTCCAGGTAAGCGTTTTACTCTCCTCGTATCTCAACACTGGCTGAGCAACAAGGTTAAAAGCGAAAAGGAATAAGATTAACGCAGATAAAAGGTTATTTTTCATTTTTATGTAAATAAGAATACAAATTTAATTTTTTTGCACTGGCCATCCTGATTATTTAGATTTAATATTCATAGCTCATATCATTTAGAAATAGTAAGATTTTCATTTAATTTTATCTTTCCGCAAAAAAAATGAATTTTAAGTATAGATGTCTTTTCTCGCTGGCTTAGCCGGGAAACATAAACGCTACAAATATGATTGACTTTAATGCACTTTTTAAGATTACTTATGGTTTATATATTGTATGCTCGGGAGATAAATCAAAGGGCAATGGTTTTATATCCAATACTGTCTTCCAGGTAAGTTCTGAGCCGGCAAAGTTTGCTGCTAGCTGCAACAAGGATAATCTCACATGTGAAATGATTGAAAAATCCGGAAATTTTTCAGTATCGGTCCTCCATAAAGATACGAATGCTGAGCTGATAGGCAGATTCGGTTTCCGCAGCGGTAAAGATTTTGACAAAATGGAATCTTTAAATGTGACATTTGGAGAAACAGGAGTCCCTATAGTCAGAGATGCCTCTATTGCTTGTTTAGAGTTCAAAGTAGTTGATCAATTAGATGTTGGGACACATATCCTGTTTATTGGGGAATTGGTAAGTGCGGAATTAATTGAAAAGGACCTTGAACCAATGACCTATGCTTTCTACAGGGAAGTAAAGAAAGGGCTTGCTCCCAGGAATGCACCAACATATATTGACAAAGAAAAGTTACAGGAGAAGACAGCAGTAAAAGAAAAGAGCATCTATAAATGTGCTGCATGCGGACACATCTATGATTCGAATGAGGAGGAGATTGCATTTGAAGATCTCCCTGGCGACTGGACCTGTCCGGTATGCGGCGTTGAGAAAGAAGATTTTATAAAAGTATAACAACAATAAACTCAAAATTATGGCTTCATTAAAAGGTAGCAGAACAGAACAAAATTTATTAAAATCTTTTGCAGGCGAATCACAGGCAAGAAACAGGTATGAGTTTTTTGCGAAGATTGCCAAGAAAGAAGGTTATGAGCAAATCGCAGCAATATTCCAGGAAACTGCCAACCAGGAAAAGGAGCATGCGAAACGTTTCTTTAAATTCCTTGAAGGCGGTATGACTGAAATCACAGCCACATATCCTGCAGGCATCATTGGAACAACCAAAGAAAACCTGAAGGCAGCAGCTGAAGGTGAAAACGAAGAATGGACAGATCTTTATCCGGAATTTGCAAAGATTGCTAAAGAAGAGGGATTCAAAGAAATCGCTGTAGCATTTAAGATGATCGCAAAAGTAGAAGCAGAACATGAGCGTCGCTTTCTGAAACTATTGCAAAATATTTCAGAAGACAAAGTATTTATTAAGGATGGTAAGGTATGGTGGAAGTGCCTCAACTGCGGTTATGTATATGAATCAGAGAAAGCATTGGAGAATTGTCCGGCCTGCAATCATCCTAAAGCGTATATGCAAGTAAGAGAGGAGAATTACTAAGGGAGTAAGAAGGCGAGACATAGAGAGAACGGAGCTACGCTCCAGTGAGAAGGTAAGATTTCGTAATAAACATATGGAATATGAGAAATGCTGCTCTTTCGATATTCATGGCAGTAGTTCTGCGGTCATCACTAAAAAAAGGTGCTCTTCCCGGAAGATATTAGATGTACTTAACCTTCGGGGCAGGTCTGGACGTTTCGTTATGGTATTTCACTTTTGGGTAACCCAGGATTAATGCAGCATATACTTTGTGCCTGGAGGGAATTCTCATCTCTCTTCTCAAAACTTTATTTCGCTCCATGGCTTTAACAATGAACCCAATAAAACAGCTACCATTTTATCTTTTCCTGGAAAATTTACTAAAAGTTTGATTTGTATAATGGGGGTATTTCAATCCTGAATTGTCCTCTTTATGAAAACAGGCAAATACCTGTAGTTAACAATTAGCAAACTAAAAACTTTTAAAATGAAATTATTAAAATTTAGCACCACAGCAATAATTGCCATCAGCATATTCTTAACTTCTTGCGAGGATTTTGGATTCTGCATACATGGCGAAGGTGATATCGTAACAGAATCGATTGATATATCAGATTTCTCCTCCATCGATCTTATTGGAGCCGATGATGTGTATATTACGTATGGCGACTCACTTTCAGTTACAGCCACAGGCCACCAAAATATTATTGACCGTCTGAAAAGAAATGTCCACGGAAACACCTGGAATATTTGCCTGGAAACTGGATGTCATGTAGATTATGAACTCACAGTATATATTACAATGCCCGATATTGAAACCATAAGCATCCTTGGTTCAGGAGATGTTTATGTAGATGATTTCATCAATGGCGGAGACCTGGAATTGTCGATTGGTGGATCAGGTGACATTGAATTGAACCGTTTTGAAAATTGTCCAAAAATTGATGCATCAATAACCGGAAGTGGAGATATCAAGCTTCAGGATGCTGTTCCTGCACTGGAGGTCCTCGATATAGGAATTATTGGTTCCGGTAAATTCTATGGTTACCCGGCCGAAACGCTTGAAGCATTTATCGACATCGTTGGCAGTGGTAGCTGCTATGTTTCAACATCAGACCTGCTTGATGTGCACATCAGTGGATCAGGGGATGTCTATTATAAAGGATTCCCTTCTGTAATTCTGAAAGTAACCGGCTCAGGAAGTGTCATTGAAAGGAACTAGCTGAAGAATATATTTTCATAAGTTAATTTAACGAAGAGGAGTGTAAGAATTTGCACTCCTTTTCTATGTATTGAATTTAAAATTACTATTTTTCATTCTTCTAATCCTCTTTAATTAGCTCAATATATCAATACAAATCAAATATGGTATCCAGTACATTCTACCAGGTTTTCATCGATCCCCTGCTATACAAGGTTCACTCAAATGCAGTGTCCCTTATACCTAAAGGATCGAAAGTCATTGATATTGCATGTGGTAACGGCACACTTGCATTAAAGATCTCCTCAGAAGCAGCTCATGTTACAGGAATTGATCTGTCAGCTGAATCCATCAATTATGCGAAGAAGCGTGCTGAAAAAACCGGTAAATCAAATGTTGAATTTTTAGAGATGGATGCCACAGATTTATCACGCTTCAAGGATTCAGAATTTGATGTGGCTACCATATCTATGGCGGTACATCAATTCAGGGCGGAGACAGCGCTTCGAATTTTGAAACAATTAAAAATAATTTCAAAGCAAGTCATAGTCATCGATTATAATTTTCCCCTGCCTGGTGAAATTATAGGACTACTTATCAGGACTATTGAATTGTTTGCTGGGAAAGAACACAACCGCAACTTCAAATCATACCTGAAGCTTGGAGGAGCACATGCTTTCGCTGAGAGCATCGGATTGAAATTAGAAAATTCTTATGGAAGCAGGAAAAGTATTTTTATGATAGGAAAAAGTAAATCCCCAGCTTAAACAGGAATAGAAATCAATCAATCCGATTTAAAAATCAATCAATAACTTAATATTTTCAGTCAACAACAGGTAAAAAAATATGAACAACAAAAAAGGAGATACATCAAGGGCCGGTAAACTGCAAATTGCTGTATTCATGCTTTATTTCTGGCATAATATTTGAGCTACAACCGACGTAACAACATTGTTACATACACCATTACTCTTACTTAATATTAATTTCGATGAAAAAATTAATACCACTAACTATACTTACAGGAATGGCCGTGCTACTATCTGGCTGTGCTACCCTGTTTACAGGAACCACACAAAGTGTTACCATTGATTCAGAACCCCAGGGTGCCAATATCGTAGTTGACGGTCAGCTTTTGGGAACAACTCCAGCCAGGGTGCGTCTAAACCGTGACCTGAATGCCTTTTTAGATGATGGAAAATATATCCGGCTCGAAAAAGATGGATTTGTTCCTGACGGATACATACTTGGCGCTGATATTGAGCCATACTCAATACTAAACACGGTTATGCTTTTCTTCTGGGCTATAGATGGTGCCACCGGCGCTCTTATGAGATACGACAGCGATTATTACAATTTCCTGCTCGTTCCCTACTCATCAAATCCGCCCTACAATGGACCTGCTATGGGAAATCAGCCAGCCACATATCAGCAAGTAACGCCAAACAACCAGGTGGACAGAGAAGAAGAAGTGGATAATTATGAGAAGCTGATGAAGCTGGTCGATCTTTATGAGGAGGGCTTGATTACTAAAGAGGAATTCGAAACAGAAAAAGCAAAGATCTTTAATAAGTAAATTTGTAAGATGGGCCTTTGGCCCGTGAGATACCATCTTCGCCAAGGCTATGATGGTTGAAAAAGGTGAGAAATTAAGATATAAATTCTATTTTTGAGGGAGACTTAAGAATTGATGAACATTGTAGAGCGATGACTCCTTTCAGGAAAACAATTACTTCTTTAATTATTGCCAGGGGAAAAAAGATCGAATTGAAAAGATTTTCTAAAGCTCCTGTATATATTGGTGGCTGTGGCCGATCAGGCACAACTTTATTATTATCTATCCTATCCTCACACAAAGAAATCTTTGCATGTCCAAAAGAACTAAACCTTTTTTTCGATGCTGAGGTAAGTGGTGAAAACGTGACTCTGCCCATGATTTATCGGCTTTACCGCACATTTATCACAAAGAAAATCAAACCAACAGCTAAGAGGTATTGTGAAAAATCCCCGGCCAATGTCCAGCGGATTGAAGCCATAGACAAATACCATAAAGGCAAATTTAAGCTGATTCATATCATTAGAGATGGAAGAGATGTTACCCTTTCCAAACACCCAACAAAAGTAGATCAGCATTGGGTTGAACCCAAACGATGGGTCAGAGACGTAAAACTCGGACAAAAATTCAAAGATCATCCGGCAGTTCTTACCATACATTATGAAGCCCTGGTGAGCGAATACGAAAAGACCATAAGAGATATTTGTCTCTTCCTTGACATTCATCTCTCAGAAGAAATCCTCCACTGGCACAAATACACTACCGTCAGAAAAAACAGGGCCCTCTACTCCCCCATCAAAGAATTAAACAGCGCTTCCATAGGTAATTATAAAAGGCCCGAACATAAGGAAAGATTGAAAGAGTTTATGCAAAATGCAGAGGCTGTGGAACTGTTGAAAAAACTAGGGTATGAAGAGTGATGAGGTATTGGGATGTTGGGGTGTAGCTCCGTACTTCGACTCCGCACAACGTAACACTCCACCCGATCAGCCCCCAGTTCACATATTGGGGATTTTTTTTGCCTAAATCTTACCTGGGGTGCAATATTTCTCAGCTACAAAATTGACTATTAATAAAATATGTATTATATTTACTCTTTCTTATATATGAAATATTCTTATTTAGTAATATTTTAGAAATGGATTATCGTAAAATTCTAAAGGATGCAAACCTGAGGGTTACTCCACAACGAATAACTGTACTGGAAGCTATATCCCAGATCAATAATCATCCTTCAGCTGATGATATCAGCAGAATCATGCAGAATAATCATCCAAACATTGCCCTGGGAACGATTTATAATATCCTGGATAGCTTTACCAGTGCAGGAATACTTACACGTGTAAAAACGGATAAGGGAAGCATGCTGTATGATATGGTTTCTGATAAACACCATCATTTGTACGGTAGTAATTCAGACAGGATAGAAGATTATTATGATGACGATTTGGACCACCTATTAGAAGAATATTTTAATAATAAGAATATCAAAGGTTTCGATATTGAAGAGATTAAGGTACAAGTGGTGGGGAAATTTAAAAAGTAATATTTAGATAATTATTGAACTCAATAAATTAGTATTAATATAAATTAAAAATTAAAATTAAAATGGAAGATCAAGTAAATCAAGAGCTTATCTCAATGCCAAGAATCGGAGATCAGGCACCAAAATTCACAGCTGTAACAACCCAGGGAGACATCAATTATCCCTCAGATTATGAAGGACACTGGTCAATTTTATTCAGTCACCCTGCAGACTTTACCCCTGTTTGTACATCTGAATTTATGACTTTTGCAACTATGGAAAGTCAGTTTGAAGAACTTAATTGCAAGTTAATCGGACTCTCAATTGACGGACTCTACAGCCATATTGCATGGTTACGTACTATCAAAGAGAAGATCGAATATAAAGGCATGAAAGATGTGGAAGTAACATTCCCATTGATAGAGGACATTAAAATGGATGTTGCCAAAAAATATGGCATGGTTCAACCAAATGAAGATACTACAAAAGCTGTAAGAGCAGTATTCTTTGTTGATCCAAAAGGAATCATCAGGGCTATTATTTATTATCCACTAAGCTTAGGAAGAAACTTCGACGAATTATTGCGCGTTGTTCAGGCACTTAAAGCTGCCGATGAGTTCTCAATTGCAACCCCGGCAGACTGGCGTCCTGGAGATGATGTAATCGTTCCTACTGCAGGATCTTGCGGTTCTGCAAAAGAGAGAATGGAAAGCAAAGAAGAAATGACTTGCTATGACTGGTTCTTCTGTACTAAGAAATTAGACGAAGACAAGGCTCTGAAAGCCATTAAGAAATAGAAAAATTCACCCTATTGAGAAGCCCGGCAAATGTCGGGCTTTTTTATTGCAACTTTTATCAAAATCATTTAGCTTTAAGCTTTCACCCTGGCTCAATTTGAGAAAAGTAATTAAGCATAAAAATAATAGGAAATAGAACTAAATCATTGCTTATGAAATCGTACATATTGCCATTTCTTTTTATACTTGCACTGGGATGCACTAGTCAAACAAATCCTGTATCAGCACCACTAGATGCTCCTTTTATATGGGAGAATGCAAATATTTATTTTCTCCTGACAGATCGTTTCAGTAACGGAGAACCGGAGAATGATATCAATTTTAACAGGACCGAAGAGTGCGCTGTGAACCGGGGATTTCAGGGTGGAGACCTGGCCGGTGTTACAGAAAAAATCGAAGAAGGATATTTCAATGACCTGGGCATCACTGCCATCTGGATGACCCCCTTCGTTGAACAGGTCCATGGATTGGTAGATGAAGGAACCGGTCCTACTTATGGATATCATGGCTACTGGGCCAAAGACTGGACCTCCCTTGACCCCAACTTTGGTACAGAAGAGGAACTTGCTCAACTCATTGAGACAGCACACCAGCATGGAATCCGGATTGTGATGGATGTGGTGATCAACCATACAGGGCCTGTAACAGAATCAGATCCGGCATGGAATCCGGAATGGGTACGACTGACTCCAACATGTGAACACTATAGCTATAAGACTACTGTTCCTTGTACCCTGGTTAAAAATCTTCCAGACATTAAAACTGATAGTAATGAAGAAGTTGAGCTTCCTGATGAGCTTCTGAAGAAATGGGAGAAGGAAGGGCGACTTGAGCAGGAAGTAGAAGAGTTGGACACTTTTTTTGAACTTACCGGGTACCCACGAACACCAACTTATTACTTGATCAAGTGGCTGACAGATTATGTCAGGAAATATGGAATTGACGCATATCGGCTGGATACAGCCAAACATGTAGAAGAAGATGTCTGGGCAAAGCTGAGAAAAGAAGCAGACCGGGCATATAGTGAATGGAAAGCCGAGCACCCCGATAAGGTTCTGTCTGACAATAAATTCTTTATGTTTGGAGAAGTCTATAACTATGGCATCTCCACAGGAAAAATGTACAATTTTGGAGATACCCTGGTGAATTTTTATGAATATGGAATTAACGGCCTTATCAACTTTGAGTTCAGAACAGATGTCGGAAAACCCTATGAGGAGATTTTTAGCAAATATTCTGATATCCTGAATGGAGAACTATCAGGTAATACTGTAATCAACTATGTTTGCTCTCATGACGATGAGTGGTCACATGACAGGATGAGGAAGAATCCCATTGAGACAGCGACAAAATTGCTGCTATGCCCTGGTATCACACAAATATACTATGGAGATGAAACTTCCAGGATATTAGAAGCAGAGGGCGCTATGGGTGATGCACATCTCCGTTCATTTATGAATTGGGAAGAGCTGGACGCAAATTCTGAAGTGTCCGGACACAAGGTGAAAGATGTTCTTTTGCACTGGCAGAAAATGGGAAAATTCAGGGCTCATCATCCATCCGTTGGAGCCGGTATACATACCATGCTATCAGCATCACCCTATATATTTAAAAGAGAATTTACTTCAGGTGATTACACGGATAAGGTTGTTGTTGGACTCGCTCTCCCTTCCGGGTCAAAGATCATACCTGTTGAGCATGAATTTGAAGATGGAACAACAATCTTTGACAGCTATTCTGGAGAATCCGCCACGGTGAGTGGAGGAAAGGTCACCCTCGATACAGAGTTTGATATCGTACTGCTGGCTGCAATATAATAATATAATTTACAGTTTGAATTTTCGTTATTATGTTAGGAGCTACAGCTTGTAATCGACTACTTCACTACCCAAAAGAAGATTCCACGGATACATTTTTTGAGTAAGGGAAAGCATAAATTAATTAAGTGAAATATTATTGTCCCATCAATAAGTTTTCCTAGTTTTGAGCTTCAATTTTAAAAAATAAATTCCTATAAAATGAGAAAACTATCTCTGGCATTCTTGCTAATGTTGGCTACCCTGACAGTTTTTGGTCAGAAATCACAATATGCTAACCTAAAGGAAGCTATATTTTCCGCCCGCAATCTGAGAAGTGAAAGCGGTCCAGCAAATGTTGTCTGGATCAAAGGCGGATCTCAATATTCATTTACAAAAAATAACCAGGGTATACAGGAAATCTGGATCCATAATATATCCAGTGGTGAAGAAACACTTGCATTTTCAACAGAAGGATTGAGTATGAAGGATTCGGAAGCTCCATTCAGGTATAGGTCATTTGAGTGGGCCGGAGATTACAGCACCCTGCTCTTTCAAACCAATTTCAATCCTATATGGAGATATTCCGGCGATTCAGACTATTACTACTATTCCATTGAGAATAAGAAACTTGAACTAATCGTAGAACAGGCATTTTCTGCAGAAGTTTCACCCGATGGTACCAAACTGGGCTATGGAAAAGATGGAGATTTATATATGTACACCTTTATTGATCAAAAAATCACACGCTTTACTGACGATGCAGAAAAATATTTCTACAACGGGCGCTGGGGATGGGCATATGAAGAGGAATTTGGACTTGTTCAAGCCTGGCACTGGTCTCACGATTCGAAATACATTGCTTTCTGGCAATCAGATGAGAGAGAGGTTCCAATATATATTTTAACCGACTTCGCCGGCATACACCCGGAATATATAGAAGTCTCTTATCCAAAGGTTGGTGATAAGGCACCTGATGTAAAAATCGGAGTAATTAATACAGAAAGCGATGAGAAAAATTGGATTGATTTTGATTTACAGGGCGGCTATATCCCTCGCATTTATTGGACATCTAATCCGGGTGAATTGGCTCTTGTTTATTTGAACAGGGCACAAAACAACATGGAACTCTATTTTTCCGATGTAAACACACAAGATAAAAACCTTGTTTATCAGGAAACTTCTGATTCATGGATCGATGTATCAGATTACTTTTCTGGAGAAGACAACCATTTCTATTTTCCTGAAGGTATGAAGCAATTCTTCCTCGTCTCAGAAGTGGATGACTGGGCACATATTTATATGATTAACTATTCAGGAGAAAAAATTAGCCAGGTAACTACCGGAGAATACGAAGTGTCTGGTATTAAGGCAATTGATACAGATAAGAAAACACTATATTTCCTGTCTAAAGAAGTATCTCCTTTGGCACGCAACCTGTATTCAATCAGGTTTAATGGGAAAAAGAAGAAGAGAATCACGCAGGCAGAAGGAAGCCACCGCGTTGATGTTAGTCCTGACGGTAAGTATTTTTTCGACACCTACTCTGATGTGAACACTCCTTCCCAGGTAGAATTTAGCAGTACTGACGGAAAAATCAACGAAAAAATAGCAGACGGTGAGAATGTGAAAGAATTTCTTGAAACACATGCATACGCACCCAAGGAATTGTTCTCATTTACAAACAGTGATGGCATCACATTAGATGGTTTCATTATCAAACCCATGAATTTCGATCCCAATAAGAAATACCCTTTACTCATGTCGATCTATGGTGGACCAGGCTCACAGGGTGTGTATAACACATTTGGCACCAATGGCTGGCAACAATACTTAGCACAGGAGAGTTTTGTTATAGCCAATGTAAATAACCGTGGAAATAGCGGATATGGCAGTGATTTTGAGAAAGCAGTGTACGGACAGCTGGGAAGATATGAATCGAAAGATTTTGTTGAAACCGCTCAGTACCTGGCTGAAAAAGAATGGATTGACGGAGAAAACATGGCTATTTACGGACATAGCTACGGCGGATTCATGTCAAGTTTCACCATGGTAAAACATCCCGGTGTATTTAAAGCAGCAATCGTAACAGCGCCTAATTGTGACCAACGACTTTATGATTGCATTCTTACTGAGCGAATCATGGGTCTAATTGAGGACAATGAAGATGGATATATTGAAAGTGCTGTTACTACGCATGCTGCTAATTTAGAAGGCAAAATGTTGCTGGTTCACTCATTAATGGATGAAAATGTACACCCACAGCATACATTTCAACTTGTAAATGCCTTCAATATGGCAGGAAAAGACGTTGACCTAAGGATTTATCCTCCGGGAGACCATGGTGTTTCTACTGACCTTACAACCTATCTTTTACTGCAAAGGCAATACACTGAATTTTTGGAAGAGCACTTAAAGTAAAGAAAGTTGAACTGGAGAAACAAACAATTAATTTTGTCCTGTTACCAAATCACTCATTTTCTTGCACCCTATCATTACTTTTTCGTCTGAAATTTCTACATTTATCCATATCATAAATCAAGCACATGGAATATACTGCAGACAATAAGCGATATACTAATTTTCCATATTCACGATGTGGAAAAAGTGGTTTGAGACTCCCCCCGGTATCATTGGGCTTATGGCATAATTTCGGCGGTGTTGATCCTTATGAGAGAAGCAAGGTCATACTTCGCAGAGCTTTCGACCTGGGGATCACTCATTTCGACCTGGCAAACAACTATGGTCCTCCTTCCGGTTCCGCAGAAGAGACCTTTGGAAAGGTAATGAAAGAAGATTTGCTGACTTACAGAGATGAACTAATTATCTCTACAAAAGCCGGGTACGAAATGTGGCCGGGACCCTATGGTGAATGGGGATCGCGCAAATACATGATAGCCAGCCTGGACCAGAGTTTGAAGAGAATGGGACTCGAATATGTGGATATATTTTATTCCCACCGTCCCGATCCGGATACTCCTATTGAAGAAACAATGGGAGCCCTTGACCATGCAGTAAGGAGTGGGAAAGCGCTTTATGCTGGAATTTCAAATTACAATGCTGAACAAACAAAAAAAGCTGTTGATGTACTTGATTCACTTGGAACTCCATGTCTCATACATCAACCCAGGTACAATATGTTTGACAGGTGGGTTGAAGATGAACTTCTGGATGTACTTGAAGAGGAAGGTATTGGCTGTATTACATTCAGTCCACTAGCCCAGGGTTTGCTTACCAACCGTTATCTAAAGGGAATCCCTGAAGATTCCAGGGCAGCTAAGGAGCATTTCCTAAAAAAGGCGAATATCACGAATGAATTAGTCCAGACCATCACCTCATTAGATGAAATAGCAAATAATAGAGGGCAATCCCTGGCACAAATGGCCCTGGCATGGATTATGAAAGACAAGCGAGTTACCAGCGTGCTAATTGGTGTCAGTAGTGTTGCTCAACTTGAAGACAGCATTAAAGCCACTCAGAACTTAGATTTCTCAACAGAAGAACTATCTACTATCAATAAGGTACTAAGCAAATAAGCATGATTCAGAAGAAAAACATAAACTGGGGAATACTGGGTTGTGGCTGGATAGCCCAACAATTTGCAGATGCTTTAAACGGCACAGAGGGCGCAGTATTACATGCAGTCGGCTCAAGAAGCCAGGATAAAGCAAACGAATTTGCCAAAAAGAATGATGCTATTAAAGCATATGGAACCTACATGGCACTTATTGAAGATCAGAATATAGATATCATATATATTGCCACTCCGCACAGTCATCATTTTGCAAATACAAAAGTATGCCTGGAGAAGGGGAAGCACGTGCTTTGTGAAAAGGCCTTTACCGTAAACGCGTCCCAGGCAAAGGTCTTACTCGACCTGGCTAAATCAAAGGGCCTTTTCCTGATGGAAGCCCTGTGGAGTAAATTCCTGCCCGGCATGATAAAAGCGAAGGAATTGATTGACAATGGAATAATTGGAGATGTCATTTCCATGGATGCAGACTTCGGATCAAAGTTTGAAATAAATCCAAAGCACAGGTTATTTAATCCATACCTGGCAGGCGGTGTGTTGCTTGATATTGGTATTTATCCGCTGTTTCTAAGCTTGTATATGTTTGGGAAGCCAAAGGTTTTAAAAGCCCATTCTGTGCTGGACAGCAACAATATAGATTTGACTACTTCAATGATTAGTGAACATAGCACAGGAACAATGTGTAATCTTACCAGCACCTCTCTTGCTGCGAGGCCGGTAAAGGCATCTTTCTACGGCACAAAAGGAAAACTTGAGTTCGATAACTGGTGGTTCACACCCTGTAACTTCACGCTGACACTAAATGATAAAGAACCTGAAATTCATGAGTTTCCTGCAGATGTAAATGGATATGAATACGAAGCTATCGAAGCAATGAACTGTTTGAAAGAAGGAAAAACGGAAAGTGAGATTATGCCTCACAGTTTTACCATCCTGCTCATGGAAATGATGGATGAGATTAGAAGTCAGTGTGGAATTACATATCCCCAGGAGCTGGAATCATTAGAAAAGCCATTTGGGATAGAAGAAATGTGAGAAGGTGAGATGCATCCTTGTTCGTAGAATATATTAGTAATTGGCTGCCAAAAGTTAATTTTGCTTTGCTATTTCCAGGAATTTTCCATAAGCATTTTCCCAGTTATCTCTATTCTCAGGCATATATTCCTTTAAATCAAAGGATTGTCGGACAATTTTTCTTAAGTGGCAAAGATCTTGAAGATACCCCAATCCCTTTGCCTGAACAAGTATATTACCAAGTGCGGTAGCTTCACCTGGTCCTGCAACAATCTTTCTTCCTGTTGCATTCGCCGTAAACTGGCAAAGAAGTTCATTCCTGGATCCTTCACCTATGATATGAATTACATTAATCTTCTTTCCTGTTACCAGTTCCAATTGATCCATAACCATTCGATACTTCAAAGCAAGTCCTTCTAATATTGTTCGTGCCAGTGAGCCAATTCCTTTTGGCACAAGCTGATCAGTTTGCCTGCAGTATGTATCAATCGCTGCTGGCATATCCAGGGGATTAAAAAAGCCGGGGTAATCCGGATCGATGAGTCCTTCAAATGACGCTGCATCCTCTGCCATCGACTCAATTCTTGCATAGTCCAGGTCGGGATCTTTCTTTAACCACGATTCACGACACTGTTGCAAGATCCACAACCCCATAATATTTTTAAGGAATCTGAAGGTTTGGTCTACCCCACCCACGTTGGTAAAATTAAACATCAGTGAACTTTGATTAATGATGGTGCTATCGTTTTCTATACCCATCAATGACCAGGTGCCTGAACTGATATATGCCCAGTCGTCACCTTCAGCTGGTACAGCAGCAATAGCTGCAGCCGATTCATGTGAAGTAACTGCCATCACCTTGATTCCTTCAACATCGATAGATCTTGAGATGTTTTCATTTAAAACGCCAATCTGTGTCCCTGGCATCACAACATCCTGCATCAAATCCTCAGAAATACCTATCTCATTGAAAAGAGATGAATCCCAGTGCATTTTTTCAGGATTAAACAGTTGCGAAGTTGTGGCAAGTGTAAACTCTGATTTTGCTTCACCAGAAAGCATGTAATTGATCAAATCCGGTATGAACAATAATTTATCAGCGATCTCCAATACCGGATCCTCATTTAATTTCATTGCATATAACTGGTAAATTGTATTAAACTTATGTAATGCAATTCCGGTTTTCTTGTAGATTTCAAACCTGGTCATTTTCTCCATGAATTCAGACATTGATGTCTCTGTCATTGGATCCCTGTATGTATAAGGAATACGCAATAATGATCCGGCCCTTCCAATCAGCCCAAAATCCACTCCCCAGGAATTTACGCCAATACTTTGAGGAATTACATTTTCCTCCCTGATGCATTTTTGTAGTGCTATAACTATCTCTTCATAAAACCTGTATATATTCCAATAATAATGCCCTCCAATATGCAGTTGTCCGGTCGAGAACCTGTGAATCTCCTTTAATTCAATTCTTTCCCTTTCCAATAAGGTTCCAAGAATTGCTCTTCCGCTTTCTGCTCCCAGGTCAAATGCCAGAAAATACTGTATGGCCATACTAAGTTAGGTTTGGATGAAAATATTGTCGTACTTCTAAAATCTGTCCGGCAATAAGTCCTTCAGGACTATAACCGGCCTGTTTTGCCGTTATATATATCTGGATAGACTTAGCCATGATATCGATCTTATCAAATTTCAACCACTCTTTATAATCTCAACTAAAAAAATCCATAAACTGCCTGGTTGTCAGTGTTGCAGTAAATGGAAAAAGTAAAACTAAAACCCGGTATGTTGGTCTCGAACCTACTCTCCAAATACAGAACAGGCATACCTGATTCGATACGAAGATACTCACTTAATTTCTTATCTGCCAGAACCTCCTGAAGTTTTTGCTCTCCCAAATAATTTCAAGTCAATACTACAAGCGCATAGAATCTAGCGGAAATTTATTCATAGATGAACCGTGTTTACTGATTCTGCATAGGATTAGCCGAACTTCTTCCCCTGTTTCCGTATTTGTACAGCTCAAACCTGCTTTGGGATACCTTTCTTGGCCAGTTGTTATTACCCATATCACAGTCAGCTGTTTCCAGGAAAGGATCGAGCATAACTGATGCAAGTTCCTTATCTATGATAAATACTTTCCTGGTATCAACATTATCCCTGGACCAAATTTCGGCAGGCACCCTTTGTATTTCAGAAGTCCCATCTTTAAAATTTAGCTGGACAATCAAAGGCATTACCATTCCTCCAATATTCTTGAAGTCTATTTGAACATAATACTTCTTTGCATTAATAAATTCCAGCTCCTTTTGATCCAAATTTGAAAGATACTTCTCAAAATGTTCCTGGTCATCAGGAGTAACAACATTTTCGTCGTAGCTATCGTAAAAATCCCTCATCGTTTCATCTTTCTCAACAACAGATTTGAATGCTTTGCGATTTCTTTGTACGGTCAATTCCTCCGACTCTTCCTCGGCAGCTATTATTGAAAAATTCTTTTCATCAACGGGATTCCCGGATTTAATAGAATAAACATCTACGTCTTCTATAGAGATATCAACACGATCGATACCATAGAACCAACCACGCCAGTACCAATCCAGATCAACAGCTGAAGCATCTTCCATGGTCCTGAAAAAATCATCCGGTGTTGGGTGTTTAAATTTCCATCTCTGTGCATATTGCTTAAATGCAAAATCAAACAACGCTCTTCCCATTATAGTCTCTCTGAGAATAATCAAACCGGTTGCCGGTTTTCTGTAAGCATTGGCATTAAATTGCATCGTCAGATCACCATTTATCATAATCGGAGCAATATTCGACTGATCGCCAGACATGTAATTTACTATATCCGCAGGTCTACCCGTTGGAGAAGGGTGGTTGTGATCCCACTCACGCTCCGCAAGTCCCTGTAAGAATGTATTTAATCCCTCATCCATCCATGTCCATTGTCTCTCATCGGAATTGACAATCATTGGGAAGAAATTATGTCCCACCTCATGAATGACTACTCCAATCATACTCCATTTTGTTCTTTCTGAATAGGTTCCATCTGACTCAGGCCTTCCCCCGTTAAAAGCCATCATTGGATACTCCATTCCTATCCACTTTGTATGAACTGAATAAGCTACCGGGTAGGGATAATCGAAAGTATGTTTTGAGTAAACTTTCAGTGTATGTGCAACAACCCTGGTTGAATACTTTTCCCATAAAGGATTTCCTTCAGGAGGATACAAAGACATAGCCATGGAGAATTTGTCACCAATTTTAACAGCCATTGCATCCCAAATAAATCTCCGGGAGCTTGAAAAGGCAAAATCCCTCACATTCTCAGCATGAAAGCTCCAGGTTTTTAATCCTTTTTTCTTGCTCTTCATCGCCTCAATTGCTTCATCTTCGCTTACAATAATTACTGGTTTATCATATGATTTTCCGGCTTTCTTTAAATTGTTAATTTCCTCTGCTGTAAGTACTTCGCTTTCATTCATCAATACCCCAGTTGCTCCAACAACATGGTCTTCAGGAACAGTAATCTTCACATCATAATTTCCAAAAGTAAGGGCAAATTCACTTCTTCCCAGGAATTGCTTGTTTTGCCATCCTTCCACCTCGTTGTATACGGCCATTCTTGGATAGAATTGAGCTATTGTATAGACATAGTTATCATCATCTTCAAAATATTCCATTCCGGAACGACCTCCCCCATCTTTCATTCTATCGTTAATATTATACCACCACTTTACGCTGAACTTAAATGTTTTTCCCGGCTTCAGCGGCTGAGGTAAATCTATGCGCATCATAGTATAATTGATGGTATGAGCCAAGGGTACACCTTTGGCATCCTTGACCTCAAGCAAGTTAAACCCTCCTTCAAAACTTCTTTCGATCCGATTTAGGGAAGAAGCAGGAATTCTTTCTCTCATGGACGAAGGTGAAGATTTAGATGTCAAACTATTCTTTTGCTGCTGATTTTGATCGAGTTGCACCCATAGATAACTCAGTTCATCAGGTGAATTATTATAATATGTTACTGTTTCAGAACCATGAATCTGCTGTTTTTCATCGTCTAATTCAATGCCTATCTTATAGTCTGCCCGCTGTTGCCAGTATTCATGACCCGGAGCTCCCGCAGCATTCCGGTACACATTGGGTGTTGCCAGATCGTTACGCAGCTGACGAAATTTATTTTTTGATGGAACAAAATCTTCCTGTGCACTAAGATTGGTCAGGATAAATGATGCTAGAAAAAACAGAACTACTTTTTTCATTATGAATTGGTTTAGCAACTACAAATTTAATACATTACACATAACACGCTAATCCTTATATTGATTATTGGGGGAATGTTTTAGATTTGTTATTTTAATGCTTGATTTACTAAAATAACTAAATTGAAAGAAAAGATATCCAAAACTTTGGCGAAATATACATTTCCAACACTTCTGATCGTCTTGCTCCTGCTGTCTTCATCATTTATTAGTCACAAATTCTATGTGAGCATCACTGAAATACGGCTCAATGATGAAAATAACACAATTGAGATTAGTATGCGGATATTTCCAGATGATCTCGACAGGGCTATATCTCAAATTCAGGGTGTAAATCCGCAAATCGCCACAGAGTTGGAGCATGAGGATGCCGATAAATGGATAGAAGATTATGTCTTGCAAAGGTTTTCCTTGCAGCTGAACGGTATTAAGATCAAATGCTCCTTCCTCGGCAAAGAACAGGAATCAGATGCTGTCTGGTGCTATTTTGAAGGGAAATTCACGGGAAGTCCCAAAGAACTAACTGTCACACAAAAGATACTCACTGACAGCTTTGAAGATCAGGTAAACATAGTCCAGTTCTACCACAATGATTTCAATAAGGGAATAATGCTGGATAAGAGCAAGACAACTGAGAAACTACAGATACTAAGTAAAAAAGAAAAAGATGAAAAGTAAAAGGTAAAAATAAATGATTGAAGCAGCACTATTTAATGCGGAGCGTTCAGGAGTTGATGAATTTATCAGCAAACTTACTGGGGATGTAATTATCGTAACTCAAACATACTTCCTTTGAGAAGAGCGCTGCAGTTTGCAAAATCTCCTTCCATTTATGCTCTGTTAAGTCACTTATAGTCTTTCCTGTAACGCCTAACTTATAAAAACCATACAATATACCTGCATTGAAAGTATCTCCTGCCCCAATGGTACTAACAGGTTCAATATGGTCAACCTTAACATGAAGCTGAAACTTCGGGGTAGCAAGGTATATTCCATGAGAGTTTGCTGTGTACACAAAATAGTCACAAAATGATAAGATTTTTTTGCTTGCTGCTTCAAAATCATTTACACCATAAATATTTCTCATATCCTCATCTGATGCTCTTATAAGGGTTGAAGCTGAGAAATTCTCTTCAATAATGTCTATTAGCTGTTCCAGGTCATCCAGGTGAGTAGATCTGAAGTTTGGATCATAGTAGACCAATGAATTATTAGCATTGGCTGCACTTAACATGCTCTTTATCTGGGGTCTCAAAGAGAGATTCAATCCGTAGAATGAGCCAAATAGCAAATAGTCTGATTCTGTAAATGTGGGTATCTCCTTATTCAGTCGTTGTTTAGGATAATCTTTATAAAAATCATATTCTGCATCCAAAGCTTCATTCAGAAAAGCCAGGGAGAGAGCAGACTTTCCATCCTCGAACATGATTACATATTCATTCCCAACTCCATTTTCACTTAGAAAATGCTTGATATAATTACCGATTCTATCATTTCCTACCTCGCTGATAAATTCTCCGGGGATTCCCAATCTACCCAGGGAGATCATTGCATTAAAAGCAGATCCTCCAGGTTTCGCTGCTTGCGGCTGATAATTTTTAAAGATAATGTCAAATACAGTTTCGCCAACTGCATATATTCTTGGAACGCTCATTTCACTAATTTCGATATGGACTTAAAGTTTTCATTACCTGAGACTCTTGCTAATTCAAAAAGAATTGATTCATAGGTAGATATGATAGCTCCCTCCCTTCTCATCCTTTCAATGGCAATCGTTTTATCATTTGGCTTTCTTGATGACACACAGTCCTCAATTACAACAGGACGGTATCCTTTCTTCATGAGATCAATGGTCGTCTGCAAAACACAGACGTGACTCTCGATTCCACAAATGATAACATTCTTCCTTTTAATTGCTTTAAGCTCACTCAAAAAAACGCTGTCATCACAACAAGAAAATGTCATCTTCTCCAATGGATCAAACTTCAGGAGTTTTTCAACTACCGGTGCAATCGTTGTCCCAAGACCCTTTCTATATTGTTCAGTTACCAATATAGGAATCTCCAAAATTCTCAAGCCCTCAAGAAGAATTTCTACATTCCTAAGCAAGACTTTGTGCTCGTTAATATGAGGAAACAATCTTTCCTGGATATCAATTACTAATCCAGTAGTATGCTCAGTCAAAATTCTCATTTCTTACCTGAATTTCTTGATTTCTCACCAAGGTAACCACCATGGTGCCTTTTTGCATAATCAGCAGCAGTAAAGTCAATTCTCTTCATCATCAGAACGGTAAGAGCATCTCCAATAACGGTCATTACTGTAGTTGATGTTGTTGGTGTAAGTCCCAGCGGACAGACTTCTTTTGGGCTGCCTGTGAAAATGGTATGATCTGCCATCTTAGGCAAATCGCTCTTCGGATTCCCTGTGATCAATACTACGGGAATTTTTTGGTGCAAGAGGTGAGTCAGATTAACCAACTCCAGTATCTCCCTTGTTCTTCCTGAATTCGACAGAACAATCAATACATCATTTTCCCTTATCACACCCAAATCACCATGCTGAGCTTCACTGGGATGCAAAAATATAGCAGGAGATCCGGTAGAGCTAAATGTGGTTGCAATGTTGTTAGCTACCTGTCCGGCTTTTCCCATGCCACTTACAATTATTTTACCACCTTTCTTCTGAACATGTGTATACAGAAGGTCAACAATCTTTTCATATTCAGCGCTAAGCGGGATTTTAGAAATTGCTTCTGCTTCAGAGTTAAATATTGCTTTTATATCATTTGTCATACTACAATTACTATTTCAATCTATATCTCTTTGGCGATCAACTCTTCCAGTTTAACCAGGTCAACAGTGAACTTTCGAATGCCTTCTGCCAGTTTCTCAACTCCCATAGCATCTTCATTATGAAGCCAGAGAAAGTCCTTTTGTTCAAGATGAATCTTTTGAAGATCCATGCTCATTGATGCTGCTGCATCGAGTCGAACTTTCAATTCACCGTCCATACTCTCTAATTCTCCCAACAATTTTGGCGATATGGTCAGAAGATCGCACCCGGCTAACTCAATGATCTCCCCAGTATTCCTGAATGAAGCTCCCATCACCTCAGTTTCATATCCGAATTTCTTATAATAATGGAAAATTTTCTGCACTGAATAAACTCCGGGATCTTCAGCTCCTGGAATATACTCTACTCCACGTTCCTTTTTATGCCAGTCGTATATTCTTCCAACAAAAGGTGATATCAACTGAACACCCGCTTCAGCGCAAGCTACTGCCTGCGCAAAGCTGAACAGAAGGGTCAGATTGCAGTGAATCCCCTCCTTATCAAGCTCCTCAGCGGCCTTTATGCCTTCCCATGTTGAAGCTAGTTTGACAAGAATCTTCTCACGCGATATGCCATTATCCTCATATAATCCAATCAATTTTCTTGCTTTCTCAATACTTCCTTCCTTATCGAATGACAAGCGTGCATCAACTTCCGTAGATACCCTCCGGGGCACAATATTTAAGATCTCAACTCCAAAAAGAACGGCAAGCATATCCAGGGTCTCAGCTAATTTCTCACTGCTGTTTGCTCCGCTCTTTCGTCCATATTCCAAAGCCCTGTACAGAATATCTTTATATTCAGACTTCTGTGTAGCTGCATAAATTAATGAAGGGTTGGTTGTTGCATCAATAGGTTTAAATCTTTTCATTGTCTGAAAATCACCTGTATCGGCTACTACCTGGGTGTGTCGCTTGAGTTGTTCTAAAAAATTCATTATTCAATGCTTAGTATAGTGCGTTTAGAAGTATCAAAGATAATAATTGTTTGCATGGGGCAAAGGGTCGGTATGTCAGTTATGTTTCCCGCCTTTGCAAAAAGAGCTTCAAAAGATTACGATCCTGGTAAGATTAATGAGCGCGAAGCTTCTGCAAAAGAATATGTGGCAAAAATGGCCCTGGCAGCATGAGAAAGAAAATAATCCAGAGAATTAGTACAGTTTCCTATACACAAATGAATATTTCGTACTTTTGTACAAAGCAAATCCAGAGCCATGAAAACAAATAAAACAATCCCGGCATTCACTATTATTCTGTTAGTGGTTTTTTCAGTAGCATGTAACAGGGATAAACAATTTTATGAAAGTGATTGGCACCAACAGCCCGACAGGGTTTGGGTGGGCCAGGATATGTGGGCTAACCGGCTTCAGGATTGGCATATAGAAGAGGGCAAGCTTCAGTGCATAAATACAAATCTTGGATTTCGGACTGTTCACTTACTTACGCAACAGATTGGTGATCAATTTGGTGAAGTCTCTGTTGAAGTTTCTATTGGACTCAATCCCAATGCCAGTAGATTGGGTGCTGACGGATGGGCTGGGATATTAATAGGCGCCGGGGAAGATCAACTGGATTACCGTGCCAGTGCTTTGATTCATCTTGCTCCGGGAAAAACGGGAGGAATTGTAGTAGCAGTGAATGAATACGGACAGGTAGTTTTCCTGGACAATACAAGTCAAAGAGAGCATTTTGGAAGTTTACCGGGCATGCCGGAATCCGAGATTCCTGACAGTATTTTACTTACGTTTGATATTTATCCCGCAGCAGACAGTCTTTACACAATCTCTGCCAATGCTGTGGATCAATTGACCAGGGAAATTATCTCTTCAAACACCCTCTCTAACATAGAACCCGTAAAGCTTATGGGAAACATTGCTATTGCAGCCAACCACATTGAAAAAAATCTGGAGGAATGCGCTTATTGGTTCAGCCACTTAAAAGTTTCCGGGGAAAAACTTATTAATGATCCTGCTCATCGCTTCGGCCCGATAATGGGAGTTCAATATACCCTGAGCAAGGACATATTGAAGCTAAGTGCTCAACTACCTCCTATCGGGGAAGAAGATGACCAGTTTGTAAAACTTTGGATGAAAGAAAAAAGTACCCGGGCCTGGACCTTACGAGATTCTGTAACAATTCAAACAGGATCATACACAGCACTATTCCGAAATGAAAACTGGGATAACGGTAAGGATATGGATTACCGCCTTACCTACAGGGTAAATGACATTAAAGGAAGAAAAAGAACTTTCTTCTATACAGGAAACATAGCCCCCGAACCTGTGGCAAAAAAAGAATTGGTGGTTGGTGCCTTCGCCGGCATTTCTCATTCTGATGGCAGTATCTCCAACTCCAACTTTAGTTATCCTGACCGCTTGTGGTTCCCCCACACCGAGTTTGTAAATTCCGTTGCTGCACAGCAACCAGACATCCTGTTTTTTACAGGCGACCAGGTTTATGAAGGAAGTCCCACCTTCCCTGATTTTTCCACTCCGGAAATTACGGAACTGGACTACCTCTATAAATGGTATCTGTTTCTCTGGACAGTGGGTGACCTAACACGAAATATTCCGGCAGTAAGTATTCCCAACGACCATGACGTTTACCATGACAATATCTGGGGTGCAGGAGGAAGAAAAGCTCCTGTTATGCCAGAAGATACTATTTACCCTGCTTACTATAAGAACAAAACTTTACACTGGCAACAGGACCAGGGCGGCTATAAGCTCAGGGCTTCTACTGTGAATATGATACAAACGACCCAGACGAGTCACCTCCCCGACCCTTACGATCTCAGACCGGTAGACCAGGATATAAATGTCTATTACACAGATTTGAATTATGGCAGGATAAGTTTCGCGATTCTCGAAGACAGAAAATTTAAATCGGCTCCGTCATTGATGTTACCTGATGCCAGGGTGGTGAATGGATTTGCACAAAATAGATATATCAGCGGTTGGCATATGGATAATCCGGAAGCTAAGCTTCTTGGCAATCGTCAGTTGGAATTTATTGACCACTGGACTGCAGATTGGTTTGAGACAGATATGAAAGCAACTATCAGTCAAACCATCTTTGCTAACCTCTCTACTTATCCATCAACTTTTATCACCGATGCAGGTACTCCCGGATTGGTTTCCCTACCTCCCGGTGAGATTCCTGAAAGATACCGGCTTGCCAAAGATATGGACTCCAATGGTTGGCCTCAAACCGGAAGGAACAAGGCACTTAAAGCCATCAGAAAAGGATTCCCTGTGATGATTGGGGGAGATCAACACCTTGGCTCGCTTATTCAAATGGGTGTGGATACATGGAATGATGCTGGATATTCATTTTGTGTTCCCGCTATCGGAAACCTCTGGCCAAGGAGATGGTTCCCACCAGAGCCGGGTCGCGAGCATAGAGAAGGAATGCCACCTTACACAGGGAAATACTTTGATGGCTTTGGAAACCGAATGGAAGTATGGGCTGTAGCCAATCCGGTTGAAACAGGAAAGAAACCCATTGCACTCTACGATCGTGCAGTTGGATATGGTATTATTAGATTTAATAAAGAAAAAGGTGAAATAACTTTCGAATGCTGGAAAAGAGAAGCTGATCCCGCTGATATAGAAAATGGCATGTTCCCCGGCTGGCCTCTGACAATAAATATGCTGGATAATTACTCAAGGCCTGTCCGCTCCTGGTTACCAAATTATGAAGTTTCAGGACTTTTAAAGCATCCTGTATTCCAGATTACGGATGAAGGCACCGGGGAGATTTTATATACTGTAAGGGTAAATGATAATACATATCAACCCGGGGTATTCGACTACAGTGGAATATATACTATTAAGATAGGCGACCCGGATACAGATAAGTTCCAGGTGTTTGAACATGTCAATTCAAGTTATAGGAAAAGGGTAGAAATAGTGAAAGTAGAATTCTAAGAACTTAATGATCTCGATTCTACCTCCTGTGTCTTACTTACTCTCCTCAATCAGGTAGTCTGTTGTAGTTATGATGCGGGCATATGATTTCAATGTAGCCAGCGTGGATTGATGGACGTGATCTGCAGGAACAATTGCTTCTCCATATTGAAGTGCCCTGGTCGCACAAGCATCAGCTATTACCGTAACTTCATATCCTAAATCACTAGCGGCTCTTGCGGCAGCTTCCATGCACATATGGGTCTGCATACCACAAATAACAAGACGAGATACATCGTTTTCCTTCAAAGTTTCATCCAGCCCGCTTTCCAAAAAAACGTTTACCTGGTCCTTACCTACAATCAGCTCATGCGATATCGGAGACACATATTCATGAATGTCACCTCCCGGCTCGTAATTGTGTCTCACATGGATTACCAATTCAAGATCTTTCCTGAATTGCTCCAATATCAATCCGGCATTTAATGCCGCCGCTTCCGGATTATCCAGTGGCAAATCTCCTCCAGGGAAATAAAATTGCTGAATATCTATCAATAACAAGGCCCTGTTCTGAGCATAGGTTTGAACAGAAAAACCACATATCAGCATCAGTATGATTGGAAAAATTCTGTATGTTTTTTTCATAGGAATAAATAATAAAAGTTACGGCTTACGGCAATTTAAGTAAAAATGATCTTGTGACAATCATTTTATGGAGTAATTGAATAGAAAATTATATGATTTACTGAAAGATCTCACCATTATAATTTAATTTCCCGCAAAGTGGAAGATCCGTGGAATAGATACTTACATGCAATATAAGCCAGGAATTGCATCTTAAATTAAAACGCTTAAATTTATCTTCAACTATGAAGATCTATTCTGTCCAATCTCGTCGCGATATGCGCGACTTTATAAATTTTCCCTATAAATTGTATGCCCGGGATGAAGTATGGGTCCCTCCTTTACGCAGTGAACAGAGAAAATTATTCCACCCCAAAACAAATCCATTTATGGAGCACTGCGAATGGCAGCTCTTCTTATTAAAAAACAATGGAAAAGTCATTGGACGCATTGCCGCATTTATCGACACACTTGGCGCCGAATTCTGGCAAGAGAGGATTGGTCTTTTCGGATACTATGAATGTATTCCTGATAAAACCGCCTCCACGCTGTTATTTGAAGCAGCTAAGGAATGGTTGGAGAAAGCAAAATGCACTTCAATGCGCGGTCCCTGGAGTTTAGTTTCCCAGGAATTTGGAATGGTGGTGGAAGGATTCAAGCCCTCCCCTGTTATCATGGCTCCATATAATCCGCCCTACTACAGAGAATACATGGAAGATTTCGGTTTGAAAAAAGCCAAAGATTTAATTTGTTGGGATATTTCTATTGCAGATGGTTACCGCCTACCTGGACGAATAAAAGATTTAACTGATAGTGTTGTAGAACGATACGGAATCAGTATTCGCCAACTGGACATGAAGAATTACGATGAGGAGATTCAAAATATCATTCAACTCTCAAATGAATCGCTCACCCAAAATTGGGGCTATTCTCCCGTTACCGATGCAGAAGTAAATGTCATGGCAAACGACATGAAGAGAATAATACAGCCAAAAGGCGTACTTTTTGCTGAAGACAGAAACGGTCGGCAAGTAGGATTTGCCATAGTTTTACCTGACGTAAATTCCCTTCTAAAGGGCTTAAACGGCCGGCTGTTCCCCTTTGGTTTTATAAAAGTATTGCGAGGCATTCCTCGTTTGAGAAAATACCGCATGTTCGCCCTGGGTGTGATTCCTGAATATCAGAAAAAGGCAGTTGACAGTTTAATTTACCGGGCTTTGAATGAAATGCTATATGCAGAAGATATGCAGATGGAGATCAACTACGTACTGGAAGACAACTGGCCCATGATCAACGCCATTAAAAAGCTGGAAGCAAGGGAAATACGTCGCTACAGGGTATATGAGATGGAGTTATAGCTCCCTTTGCAAAATAATTCATACATTTATTTGTTGAAGCGAGAACGTCACCCGAAGCTGCTCCTTGCAGGTGTTACGTGTTTGTAGAAGATGCTGTACCATCCTGCCTTTGGGCACTTGGATCCTACAAAAAGATTTCATTTGAAAAATCAATTTTACACTCAGTTCATCCTGAACTGATAATTGGAACATGCTTTACTCAGTAAGTTACTTTGTTGCCTTTTCCATTTCATACACCCGGCAATGATATCTTCCAGGTCCAGAATAAATAAATAAATGAATCATACAATGAAAACCTTCAAAATTTTAGCTACCCTGGCAATCCATACTATTCTCGCCCAACAGTCTTTTGCACAGGATGTGGCCAACGATACAGTTATGGCAAAAATCTGCTATGAGAAAGCAATCCTTTTTCAGGATAGTACAAAGTATGATAGTGCCAATGTATATTTTGAAAAAGCAAGCGCATTGTATCAGGAACACGGGCAATGGAGGAAATACTTACAAAGCGAAACAAAACACGGTGAGTGTTTCCAAAAACAGTGGCAAATGGATATGGCAATAGCAACAATAAAACCTGCCATTGAAAAAACACTAAAACATAGTTGTGAAAGTGATACCATATTTGCTGATGCCTATCATATCCTGGGATTGCAATTTTTGTATCAATCAAAAAATGATTCTACCCTATTTTACTGGGAAAAAACACTCAAAATAAGAAAAGAAATATTTGGTGAAAAACACGCCAAGGTGGCAGCAAGTTATAATAATATCGGAGGTCTGAAAGCACAAAATGATGAATACGATGCGGCGCTGGAATACATTGCTAAATCTTTAGAAATATCCCTGGAGCTATTTGGCGAAAATCACACTAATGTAGCTGCCGGCTATGGTAATATGGGAATTATTTACGGCGACAAGAACGAATACGACCTGGCACTGCAAAACTATTTAAAGGCATTAGAAATACTTAAAAAAATACACGGCGAAGATCATCCTCTTGTGGCAACAAGTTATAATAATATCGGAAACATCTACCACTCTAAGTACGAATATGATCTGGCTCTGCAATACTTTTTTAAAGCGATACAAATAAGAAAAGAATTATTTTCAGAGAATCACGTTGATGTGGCAATGACGTATAATAATATTGCAAATGTTTATCGGGACAAAAATGAATATGACCTGGCATTGGAATATCATAATAAAAATGTACAAATATTTAAAGAACTTCTGGGTGAAAAACATATGTATTTAGCCACAAGTTATAATAATATTGGTACAATATACACGCTTAACTATGAATACGACCTGGCATTGCAATTTTATTTCAAAGCTTTGCAAATAAGAAAAGAACTGTTTGGTGAGAATCATTCTAGTATAGCTAGCAGTTATAACAATATCGCAAATGTCTATGATCATATAACAGAAAACGACAAAGCATTGGAGTATTATTTTAAAAGCCTGGAAATTGGAATAAAGATATTTGGGGAGAAACACCGCTCTGTGTCAAGTAATTATACAGGAATTGGCCTTGCCTATGATAATAAAAATGAATACGACCTGGCACTGCAATATCATATGAAAGCCTTACAAATAGACAAAGAGCTATTTGGCGAAAAGAATATGGATGTAGCGAGGAACTATAATAATATTGCAAACGTTTACTACCATAAATTAAATTTCGACGAAGCATTGGATTATTATTCCAGAAGTCTTGAAATAAGTAAAGGACTATTGGGTGACAAAAATTTGGATGTAGCGAGGACCTATAATAATATCGCTCTACTTTATTATCAAAATCATGATTACAATTTGGCATTACAATATTTTCAAAACACAATAGAAGCAAGCTTAAGAAATTTTGATGATTCCGGAAATGTCTATTCTGTACCCATTATCGAAGATTACCTGAATTGGCCATATTTATTACAAGCCATGCAGGGAAAGGCGCATATATTTACAGATACCGAAATTACTTTACCCAAATTGGAACTCGCCTTACACCTCTACCAGGCGTGCGACACCTTACTCAACCAGGTCCGTCAGTCTGTTCTCACAGAATTTGACAAAATTGTCATTGGCGAAAAAGCATACAAGGTGTATGAAGGAGCTATTAGTGTTTCTCATAAGCTCATAGCAATAGCAAAACCAGACAAAGTTTTATACTATAAGAACCTCGCTTTCTATTTCTCCGAAAAAAACAAATCATCAGTTTTATTGGAAGCACTTGCAGGTGCTGAAGCACAAAAATTTGTCGGAATCCCTGATAGTTTATTAAAAAAGGAACATAAACTGCAGATTGATATTGCACTTTACAAAAGACTACTTGCCGAAAAACCCGACAGCACAAATGAAATTACATTCAGAGATAAGCTATTCAATGCTAGCCGCAATTCCTATGAACTGATAGCTTTTTTTGAAAGTCAGTATCCTGAATATTTTGAACTGAAATACAATAACAAACCAGCGAGTGTTAAGGAAATCCAGAATTTACTTGACGAAGAAACTGCCATTATAAGTTATTTCACAGGTGACACTATCATTACAATTTTCACAATAACAAAGGAAAACCTGGACATTAAAACTGTTCCTACCTGCGAAAACTTTGCTGATACTATACGTGACTATCATTTCGGTCTTCTTTATGTCAACAGCTCGAAGTATGCTAAATCATATAAAAAATATGCTTATAAAATGCACCAGCAATTAATTCCTGAAAAGTTGAATAAAGAAATTAAAAACCTGATCATTATTCCTGATGTCTTTTTAAGTAGAATACCGTTTGAAACACTGTTAACTGAAAATCCGGAGGGAAAAGAATGGAAAGAACTGCCTTACCTGATAAAGAAATATAATATTTCGTATTCTTATTCAGCTAACTTATTTTTCAAAACCTTTCCTAAAGAAGCAGCAAGCAAACCGGAACATATAGAATTAAATGATTGGATTGCTCTTGCCCCGGTATTCAACGATGCGAGTACAGCAGGGCTTACTATGCGATCACGGGAATTGTTGAGGCAATTTGACACAGAACTAAATGATACTATAACAATAAGGAGCAGACTTGTAGATGGTCAATTTGTGAGTCCTCTGCCCGGTACAGAAACTGAGGTGAAAGAAATTTATAATGAGTTTGACAAAAAAGACAGAAAGGCCTTAGTTCAATTAAAGCAAAATGCAAACGAAAAATTTATCAAAGAAGGTGGCTTGAAAAACTACAAGCTTATTCACTTTGCAACACATGGAGTTGTCAATTTCGAACACCCGGAGTTGTCAGGAATTCTCTTAGCCCAAGACTCTACAGCAAGCGAAGATGGGATTTTATATTCAGGAGAATTTTATAACCTGGATTTAAATGCCGATTTAACTGTTCTTTCAGCTTGTGAAACAGGCCTGGGAGAAATATACTTAGGAGAAGGCCTGATAGGACTATCCAGAGCCTTGCTATATGCCGGAAGCAAAAATATCATTGTTTCACTATGGAAAGTCTCCGATAACTCCACTTCTGATTTAATGATAGATTTTTACAAGAACCTGTTAAATGGAGAACAGGAAAAACAAGAATTTTCTAAACCATTAAGAGAGGCAAAGCTAAAAATGATTGATGAAGGGACCTATGCTCATCCATTTTATTGGTCACCGTTCATTCTTATTGGCAAATAATGAACTCAAAAATATAGGCATCATCCCACTAACCACAATAATGCGAAGGCGTACACAGCTCACCCTCTCCGGGCATGAGTGAATCAGCCAGCGGACACTGGACATATCGGAGCTGCTCCCCTGAGTAGGAAATATCTATATGGTAGTCTGGCTTCTTCATGCAAGAAGAAGTTACCATTACACAAGCGAAAAAAAGAAAAACCCTGTTCATTAAATACAATTTTCAGCAAGATAAATAATCAGATCTGTGCAATGAACTATCGCTTTCGATAATTGTTTATTTCCTAAATGATCCAAATGAAAACATTTTTTACAATTGTAATTCTAATACTCATCTCACTTTCTTCCTGTGGTCAGCGGCAAAAAAATAAACAAACAATGGAATCTTCAATACATAAATTCACTAATCACCTCATTAACGAAAGCAGTCCTTACCTTTTGCAACATGCACACAATCCAGTTAATTGGCATCCCTGGGGAGAAGAAGCACTGGAGAAAGCTACAAGGGAAAACAAGCTAATAATTGTCAGTATAGGTTACTCTGCCTGTCACTGGTGCCATGTAATGGAGCATGAAAGCTTTGAAAACGAAGAGATTGCTCAATATATGAACGATCATTTTGTGGCAATCAAAGTGGACCGGGAGGAGAGACCTGACATTGACCAGGTTTACATGAACGCCGTGCAACTTTTGACCGGGAGGGGTGGCTGGCCATTGAACTGCATTACCTTACCCGATGGTCGACCTATCTATGGCGGAACCTATTTCCCTCCTGCTCAATGGCTTGACATGCTCAAACAAGTATCTGAATTCGTAAAACTTCATCCAAAAGAGACTGAAGAGCAAGCAGCCAAACTCACCCAGGGGATTCGATCAGATGAAACGATCTATAGAAGTACCGAGGTTTCCGATTACTCCTTGAATGATTTGAAAGCTATTTTTGAAGCATGGGAAGTACGGATTGACTACAAAAATGGCGGTCATGCGGGAGCTCCTAAATTCCCACTTCCTGTTGGATATCAATACCTGCTCTTCCATAATCACTTAACACAGGATCAGCAGTCACTGGAAGCGGTGACCACAACACTTCAAAAAATGGCTGACGGAGGGATTTATGACCAAATTGGAGGTGGATTTGCCAGGTATTCCACAGATGCTCACTGGAAAGTGCCACATTTTGAGAAAATGCTATACGATAACGCTCAATTGCTCAGCTTATATGCTTCGGCATACCAGAAAACAAAGGACCCAAGCTATAAACGTATTGTTGAAGAAACGATTCAGTTTATTGAAAGGGAGATGACATCAAAAGAAGGTGGATTCTATTCTGCACTTGACGCAGACAGTGAAGGAATTGAAGGGAAATACTATGTGTGGGAGAATAGTGAACTGGAATCATTGCTTGGAAATGATGCAGATCTTATCAAAGAATATTACAATACCACGATTAAAGGAAATTGGGAAAATGGAGTAAATATCCTTCTCAAAACTTCCAGTGATCAGAAAATCGCCAAAAAATACGGGATATCTGAATCTGAATTAATGCAGCATATTGCCAAGGCAAAGAATGTGCTACTTAAAGAAAGAGAAAAACGTATCAGACCCGGGTTAGATGATAAAATACTAACATCCTGGAATGCCCTGATGATCAAGGGATATATTGACAGCTACAGGGTGTTTGACAAAAAACCCTATTTGAAAGCAGCCCTGAAGAATGCTGAATTCCTGAAAGAAAATATGATATTTGATGGACACCGATTGAATAGAAATTATAAAGATGGAAAATCAACGATCAATGGATTTCTGGATGACTATGCGTTTACCATTTCTGCTTTTATTGCTATCTACCAGTCAACATTTGAAGAACAATGGTTGACAGAAGCAAAAAACTTGGCAAGATATGCCATTGCTCATTTTTTTGATGATGAAAGCGGCATGTTTTACTATACCTCGGATCTTGATCCGCAGTTGATCGCCCGAAAAATGGAGATCAATGACAATGTGATCCCTTCTGCTAATTCAGAAATGGCAAAGAACCTCTATCTCCTGGGTACATACTTCTACTATGACGAGTATATTCAAATGTCGAAAATTATGCTTGACAATGTGAAGAAAAATGCATTGGCTCATGGAGCATATTACGCCAACTGGGATATACTAATGGCTTGGTTTGCCAGTGAACCCTTTGAAGTTGCAATCGTGGGATCAGATTTTGAGAAAATTCGAAAAGAAATAGATAAACACTACCTACCCAATGTATTTCTGCTTGGTGGCAATGACGAGGGTAAACTCGTCTTGTTAAAAAACAAATCCATTGTGGGTGAAACAATGATCTATGTCTGCAAAGACAAACAATGTCAGCTTCCGGTAAAGGAGGTTTCTGAAGCCCTGAAACAGATATTATAGATTTATTATCTTTACCTTGAGACTCGCGATGTGGCGCTTCTCTACAAACAAGAATAAACTCATGAAATGTCGCCCCAACTGTGGTGCTTGTTGCATCGCTCCATCAATCAGCTCTGCCATACCCGGAATGCCAGATGGTAAACCAGCAGGCGTCAGATGCATTCATTTAACAGATGATTACAAATGTGCCATCTATGATCATCCTGATCGCCCCAGGGTATGCGACCTGTTCAAAGCCGATCCGGCAGTATGTGGAGTTGATCGCGACGAAGCGATTATTTTGCTTGGAATGTTAGAAGACGGCGATTTGAAAAATGAACTGTCAACCTTATATCAGCCACCGAATAATGAGCCACCGCAGCAGCGCTAACGCACGCGGTTGTCAAAGAAGGTCTACCTTCTATCCGTGCAGCCGTCTCAATAGTATACTCTTCAGCTCTTCCTTAATTATTGCATAATCGAGTTTCTTACCCAGTTCTTTCTCCATTGAAGTAACTCCTTTTTCCTGGAAACCACACGGGTTGATATAAGTAAAATAATTCATATCTGTGTTTATATTAAAGGCAAAGCCATGCATGGTTACGTACCTGCTGGCGCGTACGCCGATAGCAGCAATTTTACGTTCTTTATGCGGGTGGCCAACATCGAGCCAAACACCGGTCGCTTGCGAAGAATGGGAAGCATTTAATTCATAGTTAAGACACAACTCAATAATGGAATCTTCCAGGAATGCAATATACTCTTTCAATCCCATGGCAAATGTTTCAAGGTCAAGAATAGGATAACCGACTATCTGTCCCGGACCGTGATATGTGATATCGCCTCCCCTGTTGATCTTATAGTAGGTAGCATTAATTTTCTTCAGAAAGTCTTTTTGAATGAGCATATTCTGCTCATCTCCGCTCTTTCCAAGCGTATATACATGAGGATGCTCCACAAATAGCAGGTATTGCTTCGGAGCTACTCCCACACTTCCGTTTCTCTTGAAATCCATCCACTTATTGAACAAGACCTCCTGGTAATCCCAGGTTTCTTTATAGTCCTTATCACCCAGGTCTTGAAATTCGACTACTATATCATTTTTTTCTTTCACTTTTGAAGATATTCTATTTTCTAACTTATTGTTTTTTAAATTTTTAGCTGTAGTTAATTATGTAATTTCTTATGTAATTCTTATAGACGCGCCACATGACGCGTCTCTACAGAATGTGTTTTTCTGCGTGGTAGGATGATCTTACCAACGGACTGCTTTCAATATGCCTGAATCCTTTTTGAAGTCCTATTTCACGGTACTTCTCAAAAATAGATGGCGGAATATATTCCTCCACTGGTATATGTTCCAGGCTTGGCTGCAGGTATTGTCCAATGGTTATCACCTGGCATCCAACTGCTCTCAGATCATCCATCACTTCCAATATCTCCTCTTCTGTTTCTCCCAGTCCCAGCATAATACCTGATTTCGATACGAGTCCGGAATCGCTTATCTGCTTTATCACCTTCAAACTTGTATCGTATTTCGCCCTGCTGCGAATCTGTGGTGTTAATCTCCGCACTGTCTCCAGGTTATGTGAGATCACTTCCGGTCCGGCATCAATTACCTTCTGCACAAATTCAGGTACTGCATCGAAATCCGGAATAAGCGTTTCCATAGTTAATCCTGGCACTTTCTCTTTCAGGGTACGTATTGTTTCAGCCCAAAACCCTGAGCCCTTATCAGCAAGATCATCACGGTCCACAGAGGTGATAACAGCATGCCTCACCTTCATCATTTTTATGGATTCAGCCAAACGCTTTGGTTCATTTATATCCACCGCTTCGGGTTTGCCTGTTTTCACAGCGCAAAACTTGCATGCTCTGGTACATATATCACCCAATATCATGAAGGTCGCAGTTCCCTCTGCCCAGCACTCTCCAATATTCGGACAGTTACCGCTGGTACAAATAGTGTGTAAGTTATTTTTTGCAACAATCTCTTTTACATCCATATACAGCTTTCCGCCGGGCATTTTCATTTTCATCCAGTGCGGTAAACGCTTTCTTTCTCCACTCATCCTGATACTCTTTTAAAATAAAAACCAAAGCTACATATTTTGAATTAAATAAAATAGCCAGTTGCATGGACAATACTCAAAAAAAAAACCGCGAACCAAATCATTTAAGCTTTGGTCCGCGGTCACGACAGGTTCTTGTTCTATAAGAAACCTAATAGTCTTTCAACTCTCTTTCAACGTCTTTGTCGCCTCTACCAGAAAGGTTAATCACTGTAAGCTCATCCTTCTTACCTTTTTGCAACTTCATTGCCAGTGCAATGGCGTGTGCAGATTCGATAGCAGGAATAATTCCTTCTAATGTCGATAACTCCCTGAATGCTTCAATGGCTTCCTTGTCTGTAATAAGATGGTATTCAGCCCTGCCACTGTCTTTTAAGCTGGCATGTTGTGGACTGATGCCAGGATAGTCAAGACCAGCAGCAATTGACCATGATTGGGCAGGCTGATCGTTCTCATCCATAAGACAGTATGAGAAAGTTCCCTGGAAAACTCCTTTTTTACCCAGGCAGAGTGTTGCTGCAGTCTTTGGAAGATATCCTTCTCCACCACCCTCAGCACCAAAAATCTTCACATCCTTGTCATCAAGGAATCCCTGGAACAATCCAATCGCATTAGATCCACCTCCCACACAGGCATAAATGTTATCCGGCAATCTTCCTTCAACCTCCAGAATCTGCTCACGGGCTTCTTTTCCAATGAAACTCTGGAAATAACCAACCATATTTGGATATGGATGTGGTCCAACCTGTGAACCCAGGCAGTAGAATGATTCAGGATTCTCAATGAAATAACCTAAGGCAGCATCAACTGCATCAGCCAATGTCTGTGAACCTTGAGTAGCAGGAATTACTTCTGCCCCAAGCAGTTTCATTCTGCTTACATTCATGGTTTGTCTTTCAATATCCACTGATCCCATAAATACCTTACATGGAATATCAAACAATGCAGCTGCAGTTGCCGTTGCAACACCATGTTGACCAGCTCCTGTTTCTGCCACTACCTCCTTGGCTCCCATTCTCTTGGCTAGTAATAGCTGTCCAATAGTATTGTTAATTTTGTGTGCTCCTGTATGGTTAAGATCCTCACGCTTAAGATAAATTTTACTTCCAACTTTTTCAGAAAGACGCTCTGCTAAAAACAGCGGTGAAGGTCTACCTATATAATTTTTGAAGTAATACATGAGTTCTGCCTGAAAATCAGGATCATCTTTAAATTTTAAAAAATTCTCCTCTAATCTCTTTAAGTTTGGTTCTAACACGGGTGGAACAAATGCACCACCATACTCTCCATAAAATCCGGGTTTTACTGTCATGATAAAAAATGTATTTGTACGTTGATTTTTGCTAATTAATTATGATTCTTAGAATCGCTCATTTGTGTGCTGTCATAAGGCCGGTCACCCTAAACTTGTTTCAGGGCTTTGGCCTGTTGCCAAGACCAACAGAAACAAATCCTCATCCACCATATTAAATTTTTCTTGTTCATTTTATTCCATAAAAAAAGGCCGCAGGGTTCGACTGCGGCCTTAAAATTATATACAGTTCTCCCTTCCTACCTCAGTAAGTTGTGCCACCACCAATTGTTAGAAAGAGAAATATTCATTGTTCAATTCTTATGCATACAAATATGTAGATTATTTTTAAATTTCAAAACAATTCCTCATAAAATAACTAACTTAGATTAATAAATACTTCCATTTATTTATTTTCAGTAATGAATAGTAATTCCAAGCTCTTAAATCTAGCCAAACAGGTCCAGGCGCTCTCAGAAATCGGTCAGCATTATGCTGAATCAGATTATGACATGGACCGCTACAATGAACTGAATGAGATTCTTTTGATTCAGGAGAAAATAGATGGGAGATGGTCAATGCCCGGGGGATGGTCCCGGGTATGAAGCTTCCGATGCCGGATTCTTTCCACTTAATCGGCTCCCTGCTTTATCAACACCTCGCAATACAAAAGAACAGATTGAATTAATGTTCGCGTATCACGCAGGTAAATTAAAATGGCCTACAATCGATTTATATTAAGATTGAAATGGGAAAAAGAGTAAATATCCTTGTCATAGGTGCAGGAGCAGTTGGAGGTATCGTTGCTGCTGTTCTAAAGAAGAACGATTACAATGTTCAACTGGTGACAAAATACCAGGAGGTAGCAGATATCGCTAATTCCAAGGGCTTACACATTTATGGTCATTGTGGAAACCACCATGTAAAAGTACCCTCCATTGCAAGGGTAATGAATCTCAAAGTAAGGCCGGACTATGTGTTTATTGCTACTAAGGCAAAAGATATGGCTGAAGCAGCCAGGAATATATTACCCTTTCTCTATGATAATTGCAAAATAATCTCCCTGCAAAATGGTATCGTTGAAGAAGAGCTGGCTAAAATAGTCGGAGAAGAAAGAACAATAGGTTGTACAGTGGGATGGGGAGCCACGATGCATGAAAATGCAGAACTGGAGATGACATCCGGAGGGGAATTTGTAATTGGATATCTATCTAAGCCACAAGATAAAGCCCTACTTGCAATTAAAGCTATGCTTAACCCTATTGCTCCGGTCACTATTTCAGAAAATATATTGTCAGATCTCTATTCTAAACTAATTATCAATTCGTGTATTTCAACCTTGGGAGCCATCTGCGGACTCCCGCTGGGCAAGATGCTAAGTAAAAGAAAAATCAGAAAAATATTTTTAACGATTATTGAAGAGGCCATTGCTGTTTCGGATGCCATGAACCTTAAAGTAAATCCCTATTCAGGAAAACTGGATTACTATAAATTGCTGCAATGGAGTAAGACCAGGCAGCATGTTTTCCTGATGGCTTTTGGCAACAAGTATAGAAAGCTTATATCTTCCAGCTTACAATCTTTATTAAGGGGAGGCAAAACAGAAGTACTCTGGTTCAACGGATATATAAGAGATAAGGGTGTTGAATTAAAGGTTGAAACACCTGTGAACTCCCTCGTGACAGAGATGGTAGTGGAGATTGAAGAGAAAAAAAGGGAGATAGGTCCAGCTAATTTTGGGGATCCAGGATTTGAGAAATGAGTTAATGGGTTAATGGGTTCCCTCCTGCGCTAAAGCTTCGGAGGATGAAAAATGGGTTAATGGCTTACTCTCCTTCTCGCGTAGTGGGACTTTTCACTTTTTCTCTCATCTTTTTACATTCTGTCCCTGAGTGTTTTGTTGAGCTTGTGTACTTACAGAGCCAAAGGCTTACTTTTCCTTTTTACTTTTTCCTTCCCATTATAAACCGTATTTTTGCATGAAATTATTCAGATGAGAACGAATGATCAAGTGATGTAATATTTTAGATAAAAAAAGGATGAAAGGTAGAGATGCTAAACCACATATAGGGATTTTCGGAAGAAGAAATACTGGCAAAAGTTCGCTCATCAATTCGCTTACGGAGCAGGAAGTTGCTATTGTATCTGACATTGCTGGGACCACAACCGACCCGGTTAGAAAATCCATTGAGATTTTCGGTATTGGTCCAGCTATTATTGTCGACACAGCGGGGATGGATGACTTTGGTGACCTGGGCAAGAAGCGTGTGGGAAAAACAAAGGAGACTATTAAAAAGATTGATCTGGGTATCCTTGTAGTAACGCAAGGACAATTCGGAGATCCTGAGGAAAGTTTGATTGCGGAATTTGATAAATGGGAACTTCCTTATGTCCTGGTTCAAAACAAAATCGACCTGATTACTTCAATAGATCATACCCTTGATTACCTACCTCAAAAACTACACAAAAAAACTGTTGCATATTCAACTATTGATGGAAGGAACAGAGAAGAACTTATACAATTATTGATAAGAAATATCCCGGAAACTGCCTATATGGCAAAATCGCTGGTTGGAGATATCATCAATCAAGGCGACCTCGTCTTGCTGATCACTCCCATCGATTCTGAGGCACCCGAAGGCAGGTTAATTCTGCCCCAGGTACAAGCTATCAGGGATATCCTCGATAATGAAGCTATTGCTGTTGTTGCGCAAGAAGGAGAAGTTGAAACCCTTTTAAAAACCTTAAACCCGCTCCCTACATTGGCTATTACGGACAGCCAGGCATTTTTAAAAATGGGGGCTGCTGTACCTGAAAAAATACCTCTCACTAGTTTTAGTACAGTCCTTGCAAGATATAAAGGAGATTGGAAGAATTACCTGAAAGGAACACCCCATCTTTCCAAACTTGAAGAAGGAGATAAGGTACTTATCCTCGAGTCTTGTACTCACCAGGTTTCCTGCGACGATATTGGACGATTCAAAATCCCCAAATGGCTGGACAGTTTCACAGGAAAGAAGCTTGAATATGTTATTGTTCCTGGTCTTAATGAAGTACCTGGTAAAATAACTGATTACAGCATCGTAATCCAATGCGGCGGATGCATGATCACACGTAAGCAGCTTATCAACCGGCTTAAACCAGCCATTGACGCCGGGATTCCGGTAACAAATTACGGTATGGCCATAGCTTATATCCAGGGGGTCTATTACAGGGCCATCGCCCCGTTTACAAAAAATATGAACAACAGTTTAGAGTATTTGTAGCATGGAATTCGAAAAAATATTGCAGAAGGAAAAACTGGAGAAAGATGACCTGGTAAGAATGTTGTCTGCAACAGGTAATGACAGGAAGATGTTGTTTAAAAAATCTCTCCAGGTAAAGCAAGAGTACGTTGGAAACAAAGTCTATTTCAGAGGTCTCGTGGAGTTTTCAAATATTTGCTCCAAGGATTGCTATTACTGTGGTATAAGGAAAAGTAATAAGAAAGTAGACCGCTACAACCTGAGTGATAAGGAGATCCTGGAAGCGGCTCAATATGCCTATGAAAACAACTATGGATCCCTGATACTCCAGGGAGGAGAAATCATCTCACCTGTCTTCAGTGAGCGGATAGAAACTTTACTTAAGAAAATTAAGCAACTTTCCAATAATGAATTAGGAATAACGCTTTCACTGGGAGAGCAAAGCAGGGAGACCTACCAACGATGGATGGATGCCGGTGCGCACAGGTACCTGCTGAGAATAGAATCGTCGTCAAAAGAACTGTACCATAAGATTCATCCGGAGAATGAACACCATGAATTTGAAACCCGCTACAATTGTCTGAGAACATTGCAGGACCTGGGCTACCAGACCGGAACAGGGGTTATGATCGGATTACCTTTCCAGACCATAGAGCAACTGGCTGATGACATTCTCTTCATGCAGGAATTCGATATAGATATGGTTGGAATGGGTCCTTACATCGAGCACCATGATACCCCCCTGTATCAATATAAAGATCTCCTGTTGCCCATCAAGGAGAGGTTTGATCTCACGCTGAATATGATTGCTACACTCCGCATCGTCATGAAGGATATTAATATAGCTGCTGCCACTGCATTACAAGCCATCGATCCAATCGGCAGAGAGAAAGCAGTGAAGATTGGCGCCAATGTCATCATGCCCAATGTAACTCCAGGATTATTTCGTAACGACTATGCCTTGTATGAAAACAAACCCTGTACCGATGAAGATCCTGATCACTGCAAAAACTGCATGGATGTTCGGATTCAACTGGCAGATGGCGAGATTGGTTATGGTGAATGGGGGGATTCGTTGCACTTCGCACTGAAGAACCAATCGGCTCCGTTAAAAGACAGCTAGGTAAAGAGTTTGCACTTTTGACTCATTTTTCATAACCTGTATCCTCTATAACCCGCTATCCCTCCAAAGCATGAACAATTGTCAGAAAAATCTAATCTTATTTGTCTCTTTTAACTGTTATTTGGTCACACCGAAGGGCGCTTTGGTCAAACTGGCAAATCTTTGGTGCAGTTATTAACACAAAGAAATGGTTTTCCCTTTAAATAGGCGGGATTGAATCGTTAGCTTTAGGGCAAATTTGGAAAATATGTTCATTTGAACTTGTGAGTTAAATAGTCCCGGATAACTATCAGCTTATAAATAATTATAAAAGAAATCTGAAATTGAAAAGCAATAAAAGAAACAACAAGAACATCCTGCAGGTTTTTCAGAGCAGGAATATGTCCGGCTTTTCGCGTATGGTAGTATTTATATTACTTGCCGGCTTAATGCAGTATTCATACTCCCAGGAATTCTCAATTGATAATTATACAGGACTATGGTCCAGCGATAACACATGGGTGTCCGGCACGGCCCCTAATGCAACAGGCATAAATATCGATATAAACATTTTTGGTTTTGTAAGCAGATATGGAACCGTAGAATTTCAAAACGGAGATTTGTATGTTTATGATACCCTGGTCATCTATGGAGATCTTAATTTTAAAAACCAGTCAAACCTTTATTTAGGAGCCGGATCAATCCTGATTGTCTACGGAAATTATACTTCCTGGAATAAGGTAGATGTCGAAAATGGAGGAACCATGGTAGTTACCGGTGAGTGGGAGATGCTTGGTTCCGACGACTGGGGTTCATTTGATAATGACGGACAATTATATATTCTGGATCCGGATCCGGACCTGAAAACCGGGGATGGTTTTGAAGATTTTTGGTGTACAGCCCCGGTAGACAGCTGTCAGCAATATGGATTAGAGGACCTTATAGGTAGCGATATTGGAGATTTCTTTAGCGGAGGAAGCTATAAAATTGATACTTCTGGAGTCACAACTTTTTGTCCGGGAGGTTCTGTTACCCTATCAACAACAGATACAGCTAGTAATTACCAATGGTACCAGGATAGTGTAGCTATTTCAGGGGAGACTACTTATTACTATACGGCAATTGCCACAGGTGAATATTATGTTGAATTCGAAATTAATAGCCATTTATTCAGTCTTTCAGCGATTAATGTAACTGGTGATACTATTTCTCCAGTGATAAACACTTGCGCAACTAATAAAATTCTTTCAGCGAATGCACCCTGTCAGATTGCAGTACCTGATCTTAGCAGCGAGATTGGGGCAACAGACAATTGCGATGCATCACTTACCATTACGCAATTTCCTACTGCCGGGACAATGATTGGATTGGGTATAACCCCCGTAACCATCTATGTAACAGATGATGTGTTAAATGTCGATAGCTGCACAATTAACGTAACTGTAATAGATGATACTGATCCAACTATCACAGCACCTGCTGGTGTATCTGTTGGGAATGACTCAGGTGTGTGCACTGCAAGCGGGGTAGCATTGGGCTCAGCCACCACAGATGATAATTGTGGAGTGGCTTCCGTAACAAATGACGCTCTCGCTACCTATCCTCTGGGAGAAACAATAGTCACATGGATAGTCACAGATAATACCGATAATACTGCTACAGCACTTCAAACTGTAACCGTAACTGACAATGAATTACCAACCATCACCGCACCTGCTGATCTTAGTGTAAACAATACTCCGGGTGTATGCGGAGCAACAGGAGTTGCTATTGGAACAGCTACTGCAGATGACAACTGCAATGTGGCTTCTGTAACAAATGATGCACCTGCAACATTCCCGATAGGAGAAACAACCGTTACATGGACCGTGGAAGATGATGCCGGACTTACAGCTTCGTCCGAACAGAAGGTTACTGTTACAGACAATGAGGCACCAACTATTACAGCACCTGCTGTTGTTAGTGTTAACAATACTCCGGGTGTTTGTGGTGCAACGGGAGTAGATATTGGAACAGCTACTGCAAATGACAACTGCAATGTGGCTTCTGTAACTAATGATGCACCTGCAACATTCCCGATAGGAGAAACAACGGTGATATGGACCGCGGAAGATGATGCCGGACTTACAACTTCAGCCACACAAACGGTTACCGTTACAGACAATGAGCCACCAACTATTACAACACCTGCTGTTGTTAGTGTTAACAATACTCCGGGTGTTTGTGGTGCAACGGGAGTAGATATTGGAACAGCTACTGCAGATGACAACTGCAATGTGGCTTCTGTAACAAATGATGCACCTGCAACATTCCCGATAGGAGAAACATTGGTTACTTGGACCACAGAAGATGATGCAGGACTTACTGCTACAGCCACACAAAAAGTTACTGTTACTGACAATGAGGTTCCC
>Ga0307990_1000307_pt1 | contig 46706 bp, 20 predicted proteins | sample EllFjometagen129_FD_203168 | JGI IMG/M metagenome (GOLD analysis project Ga0307990, IMG submission 203168) | Marine microbial communities from Ellis Fjord, Antarctic Ocean - #129 | ecosystem: Environmental > Aquatic > Marine > Unclassified | place: Southern Ocean | collected 2014-10-08
CGCAAGAGTTTTCACAGCCAGTGCCTGGATCGGTATAGAAATAATTAATTACAAAGTCCCCGATGTTTGCACAATCCGGAGTGAAGCTTGTTATTGGAGTATCGTCTAAATAATAGGTTCCACCTTCAGGGCTTGCTCCCGAAAGTGTAATTTCATCTGCATCGCAACAAACAGCAATATCTGCAGGACAGGTAACCACCGGTAATGGATCAACAACTATACTAAATTCACAGGTAGCAGTACATCCAAATTCGTTGCTTACCATAAGGGTAAAGGTGTAAGTTCCGGCAGCTATAGGATCGAGCCCCAAGACAACATTTCCCGCAGCATCGGTGTATTCTCCGTCCGTGACTATAGGAAATTCGATGTATTCAGCGCCTTCGCATACCGGGTTGATTTCAGGGCAAGTCGGGTCTGGGAAAATGCCCAAAGATAAATTTAAACAATCAGAAACAACTTCTTCACAAGGTGTTACAGGATTACCAACTATGCAAAGTTGTAAAGTTTGACCAAAGTCAGATATACCAGGGTAATAAGTAGGATTTTCGATTGTATTATTGTCGAATGACCCCGACCCATCTGTTGTCCAGAATAATGAACTGACGTTTCCGGCCGATGCCTCCGAGAGTTGAATTCCACTATTAAAACCTTCACAAACTGTCAAATCCGCCCCGGCATTCACTACCGGAGCATCCTCAAAGTAAATAGTTATTTGATCGCTCGCCGAATAAATACATGGTTCCTCCGGTGAAACTTCGATTTGCAAAAGAACATACTCTAATGAAAAATCATTTATTGAGGGATAATAAACAGGCTCCAATATATTTCCATCATTAAAGTCTCCTGTCCCGGAAACAACGGCCCATTCAATCAGATCGTAATTGTAAGCCTTCACAATACCAGCGAAATCCATAACCTGATCCGTACACAATGTGGTATCGTCAGGAAAAATATTTACAGTAGCAGACTGGGATACATTTATAGTGAACTGGCACTCTTCTTCACACCAATCATTCGAAACAGTGAGTGTAAATGTAAAATCTCCTGAATTAACAGGATCGAATCCATACACAACTATCCCATCGATATCGGTGTAAACCCCGTTATTTACCGGAAGGAACGGGATGTAAGCACTGCCTGTACAAACAGGATCAAAAGACGGACATTCCTCTATTACCGGAGCAAGAAGAACCGTGATGGTGAAATTACAAGAGTATGGATTCCCATTAAATATTTTGGTGTAGGTAATTATAAAATCATCGATATCAGTGCAATCGGGATTAAAATAATAATCATCTCCTATTTGTGAAACATAGTCCCCGGAATATAAACCACCCGGCAGCATTCCCTGATTAAGAAGGATTGGATCTTCATTACAGCAAACTTCAAAATCTTCGGGACAGGTAACTACATCAAAAGAAACCTCTGCCAAACTGTATTGCTGGTAAGCGGGCGGGAAGGTGTTGCCCACAGGAACATAAGCATCCCCGAAGGGATTTGAAAAATCAACATCGAAGGCCTGGCTTTCAACATTATCTTTTGAATCCCAGCATACAAGTTTAAATTCATTTCCGGGAATGTATCCTTGCTCTCCATTCATAAGCCCATTAAACGCGATAAGATATTGCTGGAAATTAAAAGGAGTGGGTTCGGCTGTTAATGTTCTTGCTCCAACAATAATGGTATCCAGCCCATCAACATAAAAAATTGCAATTTCATCTCCCTGCCCCAGTGAAAGGTCATTTAAAGTTGCAGCATTAAAGTAGATTATCCAGGTACTGTCGTTGGGATTTCCCCCGGACCAGGCAAAATGCATTGTTCTGGAGCGATTTTTAAGATGCCCGGGGTAAAGGGTTTTCATGATGTAATCACCTGTAATACCCCCCTGCAATGTAACAGCAGGCGTGTTGGTGGTTTCCCCGGTAATATTTAATTGAGCATTTGGCTTAGCGTTTGCGCCTGGGGCAGGGTTAGTACCAACTTGTTGGGCAAAACTCCAAACTGCAAAAACAAAGAGCAAAAAGACAAGCAAAGTAGCATTTTTCATTATTTTATATTTTTTAATTAATAGATCAATTTTTCCTTTTAAGGAATACCAAAAGTAAAATTTATTACCATAAGCCCGGGGCATAATGCTTTTTATTTTTGGTTCTACTACCATTTTTATGGATGCAAATAATGGTGATCACTTTAAATAGATTTCTCCCTTCAAAACTTGCTTCGCTGCGTTTTTTGGTCGAAATGACAAGGCTAAGGCTATACGTGGGTGTGGGTGAAAGTGGGCGCTTCGCGCCCACTTTCACCCACACCCAACAAAGCCACAAAAGCCTTGTCATTTCGAAAGAGAGCAGCGACTGAGAAATCTATTTTATCATTTGCCCGCCCTACAAAGTGTACCCCGGCTTCTTAAAAATACTTAGCATTAATACCCGCCAACCAATATATAATTGGCTAAGAATGCTACACATAGCAACCCGGTAAGATGTATTATCAATACAAACAATAACCCAAATGAGCCTTTGACACTTTTAATATTTTCTTCATAGTTAATTTTTTCTAAATCTAAGCTCAAGCCAAAAAACAAACGGGCAGTATAATAGAATGCAACAAATGGGTTCATGAAATATTGTTTTGCACAGTCGCATTTAAAAAAACTATTTATCCAATTATCAAAATTTGAATAAAAGGAGAAAGACAACAACATGAACATATTTAAAATAAATAACCCGTAGATAACAATTGGTATATTACTATTATCAAGCAGATTTAACTGTATCCATTGAGATGACCATATCAGCGGCTCCAACTGTGTCTGTTTAAATAACTGCATCAGTAAAGATAACAGCAGAAAAAACACTACCATGATAACAGGAAGTAAAAAGTAGAGTCTTACCCAAGATAGCCTTTTAAATGTAATGCTTTTTGAAACATTTTCCTCATTTCTATTTTTGTTGACAAACCAAGTTTTTATTTTACCCCAAATATTTGTTAATAAAGAGGCGAAAAGGAATAAGATAATGATTAAAACTATAATAATAATACCAATTGATATGATATTATTGGCCTGCTTAAATATTGATATAGAAATCAGAAGTATCAAAATAGGAATGGAAACGATAAGGTATTTCCATCCCTTTAATTTCCACTTTTTTGAATCATCTTTATTAGGATCATCTATTTTACGCTCACAATTGATTCTACATTTATTGTCAGGTATTAATTTATTAAAAGATAAGATTATTTCTGAAACCTTTCCTTTAGATGATTGTTTTCCATTTTTTTTGGGATAAATTTTTGAAAAGATTTTTTTACCAAAGAAAATATTAATATAGGAAAAAATAAAAAGAAACAATATTGTCCATATAAGGATTCTTTCTTTTTCGTAGGCATAACCCCACCAATAGTTATGAAGTGTGTTAAGTAATTCGCCAAATAGTTCTTGTAAAAACCCAAAAGAATTTAAAGGATGAGTACCTCCATTGTAATGGTCGTGCTTAAAGCAATATTCCTGATACTCTTTGTTTAGCAATTCGTGGCAGTGCAACATACCATCGTCTTTATACTTTTTAAGCAGTTGATTGTAAACCCTGTGTTGGTGAAATGATTTATCAGGGATACATAATTTGAAATCATGGTAGAAGAATGAAAATTTATCGACATACTCGTTGTTAAGGTTTATGTAGCAGACAGTGTCTCTGGTTTCTAAGGTATCCGGTTTGAATATTTTTGCCTGATTAAGAATTTTTGCTTTATAAAAGCAAAGTTCGGAAGGCAAGGTGGTATCATACTCAAATGATAGTAAATTGATAGTGGCTTCTGTAAAGTTAATTTTAGATGTATCAGAAAAAAAACAATTTCTAAAATGACACACTTTATCAAATGTGCATTTATTAAATGAGCTGCTATCATTGAATATACATTTATTGAATATCACACTGTCTTCAAAACTTGCGTGTGAGAAATCAACAAGCCCATTAAAAGTTACGCTATCAAAAGTTACTGTTGAGTCAAATTTAACATTACTAAAATCAACAAGCCCATTAAAAGTAGTATGATCAAAAGTTACTGTGGATTCAAAATGAACATCTTCTGAAAAATCTGTAATTGAATCAAATATTGAGCGTTTGAAAGAAACTGGTTTTTTAAAAACAATAGTATCAAAATTACAATTATACATAGTATCGTATTTAAATTCGGTGATACCGTGGAATGTTTCATTTGTAAATGTTGGCTTGTATAAAGTTATTTCTTTATACTTCGCTATAGCCTTGTAATTGTTGTTTTTAAATACTGAAGAATTAAGATTGCTTTGTCCTTGAACACAAAATTCTTTTATAAATGTATTGTTATCAATAACCACAGATTTAGAAATACAATTTGAAATTACACAACCTTCATGAAATACAGAATTTTGTATGTTCAGTTTTAAATTTGACAGGTGTGATAAGTTTGTTGTTCCAAAAACAGTATCCCATATTATAAATATATTATCAGAGTTGTTTTCCCCATAAATGCGATCTATTTGAAGATTCCCTATTTTTGAAGAAGATATTTTTAATTGCTCAACATCTGGTTCTTTTTCTGTTGAAGGGGTAGTCATTTTAACACTAACCCCAATGTTGAGGTTTTGAAATTTCAATCCATTTATTAAACAACACTTATTAATAGTTAGGCCTTTTTCAAATTTCAAACCATTCAATTCAAATGGCTTTAGAAATATGCAATCTGTGAAGGAGATATTATTACTGAAATTTCCAATTGATGGTTTTAAACTTTTTTTTGTAAAAACTTTATTTTTAAAAAGATAGTTTTTATTTAAATCAATTCCTGAGATGATTTCATGTTCTGTTTTATTCCAAATACCTGTGATATCCATTTGCAGTTTAAAAGCCCAAATTTCAACCGGAAACATCAAATTATTGTTGGAGTTATAACTTTTTGCAAAAGCTATTTGGTGGAGAAATACACTGAATATTACACCTAATATTGTAAAGTATAGATTTGAGTTTTTCGTTTTTTTCATTTTTGACATATTAGGAATTAAAACCAAAATCTGTTAACATCATCTTTTTTAGCCTGATGGGGGAATACATCGCAGGGAATCCATAAAAACACCGATTTCCTATCGTCTTCACCAAAGTGATGGATTTTTGCACGATATACCGACTGCTCAATATTATTGCTTTTCTCAATAACTTCTTGAATTTTAGTCAATGTATTTGAAGTTTTAATTAAATCAGCTTTCATTGCCTTAATATCATCTAAGGGGATACCTGCAGCAGCGTCCTTAATTTTATTGATTGTCCAATGCTCATATTTAGCATTTATTTTAAACATAAATTGGCAATAAAGCAATTGGCCAATTTCGGCATTTAAAATATCGCCTCTATATTCACCCAAAAAAGTTTTAAGCATGATTAATACAGCATCAGCAACATCATTTCTTAATTGTTTACCGGATGGATACTCTTTATTAAGTTTATTAAACTGGTCAATTAATTTGGTAAGCTGTCCTTCCTTTATCAAAACCACCGGCTGAAATAAGGGGTAACCCGGATTCAGTTCTTTATTGACGAAAGGAGTAAAGCCCGTGGTGTAGATGTATTTTTGGGGAATATAAAGTGTGGTTGCTGCATTGCCTTCTTTAAGTTTTTTATAAATAATAAAGGCTGTTGAAGAAGCATCACTTATTGGAATTTTAAAAGTTTTGGCCAGGCTTTCGGCAATGCTATTAATATTGCTGTTGATGTTAAGATAAACAGGGCTGCTGATGCTTTGTGAAATATCCTTTATAATAGTTTCATTTCTTAATGAATCAGAAATGTTCTTATTTCCTAATGTTAATATTCTCGAATTTAACATGCAATCTTTACTGAGTAGAATGGTATCTCCTATCTTTATTATTTTGCCAAAGAGAACTTTCATTTCCTTTTCATTGGACTTTTTACCAATAATATTTTTATATACAGTTGAATCCGTTTTGATTATAATTTCTTGTAATTGACTTACAAAGTTTTCATAAGCAACATCTTCGTCAATATGTATCTGGTAGGCAAGTATATTGAATTTATGTTTGGCGAGTTTGTCAATTAATGTGACTTTGTCAATATAAGTTTCTCCCTTCTCCCTGTGGTCGCCGGCATCACCAATAATTACCATAAAATTCGACTCGTATTCAGAGGGTTGATACTTATCAATGGCTTGGCTCATGCCATAAAATAAAGCCTCAGACTGGTCGGTATCATTTTGGTTTTTTTCGGGAATCCAGTTTTCTGATAGCCAATTTGAAAACCTATTGAGCTTGCCCTCATTTTCTAAGGAATCATATATATATCCTGGCCCACTAATGATATCGATATCAAGCAACTTACCATCATTAAACACATCACAAATATTATCTTCCGATTCATCACGAAACAAAACGCAGCCGATGGAAATTGTGTCGCCTCTATTGCTCTCTTCCATTTTCATTTGTTCAATTGAAGATTCTAAGGATTTTAATACTGAGGCTTTATATGTAATCGCGCTTTGGGTAGCATCAATCACGAAAAGTACATTGGTTTTTTTTTGGCCATTTTCAATTTTCAGGGTTTCTTCTTTAAATACTTTCATTTCAGGCCAGTCTGCCTCTGATATGAATTCTTTTTCCAGTCCAAATTTTACAATAATGCCTACCTTTTTTGCACTATCGGGACTGCATGCACTATCATTGTTATTATAAATCAATGGGAAGCGATTAACCAAGCCTCCCTTTCTCGAATGGTAAATATCATCCGTTTCCACAATCACTCTTTTTTTCATGCTATAAAACAATTGGGGATATCGTTTACCATAACTATTGGCCGCATCAACTGTTTTAAAAATTATACTCCCTTTATCAACATTATCTTTACGGTCTTCCCAGGCACGCGCTCTCACAGCATCAGGATGCCAGTTGAGTTCCCAGGCCACATTGTTGTTCCATTGGATGAATTGATCGCCCGGTATCCAGCCTTTGATGAGTGTATGCTTATCCAAAGCAGTATCATATTCAGGATAGTAAGCTCCATGAATAATTTGCTGCTTACCTACAAGGTAGTAATAGGAGGTGTCGAGAATTACATTAGGCGGGAAACCTTTGCTAATGGTATCAAAGTCTATCACTGTGTCCGTTTTAAAGAGATACATAACCTGGAAGCTTTCAGCCTTTCCTATTTTTGTAGAATCATCAAGAGATGGTTGCTTGTAGTAATATATATTTGCATCCGCTTTCACTTTATCCGAAAGCGTGTTCAAGACAAAACCTTTACTGTACTGTTGCAGGTTTTCTGTAAGCAAACAATGCGATGAGAGCAACAATTTGTTGAATTTAATCCATCCTATCGGTTTGCTATGCCCAATTAATAACCATTCACCCTCTAAAAGATAAACCTCAAATTTTTCCATGAAATCCGCTATAAATACCTTTTCGCTTGTGTCACTTGCTGCCTTGTAAACAGGGTTATCCGTCCTGTCGGAATAAACAAGCCATATTGTATTTTTACAAACGGCTTCGTTGGGGTAGGGCCGGGTAATGGTATCGACCGGGTAGAGGTATTTTCGGGGCATATCCGCTATAGTATCCTGACTGTAACCGTCTATCCCTGTAAAGAGAATAAACAGCATTGTTAAAATCGGGTAATTGTACTTCATAATTTTTATATTTTGATAATACTTATTTTAATCGGGTAATAAATACTGTACGGGTAGCCAAAAATATAGCTCCTTGTTAAGGATTACGGCTGTGCTGTGCTTATCCCAGGCTTCAATTATTTCGCCCACATATCGGGTGGTTTTTGCAAGGCCGGCCCTAATCTGGAGTATGTCGCTGTGCTGCATCATGTCGGGGTCGCCGAGCTTATCAATGGAGATTCCATCAAATTTTTTATCCATGCGAATACGCGTGAAATAAAAAATCATCTGCGAAAAGATGCTGTCGTTGAGGTGGTGGTTGTTATCACCGGATATACATTGCAGCAATTTTATAAAATAGCCTCGTGTGCCTGCCCTGGGCATGTTGGTGTTTTTAAGCTTTAAAAGCTGAAACTGGAAGTCGATAAGTTGCAGGTTATGCACCAAAATCACACTGTTTATCTGCGGGTATCCTTCTTTCGATATTGTATCCTTAATTGTAACCTTCCTCCCAAGTTCTTTCCAATGGCTTGCGCCAGGGTTTTTCAACAAACTATCTATGCTGTCAGGTGGCACTATCAGGTACTTTGTAGTACATACACCGGAGGTATCCTTGTATTCCCAGGCCACCCTGTTATTCCAGGGCACAAGATACTTCCGTTCTATCCATCCGTAATTTTCCCGGCTACTAATGTTGCCGATTTCAGGCAGTCGGTAGTACTTTCCTGCAAAAACAAAATTGCCATCGTCCGAAACTTTATAAATGCACAGGTGCTCAAATTCAAGGCTGGTAAGCGCGGTATCATTCCCTGTAAAAGGTTGTTTGTGGAGGATGGCTCGTGTGGTGCCTGAAACCTTCTCCCCGGTATTTATTACCAGTGCCTTTTTATTTGTTTTAAACTTTCCGCCAACTAAACAATAGGGTGAGAGCAATAATTTATCGGTGTCAAGCCAAAAAGTATTTTCTTCTTTGATGTATTTATCCTGGATTCGCTCATTAACCCTGCCGAGTTTTAATCGTTTATCTTCGATTTGCAGCACAGCACAAATTTCGAGAAAGTCAAGTGTATCGATTACTTTATTGTTTTCATATTTATTATAGGCGAAATTTTGCGCCCTGTCGGAAAACACCAGCCAGAGGCTGTCGGCGCTATCGCCAGGTTCAAAATCGGAGCGGAAGGGTTTGGTAATGGTATCGCAGGGCTGCCAGTATTTCGGTGGCATTTTAAGCACGGTATTTTGGGTATAGGCCGCATCAAAAGTCAAAACAAAAAATAGCAGTAGCAGGAGAAAGATGTTTTCTCCTTTGTAAGTACTTACTATTTTGTAATGTTCAATCATATTTTCGTGTACTATAAAGCCATACATTTGGGTAGGGTGTACGACAAATTGCATTTTAACTCTAATGGCTACATTTTCACATTCCAAAGGTTATTCTCAAAATATCTTTGTGTACCTTGGCATCTTAGTGCCTCTGTGGCTCATTTTTTTTCTTGCCACTCACATTGTGATGCCTTTGGCATAAGACACAAAAACACTAAGAATCACTAAGATCTATCTATGACAGTGCAATTTGTTGAGCACCCCTTTAGCATCTGATTTTGCTTAAACAAACCAAATGGAAAAATTTTATTGAGCATTTAGCTTAGCGTTTGCGCCTGAAGCAGGGTTTGTAACAACTTGTTGGGCAAAACTCCAAACTGCAACAACAAAGAGCAAAAAGACAAGCAAAGTAGCATTTTTCATTATTTTATATTTTTTAATTAATAGATCAATTTTTCCTTTTAGTACCCCATCTATAATATCCTGCCAACTAACTTGGACAAACCAAAACAGGAATACACCATAAGTTTTACGTGATCACCTCGTTTGGTTTTGGCTTGTCCAAGTTAGGAATACCAAAAGTAAAATTTATTACCGTAACCCCGGGGCATAATGCTTTTTATTTTTGGTGGAAAAAGTGGAGTTGCGATTAAAGAATAGTTAATCGGGATGGTTTTTTGGTTTCGAGGACAGTTTATTAATGAGTTGAGGTACTACTGCAAATATAGTGGAAAGTAAAATATTAATAATTTATAGTTGTTGGTGATAAATATTTGTCAATAGATTTCTCCCGGCAAAACTTGCTTCGCTGCGTTTTTTGGTCGAAATGACAAGGCTTAGGCTATACGTGGGTGTGGGTGAAAGTGGGCACTCCGCGCCCACTTTCACCCACACCCAACAAAGCCACAAAAGCCTTGTCATTTCGAAGGAGAGTAGTCCCGCACGTGCGGGAAGAAATCTATCCCTCAAAAAAAAAACATAGTAAAAAAATTTTAGGAAGGCAGAAATAACAAAAAATGGGACGAAAATATAAAAACAAATTTAACACCCCTCCTGTCAGAGTTCAAAAATGACCATCAACTTTAATTGTTCAGGTAGTTTAACACCAACGAATTATAAAGAAAAAAGAAGATGAGCAGCTTGCCAACGAAATAAACTGTATTGATTAAAATCAAATAAACAACCCTGAAACTCCTGTTATTTGCATGGAAGGTAATTTCCCATCACCTCCAAAATTTTAATTTTCATCAACTCTGACAGGGTTTTCCTATATGGATTCCTTCGGAAGAAACCCTGTCAGAGTTCATAATTGACCAGCACCACTTAATTGTTCAGGTAGTCCAGCACCAACGAATTGTAAAGAAAATAGAAGATGAGCAGCTTGCCAACGAAATAAACTGTATTGATTAAAATCAAATAAACAACCCTGAAACACTTATTATTGGCGCTACAATTAATTCTTTTAACAGGTGGTTTAAACATAAAAAAGTTGGTGAGTGTAAGTATTAGTGAAGCATACAAGATAAGATGGATTTTACAAGCGCTTAGATTTTCTTTACAGTTATCTATATCTTCGATCTTGTCAAGGCGTTTATCAATATTTTCAATATCCCCGCAATAGTAGGCCATAATATCTTTTTTGCAATAAAAGCAAGACAACCCAAATAAAAAAATCAATAGAAAGAATACGATTAAAAAACCTATAATTGAACTAAGAATACTCCCAGAAAAATCGACCACAGCCATAATTATCTCTATAAATAAATATTCAATAACAGATAATGTTTCAGGTATCCAGTGTGGTTTCTTTTCTGGAAGATACTCACCATATTTAAAGTCTATGAATTCAATAAACAATGTATTATAATATATAGTTACTTCATCCTTTTTAAATTTATTGAGCAGTTTTTTATAAATAGAGTATTTTTTATCAATTGAGGTTGCGGGTAGAAAAGAAAGTTTAAATTTTGAATAGTCAAGCAATAGTTTATCAACATCAAAATCTTCTAAATAGATTTTGCATTTTTTGCCATTTCTATTCATTTTTACCAAGGTTAAATCGATGGTATTTTGAACTTTGGTATTTGAAAGCACTAGTGCATACGGAAGAGTAATACTATCGAATATCAAAGAAGATCTGAAATGGGCTTTTGAAAAATTAAGGCTATCGATGAATATAATATTTTTAAATAATACGGTTGAATCAAATTTAACGTTTGAGAAATCAACATTTCCATTAAAAATAACACTATCAAAAGTTACTTTGGATTCAAAATGAGCATCATTTGAAAAATCTGCTATTGAATCAAAGGTTGAGTATTTAATATGCACATAATCTGAAAAATAGGAAGATGAAAAATCAATTCCTTTATCAATAGTGCTATAATTCATTTCAAAAGCTGATAAAATGCTAGTTTTGCGAAACTGCGCAAATTCATTAAAATCAATACCTGTAAATTTCAGCAGCCCATTAGTTTCAATGTAACTAAAATTAACTGAATTGAATGTGCAAGTTTGAAACTTAAGTGCATTATCAAAAATAGATTTATAAAACGAAGCATTTCCCTTAAATACAACTTTATCAAAAAACACTTCCTCCTTAAATAATTTACCATTCAAATCAATCTTTTTCAGGAAATCAACATTCTGTAAATTTAAAATTTTAGAAATCTCTTTTTCATCGAAGTCTATTATAGATTTATATACAGAGTTATTTTTAACATCCATAATATGCATTGATGTACTTTGTGAAATGGTACCCCTATTATCATTTTGGCTTGAGGATGACGAAAATGGTACAATTAATATTGCAATTAATAAAAAATATTTTTTTATGCAATTCATATAATATATTTTAACGTTAATGACAATTTTTCAATATTTAATAATAACTCCATTTTACATCATCATTTTTTGGCTGGTGAGGGAAAATATCTAAAGGCAACCAAAAATACAAATTCCCTTGATATTTAAAAGTACTTGAATAATTCTCAGAAAGGTTAAGAATTGATTCTAAAATAATCCTTGTGTCAACTAAGTCCCCCTTAAACAATTTGATATCATCAAGACTAATTCCGAGAGAAGGGTCATGAATTTTTTCTATTGTCCAATTCCAATATTCTTCTTTAATTTTGAAAAGTGATAAACGGTAAAGCATTTCACCAAGTTCAACCTTTTTTGAAGGCATGTACTTATTGCCCAAAATACAGTATATAAAAAATGAAAGTGTGTGTTTCGCCTCTTCCCTTAAAATTGCTTCATGTGAATTTTCAAAAACAATTATTTGTCTTAATAATTTGGTTAAGTCTTCTTTATTTATTAACATCACAGTTTGATAATTTGGATATTTATTGTCATCACTATGATAGCAAGTATTGATATAGTTTTGATAAATTCGACTTTTGGGATTCCTTAATCCTAAATTCGATTTATTCATAAAACAAACCGTACCTATCTGATTTGCTGATTGTGTGCTAATAATGGGGTAACGCCTGTCAAGTCCTTTATTTCTTACATCATAGAGGCTAATTGCATTTGAGCAAATACAATTGAATCTGATGCTTTGATTTGTATCAAATACACTATTGGTGGTCTGAGAGACTGTAGTCATTCTGGTTGAATCATTAGATTGTTTTCGTTCTTCTATCGCTTTAGGATGCCAATTGCATTCCCAAGCTAAATTGTGATTCCATGGAATTATATACTCTTTTGATATCCATCCGATAAGAAACGATGAACCCTGTAAATTATTTTTATTACTCTCTTTAAAATATGGTAAGTTACCAACAAGTGCTGAATTTGCATCCTCTTTAAATACAAACAATTTACTCAAGTTTAGAATCTGCAGTGTTTTTGTAATCAATTTGGGTGATCGATACAAAAACACCTCCTTTGTAATTAGTTCATTTTCAGAAAACTTATTGTAATTTAAAACAAGTATTGAACTAAATAATTGCAGTTTGCTTGATAAAACACATTGGTCGGATAATAAGAGGTTTCTGAAATTAACCCATCCAATTGCACTTTTATCTATGGCTAAAAATTTTCCGTTAACAATGTTAATAGGTTTAGATATTTTTAGTTTTTCGTTTTTTTTATCAACTATTGCACAAGAATCAAAAAAATTTAAATATCCAATTACAGAATCCATTGCTGGTGATGAATAAATAGGATTATTATCCCTGTCTGAAAAGACCCACCACTCAAAATCAAAAATTAAAGAATCATTGCTATATGGCCTTGTAACAGTATCTATCGGATGTAAATATTTTAATGGAATATTTAAAATACCTGTTTGAGCAAAAGCATTATTAAAAAAAAATGCACAGAAAACAAATGCATATTTTAGTCTAGTCATTCATCATTACTTTTTGCAATGTCTAAAATTATAACTCTAAACAATTATTAAGATCATCCCAACCAAAATACAATGATTTAAAGAATTAAAACCATATCAATTTTGTTAGAAAATAGCTTTATTACGCTAGTTATTATTTATCCAATATTGGCCTTCACATCCAGAAAATCTATTTTGGTGTGGCAAAAAATCCATTGGCACCCAATAAAATTGTTCGAATAACTCATTGCCTGAAATATCGTGGAAATTGTTATGAATACCAGGGTATTTTGATCCCTCGTATAGCATTTCATCAATCTTAATTAAGGTGTGTTTCTGGAGTCTTACTCGGAATTCATGAAGACAATCATCGGAGATGCTTGTTTTGCTTGCGACCTCTTTAATATTTTCAATCGTCCAATTATAGTATTTAGTATCGATTCTAAAACCTGAATGGTGCTGTATGACATAACCAATTTTAGAAGTGTCTGAAATCTTTACATCTTCTCCAATGAGACATTTTATAATATCTTTAAAAATAAGTACGATGTCGTCCCTTAAAGAATCATTTGTTATTGTTCTATTTATTCGAGTTTTAAAATTTAATAGTTGCTTTTTATCTAAAAATATAACTGGTTGAAATAGGCGGGATTCCATATCAGTAATCTTAATACATGAGTAACCTTCCTGATAAATAAACTTATTTGATGAGCATATTTTTTTAATGGTTTCAATATCAATGTCATGAACCCAAAGAGTATATATAATTGATGTAGCCGAGACATCTTGTGTAGTGACACTTTCTCCTTCACTAATAACTCTCGCCATATTAAAAACCTTCCTATCGACATAATAATAAATTCTTTGAATACATTCAGATAAATAATATTGAAGTGTATCAGTCTTTAGAATCGAGTCTTTTTGTGAGATTATTATTTTTGACTGCAAGGGGCAATCCTTTGATAAATGATAAACCATACTATCATTTGTAATAAGTTCGCATGATAATTCTTCATGGTTATCGACAGGAATAGTCCTTATTTCATTATAAATTAGCTCATTTGATTTTGTTACAATTGTTTTAATTTGATTGAGAAAGTCATTATAAGTACTATCGCGCCGATGATTCTTTATAGATTTTCGATAAACTTGATATGCTATGATATTTATGTTATGATCAGAAATTGAATTAATCATTTCATTTTCATCTACATAAGTTCTAGTTCCTGGTATCCTGTGATCCCCGGCATCGCCAATTATAACCATATAATTTGATTGTCGTTTATCAAGCTTATAGCTTTCGACCCCTTTCTTTATTCCATAATACATAGCCTCAGGTAAAGTGGTATCCCTTCCACTAATTAGACTACCCTTCATATTAAGGCTTAGCCATTGATTGAACTTGGATGTGTCTGTTGATACTTTACCGCTATTAAATACACTTATTATTGAATCATCTTTGTCATCTCTATACAATACAGCTCCAAAACTCAATATATTCTTCTTTCTTTTATGCTGAACCTTCATTTCTGTAAAGGCATTCTCTAATGATTGTTTTATAGCACCTTTATATTGTATCATGCTTTTTGTTGCATCAATTACAAATATTATATTAATCTTCCTTTGATTAGCTTCTATAGTTTTAATCTCATTCAACAAATTTTTATATTCGTCTTCATTTATGTTACCATTTAATGATTTTAAACTTGACATTACTCCTAATTTTCTTGGTCCATTTATATCGCATAAATTAATGTCATCATAAAGCAAGGGGTATCTAGATTGGAATCCAAATTCCCGTGGGGCTTCATAAATATCCTGTGTACTTTCAATGGGGATAACCTGTCCGGGCCCAGGCCCAATGTCAAAGGTTGTGCCATATTTTTTGTATCCTATTGCATCTTCTTTGCTTTTTAAAATCAACGTGCCATAGGTATTATTCAATTCTTTTCTTTCTGCTGCTGCATCTGGATGCCAATTTAATTCCCATGCAATTTTATGATCCCATTCTATTAAATCATGGCGATATATCCAACCAAGGAGATTTTCTGAAGGGGTCACTCCTTCCATAGATGAAGCCTTTCCTACAAGGTAACAGCTATCCAAATCCTTATAAATAAAACAGAAAGCAAATGGATATGCACGGTCAATATGTTTTTGATTGTGTTTTTCAGGTGAAGAATAGTAATTGAGGTTATCAAGTAAATAATTTATAGCTTCTGGGTTATCTCCTCTTAATGATAATGAATCAATTTTATTAAGAATCATTCCCTTTCGGTTAAAACCATTTTGAAATTCACTACTAATAGTTATTAAACAATGTTTAGATAGTAGTAATTTATTGTAGTCAATCCAAAAAGTATTATCTGTTGTTACAATCCCATCAATGACATTTTTCCATCTGCAAATCTTCAACCTGTTTTGACCAATATGAACAACACCACATTTCTCTCTAAATAATAACGAACCAACAATTGAGTTGCTGTCTTCTTTCGCAAATACATAGTTTTTTGTGCGATCCGAGTAAACTACCCATAATTTATCAAGAATATATTCTCCAGTTTTCATTTCAGATGGATAAGGCTTTGTAATTGTATCACAAGGTTTAATATACTTTGTAGGGGTGTACAATATGTTTTGTCCAATTAGATTCGAAACATTAATCGCAACAAGAATCGGAATCAAATAAAAAAGTAAATTTTTTTTCATCATTTAAATGTTTTTATAAATTAATGTGATATTTTTTATTCTCTTTCAATAATTTCACTCCCCCTTCGCGTAAATTAAATCGCTGGGGTTTTGATTAAAGTATTTCTTTTGTGCTGTGCGATATACGAGCCATGCCCCAAAATAAATGAGCGCCAGGGTGATAAACAAAAACTGTAGCGCCCGGGGGCTGGTAATGAGCGAAAAGCCGGGTATTCCGGCCTGGTATAAAATAAGGTCGAGGCCTGCTGCAAGTATGCCTGAAAATAGTATGCCCACGCTCACGTAAGTTAGGGTGAGTACTTTGAACACCGGAATGGGTTCGACACCAAAAGCCTTGAGGGTGCCAATATTTTTGCGGATGCGGTACAGGTGCATGTTCATCAGGTTGTAGATGTAGAGCATTATGGCCACCACCCCAAAGGCGATGAGGATGAGCAGAATGGTGTTGGTCATGCTGCTCACCCTGAAAAAAGTCTGCATATTTTCTACTTTGGCCATATCCATTTCGAGCTGTGTAGCCTGTTTAAATGTTTCGCTAAAATCGCGGATGTGGCCAGTCGAATTGAAATTAATGGCGATGTTGTCCCTGGTTTGTTTGTAGGGATTGTTCACGGTATTGCTGTACCAGGCATGAAAGGCTTCGATGTTTTGCCCGCCGGTATTTTGTCTGCCCACAAACGAACGCCATGTTTTTTGTTGTATCAGTTGGTCGAAAAACTCCACCTGCTCACCAAAGCTTTGGAATGGCGGGCTGCGCGTAAGCGAAACCTCGATGGTGTGGGCAAGCCCCGACAGGTTGACTGCCTGGGTAAAAACCGTACACTCATATTGATTTTGGAAGCTGTGGTTTAATTCCTCCAAAGCGCTATCAAGAGCCGGCTCAATAGTATTGATGAGACTTTGGCTGGGGCTTTCTTCGGTATGGGTTGCGGTATTGTTGCTGTAAGCAAGCAATTCATCGTTGGTTTTTGCTTTGGTGAAGATGATCCTCAAGCGTTCGTTTTCTTCGATGAGGAATTTATTTCCGAGGCCGCGGTAGTTGTCGTAAAAATTCGGGGTACACAAAAAATAATTTTTGCCGATGTATTTGCTTTCGGGAATATGATCGACAATGGCCAAAACCGGAATGGGGATATAATATTCGTTTCCATCGGGTTTGCGCGGTAATTCGAGGAAGCTTGTGTTTTCGTCGTAGCCGAGTTTGGCGAGCAGGCCACGGGTAATAATGATGCCGTTTTCGTTGGGGCTGTTAAAGGCCCGCCCGATGGCGTTTTGCTCGGCGCTGATAATTTTTTGGAGCATGGGGTCATTCCAGGGTATCGAGCGGCCATCGAGGTAGGTGGTGCGTGGGTATTCACCCGAATAGTCGATAAAGGGAAACGAAAAGGTGTTGTAGCAATAAATGGTGTCGATGCCAAAGTTTTGGTTTGTGCTGTCGTTGATCAGCCCTGCAATTACGGCATCGATTTTTGCCTGTGCATCGCCGCCCTTGTGCAGCACGTCCACGGTATTCACAAAGGGGTCTTTCAATTCATTTTCGAGGCTGTTGAGCTGGCCGCCGGCAAAACCAACTATGAGCAACGTGATGAGCAGGGCAAGGGTGAAAATGTAAAAGTTGCGGTTTTTATGCCCCAGCAGTTGATCGCACTCTTTCCTGAAAAATAAGCTGGCAAAGGCTTTCGGGAGTTTTAAACGGCTATCAGGCATGCCCGGGCTTTGCCCGGCAGTATTTGTAGCGGCATCATCAGAAAAGCCAATAAATATTTTCATTAGCCAGAGGCCAATAGCCGAAATAAAAAGCGTGAGCCTGCGGGGTTTGGCAACAAGGGGGATTTCTTTGTCAGCATTTACCTTACGCTCCGTACTTTTTATTAATAATTTATTTATCTCGCTTCTAATGGCTTCATCACTTTCTGTAACCTGGCCGTTGTTGAGCTTATGAAAGTGGCTTTCGCCTGTATCTTCCAGGGTTTTTACAAGGATGTGGTCTTCGATGATTTCGTAATAGCTATTCCCGGACGAAGGGGTAATAAGGATAATCCGGTCGGCATATTTCAGGGCAAGCTCAATATTGTGGGTTACTATGATGGCTGTTTTGTCGGGGTGAGTGCTAATTTTATTTTTGATGATCTCCATCAAATCCCCGGCATTTTTTTCGTCAAGGTTGCCTGTGGGTTCATCGCCAAACAGCACTTCAAAGTCGGGTTGGGTGGCCCGGGCAAAGGCAACGCGCTGTCGCTCGCCACCCGAAATGTTGCGTGGAAACCTGTTGCCGAATTCTTCGGGTAAATTCACCAGCTTCAATTCGCCCTGTGCATCCTCAAAAGATTCCTCACTAATTTTTTTGGTGTCGATCAAATCAGCAATTACAATGTTTTCGGCATTGGTGAGGTTGTGCATCAGGTTGTTTTCCTGGAAAATGAAATTGAAATTATCGCGGCGAACGCGTGTTACTTTCGGGTTGTTAAGGTAAGTAGTATTTTTATTTTCCTCGCTGTAATTCCAGAGTTCAGCATAAGAGATAATGGAATTATTATCGGCAAAATACCGGATTTCACCACTCACAATTCTATTGGCCATCAACCCAAGTGTTTCCAGCAGTGTGCTTTTCCCGGAGCCTGAATTTCCCAGCAACACCACGAATTCGCCTTTGTTTATGGTAAGCGAACCGATATGGAGCACACTGTTCGACTGCTTGCCAGGCCTGGTTTTGCTTAAGGATGGATAGCCACAGTACAAATCTTTGATTTCGAACAGCGGATTACCATTTTTACTGCTTAGGTTTTCATTTTTCATTTTCCTGATACAGATTAATTCAACTTGCTATATTCCTGCGCCTGTTTCATCGGGCTTTTCATCGTGGGGGAAAACATCTCCCGGAATCCAGTAGTAAACATTACTCTTCCCCACTTCCCTGATCATGCTTTTGTAATTGCTTCCTGTTTCGATGATTTGTGTAAGATGCATTAGTGTAAGCCTCATATCCCGCGAAAATTCCATCAACTCGTCATCAGTAATATCGGCAGGATCTTTCACTTTGTTTATCGTCCATTGGCGATAGTTTTCTTTGGTGGGCAGGCCGGTGATGATGAATAGTAAATCGCCGAAAGGTTTTGCATTTACCTCCTGCTCGCTAAGGTTGCCAATATACGATTCGAATATTTCCTTTACGGATGTGGCCACCCTGTTGCGGATGATATTTGGTGATTGCGACTCGTTGGTAGCCAGCACGAGGTTGCGTATGGTCTCCTTGAGGCTGTTGAGTTCGGTTTGTTCGATAAAAATTACATTTTGGAAATTGGGATATTTTTTTATTCCATTCTGGAAAACGGTAAAACCCTCCTTATAGATTTGTCGTTTTTCGGAGAGTATTTTTTCGATGTCATCAATGGAGGTGCCATTGGCAAGCAGGTCATACACAATACTTGCCGTAGTTTCGCTAACGCTGTTTATGGAGTCGCCTTCGAGCAGGGAGGCAATTTCGGTAATTTTTTCGTTTATGTAGCCGTGTATTGTTTTTATGTTGGTGGTAATGCTTCGCCGCAGGGTATCGGCGGTAATCGAATCGTTGGCATGGGGTGTTTTTAGGTTTCCAAAAACCGGGCTATTGGGGCTAAGGCGGAAAGAGTTGCTGTTTCCGGCCTGGATAATTTGGATGGGCTGTGCCACAGCAAGGTTAGTTTCGCTTGCTTGCCGGGCATCGCGTTCCTGTATTTTTTGGGCAGTACCCAGCATCAAATACTTCATTTGCTTTTCAAAAACCCTGTAAGTAGTATCCTGTTTTATTTTATCAGGCCGGTGTACCTGGTAGGCCAGCAGGTTGATGTTGCGATCGGCCAGCTTGGTGATGAGCTTCGCTTCCTGCACAAAGGTTTTTTGCCTGGCCGGGTTTTGATGATCGCCGGCATCGCCAATTACAATCAGGTAGTTGGTTTGCTTAGGGTTGGGTACATAAATGCTCAGGGCCTTATCCATACCATAATATACTGCCTCGGGCAGGTCTTTGTCTTTACCATAAAATTCAGGGCTCATATATTCCTTTATCCATTGTCCCAGCCCGTTAATATCTTCGGTAAGTTGATTTGAATGGATTTGATAAGGATTGTCTTCGGCTTCATCCCTGTAAAGCACAGCGCCAAACCTAAACGCATTCCTTGTTTTTTTATCTTCCTGTTCTTTGTTGATAAATTTCATGGCCGAATCGATGGCGAGGCCTACAGATTCGGAATAAATTTCCATGCTGTAGGTTGCATCTATAACAAAAATCACATTAATCTTCCGTTGATTTTTCTCTATCTCAATCACCTCCTGTTGCAGCGAAATCATCTTTTCCTTGTCGAGGACACCTTTGGCTGTTTCGATATTTCCAATAATTCCAATACGCTGGGGCTGAAACTTATCAAAGCCCCCGGCAATTTCCTGGTCATCGTTTAATATCGGAAAGCGGTCGAACTTGCCCGGTTGCCGGGTTCGGTAAACGGGAGTTTCGATGTATGCCACTTTTTGAAACTGACTAAGGCTGGTAGGGTCATCTATTTCTGCATACTCATCGGCGGCCTGCATATCATCAAAAATGATGACACCCCGCTTTGTTCTATTCCGTTCATCAAACCATTCGCGTTCGTTTGCCGCAGCGGGAAACCAGTTAAGCTCCCAGGCAACCCTGTGATCCCAGGGCGTAATGTGTGTTGTGGGTACCCAGCCTATAATTACCGTGTCGGATGCCTGCCCAAAATTGAAGTTGGGATCGGTTCCAACCAAAATGTGGGTGGGCGTTTCTTTATAAACATACCTGATTTGGTAAGTACCCGCTGCCTCAACAACCTTTCCCTGTGTTGAAGGGCTATCGTAATACTGTGGTTTTTGCTTTAAGGCTTCCAGATTATCTTCTTTCCAAACATTGAGCACCATAGCTTTTTTGTTAAACCTGTAAGGAAGGGAGGTCAAACACCTCGACCACATCAGCAGCTTATCCTGATCCACAAAAAAAGTGGGTCTTCCGGAAATCAGCCTGCCATTGAGAATATTGCTCGGCTCTGTTACTTCGAGCCTTTTGCCCTGGATACTTACCACGGTTAGTTCTTCGAGGAAAGCAAGGGTGCGCGATGGGCTTTGTGAATTCGGGCTCGCATACGCCGGATTATTGGCCCTGTCGGAAAACACCAGCCAAATTGTTTGCGGTGATGTGGGGTCATCAGCATGGACAATTCCAACATCTTCTGCAGGGTTAATATATTTTTTTGGCACCTCCCATGCTTTGCGTTGTGCAAAAATTTTATGGCTTATGCCGCAATTTATGATGAGGATAAACATATAGAATATTAGCAAACTTTTTTTCATACCTTTAATTTATTGGATGAAGAACGATGTTTTTTAATTGAATTGATGTGCTGCCTTTTTCGTGCCAGATTATCATTTCATCATAATATGGAACGGGTTCTTCAATACCACTGATGTATTCAAGTCTATTTACCTCCTTCGCATCAAAGTATATATTGATTTCTACAATCATCTCCTGATCAGGGTCGATAGCCCTTAGTAGATTTTTCAGCCCACGCTGCAGCAATTCTCTTACATAAGCAATGTCGGCGATAAAGAAATGAAGTTTCACTTTGCGCCGTCCGGGGGCAAGTTGCTCGCCCAACAATACTTTTAAATCATTGACAAAGTCTATGGGGTCATACTTTTGAGTGAGAAAAGCTATTTTCTCTTTTGTTCGTGCTTTGTCGATGGAACATCTCAAACAATTGTTTATAAGTTCCCCGCGATCATCTTCTGCATGGTCATCATTCCAGATATAAGTATAACACGATTCATTTTCATTTTCCTGATCCAGCAATTCCATTATCCGGAAGTATTTTTTATAAACGTCTTCACGATTTTCAGCCAGGCTTTTCGCATCCTTGTTAACATTATAAACGATTACATTGAGCGGTGGTATGGGTAGCAATTCCAGTTTATTCGCTGCGTGTCCCGGGGGCATATAGAATAATGAATCCTGAAGCCCGGTGTATTTTTCGGATTGATCCGTGGTAATATTGTATCCAAACTGCTTGTAAAACAATGCTTCTTCATTGCCCGAAGAAGCCGCCGTTTGTATTTTACCATGTTTTCCCAAAGTACCCGTTTTGCTTTGTTGCCCATTAGCGCCTTTTACGCTGTAAGGGTAGTTTTTAATTTTGTCAGTGGGTTCAAAGCCGGGACAGCAATCGTTGGGTGTGTAATCAATTTGAACCGTGTGTTCACTATTCGGGATTTCCGAACTTTCGTTAAGGGGGGTATTATCGGATGAAGCGGCAGGAGCAAACAGCGCGTCAACAAAAACTTCTTTGTTTTGCTTTTGAATTCCTTTTTGCTGTTTTTTAAACCTGATGCCCGGGATAAAGGACCGGTTAATATTATTGATCGAAATGCTGATACCGGCAGTAAAGCCAATGGTGTTCATTTTTGCCTGCTCGGTTAAATTTAACAGTGGTTTGGTAAAGCCACCTTGCTCCGACAAAACAAAATCGGAAGCCACCGGGTCAGTCATTTTATTTAATCCCATACTGAAATTTGGCCCAAAGAAAATACCTGTGGTATTGCTGATTTGATAGCGAACGTAAACTTCGGATTGCCATGAAAGCAGCAGATCATTGATTTGGGGATTGTTGCTTTGGGTTTTCGAATCATAAGAGGTAAAACCATAGGATGGTAAATCTTGGAAATAAAACGTTTCGCCATAAAGGTTTTCATACAGACCGCGGTATTCAAACTCACCATTGTTTATTTTATAATTCTGTTGGAAGATGTAGGAAGCCTTAATGCCGGTGGAGGCGGATATTTGCCATTTTTTATTGAGCAAATATCGCCACGAAATCATCAGCGGTATATCAAGGGTACTGTAATCGAGGGTTTGCGTTAGGCTTTTACCATAAACCTCACGGATGTATTCATCGCCATCTTTATCCGTAGTATAAAAAGATGTTTCATAATTATCGAGACTATACTCAGTGCTTACCTTCGAAAATCCCAGTCCGGCTTTGAGCATTATCAAATGCTTGTCCCATCCGCTAATTAAATAGTTTACACCAACAAGGCCATGAAAGCCAATTTTGGAGGTAGTATTGATGCTCACATCCGATTGCTTAATGGCTGGCATTGAATAATCGGGTGTAAGTTGAACAAAGAGTTCATCAGGTATTTGATCGCGATACCAGGCATCCGGTTTTAGGGAGGTATTTGCGTTATCAATTTTTAGTATTCTGAACTTTGGTTTTGTGTCGTCAGTTTGGTATTTGTAATAAATTGCTGTAATTACAAAGTTATTGACTAAGGAATCTTTTCCAGTTCCGCAGTCTCGTTCGGTTATTCGGCGTACCTGTGCGGTGATGATATCAAAAGCTGGCTGTACTTTCCTTTTATTTATCGTTAGATTATAATGAGCATAACTGATCAGGCAACTATCGGACATATTGTTTACCATTTCCCGGTAATTGTCCCAGGTGATGTATGCTTCATTTTTGTTAAAATCATCTACAACAGTTACCTGATTGTTGTAAAAAGAACTGTTTAATACGTATGTGTTCCGGCTTTTTTCAAAGGCTCCCTTTTCGTTCATTCGGTCTTCGAGGTTTACCATGAAGTTGTTGAACCTGTTTTTTACGAGGTGATCGGGTATAATTATTTGCTGTGAAAAACCGGTGGGGAAAAACCCGATGGTGAGGAGGATAAATAGCAAGGCTCGCGTTGCACCGGAAATCAAATATTTTATGGATGTATTCATTTTCTGAGGTAAATTTAGTACACAATAATTTTTTTGACCGTCCTGTATTTATTATCCAATATCAATTCGGTAAAATACACGCCTTTTATAATTTGGGGAAAGGTGATTAGTTTTTCGTTTATCATCTCATAACATTCAATCTGATCGCTCCAAACATTCTTTCCCAGTTGATCTTTGATGTTGATATCTATTTTATTGAATCGGAAATTTCCGGCTTTAATATAAAAATGATTATTTGTCGGATTTGGGTATAAAGTAATTTCAGGCACAAAACGGTCGGACACTTCCTGATTCAATTCCAGCGATTTTGTCAGGTCACATCTCAGCGTATCGGTGGAGCACGAACTATAGGAGCGGTTGAGCACAAGCACCCAATAATCCAGGTTGCCATCAATGCTGTCGTACTCATGGTAAGGAAGTGTGTCGGTTTTAATCACTTTACTGTTGTAGCCCCATTTGTAAAATACTTCCGCCGGGTTGCTGTTGATGCACAGGATTATATTACTTGTTGGTGCTTTGCGAACTATCCAAAGTGAATCTGTGTCGCTTTCGGGTGTTTGGTTGGGGATAATTAACACCTGGGTTTTATACTCAAACTCACAGGGCATGGGGTCATCAGGGTTGTTGGAGCTGAGGGTCAGCACAACTTCAACCTCTTGTACGACTTCGGTATTATTTTTCCAGGAAGTAACGACTTCGTAAGGCATTGGGTTTATTTGCTCTACAAGCACATCATCCAAATTAATGGAGGCATCCGTTTTGAAGTTCCACGCATAGTTATAGCCCTCAGTATTTTCAACCCAAAACATCACATTATACTCAAAGCTGCAAATAACCGAGTTGGTTTTTTGCAGATTTATTTCTGGCCGAAAAATGAGTTCGATCGGCTGGGTAATCGAATCCTTCAAAAGGTGTGAAAAATCGAAGGCCGTGAGTTTAATTTCTACGAGGTCGGTTTCATTGCTTAAACCTTCGAATGTGTAAACAGGTTCAAAAACCACTGAAGTATAATCAGGGTTTAGGTTGCCGTTAATAAAAACCTCCCATACATAAGCATCGTAATCCGACAGGTTTTTGATAATCACTTCGTGTTGGCATCTTTTTTCAATCGAAAACCCGATGTCAGTATTTTGAGCCGGGCTGTACACCGCCGGAATAATAAAAAAGCCGACAGCCCATAGTATGTTTAAAAATTTCAAAATCTTCATTTTATGCTGTGTTTATGGTTTAGCTTTTATCGCATTAATAATTAATTTTATTTCTGTCGGTAGGCATTATTTTATGCCATCGCACGCCAAGTGTAAATCCAATCATGTTTACTTTTCCGCTCAGGCCATTGTTAAAAGCATTGCCGGCATACCCTTTATCATCGAGTATTAGCATGTCCGAAATTGTTGACCCCTGCAATGTTTTTGTAATTCCATACTGGAAATAAGGGCCAAAATCGAGGTAAAGCGGATGGGTATCCGAAATCTTCGTGGAAAATGTAATGCCAATAATTCCTGAAAAGGTTAAACTTTCGAGGCTTGTATTGCGATCGGTTTCAATAAGCGAAACTGCCTGATTGGTAGTAAAACCATACTCAGGCACATCTTTTATCAGGTAGGTACCAAACACAGTATCGCCTTCCATAATTTTGGCCAGGCTCTGGTAGCTTACCAGGCCGGAGTTTTGTGTAGTACCTGACGAAAAGTTGAGCGTGGAAACGATTCCTGCTTTAAGATCAAAAAATGATTGTTTACCGAGTTTGTATTTTAGATGGCCGGTAAGGGGGATGCTCAGGCTCGAATAGCTGAATGATTGCTTTAGCCCGGTGGCCGATTTATACAGGTCGATTGTTCCCAGCACCGAATGTTGGTATCCTGCAATTGTATCATCATAACGGCTGAGTGTTGCTGTATTTTTTATGTAGTGGTATTCCAGCCCTAAGCCTAAGCCCCAATTCACGCTTTGGGTGGTATCGTAAAAGAAATAATCGAGGGATAAGCCGACACCATGTGCAATTTTAGGGCTAAAGCTATAGGCATCGTAAGTGGTGTTGTCGTTTCCGGGAAAAATCGGCGAACCAACGTGATAGTTCAACTTGTACGAAAATGTACCTGGCTTTAGGTCGAGGATAAATTTTAGCGCTGCCGACTCCCTTCCAATGTGCGTAACAAAGGATTCTTCAAATTCCACATCGTTGAACCCGGAAAAATCAATTTTCGATTCCAGAGGGATTATGATGTTGATAACACAGGATATCTCATCAGGCTTAAACCAAATTTTTTTCTTGTTTTGGATAGTGTCTCTTGTTTCTTCACCATTAATTATCGTATCTCTTATTTTTTTTTCGGTAATTAAATACTTTGCCCTGATTCTTTCCAGGGTAGTTTTTACTTCAACATAAATATATTTATCTGTAATTTTCCTGCATGTAATGTCCCTGCTGTAAATTTCTTTGAGGGGATAAAACTCGATACATAGTCTGTCAACCAAAGTGGTGTATTTTTCGGGGCTGATTATTGCATCGCAATGTTCGGCAAAAAAGAACATATTGCCATCAACAGTATTTATGGTCTTTTTAGAAAAAAGCCCTTTGAACAGCATGGCCTGGCTATCGGAAGGAAGGTTTCTTTCGTCCGCAACATTGAGCACATTTACCAATTGATCCACTTTATTATTTATCAATTCGTTGAGTTTCTGCTTTGCAGGAGGGGTAAAATATTTAAAACATCCTTCCAGGTCAGGGATGGCTGTTTTGATTGTTGCAATTTTGAATGTGTCGGCCGGGTTCTCAAAATAAATATCAGCAATCAAATAAATCCGGCTTTTTGAGAAAGGCCTCCTAGTAATGAAGTCTTCGTTGCCCCGGGCATCAAAGATTCGTATTTTTTTGTAAATCCCCGAAAATGTGGATATTTCAAAAGGGACCGCGATTATGTAGCCATTTCCACTTTTGCGAATATCCATATTATGTTGATAGTTCAGGAAGTTCTGATGGCGGTCATTTTTTAATCCATCCATTGAAATGAAAATATCGGTTTCAACTTTTTCGATTTCACTGGAGGTGACAAAAACTGCACTTTCATCAAAAAATCCGTAATCGTACAGGCGTGAAAAATATTCAACATACTCTTGCGGGGAAAGATTTCCGCTTAGAATGATTCCTTTTCTCATTGCCACCACCGAATCGGGGCTAAAAGCGAATGCCGGGATAACATTGTTTTGATAAGGATTGGCAAAAACATTTTTGAAAGCCTGTATTCCCGCCTCATTTGGCCTGTTGTCTTCCGGGTCAGAGCCATCATTCAAATCCAGGCTGTTCACAAAATCCCCGGCAATGAGTTGTTGTACCTTTTTTACAATTTCCGATTGTTCATAGTCATTGAAATCCTGGGCAAACACCCCGGGAAACCATAAAATCTGAAGTGCGATAAAAAACAACAGGCCTGTATTGCGTATTTTCATTCTATTCATTTCTCTTGAGTTTCTATACTTATCACAACTTTCGTAATCTTTAACACTGGGTTGATTATGTTGGTCTTTATTCATCAGGCATCCGGTTTAATAAAAGTAAACATCCGATTCGGTGTAAGAACTGCGTAACCTGTCAGTGATTTTTACATAATAGCCCCCCTCAATGTTTTCACTGCCGATGAAAATGTAAGGCTGGTTATCATTTTCATTTATTATTTCACCATCCTTAAACCATGTATAATCATAATTTTCAGTATCGTTAACACTGCTAAAAAGTATGTAGCCGTTGCTTGCATCTCCCCGTATGGTGAGAGTTGGCTTTTCGGGTGCAAGGCCGTCCACGGCCACCAGATGTTGGATGGTATAGTCATAATCATAGGCACTGCCTCCATATATAGCTTCAATCCGGGTTTGTAACTCTCCGGTACTGCCTTCGGTCCACTCAACGTAAACCGAATCCCCTTGCGCTTCAAGAATTTTGCCGCCAATCACATTCCAGGCTTTCAGGAAATTGCCATTGTTGCATTGCCCAACCCAGTACCAGTCTTTTGAATTTTTCCAAAATATTTGTTCCGGCCTGCCATAGAATATTTCACAAGGCTGAAGAATCTCAATGGGGTATGAAAGTGTGGCTTCATCAGTAGTAGTACCGAGTGTATAGCTAAGGGTGTATTCGCCGGGCGGGGTAGCCACAGGGTTTAAAATGCCGGCGCTATTGATAAAATCACCTTCGTTGCTGCTGTATTTACCACCTACAGGATTTGCATAAACCCGGAAGCTTGAATCTTTTGGCAGATAGGCTTGAGGATTGTTGGCATCGAGGCTTGCGTAAACCAGCCTGGTGTAAGTTGGCCTTTCCGTCCAAAGAAATTCATCACTGTCGATAAAGTTTACACTGTCCTGTGTTTCCAGTGAAAAGTTGAAGATAGACCCGCTGTTAAATGGCCGGGTAAAACTCCAGTACCAGGTTGACCCGTCCTGCTGAATATTGTCGATAGCATACTTTTCGATGCCATCAAAAATTGTAATTTTTTTGATGTTTCCGGTGGTATCTTTTACAAATCCTTTGAGCAAGTATTCGGGCTCAGTATAAATGGTGTCGAAAAGAGTTATCACCTGCAAATCGTAGGGAGGTGTGTTTTCGCGATAGCTTAACAAAATTAAATCTGATGACAAGATATCCCCCACCTCAGTAAATGATTCATCAAACCATGCTTTTAGCTGGAATTTGTGGTAAGCAAAATCATATTGACTTATCCCAAAGGCTGATTTCGGAAATTCAATGGCTGTTTCATGCAAAGCTGTAATAGCCGATAAAGTCAGGGTATCAGTTACAGGCAAGGCATCCTGATAATAATAATGTAAAATGTCCATCCTGATATTTTCGTCCACGCTCAACGAATCATTGTAAGCTAATTTTACTTCAAAAGCGATTGAATCATTATAGATTTCAATTTCGGTGTTGAGGTAGCTATACAACTGTATCGGTTCAAGGTTTTGATATTCAATGGAGGTGATGGTGGGTTTGGGGTGGAATAAATAAACTGTTAATGATGTATCCTTTTCTACTTGTGGAACTCCTTCAAGCTCAAACCATGATACTAAAAATATTTCATGCTCACCGAAATCATAATCCAGTTGAATATCAAATAATGTCGGACTCGCCGGTATAGTTATCTCAGTACTGTTATTTCCTTGTGTTTCTCTGCTTTCTTCCTGGATCATTTCAAAATCACCATCATATTTTTTCCATGCCTGAACTTTAATAACTTCACCAGAACTTAAATTATCATTGTATTCAACCTTCGCTATAAAGGTGATACTATCCTCAAAAGTCAAACGGTTGGCTGTTGGGTCATCAAGATATAGTGTATCAGGATATATAAATTCCTGAAAATATGTTTCTTCAACTTTGGGTTTGGGATGATTCAGATAAATACTTGCGGAGGTCATCGTATCCTTTTCTGTTACACCTACAAGATCGAACCAGGCCTCAATGTAGATTTCATGGTCGCCAAACTCATAATCTAAAGGAACATTAAAAACTTCCTGATTAACAGGAATAATGAGTTCATTACCTGAAGATGTTACCCCATCCAAAACCCCACCTTGTTGCACAGTATCGGTATCATAGATTTTCATAACCCGCGCTTTGATCGTCTCTACTTGGCTTAAGGGATCGTTATATTCAACTACAGCCCTGAATTTTATAGTATCCTCATATACTTCAGTGTTTGCCCCTTGTACGCCGATAATTAAATTATTAGGCGAGTCCAACTCAAATTTCACAGTATCAATCTCAGGTATAGGATGGCTCAGGTATAAAGTATCGGAGGTGACAATATCAAGTGTAATGGTATCATCCAGATAAAAAGATGATTCTAAGTAGTATCGATAATCACCGAAGTTATACCCTAAGGTATCAATAAATAACCCGTTTTCAGGGAAAATCAGCTCATTGTTATTGCCTAGAGTAATACGAATAGAATCCCCAAATTTTATAGGCTCACTGGTTTCAAACTTCTTCCAGGCCTGAACCCAAATCTCTTCCTCCAAACTAAATGTATCTTTGTACATTACCTGTGCCTTGAATTTCAAGGTATCATTAAACACAAATTTGTTTCCATCAGGTTCATTAACGTATAGTGTATCGGGACTAACAAAACTGCTAAACGATATAGTATTAACTTTAGGCTTAGGATGAAACATCAACAAGGCATATTCACCATCATTATTATAAATTTCCGGATTAGGCAAGTCGTTCCTAATAAACCATGATTTAAAAAACACCCTGATTGAATCGTCAAAATATGGATCAAGTGTAACTGTAAAATCAGAAAATGTAATCGAATTACCTTCTGTGGGCTTTGACTGTGTTAACGAATCCACAGCCTCTGTATTACCTCCAATAATTTCACGATAGACTACGGTTTTTATAGAATCACCTAAAATTTGATTATCATTAAAATCAAGCTGAAGATCGAATTCAATTTCATCATGGTAAATGCTATCGTAATTTACTGTACCAAGATAACTTGGTAATACAGGGATGAATTGATGACTTTCAATTATTGGCTTCGCCCTGTAAATAAATAAACTGTCTGATGAAACAATGGAACCGGAGGTTTTGGTGAAATAGGCTTCAAAATGAATGGAATCATAGTCACCTGCAGAGTCTCCATATTGAAGAGGGAAGTTGAATAAGCTGGAATCCATGCGAGGCATAAAAATACTTCCTTCTCCCCAAACTCTTGTGGAATCAAATAACTGTTGACCATAAAGATCTCCGTTGAAATATGCCTTCAAAATTACTTCATCTTTCACACTGCAAGTATCATCATAGTTTATTTGCATACGTACCTGAACGACAGTGTCGAAAACGGCGGTAGGAGCAGCAGGAGCGATAATTTCATTGGAAGGTTTCCCAATGCTGGTTTGGTATAATAATTCTTTCACCTCGGGTGCCGGATGGATAATTTTTAGCGTATCCGTGTTACAAGAGAAAAAGGTATCTGCATCCAAAAGATCGCGGATAAACCTGGCCTGAAAATACACCAGGATGCTGTCGTATCTGTCTTCCAGTGGAATAATCAGTCGTTCCTCATTTTCTGGCGGAATCATAAGGTACAAACTATCCGGGTGCGATTCCCGCTCAATAGTAATACTATATGCAGTGTCAACGCTTTCAATTTGCCCTTCGCTGTAAATTTCGCGCATGGCAATAAGCTGTATGCTATCGTTAATGTTTATGCTATCGTTGTACCAGAGCTTGGTTCTGAATCTAATGGAATCGGTATAAACGGTTTGCCATCCATCAGCAAAAAGGTTTTCAGGGTATGGATTTAAATATTCAAAGTTTACAACTTCAGGTTTTAACCGCTTAACATGTAATGTATCTGAACACTTTTCAGGATCTGGATATTCATTATCAAAGTAGGCGCAAAAATGGATAGTGTGTTCTTCGTAGTCCGGCAAATCAATCGCGATTGAATCAGTGCTTGGTATCAGGCATTCCGGAAAGTTTTCTTCATTTGTGCTATCTGAATATACCTCCCCATAAGGTTCACCATCAAGGTAGGCTTGTAAATTAATTTGCTCCTCATTGCTGAATGGATCATTGTAGTAAATCAACGACTGAAATTTTACATATTCATCAAAAAACGTTGCCGTAATAATACCACTGGTGTCGATGTTTGCTGGTTCCCACGCATAATATTTTACTAAATCAACTGCAGGAGCGGGATGGTAGATAATCACCGGGTCATCGCAGATTTCAAGAGAAGCCAGTTGTTCATCTTCTCTGAAAAATTTAGCCTCGAAACACAGTTCTAGATTGATGTTGTAAAGTGGATCTAATGGAATGGTGAAAAAGTCGCTACCAGGAATTGTTATTATCGAGCCTAGCTGGGTGATCCCGGTCTCTGTGTGTTCATAAAATGGGATAGGATTCCCTGTTTCGTTCATTCTTACAGTTACTTCAATCGAGTCACCGGAGTTAACATTATCATCATAAGTAAACTGGAGTTTGAATTCAATTGTATCATCAAAAAAGGTATTTAACTGTGCTGTATCTATCCCAGGTGTATCATCCACAAAATCATAAGCTATAAATGCCGGTTTCTTTCGTTGCACATACAAACTATCAGAAACATAAACCAAGGAATCGTTTCCCCCAGGGAAGTCTGTGAAAAATGCTTTGTAATAAATGTAATGTGGTTCGTAATCGGGAAGTTCAATACTATTTTCATTAATATTGGCAGGAACAATAATGTTGTCATTTAAATTTGAAACAGCCAGGATATTATCTATTATTTCATCATCCAGAAACACGACCATGCTAATAGATTCATCAAAACTAAGTGTATCATTAATTGTAAGTTGAGCCTGGAAATTTACAGCACTATTAAATGTTTGTTGTAGCATTAGAGTACCTTGTTGGATTGAGTCAGGTAGGATTTCACTAAAAGTTCCCGCAACAACCTGTGGCATTGGGTGGTAGATAAAGAGAGTATCATCGGAGACAAAGAAATTAGTAGCACTTTGAAAGGTTGTAAAAGTAATTTTGTTCAATCCATACTGTAAAGGAATCTGAATTCTCCCTATTTCTTTACTATCCCAACAACCACTCATAGAATCATTGCTGGGTATAATGATACATGTACATGTATCATCAGGGACTTGTTTGGTTTTGTTGGTAAACCAGGATGTATCTATCCCATCAGAATGATGATGATATATGGTGTCGGTAATAGTAGTACTCCCAGGAAATTGTACATCTTCAAAAATAGCCTTAGTTCTAAACTCAACGATATCCGGAAAATAAATGACTGTTTCATTTGTAGGAACACCAGGGGATAATTCAATAAAAAAAACTTCTTCAATATCTCTTTCACCTTTTTGTGCAAATAACATAGAAGAGCTCTGGAAAATTAATGTGAATAAAATTACAAGTAATAAGATATCCTTTTTCATATCAATAGGTCTAAAAATTTGAGCGTATTACTATCGTATAACTATTTTCTTAATAAAGGTATGATCGTTTGCTTTTATGGTAATTACAAATAATCCTTTTCCATATTCTGATAAATCCATCCTATGTACCATATCACTACCATTCATTGTTTGATGGCACACAACATTAGCAGTCATATCATTAATTTCAACGGAGAAATCCGCATCACTTTTAGACAAAACTTTAATAAAAATTTCACCTTGTGAAGGGTTGGGGTAAATCACAAAATCATCCGATTCATCACTTCCTATAGTTTGTATCTTAAAAACATTGTTACGTTCGTGTTTTTTGTTTACATCATCCAAACCATCCTCTATGAAATCTTCATTAAAATTCACAACCTGAGAACAAATATTCTTTACACCGTCCTTCTTCACGACAAGTGTAATGATCGCACTTTCCAGTTTTTCACTGTAAGCATACTCATAATCCAAACTACCATTATATACCATGTAGTCGGTATAATTTCCATCACCAAGTAACCAGCGATATTCAAAGTTCACATCCGCTGGTAAAAAGTTATTGTATTTTTCCACAATCTTTATTCTACGTGTTTTTGAATCAACAATTCTTGCAACAAAATCAATTTTCAATTCAGGTGCTTGTGGTACAAAGATATGTTCAGCATCTAATGCCCAAGGCCCTCCGCTTATTCCAATATCATTTCTGTCACTCCCACATGAAGGCCATAATACTTCAGGCGGGGGATTGCTATTAGTTAAATCCTTAAAAGCAATACTGTTATAACCCGTATCAATGCAAACTGAATTTTCACAATTAAGATGAAAATCATTGGTAAAAATAAAACCTGGCATAATAGCCTGAACAAAATCAATATTTGTAACATCATAATTTCCCGGGAGAACATCAAAATAGCAATTGTATGTAATTATGTCATTACTGCTATTGCTTTCATACATAATCCCCTTACCTGTACTGGAAATATTATTCCCAGAAAAAATCGTATTGTAAATCATCACCTTTTCCGGGTCTGTATTGGGTGAAAAAAAGATACCGCCCTCGTTATCATGATTTATAATATCACAGTTAATAAAGGAACATGAGCTTTCAACAGAACTATTCACATAAACACCAGCATAATCATTAGTTGAAACGTTACTGAAAAAATTACAATTAAGAAATTCAACGTTTTTGCTTTGAGAAATATATGCACCACCACCCCGCAGATTTTCAATACCAAATGCTCCTTTATTAAAGGATACCATATTCCGCAAAAATTTCAATGTATCATTATTACTGGCGAATAAATCCACATATATACCACCGCCATCATTTTCGTAGGTATTGTTCTGGATTGTGTTATCAACAATTATAACCTTATTACTGCCTGTGTTTGCGTAGCTATGAGAACAGTATATTCCACCTCCCGTCTTCGCATAGTTATTTACTATTGCATTATTCTCTATTGTAGAACTTTTTAAGTAATGTGTGAAAATTGCCCCACCACGAGTAGCAGTATTATTTGCTAATAAATTGCCCTGAATCAAAACTGAGGCAGAATCAACATAGATGGCACCACCAAGAGAGTCTGCAATATTATTCACAAACTCATTGTTTTTAATAGTTGCCAATCCATCAACATCATTTCGCTTTGATCCAATCAAATTTTTGATTGAAATTGCACCTCCATTATATGCAGATCCTAATTCAAATGTATTGTTTACAATACTCATAAAGCTATTATTCTTATCATAAATCGCAGCTCCACCATTAAAAATAGTAGTATTATCATCATCATCAAAATAATATGATTTGTTATTATAAAAAATATTGTTTTCGATGAGTGTAGTTAGGTTGATATCAAGTCGGGGGTAAATCTCACTGTTAATAACCCCACCATCCTCACCAATAATTGTGTTATTTACAAAAGTATTGCCTATTACTTCGTTATAAATATCTTCTATTAATAAGGAGCTTTTGTAATTTCCATATTTTATTACGCTGGATTTCGTGGTGTCAGTTTCGAATCGATTCAAAATAATTTTGGTTTCGCAATAATTTACATAAATACACCCTTGGGTGAAATCCATAAAATTATTGTGGGCAATGCTAATGTTTGCATGGACTGCATAAATTGAAGTTCTTGACGCTACATTTGTTGTTGGCAAAAAAGGGTTTTTCCTGAATTCATTGTTCCAAATAAAAGCATTTGTTGAATCCAGCTTATTGTTTATACCTTTAATTTTAATCTCTTGAATAAAGATAGATTCAGTTAAGGAATGACTTTCGATGAATTTATTACCGTTAATTACTACAAAGTTGGTATAATCCGTATTGGTAGCATAAATGATGGAATAAAATAATTCTCCATCAGGGATAAATTTTGTTCCTGTAAAAATATTTTTCAAGACCTGAATGTCACACCCATTTCGTATGGTGATAATTCCATTATGATTGCATTCATTTTTGCTAAAAACATTGTTACTAACAATTGCAGAAGTATTTATCTCAAAAGCAATCAATCCTTTCCCAAGGTTCGAAGGAATGTTACTTTTAAAAGTACAGCTGTCAATTAATAAATTTGAAGAGTTGATAGCCCCAATTCCATCCCTATTGTTTTTAAAATAGCAGTGCTTGAACTCAATATTGTCAGACATGGAAATATCGATTCCACTTTCAAGACGGGATTTTTCTACTTTAGCATCTTGATTCCTCTGGATATTGTAAAACTCACAATATTTAAACTTTGAAGACACTGTTCCACTAATTAAATTAATTCCTTTCCAGTATGAAGCAACATCCAATCCCTTAAAAACAATCGGTTCAGATAAAGTACCAACTGCTTCTACATTCCCATAGACTATCAGCTTTGAATTAATATTTTCGAAGGTTACGGTAACGCCCGGACAAATCTTAAGGGTAGTTCCAATATCTACCTGAAATTCTTCATGTATTGTCGTATCTACACACCACGTTATTACCGTTTGACCAAACACTGTTCCCCCAGTAAATAAAAGCCCAAGTAAGACAAGAAAAAAAGAAAAGGTAATCTTAGTCGTTAATCTTGGAAACCTAAAATCTCTTTTAGAAAGGAGTTTGTAAATATCTTTTTTCATGCAATTAGGTTTTAATAATAATTCAAAATGCTGGTTTAAAAAATTCAATGTTTATGCTTTTAGGTAATATGTTACCAGAATTTTCATTTCTTCAAACAATAAATCGAATCAAGAAATCCCAATTTGGTATCAATTTTCTTTCATAACTGCTTCATCTTTTTCAATACAAATTTGTGTAAAAATTCTGAAACGAACAATTTAAATTTGATTTTCGTTATATCTATAAAAAGTACAAACGTTAGGTTTTTCAGGACGAACGTCAGGACTTATCGAATAAACGTTAGGATTTAGCGCCTGAGCGTTTTTGAATTTTTCTTGTAATTTTTAGGGATTCTAAATAGTGTCCGTCCATAAAGTTGGCCATTTTCAATAATCTAAAAAAAATGCCTCCCGCAGATTTCGCTGATAGGCGCAGAATAAATCTGCGGGAGACATTACTAAAAAGATAGCCCCTGAATAGAAAAGCGTTTTTTAATTCAAGTAAAGCATGATTTTTTAAAACATTCATGCACCTTAATTTTTTAAAAAGAAACCCAATCCTACAATACCTGTTAATGTAAAACATCAAAGTTGATTTCACCCATTCCCCCCAAATGTATTATTTTCGCGGCGCTTTTTAATTGTTGGAAAAAAATGAAAGCTCGTTCATTAATATGATTTTGATGGTTTATTAGAGCTCGTCAATAAAGTCGCCATCCGCCACGCACCCCTCTAACTCTCCGCCAGCTGGCGGAAGAACCAGCCAACGCACTGGCAGCGAGGGGTCTCCCCTTTAGGGGATTAAGGGGTAGCGCTGGCAAAATCAGAAAAACATCAACATTATGGACAAACACTAATTAGTGTCAGTCTTTAAAGTAAGTTTTTTTGAAATATCAATTGCCATCCCGTAAGCGGGACAGGCTATCCTTTAGGGTGGAATAAATTGATGTGATGAATACCCCCGCCTTTTCGTTGTCAATGCCTTCGGCATTGACAACGAAAAGGCGGGGGAGGCATTGCTAAATTCATTAATCCCGGGCTAAAGCCCGGGGCAAGTGAAAAGTATCGACTTTATAGACAAACACTAATTAGTGCTTGTTAGGATTGCTGATTGATTTATTAATCAAACTAAAAATGTTTTATGATTACTTTATTAAAAAAGGAAGTAAACGGTTTCCTGAGTTCGCTGATCGGGTACATTGTTATTACGGTGTTTCTGCTGATTAACGGACTGTTTTTGTGGGTGTTTGCCTCCGATTTCAATATTCTCGACTTTGGCTATGCCAGCCTCGAAGGACTTTTTATGATAGCGCCTTTCGTGTTTCTGTTTCTCATTCCAGCCATCACCATGCGCTCGCTGGCCGATGAAAACCGGAGCGGCACCATCGAGATGCTGCTCACTAAACCACTGACAGACTTGCAGATTATCCTCTCGAAATACCTGGCCGGGCTGGTGCTGGTAGTCTTTTCGGTAATTCCCACACTTATCTATTTTTATTCGGTTTACCAGCTTGGTTTGCCCAAAGGAAACATCGACATGGGCGGAATGTGGGGCTCATACATCGGCTTGCTATTTTTGGGGGCTTCGTTTGTGGCCATCGGAATTTTTTCTTCTTCGCTTACAAATAATGTGATAATCTCCTTCATCCTCGCGGTATTCCTGAGCCTGTTTTTTTATGTAGGCTTCGATTTTATCCATTCACTTGAGTTATTTGGCCCGGTTGATTTACTTATTAAATCGCTTGGAATTAATGCCCATTATATTTCGATGAGCCGTGGCGTTGTGGATACGCGGGATTTAATCTACTTCGTTAGCCTGATTGCATTTTTTATCTTATTAACCAAACTAACTTTAGAAAGCAGGAAATGGTAAAAGAAAAGAACGGAAAAAAGCTTTCTTCGGATAAACAGCGCAATATTAAGCTAAGCAATATTACGCAATTAATGCTGGGTCTTGTCGTCATTATTCTGGTCAATGTTATCAGTGCCTACGTGTTTACGCGCTTCGATCTGACTACAGAAAAACGATACTCATTGTCCACGGCAACCAAAGAAATGCTGAGCGACATCAACGATATCGTGTATTTCAGGGTTTACCTCGATGGGGAATTTCCGGCGGGTTTCAAACGCTTGTCGCGCGAAACACGGGATATGCTCAACGAATTCAGGGCCCACAATAAAAATATTGAATTTGAATTTATCAATCCTTCGGCCAGCAGCGACAACAGCGAGCGGCAGGGCATATATTCGATGCTTGTAGAGAAAGGCCTTGAACCCACCGACTTGCAGGTAAAAACCAAGGAGGGTACATCACAAAAAATTATTTTCCCCGGGGCCATCGCCACATATCGCACAAAGGAAATGGCCGTAAACCTGCTTTCTTCAAAACGTGAAACTCCGCCTGAAGAAATCCTCAACAATTCCATTCAAAACCTGGAGTTTGCCTTAGCCGATGCCGTGCGCAAACTGGCCGATGACTTCAGGCCAAAAATCGCGTTTATCGAAGGGCATGGCGAACTGAACAAACACGAAACTGCAGATGCTTACCTGGGGCTGAGCGAATATTACAGCATTGAACGCAAAAGGCTTGACGGGAAACTTAACAGCCTTTCGGAGCGATTGCAGGTGGATTCGCTAACCACACGCATCAGCAATAAATATGAAGCGATAATAATAGCCAAACCGGATTCAACTTTTAGTGAAAAAGACAAATTCATCATCGACCAGTTTATTATGCGTGGCGGCAAAGTACTCTGGCTCATCGACCCGGTGTTTGCAAGCATGGATAGTTTACAGATAAATACCGAAACCATAGGAATGGATCTTGGTTTGGGATTGACTGACATGTTTTTCAAATATGGATTTCGTGTAAACAGCGACTTGGTGATGGATCTCAACGCATTACCAATTCCTGTTAAAGTGGGCGATGTTGGCGGCCAGCCCCAGTTCGACTTTTTTCCGTGGTATTATTTTCCCATCCTCACCCCCATTTCGGATGACCCCATCGTGAAAAACCTCAATGCCATCAAAACTGAATTTATCAGTAGTATCGATTTTGTGGAATCTGCTACGGATATTGAAAAGGCAGTCTTGCTCACAAGCTCCCGCTATTCAAGAACCATCAACACGCCGGCTTATGTTACCTTAAGCATTGTTGGGCAGCAGCCTGATGAGCGATTGTACCGCAAAGAGTTTATTCCGGTGGCTGCAAAAATTGAAGGCCGGTTTGAATCGCTCTACAACAACCGGATTCCTCCTGAAATTGTTGAAAATCCCGACATCGACTTCAAGGCCACAAGCAAAGAAACCAAAATGATTGTTATTTCCGATGGCGACATCATCCGAAACCAAATGCAACTGAGCAATGGAAATTATTTACCCTTGCCACTTGGTTACGACAAATATACCCGCCAGCAATTTGGCAACAAAGAACTAATCCTAAATGCCATGAATTATCTTACCGATGATTCAGGCTTAATTTCGATACGTTCGAGGGAATTGCAGTTACGGATGCTTGACCGCACCAAAGTTGAAAGGGATCGTGTATTTTGGCAGGTAATCAATACTTTATTACCGGTTGTACTTGTCATCATTTTTGGTATCATTCTCGGAATAATCAGGAAACGCAAATACGCCAAATAATCTTTTAAGTTATAATGTAATGGGTAAAAAAGCATCTCAAAAACACCAGCATAACTTGCGTGATCAGCATCGCGAAAAGCCAACCCCCGGCTTTATGATCTGGATACCTTTCATCTTTGCTTTTGTGCTTTATGGCAACAGCATTATGAACGAATACGCACTGGATGACCTCCCACAAATTGTAAACCACCGCATGGTTCAAAAAGGCTGGGGCGGCATTGGCGAATTACTTACCACCAATTATTGGAGTGCATCCGATCAAAATTTGGGGTATTACCGCCCCTTGGCACACGTTTCTTTTGCTGTCGAAAATGCCATCTATGGCAACAATCCACACCTCATGCATTTAATCAATGTTTTGTTGTATGCCCTTACGGGGATGGCGCTGTTTGTATTTCTATCGAAATTATTCAGGAGAATGCCCTTTTTTGTATTGGTGGTTACTTTGCTTTTTATGGCGCATCCGGTCCACACCGAAGTAGTGGCAAACATCAAAAGCCGGGACGAAATTCTTAGCTTTCTCAACAGCATCATGGCCTTATTGCTTGCTTACAACTACGCAAAAAATAAGTATATTCCAACGATGGCTTTATCGCTGATATTTTACTTCCTGGCGCTCATGTCCAAAGAAACAGCCATGACAACACTTGCCGTTGTTCCTTTTATGTTGTATTTTTTCACTCCAAAAAAGGGTGGAACAATTGCATCCATCACCCTTTCGTTCGTTGTTGTTTCGGTCTTGTTCCTTGCATTAAAATACAGTATGATCGGTACATTATCCGGCACACCGCCCAACGAAATGAATGTTTATCCTTACAAAGAAATGTCGGGCAGAATTCCCACAATGCTATTTATTTTTGGCATGTATTTGTGGCGGTTGGTAGCTCCGGGCAGATTGCTTTACGACTATTCATATAATCAAATTCCGGAGGCGACCTGGTCAAATCCCGTGGTATGGCTTGCGCTGATAGTCCTTTTAGGACTTGCATTTTTGGCTTTTAAAAACCTGAAAAAGAAAAATATCCTTTCTTTCTCGATATTCTATTTCGGAATCACACTTTCGGTAGGCCTTGCCTTTATCATTACCCGCGGGGGTATCATGGCCGAACGTTTCCTTTATGCGCCTGTACTTGGATTTATCCTTTTGGTAACTTACCTCCTTTTTAAACTATTGCCACGCGAACGCAAAACAAACCGCATCATTTACGATTTTAAACCCATGGCCTCCAAAGTTTTTGCTGCAAGCCTGGTTGTATTAATTCTGTTTTACACAGGCCGTACTATTGCCCGAAACCCGGTTTGGAAAAATAATTTTACACTCTTTTCGACAGATGTAGTTTATGGAGGTGAAAGTGCCCTGCTCAGGAAACATTATGGCAGCGAGCTGATTAATCAATCAGTTGCAGCAACAGATCCTGCCGAAAAAGATTCGCTGATGAAAATCGGTATTGCAGAGGTTGAAAAGTCGCTGGAAATTAATCCGCACTTTAGCGAAGCCTGGTTTAAGTTAGGCTATGCTTATTACCAAATGCGTGATTATGATAAATCAATCGAATACTATAAAAAGACCAACCTGAACAGTTCGATGAATTTATCGAATATGGCGCTGGCTTATTATATGAAAGGTGAAAATGGAGAAGCACTGCGCCTTTTGCAGCGTTCTTTACAGATCAATCCATACAATTCCACAGCCCGTTCAAATTTGCCCCTGGTTGAAAATGCCTTTAACAATAAGCTAAAAACGATGCAGGATGAAACATCATCTGACCCCAGGCACTATTTTGATCTGGGAAACCTTTTTGTTGATGTTCAAAATTATTCCGATGCTTTGGTTCAATATCAAAAAGCCATTGATCTTTCACCGGATTATAAGGATGCATTGCTTAAAAGCGGTGATTGCTATTACATGCTAAAAGATTATGGAAAGGCAACCCAGCCCTTTAAAAAAGTATTGGAATTCGATCCCCAAAATAATGAAGCCATCGGAAAATTAAGTCATTTGTATGGCTTGCTCGGCAATACCGAAATGCAGCAATTTTATGCCAGGAAAGCAAATGGGCAATAATTAGTAGGATTTTACATTTGTTAGCATAAGTTTTAGGGGAGATTTTTTAATTCGTATTATGAAAAGAAACTTAATTACAATATTGTTAGTGGCTATCCTTGCCCTGGTGGCAGGAATACTCTTCATTAACAACAACAAAGGAACACTGAGAAGCGAGGTAGGCAATTTTGCTATTGATGACACGGCTTCCGTTACCAAAATTTACATGGCCGACATGCAAGGCAACGAAGTTTTGCTCAGGGAGGAAACGTCTGGTAATTGGTCATTGAACGACACGATAAAAGCCCGAAAGGAAGGTGTAGAACTGCTGTTGAGCACAATTTCCAAACTTGCTGTTAAAGCTCCTGTTTCAAAAACCACCTACAATACAGTGATAAAACGCCTGGCAAGCTCCTCAGTAAAGGTTGAGATTTACCAGATTGTGCCGCGGATTAATCTATTCAATCTTGTTAAACTATTTCCAAAAGAAAAACTAACCAAGGTGTATTATGTGGGCACTTCCACGCCGGACAATATGGGTTCGTTTATGCTTATGGAAGATTCCGACACACCTTTTGTTGTTTACCTTCCGGGATTTAAAGGTACTGTTTCGGCACGCTTCACTGCATTTACCAGCGACTGGCGCGATCATACCATTTTTGCCAAAAAACCGGCACAAATCAGCTCAATTCAGGTGGAATTCCCACAAGATCCAAAAGAATCGTTTCGTATTGACAAATATGGTGATTATGATATAAAACTCACCCAGCTTAGCACCGGTAAAGTATTTATCGGTTTTGACACCACCCGCGTTATCGATTTTATCAACGCGTTTCGGAATATACGTTTTGAAGAATCATTTCAGCAAGTAACAATGCGTTACAAAGATTCGATTACTTCTCAGGCTCCGGTAAATATTATTCAGCTTACGGATAATAATGGTAATACACAAAAAGTATTCACCTATAGGCGTGCTAATATTGCCATGCAGGAAGATCTGGACGGAAACTTACTGCCTTATGATGTGAACAGGCTCTATGCCTTTTTGGCTAAAAACAATGAGTTGTTGCTTATTCAATATTTTGTTTTCGATCCGATTACAAGACCGCTTTCGTTTTTGTTGGGCAGATGGTCAGAGTAAAAGAGATAAAGATTTTAGTAATCCGGGATTAATAACTCTATATTAAAAAACGTTCCACTAATCCCATTTCACCTCATCGTACTCAATGAGGCAGGTCATCATTTCCACACCTTCGATAAACTCGGTTTGCTCTTTTACAACATCGGGATAGGAAATATTGTTAGGGCAAAAAACAAGGTAAACAGCGGTTTTTAAACCCAGGCTGTTGGCATAATATGCAAGCTGGCTTTTTCCTTCGATGAACTTGCCCGGGCTGTAATAATTTTTGGTTTCGATTACAAATTCGTTATTCCCGATGTTGATTATCATGTCTGTTTTACCAAGTCCTGTATTGGCTTCGCGGTAGATTTTACCTTTCAGCTCGTTTACAATGGCATGAATAAATGTTTCGAAACTGTAGATTAGCGCAACTTCTTTGATGGATTTGAAATTTCCGGTTTCATCCTTTTCGCGGAATACCCCGAAGCCCCGCCGCTTAACATAAGCCTTGTAATTCCCGATAAATCTGTCGAATTTCAGGTTTCCTTTTTCATCGAAATAATCAGGGGCATACACGGTTTGGGTTATCTTGCTTTGTTCGCCGTTCATGTAAGGATAAAAAGCATCGTACAGGCGTTTCCTGTAAAAAGGAACCCAAAAGGTTACAAAACCATTTCCGTCATCTTTGATTAAACCATTAGTGTGCAAAAGTTTTATACTTGGCCTGTCGATTAAGAACGGTATTTTATCATTTGTAAAAAGCAATCTCTCAACAAAATTACGCTCTTCAGTGGCCTTATTCAGGATGTTTGCAAAATTTTTATCGATGGCAATTCTGAGATACCAGTCTTCAACGTTCAGGTAATCATCGTAATCGAGTAGTTTTTTAGTGGGAAAATTATCCACCAGTTTTTTTGCAAAGCCATTCACAAGGCCGGGTTGATTTGCGGTAATCTCACTAATTTTATCTTTCACCTTAACATGAAACAACTGCCCGGTTTCGCTTTCGTGCTGCCCAAGCAATTCATATACCTCATCGTTGGTGAAGTAGGGAATATTCAGGTTATCGGCAATATTAAACGGGCTCGCATTATCGCTAACCACACCCACAATATTTGAAACCCCAACCAGGATTACACTTTTCAGGCAATGGGTTTCGCGCGAATGATAAGCGTTGCGGATGGAATGTAAAAAGTCGCTGAAATAGGCCTGATTGATCCCCTCAACCTCATCTATTATGAGTACACATTTTTCCTGTTTTTTGGTTTGAATCAATTCGAAAAACTCAGGAATTGTATCAAATTCATATTGCACCTTCCAAAATTCGTTGACGTTACGCTTGAAACTACTAATGAAGGTTTCAATTTTTTCGTTTCTAAAATTCTCAAAATTGATGTGGGCTACCTTGTAGCCTCTGTCTTCCAAACTTAAAGCAAGCTGCCTGAAATAGGTGCTTTTGCCGGTTTGCCGGGGAGCCCAGATGGTAAAATATCGCTCATTCTCAACCAGCTTTATCCCTTCAATAATTTCCTTTTCCCGCATTATGGTATAATGCCGCGATGGAATATTAGGACCGGATGTGTTAAATTCTCTCATTTTTATCTTCGCTAAATTTGTTTCAAAGTTAAAGATTTATTTAGATTTTGTTAGTTACTTAGAACATTCATATAATTTCCTATGTCTAAGTAATACCAATCCCATCGTTTCAGGATTCACCACGTTTCCCTAAATTGGATATTAACAAGTTGGAGTCTGCCCCTCGCCACACGAGCCTTCGCACTACCTGTTCCGATACATCGGAATTCATACGATTCGATATGCACTCAGATGAATATTGGGGGTTAATTTTATACAAGATAATCCAGGGAGAAATAAAATAAAAAAGGCCGTCCTGATGGACGGCCTTCGCACTACTCGTATTTATTAATCAAATAAAATAAAGTGTTTTTTATGGGAAAGTAATTTCACCGGGGGCAGTCATTTTTATAAAATAAGCTTTACCGATTTGCATCGACCCTAAAGTGTTGATGTTGTAAAACGGCCAGAAAATTCCGACATCAGCAATTTCTTTTATTACAACAACATCAGCAATTACATCGGCAAAAAGAGCTTCAACATTAACGGGTTGGTCGCTTAAAACCGGTATCAGGTTCCAGCCTGCCTCCAGTTGCAGGGTTTTATTTTGCTCGATTATGCCCGTAATATTGAGGCTTACATCTTCAGTTACTTTAATTTTATATGCTGATTGGCTTTCCCAGTCAACGATGGTGTTTAACCCTCCACCGGGGAAATATACCTCGGTCATGGTTTGCATTATCACTAATTCATCGTTGATTTGGCTCATCAGCGCCTCAATGTTCGTATCATCGGGCAGGCGGTAGCTTGAAAGGCTGTTCCATCCTGCATATAAGGCTATTGCCTGATCTCTGGAACAGGCATCGCAGGCGCCAAAACAAACAGGATCGATCACCTGATCAGTTTCTTCAACCAGCAAGGCTCTGTTAAAACCACCATATCCGTCTGGTACACCACACGCTTCGGGTACACTTTCCTGGTAATCGTAGCTTGGCCCGTTTAGGTATTTGTATTGATGATTATCGCCTGCGATCAATGTCAGGGTTATCGCGTACATTCCTCCGCCCATAGCAGTCATTTGTGTTGAGCTTGCATTATAGTCGTTGAATGATCCGGCTACAAAAACACCCTCAGACGATACAATCTCGTTGCTCATGTCAACCTGGAAAGTAATGTCAACAGGTAAGGGTTCGATGCAGGCAGCGCAAGTACCAAAACAAACCAGATCGAGTGTTAGGTCTTCTTCGGGAATGGTAAGGTAACGGTTGCCGCCACCATTGATGCATTCACCCGAAATAATTTCTGCATCGTCCCAGGTAATGCCATTCATATATTTAAACTCAATCGAATCGCCAACGACAAGTGCCGTAGTGTAGGTGTAAATATTGTTCTCGGTAAGTGTCATGGGTGTTGCAGCAAGTGTCCAGTCCTGGAAAGTTCCAACGATAAATATTCCTTCGTTTGAAATGTCTTCATTGCTCATGTCCACATTAAAAATAACATTCGCAGTGGGTGGAGGAATGCAAGGGCCACAGGCAGCAAAACATACTTCCGAAATTATCAGGTCTTCGCCGGGAACGGTAAGCTCGCGGTAGCCTGCTGTATCGGCACATTCTTCCGGTACAGTTTCTTCGCCTGCCAGAGTATTCCCATTTACAAATTTATACTGATGCGCATCATTTTCGGTAAGTGTGAGGCTTGCAGCATAAATTCCATTGCGGAGCAGTGTCATCTCAGTTGCCGTGGGATCGAATGCATTAAATGACCCAATAAGATGAACGCCATTTGCAGAAACTTCCTGCTCGGTCATATCTACCTGGAAGGTAATTTCCACTTCAACTGGTGTGGGGCAAGGGCCACAAAGTGCGTAGCAAACTGTGCCTAAAGTAGTATCCACTTCAGGTGTGGTAAAAAAGCGGTTGTTATTAAAGCTACATTCAGCGGGCACAACCTCATCTTCTCCCCATTCATCTCCATTTACAAATTTATATTCCTGATAAGTGCCTGATTGTAAAATAGCGGTATAAGTGTAAATTCCACCACCGGCATCAGTCATCAGAGTTTCTCCGGGAGCCCAGCCCTGGAAGCCTGCGGCAATGTGAACGCCATCAGGGGAGATTGTTTGTTGTGACATATCCACCTGGAAAGTAACATCCACATCAACAGGGGTAACACACTCTTCGCACGAGCTAAAGCAAACCAGCGGAAGGGTTTCGTCAATCACGGGAACATCGAGGTATCTGTTAAGTCCTCCGAAGCCGTCATCTTCGCCACATGCAGCCGGAACTGTTTCTTGTCCATCGAATGTATTGCCATTGATAAATTTATATGTATGGTGTACGCCACTTACAAGTTCCAGCGTTACCGAATAAATGCCATCGCCAATATCTGTCATAGAAGTAGCTGCCGGATCCCATTCCTGAAACGAACCTGCAATGTGTACACCCGCTGAGTCCAATTCTTCGAGGCTCATGTCAACCTGGAAAGTTATCATGGCAGTGGGTGGAGGAATGCA
>Ga0307990_1000308_pt1 | contig 46604 bp, 43 predicted proteins | sample EllFjometagen129_FD_203168 | JGI IMG/M metagenome (GOLD analysis project Ga0307990, IMG submission 203168) | Marine microbial communities from Ellis Fjord, Antarctic Ocean - #129 | ecosystem: Environmental > Aquatic > Marine > Unclassified | place: Southern Ocean | collected 2014-10-08
TCATCCTCAACACAGCCAAGGTGAAACAGACAAACCTAGTCATTATAGGGAGGCGCGGCCGTTCCGCCTTCCAGGAATTGTTCATGGGCAGTGTCAGTCACCAAGTGGTACAACGCTGCACTGATGCTACGGTAGGTGTGGTCAGCGGGGATTAGTTAGTGTCCGTCCCAATAGACATTCATAATGAGGATATAGTCGAATTTCCCATTGACGGCATCCTTGACCTGCATACCTTCAATGCCCGCGAAGTAAAGGACCTCGTCCCTGACTACCTGGCCGAATGCCGGGGCAGAGACATAATCCACGTACGCATAATACATGGAAAAGGGACCGGGACCCTTCGGCGCACGGTCCATTCCATCCTGAGTCGCCTACCTGAGGTACGCGACTTCACATTGCTGGGAAACGACGGAGGCGGCTGGGGCGCAACAGAAGTGACATTATGGCCAAAAAGTCATATATAGTGTCTGAACGAAAAGGTCGTTCAGACACAATTTTGAATTCTAAATTTTGAATTTTGAATTGAAAAAGGAGGCAGCCTTCATTCACCAGTTTACACTTTTCGAGGTTAGTTCTTTAGTCATCCATTTTGAATATCGAACCGCAGAACAAGAAACCGCAGAATTTCGAAGGTGTCACTTCGACATTCGATATTTCTAGTTCGATATTCTGCGGTTCAAAAAATGGCATTCAAGACAAATTCTCTAACTTTAGTTCACTTTAGGCACTTGCAACTTTAGGCACTTATAATTAATAACATCCAAGATAAATTTTTTAATTTTAGCACGCAGTTCCAAAAATATCAAAAAAATAGGTGGAAATAAAATGATCAGACGAATCAGGGCAAGAAATCTTTTGGGAACCTTATTGATCCTTTTTTCATTAACCGGCCTGATTGCCTGTAACGGCGATTCCGGTAAAAAGTCCGAGAGTCAGGCCCCCGCAGATACAGGCATGGAAGCCCCTGTCAAGATAGACCTACTCTCAGGCAAGGTGGCAGAAACCATGAATAGCGCTGGATACACCTATATCCTGCTGGATAGTAAAGGGAAAAAAATATGGGTGGCAGTGCCTGAAATGCAAGTCTCTGTGGGAGAGGAAGTCGTCCTCCAGCCCGGCATAGAAATGGTCAATTTTACCAGCACAACTCTTAATCGCACCTTTGAAAGGGTCATCTTTTCCACTGGCCCTGTATCTGAAAAAGGCGAATCAGTTGGAAAAAACGTGGAAATGCCCCGCGGAGATTCCCCGATGGAGATGATGAAGGCCCCTGCAAGTGGCGGAATGGGTGCCAGTACACCGATTGAGGATGTGAAAGTTGAAAAGGCTACTGGCCAGGACGCATACACCATTGCCGAAGTTTACGAGAAAAAATCCGGTTTTTGCAATAATAAAGTGTTTGTGCGGGGCAAGGTCGTGAAAGTCCTGCCCAAAATCATGGGGAAAAACTGGATTCATCTACAGGATGGATCAGGGGATGAAAAAAAAGGAAATTACGACCTTGTTGTGACATCCCAGGACATGCCCTCGGTTGGTGATGTGATCACTGTCAGCGGCACGGTTTATACAGACAAGGATTTTGGAGCAGGATACAAGTATAATGTAATTGTTGAGGAAGCGATCATTACCAAGTGAAATGTGCAAGACAGTGAGGTTTTTTATGCGCAAAGCAAAAGACATCATGACATCACCTGTAATTACGGTTCATCCTGACACACCAGTGCTCGATCTAGCCAAGCTGCTCTCTGAACACCGCATCAATGGCGTGCCTGTGGTGGATGATGACGGAAACCTTGAGGGGATTGTAACAGAGGCAGATCTTATTGACCAAAACAAAAAGCTACACATTCCCAGTGTGATATTTTTTATGGATTCAGCCATCTTTCTGGAAAATCCCAAAAAACTCGACAAGGAACTCAGGAAGATGATAGGGACCACGGTGAAGGACATCTGCACACGTGATGTGGTGACAGTGGAGGATGAAACTCCTATTGACGAAGTGGCCAGCATCATGGCGGGAAAACGGATAAACACCATCCCTGTCATGCGGGACGGAAAAATCATGGGAGTAGTCGGCCGCGGGGACCTTGTCCGGTCAATTGTGTCTTAGTTTTCAGCCCTTACTGCCAACTATTCATTACTACCGTATTTTATAATCCCTTTGGAATTCTCGTTCCAGGGTCTTTCGCCTCATGGTCTCCCGCTTGTCATACAGTTTCTTACCCTTGGCCAGGGCGAGTTCCACTTTTGCTTTCCCGTCTCTGAAATAAATACGAAGAGGTATCAGGGTATATCCGCGTTCCTGAATTTTTCCCATCAACTTTCGTATTTCCCGGCGATTAAGAAGGAGCTTCCTGGCCCTTGTCGGGTCCAGTTTTCCGCTATTGACTGCATAGGGATATGGGGATATGTGCACGTTCTGGAGCCACGCCTCGCCATACCTGAAGCCCACATATCCATCGCCGAGGCTGGCCCTTGCTTCTCTCAGTGATTTGACCTCCGGCCCAAGAAGGACAAGGCCTGCCTCCACGGTACTTTCTATGTGATACAGATGCCTGGCCTTACGATTTTGGCAGACGATCTTTATTCCTTCGCTATTCATTTTTTTCAAATTTAAGTACCTTCAATCCCTCAATCATTCCATCGAATTATTATTCACTTGTTCATATTCTACCTTAAATCCGGCATAACCCAACAAATCATTCATGCTTCCCGTGAGTTCAGGATTTATGCTCACATTATATTCCTCAGGGAGGCTTAGAATTACCCGGCCTCTCTCCTTGAGAGTAATAGCCAGTTTCACAGGGTATGATCCATGGTATTTGTTGAACAGATCCTGCACAGGTTTGAACACTGTGGGTTCTATCCTATCTCCTTGAAGCTCGATCAGGAATCCTCTTACTCTTTGTTTACAGGCCTTATCCAGCGGTTCTATGGAGTTAGCAAGTATCTTGTTGATTTTCTTATCATTTTCCTTTTTGAGGGTCCCTGCAACCCATAACGGCGAATCATCATCAATCAATTCTTTTGCCTTTGCGTATATCTCCGGGAAACAGACCACTTCAATAGAACCATGTAAGTCTTCAAGGGTCAAAAAGGCCATTCGATCTCCCTTTTTGGTGGTAATTTCCTTTTTGTTCCGAATTATCCCCGCAAGACCAATCTGACTCCCATCAATCATCCCGGAAACATTGCCTGTATGTTCACTGGCCATTCTGGAAAGATCATCCCTGTATGGATCCAGAGGATGACCACTGATATAGAATCCAAGATAAATTTTTTCATTGGCAAGGCATTCAAGCTCAGGCCATTCAGGTATATCAGGCAGGATCAGCGCGGACTCCTGTGGTTTCTCAGGAGTTGCCTTGGCCATAAAATCAAAAAGAGACATCTGGCCTGAAAGCCGTTCCTGCTTTTTGGATTGTCCAAGATCCAGGGCTATGTCAAGGACGGCAATCAGTTGCGAACGTCTGTGCCCAAGGGAATCAAAGGCCCCGCACTTTATAAGGCTTTCAAGCATCCGCTTGTTAACTTTTCTGAGATCGACCCTGGAGCAGAAGTCCTCAAAGCTGGGATACCGACCTTTGTCTTCTCTTTCCTGGACAATGACCTCTATTGCGCCTGCTCCAACATTTTTTACTGATGCAAGGCCAAAGCGGATACTCTCACCCTCTATTGTGAAATCCACCTTGCTGTGGTTGATGTCCGGTGGAAGGATTTGAATGTCTCTAGCCCGGCACTCGCTTATGAACTTCACCACCCCATCTGTATTTCCCAGTTCGTTGGATAACAGTGAAGCCATAAAGGGCACCAGATAGTTCGTTTTTAACCATGCAGTTTGATAGGCTATCAGGGCATAGGCCGCAGAGTGGCTCTTGTTAAAACCATATCCTGCAAATTTCTCCATCAAATCAAAGATGATCTTGGCCTTGGAATCCGGGATGCCATGCTTTATTGCACCCGATTGAAAACGGTCTCGCTGTGCGGCCATTTCCTTGTGATCTTTTTTGCCCATGGCCCTTCTCAGGATATCGCCCTCGCCAAGGCTGTACCCTGCCAGTACCTGGGCTATTTTCATCACCTGTTCCTGGTAGACTATGACCCCATATGTTTCCTTGAGAATGGGCTCAAGCTCCGGCAGGAGATAGGTTACTTCAACCTCTCCATTTTTGGCCTTTACAGCCTGGTCCACCATGCCACTTTCCATGGGCCCCGGCCGGTGGAGGGCCACCAGGACTATTATGTCTGTGAAGCCGGAGGGCCTCATGTGCTGCAAAAGGTCCTTCATGCCCGGGCTTTCAAGCTGAAATACTCCGGTGGTATTCCCGCTTGATAGGAGCTTATAGGTTTCAGGGTCATCCAGGGGGATTTTGGACAGGTTAATATCCGTGCCAAGGTGCTCTTTGATAAGCTTGAGGGCTGTATCTATTACAGTCAGGGTCCTCAATCCGAGAAAGTCGAACTTGATAAGCCCTGTCTTTTCCACATACTTCATGGCAAACTGAGTGACAGTCTCGCCGTGTTGACCTTTGGTAAGGGGCAGATATTCCACCATGGGTCTGTCTGAGATAACCACTCCTGCCGCATGAGTTGAGGCGTGGCGTGGAAGACCTTCAAGGGATCGCGCGACGGTAAGGAGTTCTGCTATCCTTGGGTCTTTTTTCTCAAGTTGAGCGAGTTTCGGCTCGAGCTTGATGGCCTTCTCAAGGGTAATATTGAGCTGGTCAGGGACCAGCTTGGCGATGCGGTCCACCTCCTGATAAGGTATTCCAAGGGCCCTGCCGACGTCTCTGATTACTGCCTTGGCCTTCATCTGGCCAAATGTGATTATCTGGGCTACAAAATTCTCCCCTCCATACTTTTCAGTAACATAGTCAAACACTTCATCCCTGCGGTTCATGCAGAAATCTATATCTATGTCAGGCAGGGATTCCCGCTCAACATTCAAAAACCTCTCAAAAAAGAGGCCATACTTTACCGAATCGATGTCTGTAATCCGCATGGCATAGGCAACCAGGGAGCCTGCAGCAGATCCCCTGCCCGGCCCGACCGGTATGGACTGAGACTTTGCCCAGTTAATAAAATCAGCAACTATGAGAAAGTAAGAAGCAAAACCCTTTTCCTTTATGACCGATATCTCTGTCTCAAATCTTTCCTTGTATGGGACCTGTTCTTCTTCGTGGATTCCATCCTCCAAAAAACGCTCCTTAAGCCCCTTTCTGGCAACGGCCTCAAAAAGCCCGCCGTAGGTCTCGCCTTTCTTTATCGGATAGAGGGGAAAGTGCCGTTTTCCAAGTTCCAGTTCTACATTGCATTTCTCAGCTATCTCACCCGTCATGGCCACAGCATCAGGATAGTCTTTAAATCTCTCGACCATCTCCTCGGGAGAAGTGAAGTAAAGCTTATCCGTGGAGAAACGCATCCTGTTGGTGTCATTTACTGTCTTGTTAGTCTGTATACACAGCAGGACATCGTGGGCCTTGGCATCCTCAGGGGTCAGGTAATGACAATCATTAGTGGCAACCACAGGGAGCCCCAGTTCTTTACCAAGATCCACCAGCCCCTGGTTTACGACTGTCTGCTCGGCTATACCATTTTCCTGTATCTCCAGATAAAAACGGTTATCAAATACGCTCGCATAGGTCTCTGCAAGGGCCTTTGCCTTTTTCCTGTCTCCATGGAGAATGGCAGCCGGAATCTGACCGTGGAGACAGGCAGAGAGCGCTATAAGACCTTGATTTAAACCTTCCATGAGCTCAAGATCCACCCGAGGCTTGTAGAAAAAGCCTTCAAACTGGGCAGCACTCACGAGTTTCAGGAGATTCTTGTATCCGATGTTGTTTTGCGCCAATAAAACAAGATGAAAGGCAGCTTCACTTGAACTCCGAGCACTCCTGTCCTTACGTCCCTTAGGTGCAACATAGACCTCACACCCGATAATAGGCTTAATGTTATGCTTTAGGGCTTGCTCGTAAAACCTGAGCGCTCCGTACATATTCCCGTGATCTGTCATGGCTATGGCCTTATAGCCATATTCCCTTGCCTTGGGGAAAAGGTCCTTCAGCCTGATAGCACCGTCAAGGAGACTGTATTCCGTGTGGAGGTGGAGATGAGCGAAAAAATTGGGTGATTGGGTGATTGGGTAATTTGGTGATTGCATAATTCTATCTGCTCCGTGCTGTCTTCCTCATTCCCACTCAATCGTGGCGGGGGGCTTTGAGCTTATATCGTAGCATACACGGTTTACCCCGCGCACTTCGTTGATAATCCTGTTTGAGATTTTTGCGAGCAGGTCCGTTGGGAGTCTTGTCCAGTCCGCGGTCATGGCGTCCAGACTGTCTACAACCCTTATTGCCACTACGTTATCATAGGTGCGCTCATCTCCCATAACACCTACCGTCTTTACTGGAAGGAGTACGGCAAATGCCTGCCAGACCTTTCTGTACCAGTTAGTGGATTTCATGATTTCAAGAACAATGGCATCCGCCTCTCTCAGCACTTCCAGACGTTCAGCAGTCACTTCTCCCAGGATTCGTATAGCCAATCCCGGTCCGGGAAAAGGGTGACGAAAAACAAGATCTTCAGGCATCTCGAGTTCCAAAGCAACTTTTCGAACCTCATCTTTAAAAAGCTCCCTGAGGGGCTCTATCAGCTCAAGTTGCATTACATCCGGAAGCCCTCCTACGTTGTGGTGGCTCTTTATTGTGGCAGAAGGTCCTTTTAAAGACACGCTCTCTATAACATCCGGATACAGGGTCCCCTGGGCAAGGAAGTTGACATCCCCGATTCGCCTTGCCTCCTCCTCAAAAATGCGGATAAATTCTTCTCCTATTATCTTTCGTTTTTTCTCAGGGTCCTCTATTCCTGCAAGTTTGCTGAGAAAGCGATTGCTTGCATCCACATAATGGACCTTAAGGTCAAACTGTTTCAGAAAGGCCAAAACCGTCTCTGCTTCATTTTTTCTTAGAAGCCCATTATTAACAAAGACGCTTGTAAGTTGGTGACCCACTGCCCTGTTTACCAGAAGGGCCGTGACTGTAGAATCCACTCCGCCTGACAGGGCGCATATTATCCTGCCGGTTCCGACCTTGGCCTTCATGTCATTAGTGGCACTTTCCACAAAGGATTGCATATCCCAGGTAGGCGTGCACCCGCAGACCCTGAACAGGAAATTGGCAATCACATCCTTTCCAATCTCAGTATGGATCACCTCCGGATGGAACTGTACCCCGAAAAAGGGCAATGTCCGGTGCCGCATGGCCGCCACAGGGCAGGACTCACTGTGAGCTATGCCGATAAAATCCTCGGGCAAGGCCTCTATCCTGTCACCATGGCTCATCCATACCTGATGTGTGACCGGATCAGGGGCAATGCCGTGAAATATGTCACATGGATCATCAATTGAGAGCCGGGCAGGACCGTATTCCCTATGTCGGCTATATTCCACAGTACCTTTAAGAAGGTGTGTGGTAAGCTGCATACCATAGCAAATGCCCAGGATCGGGACCCCAAGTTCAAACAGCTCAGGAGAGACAGCCGGGGCTTCTTTATCATAAACATTTGCAGGTCCCCCTGACAGGATAATTCCCTTTGGGTCCCTCTCCTTTACTTTTTCCAGGGGAATATTATATGGATATATCTCACAGTAGACCTTGGCCTCCCTGACCCGCCTTGCTATGAGCTGGGTGGTCTGGGAACCGAAGTCAAGGATCAACACTTTTTGTTCAAGTATATTTGTCATAGCGCTTTATAAGCCTCCAGGATTGACAATAACATCAGCCGGGCCATGAGCCAAGCTGCCATGTTATACATAAAATTATTATGTAACTTCTCAATAACTCAAGGGTAAGATGTCTAGATTCCGGCTTTCGCCGGAATGACGATTGGGTGTGAGGGCCTGTCATTCCGGCGAAAGCCGGAATCTAGTGGATAGTCGCAACATATAATTTTCCCGGACTTATTGAGAAGTTACATGATTTGTTCCTATTAGCCTTCTACCTTCAGTCTATCCACCTGAATAGTTACAAAATAAGGAGAAAATAGTGGCACTGTCCGAGATTATGTCGAGCCTTAACAGTTTTGTCTGGGGTCCTGTAATGCTCGTCTTTCTGGTAGGCACAGGGGTTTTTCTCACTCTGCGCCTGCGCTTTGTGCAGATATTTCACCTCTTCAAGGCCCTAAAACTTGTCTTTTCAAGACCCAAGAGGGATGACGCAGGGGACATCAGTCCCTTCCAGGCATTGACCACGGCACTTTCAGCCACCATTGGAACCGGTAATATTGCCGGAGTCGCTACGGCTATCTATCTTGGCGGCCCTGGTGCCATTTTCTGGATGTGGGTCTGCGCCTTCTTCGGCATGGCGACCAAGTATGCCGAGGCGGTGCTGGCAGTGAAATACAGGCGCATGCTCCCTGACGGAACCATGCAAGGCGGTCCCATGCGCTATATAGCAGAAGGCCTGGGACTGAAATGGTTGGGGTGGCTCTTTGCGCTGATGGGCAGCCTCTCCGCCTTTGGAATCGGCAGCATGGTCCAGTCCAATTCGGTAGCTGTGGCCCTTGGTGAGACCTGGGGGGTCCCTCCCCTGCTCACTGGAATTGTGCTGGCATTAATGACCGGAATCGTAATAATCGGAGGTATCCATCGCATTGGAAAGGTTACTGAAAAAATTGTCCCGGTCATGGGAATTTCTTATGTATGTGGGGCACTTGTGATACTTGCCCTGAACCTTGACAAGGTCCCTGGGGCCTTCACCTTGATAATAGAACATGCCTTCAGCCCTGCCTCTGCTGTTGGTGGTTTTGCCGGGGCGGCAGTGGCTACCGCCATCCGTTTCGGTGTGGCCCGCGGGGTCTTCTCCAACGAGGCCGGTCTCGGAAGCGCGGCCATCGCACATTCGGCAGCTCGGACAAACAGCCCTGTGCGCCAAGGCCTCATAGCCATGACAGCAGTGTTCTTTGATACCATTATTGTCTGTTCCATGACAGCCCTGGTAATCCTTTCCACCGGCGCCTGGACCAGCGGGGAGACTTCCAGCGCGCTGACATACAAAGCCTTTGAAATGGGACTGCCAGGCCCTGGCGGACTGATTGTGACCATCGGGCTTACTGTATTCGCATACTCTACTATGATAGGTTGGGCCTATTATGGTGAAGAGTGCATTGAATACATACTGGGCCTGAAGGCCAGGATACCCTATCGCTACTGCTTTTGTCTTGTCATCGCCATTGGTGCATTTCAAAAAGTGGATTTTGTGTGGGACTTTTCCGATACCATGAATGGGGCAATGGCCATCCCCAATCTCATCGGCCTGCTGGGGCTATCGGGGGTAGTATTAAAGATGACCAGGGAGGCCTTGGCCAGACCGGAAATCTAGGCAAAAACTGCTCCTTATTCACCGATTTTCTGATGAAACTTGTCCGATATCCGCTGAACTTTATCGGATTTTACCATGGACGCGGCCTTGTCTGCAAAGCGCATAGCTCCTGAAATATTGCCATCTTTAAGATAGCCCTTGACCCTCTTTTCAATACGGGCTGTGGCACGATCTTCCTTAATATGGAAGGCCGGTGCTGTTATGAGTTTTTTGGACTCACGGCTCCCGCAATCAGGGCATGGTGAAGGGTCTTCACCCATGCCAACCATTACTTCAAAAATTAATCCGCAATTGGCGCATTCATAATCATATATAGGCATAGAACTATTCCTGATTCCTTTACAACTTTCGCAAAAAACATATCTTTTGAAAATTTGCCTTAAATGTATCATCTTTTGAAAATTTTTCCAGGAATCCGTCAATTTTTATCCCGGATTATGCAATTGCCGAAGTCATAATGCTCCTTGATCCAGGACTGATACTCCCCACTCCTGACCCGGTCAACCCATTCCTGATTATCAAGATACCATTTAATAGTTTTATGGATCCCTGTTTCAAGAGACTCCTCAGGAACCCAGCCCAACTCCTTTTTCAATTTAGTGGAATCTATGGCATATCTGCGGTCATGACCAGGCCGATCCTTGACAAAAGCTATTAATTCCCTTCTTGACTTATTGTCTTTCGATTTCTGAAGGCCATCTAAGATATCACAAATCATCTCTACAAGGTTGATGTTCTCCACCTCGTTGTTGCCGCCAATGTTATACGTCCCCCCTCTTTTCCCATTTTTTATTAATTCCCAAATGGCAATACAGTGATCCCTGACATAGAGCCAATCTCTGATATATCTGCCATCTCCATAAACCGGGAGGGGTTTTCCCTCCAGGGCATTGAGGATTATTAACGGAATCAGTTTCTCTGGAAATTGGTATGGACCATAATTATTTGAACAATTGGAGATGATAACTGGCAAACCGTAGGTCTTGTAATAGGCCCTTACCAAATGGTCCGAAGCAGCTTTTGAGGCGGAATAAGGACTATTAGGTCTGTAGGGGGTCTCCTCTGTAAAAAACCCTTCCCTTCCTAGGCTCCCGAATACCTCATCAGTGCTAATATGGTAAAAAAGTTGCAGCCGGTCCTGGTTTGATTTCGCCGACTCCAACAAATTGAACGTGCCTACGATATTGGTCTGTATAAATGCATCAGGACTGACAATGGACCTGTCAACATGGGATTCAGCAGCAAAATGGCAGACAGTATCTATCTCATAATCATCAAATATTCTTGCAATGCCATCACAGTCGCATATATCGACTTTTACAAAAATATAGCGCTCTGGGAAATCTCTCTCAATATCAAACAAGTTTTCAGGATTTCCTGCATATGTCAGCTTGTCCACATTAATCACACGCCCGGAAAAGTCTGATTCATTTAACAGATACCTGATAAAATTTGTTCCAATAAAACCGCACCCTCCTGTTACCAACATATTTTTCATGGTCTTGACTTCATTGCCTCGTTTAGCAGTTGTTCCTGAAAATCGGAAACGAATTGATCCACATCATGGGACCAATCTTTCATCAGATTGATGTCTGCCTTTTTCAGCCTTTTGTTTTCCAGTATTGAATTCCTCGGTCTTATTGCCGGAGTGGGATACTCATCACTCGTGCACGGGATTAATGAATGCGGAACTCCCATTTTTCCAAGAAAATGATCGGCCAATTCATACCATGTGCAATGTCCTTCAGCAGTGGCGTGATAGGTTCCCCTGCCGTTCTTTTCTATAAGTTCGGCGATCTGAAGTGCCAGCCGGTAAGACCATGTAGGCGAACCAAACTGGTCGTTCACGACCTTCAACTTTTTATCAGGATTTCCAAGGGTTATCTTGAGGATAGTCTTAAAAAAATTCCGGCCATGGATGCCATACAACCAGGCTGTCCGCAATATTATGTATTGGTCGGTTGTCTGCATTACAGCTACTTCACCTTCAAGCTTGGTCCTGCCATAATAGGAAAGAGGATTCGGCTCATCGTCTTCCACATAGGGCTCCGGCGGCTTTTTCCTCCCATCAAAAACATAATCAGAAGAGATATGGATCAATAGACCGCCATATTTTGTGACCCTGGATGCCAGGTTTTTCGGTCCTTCAACATTGACCTTCCAGGCCGGTTCCCTTTCTGTCTCACAGACATCAACTGCGGTATATGCAGCGCAGTTGAGTATGATGTCAGGGACGTATTTCCCTATCACCTTATCCACATCTGAGGAACTAGTAATATCCAGTTCATTTAAGGTTAAGGCAAAGACTTCGTGCGCTTCTTGAAGAACCTGTACGCAATCACTGCCCAGTTGTCCGTCACCGCCACATATCAGTATTTTCATAACCTCTTAACCTAACTAGTGTCTGAACGAAAAAGCCGTTCAGACACAATTTTGAATTTTGAATGGTGAATTTTGAATTAAGGTATATATTTTTTAAACGTTCTTCCACAATTCAACATTCAACATTCACAATTCAACATTGTCTATAATATGTGCTTCCTTTTTTCAGCCAAAAAGTCCATAAAAAAGATAATTAAGAAGCCGAAAACAGCAAGACAAAGGGCCTGCATTACTTCTGCGCTCCAGTGAGACGGCAAAATATTGACCTGGGCCGTAACGATCACATTCCCATGCATGTCTGTCATGCTCTGTAAGGATTGTTTCCAGGGCCAGACCTTTCTCAATGAACCCAACATAAAACCGGTTAATATGGCAATAGTAAAATTGTAGTATTTATTTAAAAACCAGCTAAGAAAACGAACGAATGAAATTAATCCTACCCCGGCTCCGGCAGCTACTATGATAAGTGTTAAAAAATCACGGTTATTTACGGCTTCAAGCACATAATGATATTTACCCAGAAGTACGAGGATAAATGCCCCGGATATCCCGGGGAGAATCATTGCACATATGGCAATGGCCCCGCTCATAAATAAAAACCATGGGGTATCAGGTGTAGATACGGGAACCAAACCAACCAGGAAATAAGTACAGGCCGCTCCCAATCCTACCCAGGCGAAAATGGATAGAGTCCATTTTTCAAGATAACGGCTTACGGTAAATAAAGAAGCAACTATCAGACCAAAGAAAAAGGACCATATCAGTATAGGCCGGTTTTGAAGAAGCCAGCTCAGAATCCTGGCAAGACTGAAGATGGCCATAAAAATACCCATGCCGACTGCCATAAGAAATCGCCCTGAGACATGATTCAGGGCATCACTTAACTTCAAGGAAAAAAACAATTTAAAAAAAACCAGATCAAAAGACCTGATGGACTCGATCAATTCCTTATAAATTCCAAGGATGAATGCCATAGTACCGCCCGAAACCCCAGGAACCACATCTGAAGCGCCCATGCAAAAACCCTTTATCGCTAATCCAAGGTAAGCTTTGAGTGATCTATGACATCGAGTCGGGCCTTTCATAACAGCTTCACTTTTGACCTAAACGCTCATAAATGTATTTTCACGGTGACAATCATGGAAAATCTGAAATATAGAGGCGGGATTTATCTCCGCCTGGGAAATTCGATTATACAGTAACCGGTATTGTATACGCAATTATTTGTGTCGTTATCCGGGTATTTCATATAAGCGCAAGTGGATTTTGCAACGCAGCACAGAAGGCCCTTTTAAAAATTCAGCAGGCAATCAGAATTGCTAGATTTTTCTTGACACTGATGCAGCTTTTTACCTATTGTAATAGGATGTTACACGATGCCCCATTGGGCTTAATAGGGAATCCCGTGAAAATCGGGAGCGGGCCCGCCGCTGTGATCGGGGACGAACGTCTCAATTGATGCCACTGCCCGGCAAAAGCCGGGAGGGAAGGCACGGCAAGTAGGATGATCCGAGAGCCAGAAGACCTGTCTGTAACAATATGCAACGCCTTCGCGGACAGGAGGTGTTGATCGGGATAGGTTTGTGGATGAAAAAGGGATATCCCAAGCTCATGATTTGAGTTTGGGATTTTTTTTGGCAAACAATGCACTTTTTAATGAAGGGGGGCATGTAATACATCATGGCAATTGCAACTAATCTCGGATTTCCCAGAATCGGAACAAAACGCGAACTGTGGATGAAATAGAGGCACTGTTGCGCAAGGCCCTTAGCATCTTCCGGCCCGAATGGTTATGGGTCAATCCTGATTGCGGACTGAAGACGCATGGCTGGCCCGATGTACACGCCGCCTTGCTCAACATGGTGGCAGCGGCCAAGGCATTGCGGGAAACACTGACGACGACGGGTGGCTAAATCTGGAATAGCGGTTTACCATTGAAAGGATAAAATGAGATAGGAAGGAGTTTTAGCTATATGGAAAGGACCAAGGCCAAAGTTTGTTTGATTCGCTATACGGCCGGGCCGGAAAGCCTGATCGCCTCGGCTGCCAAGCTGTGTTATGCAAAAGACACCTCAAGTGTCCTCGAACAGGAAAAAGACAAAGCTGGAAAGTTCGTAAAAATGCTTCGCAATATAGGCCATATGAGCCCTGTTGAGCATGTTTCCTTTACGTTCTATATTGAGGGTGTATCACGGGCCATGACACACCAGCTTGTTCGGCACCGGCTGGCGAGCTACTCTCAGCGAAGCCAGCGATATGTACGGCATGATGGGTTTGAATATGTGATTCCACCGCAGTTCAAGGGTAAGACGATAAAGGAAAGCGGAGCGGAGATAGATGCAGAAAAATATTTTCAGGAAACCATGAAGTATTTGGCCAGGCGGTATGCTAAGCTTAATGAGGCTTTGGGGAATAAAGGAGAGTCAAGCAATGAAGATGCCCGCTATGTGCTTCCCAATGCGTGTGAGACCAAGATTTTTGTCACGATGAATGCCAGGGCGCTTCTCCATTTTTTTGAAGAACGCCTATGCCTGCGGGCACAGTGGGAGATACGCGGCGTTGCCGATCAGATGCTCATGCTTGCGTGTGAGGTCTGCCCGAGTGTTTTTAAAGGAGCTGGGCCAAAGTGTGTGCGTCTCGGGAAATGTCCTGAGGGAAAGATGACCTGCGGAAAATTTGAAAAAATAAAGAAGCGCTACGCAGCATAAATAGTCGAGGGAATTTGTGGAGGCCGGTTATAATATCTTGGTGATTGACGATGACGCATTCATGCGGGATGCCTGTCATCAGACCCTGACCAAATATGGTCACAGCGTTACTTTGATGAAAAATGGCCGTGAAGCCCTTGTTTTGCTCGACAAATGGTCATTTGACCTTATCCTCCTAAATTTGAAGTTGCCCGACGAAGACGGGCTATTTGTCTTGGCCAAAATCAAGGATCTGGACCCCGAGGCCATGGTCGTCATGATCTCGGAATATGCTTCTATTAAAACCGCTGTTCAGGCCATTAAGCTTGGGGCCTTTGACTTTATAGCCAAGCCCATAACCCCGGAGGAATTAATCAAACTGGTTGATCGTGTGCTGGGAAATCGCCAGTTAACTATCGAAAACCTATATCTAAAGCAAAGCCTTAAGCAGGAAACCCATAGCACCAAAATTATTAGTAAAAGCCCTGTCATGGAAAAGGTCAAGGAGATGATCGCCATGGTTGGCCCCACAGAGAGCACGGTATTGCTTCAGGGTGAGACTGGCACAGGCAAGGGGCTTGCAGCCCGAAAAATCCACGAAATGAGCCGACGGCAAGGCCATCCTTTTATATCAGTCGATTGTGGCTCTTTGGCAAGTACCATATTTGAGAGTGAACTATTTGGTCATGTCAAAGGGGCCTTTACAGGTGCAAACAAAACCCGATATGGAAAATTTGAAATGGCCCAAGGAGGAACCCTATTCTTTGATGAGATATCCAACATAAATCTGGAAATCCAGGCCAAGCTCCTCAAGGCTGTTGAAGAAAAGCGTATCTCTAAGGTGGGTGATCACAAGGTCGTTAAAGTCGATGTCCGGCTTATATCAGCCACAAACCGTAAGCTTGAAAAGGCCGTCGCCGAGAGACTCTTTCGTGAGGATCTCTTCTTTCGACTGAACGTGGTTTCCATACACCTGCCGCCTTTGCGGGAGCGTAAAGACGATATCCCCTTGCTGGCCAAACATTTCTTAGGCAAATTTGGCAGGAGAGAGGGAAAAGCGATTGAGGGCTTTTCCCCAAATGTTATGAAGGCGTTCACAGAATACCATTGGCCTGGCAACATCCGGGAACTAGAGAATACTGTGGAGCGGCTGGTGGTTTTTGCACGGGAAAGGACCATTACCAGACAGGACCTTGTCTATACCAATACAGTGCTATCGAATGTGCTTATGAAGAAGGACCCGCTTTGCCTGGAAGAAATGGAACGTCTGCACATTATAAAGGTGCTTGAACGTACAGAGGGGAATAAGACCCGCGCTGCCCGATTGCTCGGTATTGACCGCAAGACACTTAGAATGAAAATGAAAAAATATCAATTCCCAGAGGCGTCAATGCAAAATCCCTAAAACATCAGGCCCTTTCAGGTAACTTCAAGTCTCTCGGGTCTGCAAAATAGATAGAAGAAGGCCTGGCCCCCAGGTGGAGCAAATTGTCCCGCACCGAGTAGAGCAGCCCCACTCTTTTAGCCTGTCATTTATAATTATCTTAGCCTTCCCCATCTGCAGAAGTCAAACTTACCCTATAAATACAATCATATAGCCATCGGCTGTTCCTAGCACCATAGGCATAAACAGTACTGGCATAGAGATTGCTATAATAGTGGCTAAACGAAAATTATTTTTTTGTCATTTCGACCGAAAGGAAAAATTTGAGGGAAGCTGTAGTTATGAGATCTATGGAATCAACGAAAGGAAAAGTGCAACCAGAAAAGGAAACCACCGAAGCATTATTGGCAGAAGGAAGGGTATTTCGGCCCTTGCCTCAGTCGGTTGCGGACGCCAACCTGAGTCTCAATGATTATAAGGACGCCGTGAAGCAGGGCGAATCCGATCTTGAAGCCTTCTGGGAGGAGGCCGCCCATGAATTGAATTGGTTCAAACAATGGGACGAGGTGCTTGACTGCTCTGATGCACCGTTTTTCAATTGGTTTGTAGGCGGTAAGACCAACATTGCTTACAATGCGCTTGATCGTCATATAAAGACTCATCGCAAAAACAAAGTAGCCATCATCTTTGAGCCCGAGAGAGGTAGCCGTGAGCGTATGACCTATTACGATCTCTACCGGGCTGCCAACAAATTTGCCAATGTCCTCAAATCCCTTGGTATCAAGAAGGGAGACCGGGTGGCGATTTATCTGCCTAATATACCTGAAATAGCCGTTGCCATGCTCGGATGTGCCAAGATTGGCGCCATACATAGTGTTGTCTACGCGGGATTCAGTGCTCTTGCCCTTCGAGAGCGGATCAACCACACCGAGGCAAGGCTTGTGGTGACCGTGGATGGGTCTCATAGAAACGGCAAGCTTGTTAAGCTAAAAGAAGTCGTGGATGAGGCCATGACGGCGTCCCCTACAGTGGAGACCGTCGTCGTGGTTCGGCGAGCAGGTGTAGAGATCGATATGAGTGATGGCCGTTACCTCTGGCTCCATGATTTGATGGATGGGGAATCTGCAGAGTTTGAGACCGTGGAGATGGATGCCAATGACCCTCTCTATATCATGTACACGTCAGGAACAACAGGCAAGCCAAAGGGTGTGGTCCATTCACACGGCGGCTATATGGTAGGGATCAACCGGACCATGAAATGGGTGTTTGACATAAAAGAGACAGATATCTTCTGGTGTGCCGTCGATCCGGGGTGGGTAACAGGACACAGCTACGCTATCTATGGACCACTTATCGTTGGGACTACCACGGTCATGTATGAGGGGCATCCGCTGTTTCCAGGGCCGGATCGGATGTGGCAGGTCATTGAGAAGTATGGTGTCAATATTCTCTACACAACGCCAACTACCATCAGGATGCTCATGAGGTTCGGCTCTCAGTATCCCAAAAAACACGATCTGTCTACGCTGCGGCTTCTCGGTACGGTGGGTGAGCCGATCAACCCAGAGGCGTGGGTATGGTATTATGAGAACATCGGAAACAGGAACTGCCCGGTCATGGACACCTGGTGGCAGACAGAGACTGGTATGTTCATGGTAGCGCCAACACCATGTAACGTGTTAAAGCCCGGTTCTGCCTTCAAGCCCTTCCCCGGTGTCCATATGGATGTGGTCGATGCTTATGGAGAACCTGTTGGACCGGGCAAGGGAGGTCATGTAGTGGTCAAAGAGCCGTGGCCTGCCATGCTCACAACACTTTACAAAGACCCTGAGAAATACAAAGAGATCTATTGGTCAAAATTTCCGGGGATGTATCTGGCTGGCGACATTGCAACTAAAGACACGGATGGCTATTTCTGGTTCCAGGGCCGATCTGATGACGTTCTCAAAATCGCCGGTCACAGGATTGGTACAGTCGAGGTAGAAAGTGCCCTAATCAGTCACAGACATGTTGCCGAGGCCGCGTGCATCGGCGTGCCTGACAAGGTTCGCGGAGAAGTAGCCAAAATTTTTGTCATCTTAAAGGATGGCGTCGAGGAGGATGAAGACAGCCTGGTAAACGAACTGAAGGCCCATGTCCAAAAAGTCCTTGGACCCGTTGTGGCCATCCGCGGGATCAACTTTGTGGACAAACTTCCCAAGACCAGGAGCGGCAAGATCATGCGCCGTGTACTGAAAGCGCGAGAATTAGGATTAAAGGAAGGCGATCTGTCAACCATTGAGGATTAACCGTTCAGACATATAATAGGGATAGGAGGATTTTTTAAATGAAGCGATTTTTTGCCCCTTGCCAGGCAATAATATTTGTTTTGAGCTTAACGCTCATTAGTTTAGTTGGAGGATTGAGCACATTTGCTTATGGAGAGTCTGTCGAAGACCTGAATCTGCAAATGAAGACCATGCAGGATCAGATGATGCAAATGCAAAAAAATGTGCAGGCCCTCCAGAATCGTATCAATCAGCTTGAAACAGCTCCGCCGGCCCCCCAGCTTGCAGCTAAGCCGGCCCCTGAGGTCCCGGCTCTGACAGCCAAGGAGGTCACGGCCCTGAGAAATCTGAAGGACCTGGGCAATGCCTGGTCCAAGTACAACATGCAACTCTACGGAAAGGTCAAGGTCGACTTTAATTACGACACGGCTGAATTCAAGAAATACAATGACTTCATAGGTTGCGTGGCCAAGGAAAGTGATTACAAAAACGACTCTACCGACTTCAACCCACGCGATACCAGGTTTGGTTTTAAAGCCAGTCATAAGTGGGATGAATGGTGGTCGGCCCTGGGTCGCGTAGAGATGGATTTCTACGGTGACAACAACGGCGACAACCTGATTCCACGCATGCGCCTAGGCTATATTGATGTCGGCTACGAAAAGACCCACACAAGCATGGTAGTCGGGCAGGACTGGATCCCGGTCTCACAGCTCAATCCATCGACTGTTGACTTCGGTATCCTGACCGCGGCAGGAAACCTGTGGTGGCGTGTCCCCCAGGTTACAGTACGGCAAGGGCTTGGAGATTTCCAGGTATTGGTCTCGGCGATGAAACACAGGCGAACGAGTACTGAGAATGAGGACCGTATGCCTTGGCTCCTTGGCCGAATACAATATTCCAATGAAATCCTGGGCAAGGGTGGCCTCGTGGCCTTTGGTGGAGGCTACCGACATGCCGACTATGGACAAAATACTTCTAATAACACAGACCGCTGGCTGGTTTGCGGCGAGATGAAATACGTCATCGGACCTTTTACTTTTAAGGGTGAGCTCTGGACCGGTGAGGGCATCGGGCGCAACTTCCTGCGCTATGATCTGGATATGGCTGAGGACGGAGGACCTGCGTCAGCATACGGCGGATGGGCCGATCTCACATATGCCGTCAATGACAAGACCACGATGACTGTGGGTTACGGCTTTGACAATCCCGACAATAGCGATATAGGCTACGAAACCCCAGGCGACGGCTTTAACTGGGACCGTCGTTTCACGCGCAATGAACAGTACTTCATCAATACCTGGTATTCACTGACCAAACCACTTAAGGTCGGTGCTGAGTATATTTACATCGAGACTGAGCGGAATCAACAAATTCATCCAGGAAACCGTTTTACGGTCTCCATGCAGTATGCCTTCTAAGGATAAAAGGTGGTACGGGAAAGGAGGTTAAAAAGCTTATAGAAACTATCTATCGGTAAGGTCAAGGTCAAAGAATAATTACTTAAGAGTATTTATTAAATACATTCATATATATTCAACAATAAAATCATTAAGGAGTTTGATCTATGGAAAAAAAAGAAGTTGCAAAAACATCTGAAGCAGAAATTGCTGTTCACTGGAAAGAGGAAGACTTGTTTTATCCTTCCACAAAATTTATTGCTCAGGCGAATCTGACAGATGAATTTGTCTATGATCGCTTTAGCATTGATAATTTCCCTGAATGCTTCAAGGAATATGCTGATTTACTGGACTGGTACAAGTACTGGGATACGACTCTTGATACAAGTGATGCACCTTGCTGGAAGTGGTTTGTCGGCGGGAAGATAAATGCGTGTTACAATTGTGTGGACAGACATCTTGAAAAAAATAAAAACAAGACGGCAATCCATTGGGTCCCTGAATTAGAAAATGAACGAATTCAACATATCAGCTATCAGGAACTCTATGTAAGAGTCAACGAATTTGCTACACTCCTTCGTGACTTTGCAGGTCTGAAGGCAGGAGACAGGGTAACACTTCATATGCCTATGGTGCCGGAACTCCCGATAACCATGCTTGCCTGTGCCAGGCTTGGCATTATCCATTCTGAGGTCTTTGGAGGTTTCAGCGGCAAGGCATGCGCTGACAGAATTGTGGACTCCGGAAGCAATGTATTGATAACCATTGACGGTTATTACCGGGGCGGGAAGCTCCTTGACCATAAAGTAAACGCCGACATAGCTGTTGAAAAGGCGGAAAAGGAAGGCCAGACCGTTGATAAGGTCCTGGTGTGGCAGCGTTATCCAGGCAAATACTCAAGCCCGACGCCCATAGTCGATGGTCGCGATTACTTTGTGAATGATCTGCTCAAGGACTATCGCGGTAAAAGAATCGACCCGGTACCCATGCCTGCCGAAGCCCCACTATTTCTGATGTATACGAGCGGCACCACCGGAAAGCCCAAGGGATGCCAGCACAGCACGGGGGGCTTTCTTGCCTATGTAGCAGGCACATCAAAATATATCCAGGATATCCATCCGGAGGATGTTTACTGGTGCATGGCGGATATCGGATGGATTACCGGTCATTCATACATTGTCTACGGCCCATTGGCCCTGTGCGCATCTTCCGTTATTTTCGAAGGCGTACCCACCTATCCTGACGCCGGACGGGCATGGAGGATAGCAGAAGAGCTTGATGTAAATATCTTCCACACTGCACCAACCACCATACGGGCACTGAGAAAGGTCGGACCTGACGAACCTGCCAAGTACAATTATCACTTCAAGCACATGACCACTGTTGGTGAGCCAATTGAGCCCGAGGTTTGGAAATGGTATCATGAGGTAGTCGGAAAGGGTGAGGCCGTAATAGTTGACACATGGTGGCAGACAGAGAACGGAGGTTTTCTCTGTAGTACAGTGCCTGCACTGAGAGCGATGAAGCCGGGGAGTGCGGGTCCTGGTGTGCCTGGTATCCATCCGATAATTTATGATGATGATGGAAACGAACTCAAGGCAGGAGCGGGAAAGGCAGGAAATATATGCATACAAAATCCATGGCCCGGCCAGTTCCAGACCATATGGGGGGACCGTGACCGATATGTCTCTACGTATTATGCAAAGTACTGCAAAGACAAAAACAGCAAGAATTGGCGTGATTGGCCATACCTTTCCGGCGATGCCGCCATGCTATCCGAGGATGGATACTTCCGTATCCTGGGAAGGATTGATGATGTAATCAATGTCTCAGGGCACCGGTTGGGGACAAAGGAACTCGAGTCCGCTTCTCTTGACGTCGTTGAAGTGGCAGAGGCGGCAGTTGTACCTGTAGCAGATGAAATAAAGGGAATGGTTCCTGACCTGTATGTATCTCTAAAGCCCGGATATGATCCCAGCCCGGAATTGATTAACAAGATTTCACAGAGTCTCTGTGACTCCATTGGTAAAATCGCAAGGCCGAGAAAGGTCTGGATCGTACCGGATATGCCGAAAACACGCTCCGGAAAAATCATGCGCAGGGTACTGGCAGCCATATCCAATGGCAAGGACGTAGGTGACACGACTACATTGGCAAATCCCGATATTGTCACTGAAATCCATAATATGTCACAGGACATGATCGAAGAGCTGAAAGAGAGCAAAAAGGCGCTGATGAAGGAATAATTCATCGCATTAGAGCGTCTTTAAGAAGGAGATAAATATATGACAGGTCAAGTTACAAAAGAACCGGTGCAGGCCTGGATAACCACCTTTGCAGGCACTGCCATCAACCTTTGCCTGGGCATATTATATGCCTGGAGCATATGGAAATCGTCCCTGGTCAATGTGGACAAGGCTGGTCAAGTCATTGAAGGGGGCATGAATGCAGGTTGGACATATCTTACCAATGCCCAGGCTGCAACACCCTTTTCTCTATGCATTATCATCTTTGCCTTGTTAATGATCCCAGGAGGCCGGATACAGGATAAATTCGGCCCCAAATTAGGTGCAACCGTGGGCGGCCTTTTCCTTGCCGCGGGTTGTATCGTTGCAGGATTGATGAAGAGCTATGCCGGGCTGATTTTCGGTTTCGGCATACTTGGCGGCATTGGTATGGGTATTGGTTATGCCTCCCCCACCCCTGCTGCCCTGAAGTGGTTCGGTGCCCACAAACGAGGTCTTGTTGCAGGCCTTGTAGTAGGCGGTTATGGAGGGGCGGCCCTCTATATCGGCCCCCTGGCGCAGTATCTGATTGACCACTATGGGATAACAGGAAGCTTTGTAGGTCTGGGAATATTGTTCGCCGTGGTGGTTATCATTGCGGGTCAGCTCCTACTAACACCTCCGGAAGGATATGTGCCTCCAGGACCCAAAGTTGCGGCAACCGCCAAGCAGATGGCAGCGTCAACCAAGCATAATTGGAATGCCTCGGAGATGGTTAAGACTTGGCAGTTCTTTGCCCTGGTATTCATGTTCATGCTCACGACACAGTCCGGGCTTCTGATCATTGCAAATGCTAAGGGCCTTATGGTTAGCGCAGGCAAGAACATTCCATTCCTTGCGGCAAACGCGTGGATTCTTGTCTCGTTTGGAGGTTTTATCAATGCAGCCGGACGAGTCGGTACCGGTTCCTATTCAGATAAGATCGGGCGGGTTAATGCCTACACAATAAACTGCACCATATCGGCCATTTGCCTGTTCTCATTACCATTTGTAATTGCGATGCAGAATGTCGTGCTTCTGTTTGTGGTCGTGGGCATTGCATACTGGCAGTATGGCGGCGGTCTTGCCCTGTTGCCATCCTTTACTGCCGACTTCTACGGACCCAAGAACCTTGGGTTCAACTACGGCCTGGTATTTCTCGGCTGGGGAGCAGGCTTTTTCATGGCAAGACTGGGTGGTACGATTGAAGATATGACAGGCAGCCTGAACACTGCTTTCTATATCTCAGGGGCCTTGCTGATTGCAGGAGTTATCCTCGCGCGTATCACAACAAGGCCTAAATACGCTGGAGAAAAATAGTAGAAATTTGAAATTTGAAATTGGCAAAAATACTAAGATGTAGATTTATTACCTAATTTCGAATTTCGAATTTCCAGTTTCGATAAAAAGGACGCGTGTTATAATACATGCGTCCTTTTTTTATAAGGAGATAGTGCATGAAATCTGATTGCCTTGATATCCTGAACCCCGGACGCTGTTGCCTCCTGGTCATTGATCCCCAGGAACGCCTCATGAAGGCCATTTATAAAGCAGACAGGGTAATAGCCAATACCGCCCTTATGATACACTGTGCTGAGGCTATGGAGATACCTGTTATAGCAACAACACAATATGAAAAGGGCCTCGGACCATTTGTACCAGAGCTTGCCGAGCTGCTTGCGGATGTCACCTGTGTGGACAAAATTGAGTTCAATGCCCTGGCAAACTATAATGTAAAACAGGTCCTTACCAATCTGCCTGCTGCTGTTGATACTCTGATTATGGTAGGGGTTGAGACCCATATATGCGTTTATCAGACTGCCGTTTGCGCAATTAAAATGGGATACATGCCATGGATAGTGGCTGATGCGGTATCATCCAGGAAAAAGCGAAATACTAAATTAGCTCTGAGCCGGATGGAAGCCGTCGGAGTATCTGTAGGACCGGCAGAGATGGCAGTTTACGAACTGCTTGGAAAGGCCGGGACTCCAACGTTCAAGGCCATGTTACCGTACCTGAAGTGAGTCAATGTTGAATGCTGAATTGTGGAAAAAGACTTAAAAGACATACACCTTAATTCAGCCTTCAGCCTTTAACCTTTAACCTTCATTGTGCGCAGCAAATGGGGTATTTTCAGCGGAATCATGAATCATATTTTTCCTTGGACACTAACCGCTCTCAGTATAATAGGGGCAATACTGAACATAAGAAAAAAACGTTCTGGTTTTGCGTTCTATACAGTAGCCAACATTGGCTGGATAATCGTTAATATCTATCACGGAATTTATGCGCAGGCGACCCTGTTTATAGTCTTCACCGGGCTTTCTATCTGGGGATGGATAGAATGGGGACGCAAAAAGTGGGGCAGACCATGACGGCATTCTTTGAAACCTTTGATCACGGAGCTGACATGTGGATCAGAGGTAGAGGCAAGACATTGTCAGAGGCCTTTGAAAATGGTGCGAAGTCAATGTTTTCGCTCTTGGTGGAAGACTTTGATACAGTCATCCCTGAAAAATCAGTCATAATTTCCTGCGAGTCTTTTGATCTGGAGGGTCTGTTTGTTGCCTGGCTCAATTCCCTTTTGGCTGAATCTGATATACAAAGGTTGATATTCAGCGACTTCAAAGTGAAAATACAGGACTTTACACTTACAGGAACAGCAATGGGTGAACCCTTCGATTTCTCAAGGCACCAGCGAGGGGTGGAAGTTAAAGGAGCAACTTTCACCGAACTTGCAGTCAGGCAAGATGGAGGCTGGTGGATTGCCCAGTGTGTTGTAGATGTATGAAACAAATGAACATCGAACATCTTTCAAAAAGTATTTTCGAGGTGAATAATGGAGCTTAAACAGCTAAAACGTCTGGGAGAGTATGAGTGGGAGATCCCAAGGGATAAGGACATGAGGGTACCTGCCCTTGTTTTCGCCAGTGAGGACCTGGTCTCCGAGATGGACGAAAAGGTCCGCGAACAAATTAGCAATGTGGCCTCATTGCCGGGGATTGTGAAGGCTGCCATTGCCATGCCTGATGCCCATTGGGGCTATGGTTTTCCCATTGGCGGAGTAGCGGCCTTTGATCCGGATGACGGCGGTATTATCTCCGTAGGCGGAGTCGGTTATGATATTTCCTGCGGGGTCAGAAACCTGCTGACCGGTCTCACGCGAGACGAGGTCCTGCCCCTTCTTGAATCCCTGATTGATCGACTCTTCCAGGTTGTGCCAGCGGGTGTCGGGTCAGAAGGCAAAATCAGGCTCACACCTGCCGAGATAGACGACGTCCTCACTGGAGGTGCACAGTGGGCAGTAGAACAAGGTTATGGGCTCCCTGAAGACCTGGCCCACACTGAAGAGAAAGGAAGACTGGAAGGAGCTGACCCTTCCTGTGTCTCAGATATTGCCAAACGCCGACAGTACAGAGAGGTTGGGACCCTTGGTTCAGGAAACCACTATCTGGAAATACAGTATGTGGAAGAAATCTTTCACCGGCCTTCAGCCGAGGCCTTTGGTTTGAAAGAAGGAGATGTAATAGTGGCAATCCACTGCGGCTCCAGGGCACTTGGGCATCAGATCGGTACTGATTACCTCCAGATACTTGGTAAGGCCGGCAAGAAGTATCAGATCCCAATCAAAGAAAGGGAGCTTGTGTGCGCTCCAATAAAATCTCCTGAAGGAGAAAGATATTACAAGGCCATGGTCTGTGGGGTAAATTGTGCACTTGCCAATCGCCAGGTAATTACTCATCTCACACGCCAGGTTTTCCATGAAATATTTCCAGAGGCCACAGTGAAAAACCTATATGATGTCAGTCATAACACATGCAAAATCGAGAAACACGAAGTAGATGGCGAGGTGAAACGCCTTTATGTCCACAGAAAAGGGGCTACCAGGGCCTTTGGTCCAGGCAGACCTGAGTTACCTGAAGTATTCAGTGACATCGGTCAACCCGTGCTCATAGGTGGGACCATGGGGACCTGTTCCTATATTCTTGTAGGCCAGAAAACAGGGGAAGCCCTGGCCTGGGGCTCTGCCTGCCACGGAGCTGGCCGTTCAATGAGTCGAAGGGCCGCGCTGAAACGCTGGAAAGGCAGAAAGGTAATCTCCGAACTGGCCCACAGGGGCATCCTCATCCGGGCAGCGAGCTACCGGGGTGCGGCAGAAGAGGCGCCTGAAGCATACAAGGATGTTACAGAGGTAGTGGATTCCACGCACAGGGCAGGACTTGCAAAAAAAGTGGCACGGCTGAGACCCATGGCCTGCATCAAGGGTTGATTAATTCTCCGGCGTCTGCCCCTTCAGGACAAGGATATCTCACTATTTTTCCTTCAAAGGTACGAAACATTGCCTCATCTTTGCCGACTTCAAGCAGATATGAAGGTATCATCAGGGCCTTCCCGCCACCAGTGGGAAGATCCACAACATAGTTCGGGATACACAGACCACCTATTTTGCCCCACAGCCCCTGAATAATTTCCACACCCTTTCTGATATCTGTCCGAAAGTGATCTGTCCCCTGCACTGCATCACACTGGAAGAGGTAGTAAGGTCTTACCATGATTCTCTGAAGCCCGCGGCACAGATCTCGAATAATTTCCATGGAATCATTGACTCCTTTTAACAACACAGTCTGGTTGGACAGTGGTATCCCTGCCTTGAGGAGCCTTTCGCATGCCTCTGTGGACTCAGGTGTGATCTCTCTGGGGTGATTAAAATGGGTATTTATCCAAAGAGGACGGTGTCCGGCCAGCATTTGACACAAATCGTCGGTTATGCGCATGGGAAGCACTACAGGAATCCTAGTACCAATACGCAACACCTCCACATGAGGAATTTCCCTAAATGCCTTTAAAAATTCATCCAGCAGCCTCGGTTGCATTGTAAGTGGATCTCCCCCGGAGACTATAACTTCACGGACGAGGGGGCTGCCTGCAACATAGTCCACCATACGATAAAGGGCCTCTCTTGTACTGCCGGCCTCCGAATTTTTCCATGTACGTTTCCTGTTGCAGTGACGGCAGTACACAGCACATGTGCCGGTTACCATGGCCAATACACGGTCAGGATACCTGTGAATCAGACCGGGAACCGGCATGTGTGCGCGTTCGGCCAGGGGGTCCTCTTCTGAACCCGGAAGCGAAAAATTTATCTCCCTGGGATCAGGAATACACTGCTTTCTGATAGGATCATCGGGATCTGACCAGTCGATCAGGGACAGATAATATGGCGTAACGGCATACCTGTATTGTGCTATGACATCTCTATAAATCTCTTTCTCAGAGGAAGTAAGTTGCAAAAGCCCTGACAGTGCATCAAGTCCCTTAATCCGATTTGAAAACTGTCGGCGCCAATCCAACCACTGCTCTGTTTCACCCTTATTCATTATTTTTTCGTAGGCGTTCACAGGTTCAGAGTTTAATATTTTATTCTCCTTCGACATTCTGCGGTTCCTTGTTTGATATTCGATATTCGTTGTTCCATTTTTTTATCACTCTAAAAACTTGATTACTTCCGTGAAATCACCCATGAATTTCTTTGAAAAGACTAATTTTGGTGACAAGTTCAAAGTTTTTTCAAAATATTCTTTTGATTGCTGATACATCTTTAGCCTTTTATAACAAATGGCTATATCACATGAAATCTGGGGAATATTTTTATACTGAGGATCAATTTCTATAGATTTTTTAAAATACCCAATGGCATCCTTGTAATTTCCTAAATCCATGCATATCTTTGCCATATAAAAATAAGGATTTAGCATTGTGCTGGGACGATTAAGCCTTGCCCCTGGGATTGTAACTGCTACAGCGGGTATTTGAATTTCAGGATTAGTCGTGTTAGTTACAATTATTTCCAGATTATCCTGTTTAATTAAACTTACTGCCTTTTCTATTTCTACACTAAAATCGGAATGTTTGTAAGTAGATATTTTATTAAAAGGGATAGTTTCTTTATTTTCTATTAAATATGAAGCATCCTCTAAAGTCTTAAAATATGGAAAGCAATAAGTAGGTCCCCCTGACTTTTTATGTCTGTTTTCGTTAAAGATAATCTGTGCCCTATGTTGAGCCAGCTCAATCAGGGCACGAATTAAGGCAAAATCACGATTCAGATGTGCGCCTGCCGCATTATATATCCTGACTGTATTTGTTGGTGGATTTGGATCATAAGCAAGGACACTTACAGTTGGTATATTTAATCCTAAGGAAAAATCCTTAATATAAAGCTCAATACCTGCATCGAAGAATTTATTTATCAATGACTTTGCAATATGATGATTAATGGAAGATATATCAAGAGAGGGTGTAGATAATTTTCCTTGTATGACTCTTGAGGTATTGTGCCTTTCTATTACCTCTCCTATTGCCTGAAGTATTGCCTCTTGTATTGTATTTCCACTGGCAAATCCTGTAGTTCCATAGATAAGATAAAACCAGTGTAGCGGAAAAAGAATAGGTTTATTATGCGTTAAAGAGAAAGATTTTGTCCATGGAAGAGGTACATTTCTTAAATCTTCTAATATCTCATCTGTTTGATAAATAGAGGGTAAAGGTAAAAGCAAGCTTAATGGATCTAATGCATCTTCACTTAACTTATCATAGCTTGAAATGATAAAAGGCTCTCTTTCTCTTATAAACCACGTACAACTGTGGCGTTCGATAGCCTCCATTAATGCACTGGCCTTTGCCTGCTCTACAGATACACCCTTCCCGCAACTTTCACCTATTCCCAAATTTGAATCAATCTCACAAACAAAGGCCGGTATACCTATTTTATCAAGTTCGTCTATGCGTGAAATAGTGCTTAAACTGAACAGCTCTTTTTGTTTCAGCCTATTCAACGCGGTTTTCACAGTCTCTTTTGGACTGAAGGCCTTGTCTTGGCCAAACGTATAATGTTTACGGCATGAGTGTATCATGTCGACCTTTTTCTGGTATCTTAAGGTGTTAAATTTGTTTCGGCAGGCAATTCTGTTGTCAGTGCCATTTTCAAGGTTCAATCTTCCATAGGGCAAGGTAACACTGTGGCCGAGAATGACAAGGGACCCTCTTTGCAAAGCTCTGTCTTTGCTCGGGAATGCCATTCCGAGATCAATGTCCTGATGGTTCTATAGCAGAACAACCTATTATGTTCTTTATGTTATGAGGACGGGAATTCAAGTCATGTTGACGTTCTTCGATAGCACGCTTACAATATCGTCATGCCGAAAAACGCAAGATTGAACGTATCAGACATTTTTCAGCATGTTGTGGAACATAGTATAGAAGGCCAATCCAAACTACAAATTTCAAATTAATTTTGGGGTGCCTACCATGACGGAAAAGCCTACAAAACGTGTACACGCATTCGTAAGCGGACGGGTTCAAGGAGTGTTTTTTAGAGCTAATACAAGGGCTGAAGCTAAACGTTTAGGGCTTAAGGGATGGGTAAAGAATCTTCCCGGTGGCAGAGTAGAACTCGTGGCTGAGGGACCTTCCTGGGCTGTGAACGAGTTGATAAGCTGGTGCCATAAAGGTCCTGCTTACTCAAAGGTAGACAAAGTAGAATTCTATGAAGAGACACCAAGAGGAAAGTATGATGAATTTTCAGTCCGGTTTTAATAAAACCCTTTCGAGCTTGCTCTGCATCTTTCTGCTATGCGGGTGCACCTCAGTCCATCTGGACCTTTCGGACATGGACCCTCCTCTATGCCTCAATGACCCTACCCCGGTAAGAGTGCTTGAAGTAAAGCACTTCAAGGATAGCATGAAGGCCCACTTTGGACTTTTCGGACTTGTAACCTGGAAACAGCCACCTCTAAAAAAAGTTTTTGAGGAACAACTAGATGAATACGGGGGTAATGGGATAATAAACATAAATATAAAAAGTAAATTCGGCCCTGTGGATATGCTGCTTGGCCTTCCGTCGTTTTTCCTTCTGTGGTTTCCTTGTACCTATATTGTTGAAGGGGATGTGGTAATTATACAATCATCCCTGTAACAAGGACTGTGCTTGAACTTAAGGAAGTTATGGACTATTGATAGAAATCCCTAAATCATGTATCAAGGAGAAAAATTAAGTGTATGACTCCTCAAACCTCAGGAAAGGACTAAAAATAGCTATCGACGGGGAACCGTATGTCATTACTGATTTCCAGTTTTCCAAGCCGGGAAAAGGGCAGGCCCTTTATAAATGCAAGCTCAAAAACATGGTGACTGGTTACACTGTGGATCGTACTTACCGCTCAGGTGATAAATTCGAACAGGCCAACCTCGACGAAGTACATATGCAATATCTCTACAGGGACAACGAAGGCTTTAACTTTATGAACACAAATACCTACGATCAAGTAGCTTTAACAAATGACCATATGGGGGAAGCAAAAAGCTTCCTACTGGAAAATATGGAGGTTGATATCCTCTTTTTTCAGGATACTCCTATTGACATCACTCTGCCGACTTTTGTTGAACTTGAGGTAACAGAATCTGCTCCTGGAATTCGGGGAGACACAGCCACTGGTGCCACAAAACCTGTAACCCTTGAAACAGGCCACGAGATTCAGGTACCCCTTTTCATAAAGCAAGGCGAAATCCTGAAGATTGATACCCGCACAGGCGAATATGTGGAGCGGGCAAAAAAATAGAACCTGATCTTAACAAGCATTCTCACTCTAGTAACAATATCCATAAGGCCGAAAAAATCACTTCCAGACATAGGATGTTGGCAACCCGGGGTGGAATTATAAAAACCCTCAGGTTTTTTTTGTCCGAACAGGGATTTTTGGAGGTCCAAACTCCTCTGATGATTAAAGCCCCTGTACCGGAGGCATCTATTGAGGCATTTCCGGTTTCCCAGGGTAAAGGCAGGCCGGACCTGTATCTCATCCCCTCACCTGAAATCAACCTGAAACGCCTTTTGGCAGAAGGGCTTGATCGGATTTTCCAGCTAGGGCCTGTATTTCGACAGGAAGAACAGGGCCGTCATCACCTCCCCGAGTTCACCATGCTGGAGTGGTACAGAACGGACGCAGATTACCACGACCTTATGTCTGACTGTGAAGCCATAATTGAGATAACGGCCCGGTCGGCCGGTTGGAAGGGTGATTCAATCACGTACAAAGGCATAGAGATCGATATCAAGCCCCCATTTCCCAGGATAACCATAAAAAAAGTGTTTGAGAAATATGCCGGCTGGACACCGGGTCCCGCACCGGATTTGGACCGGTTCAACCAAGACATGGTGACAAAGATAGAACCCAACCTGCCGCCGGATCGACCGGTCTTTTTAACGGATTATCCGGCATCCTGCGCATCTCTTGCCAGGCTAAAAACATCCGACAACGAGGTGGCTGAGAGGGTTGAACTGTATGCGGGCGGCCTTGAGATTGCCAATGGTTTTTCCGAACTTACAGACCAGGAGGAGCAAGAGGCAAGATTCAGGAAAGAGGTCGGAAGACGCAGGGAACAGGGACTTGGGGCCTATCCCTGGCCTGAAGAATTTCTATTATCCCTGGGGAAACTCCCCAAATGCGCAGGCATGGCGCTTGGTATAGACCGCCTGGTAATGTTGCTCACAAATGCGTCAAATATCAACGATGTGGTAGCCTTTCCACCGGAAAAAATCTAGCCGACTGCCATGCCCTGAAGCGGACTATCATAATACCAGTTCGGCACCGGCCTTTCGGGCCTCTTTTTCGTTTACCAGGGAGAGCAGAAGGATGCCGAGGATGAAGAAAAAGATAAGGGAGAGGATTGAGTTTCGGGACGAGCCGGTCCAATGCCGGATAATGGCAAAGATGAATGGTCCCCAGACTGCTGAAAACTTGTTGACCACTGAGTAGAAGCCAAAAAACTCGGCTGAGGCGCCTTCAGGAATAATTGAGGCGTAAAAGGAGCGGCTGATGGCCTGTGATCCTCCGAGCACAAGGCCGACAATCCCGCCCATGACGAAGTACTCTATTGCTGAATGAATGAAATAGGCATAGATCACCACACCGCTCCATCCTATCAGAGTGATAATTACCGCCCGTTTGGCGCCAATCCGCTCTGAAATCCATGCTAAGAGAAGTGCTCCGAGAAAGGCTATGGCCTGCACGAGCAGAAGTGTCATCATAAGTGTCGTGGTGGAGAGATGAAGTTCCTGTTTTCCGTATATGGTAGCCATCTGGATGACAGTCTGTATCCCCTCATTATAAACAAGAAAGGCCGCGAGAAATAGCACGAGGTGACGGAGCTTGCGCAACTTGCTGATTGTCTTCCAGACCCGTGAAACACCCAGGGAGATATAACCCAGGCCCAAAGGGATACGCCGGAAGCCCTCGGGCAGGGCCTGAATCCTGCGCGGTTCCCGGAGCAAAGAGACAGTCACCAGGGCAAAGCCGCCCCACCACAGTGCAGCAGTCAGCATCCCCAGACGGGCAGCCTCAGCCTCGGAAAGACCGATCTTTTCATGTCCTGCCAGGAGCACCAGGGCTAGGGCAAACTGGAGCCCGCCCCCCACATATCCGTATGCAAAGCCCTTGCTGGAGATCCGGTCCGTCTCCCCCTCCGGTGCGATCTGGGGGAGGAAGGCATCATAGAAAACATTGGCTCCGACAAACCCGATCTGGGAAATAACAAACAGGATCATGGTCAACCATACGTTCCCAGCTTTACTAAAGGAGAGAAAGACCGCGCTCACTACGCCCAGATAACAGAAGGAGAATAGAAAGCGTTTTTTTGTGCAACTGAAGTCGGCAATGGCTCCAAGTATCGGGGCTGCAATAAAGACGAGAAACGCTGCTGCTGAAACCATGAATCCCCACAAGGTCTCAGCGGCATAAAGACTGCCTCCAATTTCCAATCCATCAGGAGGAACCACCACGCCTGCAAAATAAATGGGCAGGATGGCCACTGCCAAGGTGGTGATATAGGCGGAATTAGCCCAGTCATACATGGCCCAGCCAAAGATGACCCTGCGGTCTCCCCGGATAGGTGAATCCGTTATATCTTCAGATGGTCGTCGCATGCTTATAGTTTCTTTTAATCTAAATTTTACAAGTTGTCGAAGTCCTGAAACATGAGTAGTTTGCCGGGAAAATAGAGGTGGTTATCCCTATGCATGCAAGGACCTATCTATTGGTGGGGGCTCTTACCCGAGACCTCACCAAAGACGGCTTTCGCTATGGCGGTACGGTAGCTTATGCCGGCCTGACCGCTATGGCTTTAGGATACAGCGTCACAGTATTCACTACGTGTGCGCCGGACGAGCCTGTGCATGAAGTCCTTCCAGGGGCAAGCATTCATATCCTCGATTCCACGACGACGACTACCTTTCTCAACCGGGATACCCCATCCGGCAGAATTCAGCAGCTACTTGGCACTGCCCGTCGCATCCAACCGAATATGGTCTCGCAGACCTTATATTCTGCAGATATCATTCACATCGCCCCGGTGGCTGATGAATGTCCTTGGAAACTCCGGGAGGTTTTTCCCGGAGGACGATTTGTGGCCACCCTGCAGGGGTGGTTCAGGACCTGGGACAGCAGCGGCCTGGTTTCAATTCAAAAGGTGCCCCCTGAGCAACTGGCTGGTTTTTACGCTGTGGTCTTGAGTCTTGAGGACTTGGATGGTGATCTGTCCTATGCACGGGCCCTGGCCGGCGTGGTGCCGATTCTTGTAGTAACTGAGGGCCATATAGGTGCGAGGCTTTTCCGGCAGGGCAGCGAGCATATTTTTCCGGCACCCGAGGCGCAGGAGAAGGATCCCTGTGGGGCTGGAGATATCTTTGCAACTGCTTTTTTTGTCGCCCTTGATCAGGGCCATTCCCCAAGGGCTGCGGTTAGGTTTGCAAACCGTCTGGCCGCATTCTCAGTGGCCCGCATGGGGCTTGCCTCTGTGCCCACGGCTTCGGAGATACAACAAGCCGGGATTTCGTTGGATGATGCTACAGCGCCCGTTTTACAGCAACCCACAGAACTGTGAGCGTTTACAAGGAAGTAACATTGATATCTTAATTGTCCATGGCCTAAGCTGAGAAAACAAAATTTGGGGTTTCCGTTCAGGCACTAACTAATATCAAGATTGTAATATCCGTTTGTGTGGGAACCCGATATGCTTGTTATATCAGCATGACAGTCTCTATCTGTTTCACCACCTCGAAATGCTTATCCCTTGTCAGTAGCGTCCCCCCGGCTTTCATACAGGATGCCGCAATCCATACATCATTAATCGGTATTTTTGTTCCCTTTCTTTGTAATGATAAAAATATAACGGCGTATTTTCTGGCAACATCTGCATCTACATTAATAATTTCAACTCTTAAGCGATTGATAAACTCATACAATTTTTTTTCGTTAAATTGCTGCCGACTCCCTTTCATGAACCCAAAATTGAGTTCTCCGAGAACCACGGAAGGTAGATATATCTGTTCGCCATGGATAGCCATAAAATTTACTGTCTCAGGCAGACCCTCTGCATAGTCGCTGTAGATATTGGTATCCAGTACAAGCTTCAATCCCAGTCCCCCTCAATAACCTGGTTGAAGACTTCGGTAGCTTTTCTTAATTCCTCTGCTTCAGCATGAGAGAGCCAGCCTGCAAGTCCGCGGATTACCTTTTCACGATTCTTCACCAAACCCAGCTTTTCATCCACAGCCTCAAGAATAAACGCCGATTTCGTTTTTTTTGCTTTCACTGCGGCGTTTTTAATCATCTCTTCCTTTTTCGATGGTATCCTTAAGCTTAAAGGCATAGGTTTACCTCCATGTATCGCATATTTAATAAATGTATCTTGAAATAATGGTGATGTCAACAAGTTAGGCTCGATGCATCTGGTGTCCTACATGACGTTATGGCACGTGGAATTGAGCCATTTTTCTGAAGAGGCCATGAAATAATTAATAGAGATTCACAGGTTCAATGCGAAGCTTATACCTTTGGGGTTAATCCTGTCTGGCAAAAAAAATTGCAAATATGTAAATCAATATATAAATCTTGTTTATCCTGTCAGAGAAATCCAGCCGAAGACGGCTAATCTAATTCAAAAATGGCGTCCCATAGAGCGCTTCAGGAAAGAGCAGCCGTCTTTTTTCCAGCTTGTCTTGCTAGTCCATGAGTGTGCAGCTTCTGGATGATTCTCATAAGACTTGGTATATATCTTTGCAATATGCTCATTATGGGATATATTGTTATCATATATCAATCTATAAATGAAAAGGATTTATATCCATGGGAAAAACAACAGCGAAAGTGTTTGTGAACGGAAGGAGTCAGGCCGTCCGTATCCCCAAGAAGTTCCGTTTTAATACCAACGAAGTTTTTGTTGAGCGGGAAGGAAATCGCATAATCCTCACGCCCAGGCCAAAATCTTGGGATCAATATTTTGCCAAAGCTAAGCCTTTTAGTGATGACTTTCCAGATCATATTGAAAATTTATTGCCTGAAGAACGTGAGGCGCTTTGATGAAGTACCTGCTGGATACAAACGTCTGTATTGCCATCATCAAGGAGTGCCCCGAAGAAGTAAAGGCAAAACTCTTGAAAATCCCAATTGGAGAAATCGGAATATCGAGCATCGTGCTGGCGGAGTTATGGTATGGAATCAGACTGTCCCGGAAGCGCGAACATAACGAGGCTGCGTTAAATGAATTTCTGGAGTATGTGACTGTATTGGACTGGCCGGAGCAGGCCGCACCTGAATATGGAATGATTCGTGTGCATCTCAAGAAAAAAGGAACTCCCATCGGGGCCAACGATCTTTTGATCGCCGCTCATGCATTGGCGCTGGATGCAGTATTGGTTACGGATAATATCAGAGAATTTGAGCGCATACCGAGCCTAAAAATGGAAAATTGGATCTCTCGATAGACAAGTCCCCGTGCCCTATTTATGGCTCCTGATTTGTTGTCCTGTCAGGAAGAATCTGGGGGACGGAGTTAGCTTAATAGTTTGGTTTAAAGAAGCGGGAGGCTGTGAGGCAATACCGAAAGTTCATTGAAGATGGTTTTAATATGGGGAGACGTGAAAAATTTGCAAAAGAGGATAATGTTAAACTATTAAACTAACTCCATTCCCCAAATTCCAGTCCCTCTCCATACCTTTGTTGGCCTGCGTTCTGGAGAAAACGATTTTTTTCATTCGGAGCTTTCACACAATTCAATTTTTACGAAGGTCTGGCAAATGAAATCGTCTCAAGGCCAGGTACTCTTTCAAACTCTTTAGTGTTTTCTGTTAAAACCGCACAATTATGAACAATTGCTGTCGCAGCTATTATCAAATCATGTGCTCCAATCATCTTCCCTTGTTTGGCCAAAGTTGCAAACAAACCAGCATGAACTCTGGCTTCTTCAGTCTCAAAACTCAATATAGGTATTTTTGCCAATATTGATTCGACAAAAGCTGAACGACGAACTTTTTGTGCTTCCGTTTTTGCATAATGAACGCCAACTAATAACTCTGACGAGGTGATAGCGCTTATATAAACGTCTCCATATTTTTCCCATTTTGAAAAATCGATTGGATTGCTGGAACGTTCAAAATGGATAAATACATTGGTATCAAGCATTAATCCCATTGGTTCCGTTCCATGGGAATTTGTTTTTTTATATCAGCCAAATCTTCAGCAAAGGCTTCTGAGTCCTCAGCAAGTGAAGGAAGCTCATGAAAAAAACGATTCAAATGTTTAACTTTCAATGGTGATTCCGGAGAAACCGGAGATATTCGAGCGATAACTCTGTTCCCTCGTTCTAATTCGACAATGGTTCCTTGATACAATACTCGATTCATCAAATCTGAAAATTGACGAACAGCTTGTGTTACACTTATACGTTCCATTATAGCCTTCCTTATCCAGTAAATCGTATAATATGATTATCATACAATCCTTTATTTTGATTGTAAAGGAGTTTTCTCGATGCTTTTTTTTGCGCTTTTTTCGAAGCTTTGTCGAAGTGTAAAAATTTAAAAACTTGTCTTAAATTGTTCTGGAGAAGAATGCGGATGAAGCAATCGTTTCAAAATATCGAGAAAGCAGGCCAACGCTGAAGTCACCTGCCGGAAAAGCTATGATGAAGCTGGCAGATGCAAAGCTTTGCGAAAATAAAATAAATACGAAAAATGCCACAGCTTTTCCGGTCAGGTGAACTGATTGGTTCGGGGCGGTTGCTTATGATGTGCAGCATATAGATCTAAAAGCCTGCGGATCATTTTTTGATATTGTGTATTATGCTTTTTTGCTTCATTTTTGAAAAAATCAACACTGTCTTTGCTGAGAGTGATAGTGATTTTTACATTCTCCTCTTTAAACAGCAAGCCTTCAGGAGGAGGCAGAAAATCATCAACTATACGTAATTTCCCCAATGGTTCATCAGTGTATTTAATTTTGGTTTTCATATATTTTTTCCCTTTTCGCCAGTACCCTGCACCGATAATACGTATAACGCTACCACGATAAGTGAAACGAACTGTTATAATTTCATCTCCGACTTTACCGAAACAGTAATATCGTTTTTCCTTTTGGCTGTGATTTAAATCCTCGGCAATAATGCGGTCAGGATCGATAAAGGCATATTGAGCGAATTCAAATGAGACCCCATGTTTCTCCTGGTTTTCCTTGTCTTTTTTTGCATCCCATTCAAATCTTACCTTTTTCATAATTTATCAATATCAAAGAGGAGGAATAAAAACAATATAAATATACATATAATAATATGGTTGTTCAAGCTGGGCAGGTGAGCCCCGAACGCCGGGGTGACCGGCGAATTTGCGGTGCTAATGACCGCTTGCGGTCGATTAGCATTGTAAAGGGAGGGAATGGGGGACATTCGTTCCGAACGTGCATAGCTTGCCTTGCAGCTATGTAATATTGACAATCGGTTTTCAGGCCTGATTAATATAATCTTTCATGTCGGGCTTTTCCCCGGATGATACCGATTTCGTAATGCATGAATTTGTGACTCCAAGATACCGGGCAACCTCTGCCCCTGAGTACCCTAACTCACGAACTGAAATCCAGGACACTATTCCTCTGGCCTCCATAATCTCACGCCTTCGACTTCCAGAGCACAGCTCACCAAGACTTATGCCATGCTTTTTGCAAACCCTTCCTGCTAATGTGACAATATCGATCTGCCGTCCTGAAAGCCTCAGGTTCTTTTTAACCAGATCGTCAAGATCGGATGTAACTTCCTGCACAAATTCACTGTCCCCCAGTATCCGTGTATCTGACGCCTGCTTTTCTCCCCGTCCTCTGAGCGCAAGAACCGCCGACCAACTTCCTAAACTCCTGATCAGACCACCACCAACCAATTCCGGCCTTCGGCCTTGAGATATTCCCTCTTTGGCATACCGCAGATAGTCCTTTTGTGCCTGAGGGCCTTTGCCAAAATAAGACAATACATGTCCACAATCTTGCCACTTTCTGTCATCTGCGAAAAGTCGCCGTTATTAACTATTTACAAGCGACTCAAAATAATCTGGAACCTGTGCCTCAAAGGTCATCATCTTTTTTGTATGGGGATGTAATATGGAGATGGAGGCCGCATGCAGTGTGAGTCTCTTAATACCTTTCTCCTTTTTCCCATATATTTTATCGCCTGCAACAGGACAATTTTTTTCCGAAAAATGGACCCTTATCTGATTTTTCCTCCCCGTAAGGAGCTCTACCTCAAGCAGACTGTACTTTTTTGATTCCTTAAGAACTTTATATCCGGTCTTTGCGAGCTTGCCTCTTTTGGGATCAGCAACAGAGTACATTTTATGAATACTGTTTTCGGCAAGATAGGAAGTGATTACGCCCTCCTTATCCGGCAACCTTCCATGTACTACCGCAGAGTACTTTTTCTTAAATTTCGGCCACTCATCCTGAAGATAACGCTTGGCCTTTTCATTTTTAGCAAAAACGAGAACCCCGGAAGTATCGCGGTCCAGGCGATGTACAATAAATATCCGATTCCTTGATTTTTGAACCCCTCTTCGCACGTAATCATTAAGGAGATAATAGGCAGTGTTCTTTTTGACCCTCTCCGTACTCACGGTTAAAAGTCCATTTATTTTATCGACAACCAGAATGTCACGATCTTCATAGAGGATAGAAAGTCCTCTGGGCTGAAATCTTTTCGGGGGAGGGGTGAATTTTTTTTGACTTTCATGCATATTGACCACTCAATTTTTTTCAAAAATGACTTTGACACTATGGGTACCATATTTAACGATCATGCCATCTTTAATCTTCCTTCGTTTACGGATTTCAGTCTCGCCGTCGACAGTGACCAGCTCATCTTCAATAACAATCTTGGTTTGGCCTCCGGTATCACATAGACCACTTGCTTTAAGGAGCTTGTTTAACTCAATATATTCATCTGAAATTACAAACTGTTGATCCATATTTGTCTACCTTAAATATTGGGGTTTCTTCAATGACGCCAAGAGGCTCTTGCCGGGGTTTACGTAGAATCGCAAAGAATTGTGGACAGACCACGATTTATTTTTTTCCCTTTCTTGGCCGACCGGTTTTACCGGGGGTGACACGGCGGCCGAGCATATCGAAAATCTTGAATCTAAGCAAATTGATACTTTCTGGGTGGGTGTTATCTTCACTGCCGAACGCCTATTATAACCAGACCGCGCCAATGAACTTGCCGCGTAGCGCCGCCACCGTTCCCGCGGTCTGGTTAATAATTTTGTTATGCATTATTAGTATTTTCCTTGCAGGTACTCACTCGTTGTAACTTTTGGCACCCACGGATTTCTAAATCTATTAAATAGCTCGTAAAACTCGAATGCACCGGAGCTTTTACTGACACCACTGGGAAGATCATAAGAATATCTCGTGTCGTCGTGGTAGATTGTTCGCGTTTCTAATTCTGTGCGGATGTATTCATGTATAGCATAATAGATGTTAGAGCAAAGCTCGCAAAGTTTGGTGAAATGGTAGCCACCAAAATTATCTAGTAACCAAGTGTCTATGTCCTCAAGTATTTGAACTTCCTCATCTAGTTCTAGAGTAATACCACTTTTTTTGTATATCTTCGTTAGCTTTTTTACTATGGCATTAGACCTAGGAAGCGCATGCTTACATCTATTTCCGATTAAGTAAAGTGTTGTTCGTCTTGTTAACTTTATTTCGATTTCTTTAGCTATGTTCGCTGAATATATTTCATAAGTGAATTCAGTTTCTAACCAAGAAGTAAACTCACTGACTATATTTTTTAATGACTCACATTCACTGGTTGAACCAAATGATGGGCTGTTTAGCATTCTATGCAAAACGGACTTGTTTCGGATATTTTTTTGCGTTGAATCTCCACATGAAGTGTTGCTCCAAGAACCTCCGCGACTCGGCGCAACGTACTCAAGGAATGGCCCTCATATGACGGCGATTCGAGACGGCTGATTTGCTGTTGAGATGTTCCTACACGTTGGGCCAACTCTTTCTGAGATAATCCAGCTTCTTTACGCAAAGCAGCCAGTTGCAGGGCTACGTCCCAAGCTTCGCCAGCCTTTTTGAAGCGTACCGCAAAATCCTTATCTTTCAACTGTTCTTCAAGGTATATATCAAAATTTGTTTGTCGTTTCATGATCGATTCCTCGCCATCCAATCACGTTTTCTGTCCAGAGCAACGCTACGATCTCGCGCAGCAATCTTTGTAGCCTTGCTTCGAATTCCATGCACAGCAATGATCCTCCGTCCTTCCACAAAGAAGTGGACTGAATGGGGGACGTTATTTCATATTTCCATTTGGCTAATTTTCCTCACATTTTCCGACATTTACAATAGCACGAAACGCTAGGGGGGACGGAATAGGAGACGTTGGTAAGTTTGTAAACTTACGTAAGGAACACAAGGCTTGGCTGAACCCATTTCTATCTCTCTTCATTAGCTTATCGCATTATCTCGCTGTAGAGATCTTCTCTTATATAAAAACCAGCCTTATCTCGAAGCTTGTCCATGGCCTGTTCCAAAGACATCAATCTTCCTTCGTGTCGTGCCTTAAGTAAAATCCCAAGGACACCGACCACCTTCAATTTCATCGACCTTGCTGCTTTTCTCCCGTCCCGCTCATCCATCAAGACCCACCTGGCGTTTACCTGCATTGCCAGAGCGATCGCTTCAGCCTCACCCTTATCTAAATCACGCTGCATAGCTCTAACAAGTGGATCCTGTTTCACTGTCTCAATTCGAATCCAGCCAGCCTTTATGGCATCACGCACATTTTTCGACCCAGGGAGATTTTCTTCCACTCGCAATTCCTCAAGTACTGCTCTTGGAATCAAGATCTCTCCAAATTGGTCTCGCAGAAGGGAAAGCTCTCCAATGATAGCCAAATTCAGAATTGGGGAGGTATTACTCACCACTGGCATACGCTATATCTTCCTCAAGTTCTTCGGGACCATAATGGCGGGGAATGCCCCGTTTCCCAACAAGTAGCCCGAATTCATACCTGGGCATCTCAGCCAATTCCCGGGCTTTTCCAAATGACAAAAAACCTTGCGAGTATAAGGCAAGTGCCAGCTCAATCAGCAGCTCTCGCTTCATCCTCCCTTCCGGCAATTTGATCGCCTGAGTTACACCTTCAGGTATTTCTAGTTGTACACCCATCTTGTTTACCTCCTACCTAACCCTATTTAGGGTGGGAATGGGGGACATTCGTTCCGAACGTGCATAGTCTGCCTTGCAGCTATGCAATATCGACAATCGGTTTTCAGGCCTGATTAATATAATCTTTCATAGCGGGCTTTTCCCCGGATGATACCGATTTCGTAATGCATGAATTTGTGACTCCAAGATACCGGGCAACCTCTGCCCCTGAGTACCCTAACTCACGAACTGAAATCCAGGACACTATTCCTCTGGCCTCCATAATCTCACGCCTTCGACTTCCAGAGCACAGCTCACCAAGACTTATGCCATGCTTTTTGCAAACCCTTCCTGCTAATGTGACAATATCGATCTGCCGTCCTGAAAGCCTCAGGTTCTTTTTAACCAGATCGTCAAGATCGGATGTAACTTCCTGCACAAATTCACTGTCCCCCAGTATCCGTGTATCTGACGCCTGCTTTTCTCCCCGTCCTCTGAGCGCAAGAACCGCCGACCAACTTCCTAAACTCCTGATCAGACCACCACCAACCAATTCCGGCCTTCGGCCTTGAGATATTCCCTCTTTGACATACCGCAGATAGTCCTTTTGTGCCTGAGGGCCTTTGCCAAAATAAGACAATACATGTCCACAATCTTGCCATTTTCTATCAACCTTGCCCACAAGCGCTGAATGGCCTGACCAAGGACAGCGATTCAACTCCTTCATATCTTTGATAATTCCCGATCTTAGTAAGTTTAGATGAATATATCTAACCAATTCCTTTAAATATCTATCCTCCTGGCATACAATAGACTTGTACCGGTTTTGAAATAGATGTCCACACCTCTTATGGCGCTTATTAAAGTTTACCGCATATCCTGTAAGGATCTTCCGCATACTCGTTGACAATGGCCATTTTTTGGTCTTGCACAATAGATGAAAATGATTCGGCATCAACGTCCAGGCGTAAATATCCATCCCGCCTTTTTCAACGACCTCAGCCAAACGATCAATAAAGTCCATTCGATCTCTGTCGTTCCCAAAGATCTTCTTTCTCTCTATGCCCCGACCCATCACATGATGCAAAATTCCGGGGGCGTCTAATCTTACTGACCTTGGCATGTCACAACTTCTATCATAAATCAAGCAGCCCGTCAAGAACGCTCGGAACGAACGTCCCCCTATCCTTCCAAACTCCCCAAAACATCCAACGGCAGTAAGTCATAAGTCAACTTAGTCAACAATGTCCAGCAGATGCTTTCCTGGAATCTGCAGGTCAAGGGATTTTCAAAAACAGGAGATCACTTTGGAACAGGAATAATTTTCGTTAAAAGCTTCTTTTTCCGGCCTCCAACTGCCTGCGGCGGGCGAGCTTCTCTACGCCAGTGATTAAACTGATCAATGCGCTATACCCTAGTACCAATACCCAGTGAACAATCCCCATGGGATGGCTTCGAAAGATGGTGTTGAAAACAGGCGAATAGGTAAAGAGGGCCTGAAGACCGGTCATTACGGTTATGCCACCCCACAACCAAACATTGGAAAAAACACCTAATTGCCAGAATGACCGGGTGAGGGAACGGCAGTTGAACAAATAGAACATCTCGCCAAAGACGAAGGTATTGACCGCCATGGTCCGGGCCAGGTCTTCGTTGCCCGAAGAGCGCAACTCCATTTCAAAAAGCCCGAACGCCCCGATCAGCAATAGTAGGCTCACCAAAACGATCCTGAAAATTAGGGCCCGCGTTAGTATAGGTTCCTTCGGGTCCCGAGGCTTACGAATCATGATGCCGGGCTCCTTGGGCTCGAAGGCCAGCGTGAGCCCTAAAAGCAGAGCCGTGGTCATGTTGATCCAAAGGATCTGCAAAGGTAGGATGGGGAGAGCTGCGCCCAGGAAAATGGCCACCATGATTACCAGGGCCTCGCCGCCGTTGGTCGGAAGTGTCCAGGTAATGAACTTAATTAGGTTGTCAAAGACCCCCCTTCCTTCTTCTACCGCAGCCTTAAGGGTGGAAAAGTTGTCGTCGGTAAGCACCATGTCGGCTGCCTCCTTGGAAACATCAGTGCCAGTAATGCCCATGGCAACGCCGATGTTGGCCTGTTTTAGAGCGGGGGCGTCATTCACCCCGTCCCCGGTCATGGCCACTACATGGTCGCACTTCTGAAGGGCCTCTACCAGCCGCAGCTTCTGTTCCGGCGACACCCGGGCAAAAACAGCGGTCTTCTCCGCAATATCCACCAATGCCTCATCCTCAAGCTGCGAGAGATCACGCCCCGTGAGCACCTCGCGTGTGTGAATGGAACAGGTCTCGCTGCACAGCCCCAACTGTCGGGAAATGGCCGCAGCAGTGCCCGCGTGATCGCCGGTGATCATCTTGACCAGAATGCCCGCCTTCTGACAAACCCCTATGGCCTCCATGGCCTCCTGCCTGGGTGGATCGATCATACCCTGAATACCCAGAAAGATGAGCCCCTCCTGAAGGTCCTCATGGGTGATGCGCGTGGTCTCAGCCGGGACCTCCTTGCGGGCAAAGGCCAAAACCCTGAGCCCATCGCTGGCCATGCCTTCCACCCGGCCATGGATCTCCCGTGCATTGGCCAGATCCAACCGGCCTGCCGCCGAATAAAGAACGCTGCATTCAAGACAAATACTTTCGATAGAACCCTTGACATAGATAACCCTGGATTTCCCTGGCCCCTGGTCATGCAGGGTCGCCATGTACTGACGGTCCGATTCAAAGGGGATGCTGTCTATACGTGGCATCTCTTGGTTCAGGGTTTCCAAAACGATTCCGGCCTTCGAGGCGCAGGTGATTATGGCCCCTTCTGTAGGATCTCCCTCTACGGTGAAGGTCTCGCCGGTCTGCTTCACTACGGAATCATTACAGAGGACTCCTGCCTTCAGAATCTCAATCAAGGCCCGATTGGCCGCCGCATCCGGTCCTTCCTCCCTGGAAGTGATATCGCCCCTGGGGTCATAGCCAACGCCCGATACAGCGTAGGGAAAGCTGCCCGCATAGAGTTCGGTTACGGTCATCTGGTTCTGCGTGAGAGTCCCTGTCTTGTCCGAGCAAATCACGGTGGTGCTTCCCAGGGTCTCGACAGCCGGCAGCTTGCGAATGATGGCGTTTCGTTTGGCCATGCGCGAAACCCCGATGGCCAGAGTGATGGTCATGGCCGCAGGTAGTCCCTCGGGTATGGCCCCCACGGCAAGTGCCACAGAGGCCATGAACATCTCGACCCAGTCCTGGCCCCTCAAATATCCCACCAGGAAGGTAAAGGCCGCCAGGGCAACTATCACATACAGAAGTATTTTGCTGAAGTGCTCGATCTTGCGGGTCAGGGGCGTGGCCAGGACCTCGGCCGAGGAGATCATCTCATTGATGCGGCCGATCTCGGTGTGGTCGCCCGTGGCAATTACCAAGCCTCTGCAGGCCCCATGGGTCACCAGTGTAGAAGAGTAGGCCATGTTTCTGCGGTCCGGGAGGACGGTTTTCTCAGGGAGGCTCACGTCCTCCTTTTGGACCGGAAGGCTCTCTCCGGTAAGTGTGCTCTCGTCGATTCGCAGTTCCCGGATCTCGAAGAGGCGCACATCGGCCGGGACCTTGTCTCCGGATTGCAGAAAGACGACATCCCCCGGCACAAGCTCTTGAGCCGACACCTTTTGCCGCCTGCCGGTCCGCTGAACCATGGCGCTGCTTACCATGGCCCGGGCCAGGGAGTCGATGGCCTTAAGGGCCTTGGATTCCTGAATGAAGCCGATCACCGCATTGATGAGGATGACCCCGAAGATGACTCCGGCCTCCACCCATTCCTGGAGAAACAGGGTCACCAGGGTCGCCGCCATGAGAATAATCACCAGGGGTTGGTTAAACTGAAGCAGAAAACGTATGACCGGCCCCTGCCCCATTTTTTGAGTCAGGGTGTTTTCCCCAAAGGCCTTCCGCCTGGAAGAAACATCCTCTTCGGTCAGGCCTTTTGCAGGATCGGTTTCAAGGGTCCGTGAGACTTCCTCCAGATCCAGATGGTGCCAAGACCTCGTTGGTAATGCCTGCATGGCTGACAACTCCTTCAAGCACAGTTGAAAATGGTGAAAAAACCTTCGAACCCATGAACTACGCTATGGGTTTGGCACTGCGATCGCGTCTTGCGGGTACACTGCGACAAGCTGCATTTTAATAGACGCAATTTATTGAAAAAGGCGTTGGTGGTCAAGCATAAGAAACCCCGCCTTGTGGCGAGCTGACAGGAAATCGCTTTTTGCGATTTGGACTGAAATGGCGCTCTCAAAGCAACACACACTGACTTCTATAGCACTTTTGGAATCCGCAGTTCAAGGAATTTCCAATGTTTCGGTCTTTCGTGTACTCATGGCTTCCTGAATGCCTCTAAAACTCCACAATTGTTTTTTTGGAGGGAAATTGAGGGAGTTCGAGGGCAAGGCGAATAGGCAGGCCTCTATCTTCGACTTTTTTGCCATCATGAACAGGCTCTAAAATACTTAGAAACTGTAAAACTAAAGAGCCCCAAACTCCCCCCAATCGAGGCAATGTCCCATTTGTCACATTCATGCCCCATTTCTGGCGTGTTTGGCGTATTCATGGCGCGTTCGTTACATGCCGATTCTTTCATGTAAATTGCCAGTCAGTCTATTGACCGCTTATTACCCCTCATGCCGTATTTGGTTGATATAAAAACTCTTGAAATCCAAAGAGTTGCACTGTCTATCGACCGATTCTATTGACTAACAAACCCGGATTCGGCCTTTTTTGGTCGATATCCCATACTGAAACCTAATAGCGCCTGCCTCGTTTTTCCTCCGTTGTTTTGCCCTTCTTTCGTCATACGGAAATTTCTCCATTCATCAGGCGGGGGAGGAGAAGGTACGTTGGTGCAGAACGCGCATAATTCTTGGACATATCTTTTTCTCTGTGCCCCCTTTGACCCTCGGCCGGTTTTTCAGCACCTCAGCCTTGTGTTTGGCATGGCCATATTTTCCAAATCTATCGCCCATGGCCACTTCCAATCGGATTATGCATTCTTGTCCAATGTCAAAGGCTGACCCCCACCCACCACTCTAAAAAGCCTCTGCTGAAACACATGGAGGTAGACCTCATCCGCTTTACTTCCGATTTCATTTTCCGAGTAGCTTTTCGGTAATCCGGTTCTTTCATTCCATAGTTACAAAAAGGGGGACATCCTATCTTACCCCTGTCAAGCTAAAAAACTTCTCTTTTAAAAACAGCTAGTTGAACATTTTAATGTCTATAAGGCGCAGATTCCCTATTGAGCCTGTAACAGCTCTTGCAAAAG
>Ga0307990_1000309_pt1 | contig 46595 bp, 33 predicted proteins | sample EllFjometagen129_FD_203168 | JGI IMG/M metagenome (GOLD analysis project Ga0307990, IMG submission 203168) | Marine microbial communities from Ellis Fjord, Antarctic Ocean - #129 | ecosystem: Environmental > Aquatic > Marine > Unclassified | place: Southern Ocean | collected 2014-10-08
CTTAGGCTTCAGCCTAAGCTGCATCTATTTCTGCAGGCTGTGCCTGCTTTCAAAATAAACTGTCACGTGAATAAAACAGGCAAGAGCCTGTAAAAATAATCCGGACGAGGCACAGCCTCGTCCAAACTCTGTGAAATAAGGTTAGGCTGGTTTAATTGCAATTTTTTGTACTGAGGTTGAAAAATTGAAATAGGGTTTTTCATTTATCACACCAGCTATCCCAAAAAAAGCGAAAACCCTACTTCGCAACAAAACGCGCTTATTCTGTTTCCCAAACCTCAGTAGAACTGATTATCCCCAATGATATCGCCAACCTTATTTCCTCATTTTTCCCCCCGGTGCGCATGGGATTTCCTTTGACGCTTTCATGACCTGCGGACAATGGAATATCAGGGTCAAATCCCGGGAGCAACTTTCCAACCTTTAGTCAGGGTTTGACTTAAAGTCAAGCCCTGACTTTGCTTATTGGGAGCAACTTTCCATCGTCCGATGAAGGAGGAAATAGAAACGTGAAGCTTGTGATAAATTCTAAAACAAAAAAAGGCCACCCAAAAGGCAGCCTTTTTTAATAGGTATTATCGAAAAAAGTGTTTAGCGTGCAATTACAATCTTTTCGATTGTATTGGTGTTGTTGCCTTCTAATTTGAGGTAATAAATACCTTCGGCAAGATTATCCAGATCGATGCTGGTGCTTAATTGGCCTTTAACACTCAGGTTGTTCATACTGAAAACTACTTCTCCAACAGTATTCAAAATTATCACATTCACCACATCATCAGCAGTAAGATCAAGGGTGAATTGTCCGGTGCTTGGGTTGGGGTAAATGGCTAAAACAGCGTTGTTCATGGTTTCATCAATTCCAACGCATATATTAACGGTGATCATAAATTCGGTTGACCAGCCACCTTCGCCACATTGGTTGCCACCGCAAACTTTCAGGCTTGCTTCACCTTCGTAGTCGCTGCTGATGGCAATTGTAGTTTCATTGTTGTTCATGGTCATTTCGCCGGCTTCGGCAGGTTCGAGTACCCAGTTGTAGGTATCAGAATATCCAATAATGTCAACTGAATATATTTCTTCATATCCCTGGCAGGTTTGGTTGTTGCCTGAAACTTCTCCGGCTTCTTCGGGCATAAACATGGTATTGATATAGTCAGTTTTGGTAATGGTATCGCTGCTATCGTCACCTGTAACGGTGAGCGATACATCATAAGTTCCACCTGCCATGTACATTACGCTTGGGTTTTCTTCGGTTGAAGTAGCCGGATCGCCACCTTCAAATTCCCAGTACCATTCGTTGATGTTCCCGGTTGAGTAGTCGGTAAAAGTAACTTCTTCGCCTTCGCAAATTTCGGTAGTATTCCCGGCAAAGCTGGCAGTAACTTCTGTTGTGATCACTTCAAAGAAGTTAAGGAATTCGGTCATCAATTCTTCTTTAGAAGCATCGCTATCGTCCAGGCCGCCAAATTCGTGTGAGGCGCCAATGGTTTTATAAGTACCACCATCATAAGAGATTGCTGTTCCATAGTTTGGAGATTGGTTTTCAAGAATTATTTCGGCATCGCCAATGGGAGCAAGACGGTCTATCCAGTTATTTTCGCCGGAATAGGCAAATGACATGCCTTCGGTAAATGTGCCAGCAATGCCGTTAATTGTTCCAAGGTCACTGGATCCATCGGATGTACCGTTAATGTTAAACATGGTATGAGCGGCTGTTTGGTCATCATAATACCAGGTGTCGCCACCTTCCATATAAAGCATACCGCCTGTATTGAGGAAGTCGGCCAATTGCTGGCCTTCGGTAGTAGTAAGTTGATGGTTGCTGCTATAAATTCCAAGGCAAACAAAGGCAGATGAATATAAAGTTAATTCTGCAGGAATTGCAGTAACATATTCGGCACTGATGCCCATATCTTCCATGGTTTGTTGCATTACAGGGCCTGAATTGTTATTTTCATCAAGATCTATAATAACTACAGGAATTTGACCGATTACCACTGTAAATTGTCCTGATGCAGTAATGTTGTATTGTGCTGAAGCATCAAACATCAAAGTAGCTATATGGCCTGCGGGAGTAGCTTCATCGGCAGTAACATTAAACATCGCCATACCTTGTCCTTCGGCAGCAATATCACCCATTTCCTGTGGGTCGGTGGTTGTTACGGTAAGGAAAGGATCGCTGGCCATAACTTCGCCCATTACATCAAAGGCATCAGATGAACCGGTGTTGTTTACATATACTGTGATGGTGGCTTCTTCGCCCGGATCGAGTTTTCCGTTGTTATTGCCGTTTGGATCAGCAATCGTGAAATCGCCCATCTCCAACATTGGTGCATGGCCGGTGATAACCACCGTACTGCTCCAGATATCTGTTCCGTTTGTGGCGCTTACCTGGAAAATCACAGCATGTCCGTCAGGAAGGTCTTCGGCTACATCAAAAGCAAATCCATCTGTTACAGTTACAACCTGATCGGGGTCAACATCACCGTAGTTTTCTTCATTATCAGTAATAGTAACATATTCGTCTTCGGTGGAGATAGTTACCACAACATTTACGGCGATAAGGACACCAACATTTTTAACTGAAAGCGACATCAGGATTGATTCGGCATAGTCCATCATGCCGTTTCCGTTTCCGCCATCAATATCATTCAATTCATAGCTGTCTTTTACTACATAAGGTCCTTCCTGAGGAATAACCGGAATTACAGCCTGGTAAGGGAGGTAATTGTGGAGGGTAACAGTTACCGTAGCATCTCCGGGAATTTGAACCGGGCCGCCAAAATCAACCGTTGCTACACCCGATGCATCTGTATAAGCAACTGCATAAACGGAATTATCTTCGTTTGAAACACAGACCAGCGCACCTTCGGCGGAGCCGTTAGCACCAACCACGGTTACAGCAAAGTCGGACATACCGAGGAAAAGTTGTGCATCGTGCGAAACGGTTAAATCCATGGGCTGCATGGTCCAGGGCTCAATAGAAGCATCACCCAACCAAAGATAAGTTCTTACGTTCGACTCGCCAATATCGCCGTGAACATTTAATACAGTGAGGTTGGCAAAATTGGTTACATAACCAATATTGGTAATATTTTCTTCAAAAACTGCTTTATACATCTCCTTGTCATAATCATGATTAGGAATGGTGTATGATGGAATGATGGCACCGTTTACGGCTACCGATCCGGTTTCGTGCTTCATAAACGATTCGCAGAGGCACTCACCGCTATACTCAACAATATCCATATTGTCGCAGCAAACATCAAAAAACACAAACAAACGGTCAGTGTTATCAAGCATTGCAACTTCTGCCGCCGTAAAACTGCCTGATGGACCCCATTCCCACATTTCGGTGGCGCTTCCATGTCCGCGATAATTAAAAATACCTACGCCGGATGAATTTACAAATTCAACCACCTGGGCATTGGTATATCCTGCACCACCATAAGCTCTTTCAAAAATTGGAGTTTGTATGCTATAGTTAAAGGTTGCAATTTCCTCACAGCATTGGGTATATTTGCCCGGGTAATCTTCTTTGTGTGCAATAAGGATGGTGTTTTCACCCCAGTTTGTACTAACATCAGGAGTCATATAATGTGTCATGGTTTTGTTGATTTGCAACTCCAGTTCGTCCAGCGAGTTGGCATCATAAACAAACCTTCCAATAGCCAAGTCAGCATAGTGATCGTTGGGGCCGTCAAGGCAGGTAAACCAACTATCGGAATAAGAAGCATCGCTACCCGGATTCCAGTAATACATAGGAACGATGTTAGGTCCACCACCTGAACCTCCGTTGGGATAGGCATCACCCACCATCAGTACATATTCCAAACCATCACTTTCGTATAATCCTGAAATGTAAGTTTTAAAATCCTGGGGGTCTTCAAAACCAGTTTCAAGGGTTCTTACTTCAACTGTATGTCCCATTTGATTTTTCCAATCAACGAGTGGCTGGATAGCATCAATAGCTTCGGTGTTTGTAATGATCAGGTATTTGATGCCCGGATCTTCACGATAAGTTAAAGTGTAGCCGAGGTCTTCAAAGTTAGGAATGGCAGTTTCGTAGATGTTATAAAACTTGGGTGTAAGTTCCATTTTAGGGTTGAAAGACATGGTTTCGTCAATTCCTGAAAACTCAACTTTAACAATCATTTTGGTAATAACAGTTAGCTCCTGTGTGGCCGGATTATAGCTAAAAGGAGTTACATGAAGATTGCTTAGTTTAACATCACGCCAGATTTGTGGTTGATCCAATAGAACATTCTCTGCCGGGAAAGCACCATCTTTTTGATAAAAGGCCTTATCCATAACAAATGCCTTGTCGTGGCCACCGGGATTGTCGGTAGTTGGTGTTTGGAATGGGTAAATGTTATAGCCACTAAGTTTTGTGGTTTCAATCGTAACAATGGTGTAACTTACTTTTTGGTTGCCGGGAATCCCGATAACTTCGTTGAGCATGGGCAATTCAGGACGACCAACAGCCTTGGTCGAATGACCATCGGTAAGGCTTATGTGCTGGAAAACCATGTCTTCCTGTGTCATTTCCTGAAGATACATTCCAGGTACATTGATCTCAACAGTAAGTCCTGCACGGTTGGATTGTTGAATAGTCATCGCGGCTTGTTCGGCTTGTTGGATTCCATTGAAAGATACCCAGCTTTTCTGCGAATAAGCAACACTGATAGTGATTAGGAGTGTAAGTAATAGTGTAAATCTTTTCATGTTTTAATGATTTGATTGTTTAAAATGTTAACAAAATTTGCGTCTAAAATTATTAATATGTAAATATTCATACGATGACTTCAAGTCATCGTATGAATTCTTCAAGTTACTTCAAGTCATCGTATGAATCGTGGTTTTAAATTTTAATTGTTATGTATCATCTTTTGGATAAGAACTTCTTGTCCGGTAATGAGCTTGCAGAAATAAATCCCCCTTTCAAGCCCTGCGGCTGAAATTTCAAAAGCCTCTATTTTTCCAGTAGCTGATACGTTTTCTGAAACTACCTGAATTTCCTGTCCCAGTGCATTATAAACTGCCAGCTTATATTGGATTCCCTGTTCAAGGATAAATTCAATTTGAACTTTATCGTTGAATGGGTTGGGATAAATATTTAGATTTTGCGAAGGTTCAATATCTTCAATTCCTGAAACTACAACATGAATACTATTTGAAGGATCCGACTCACAGCCAAATTCATTGCTTACTACCACGTGATACACATCTTCCCACTGGCAGGTATAGGATTGGCCTGTTGCTCCTGCAATAGCGCCCTGGCTGTCGTACCACTGATTTCCTTCGGCAGCATCCGAGTGCAAGGTTTCACCTTCAAGGTTGATAAATGGAGTTTCCGGTTTTGGATTAACAATAAGTTCCATCATACTTGAAAGTGTAGAAACACCATCGTTAACTTCGCAGGTGTACATGGTGGTTTCCTGGGGAGAGGAAAGCGGATTGTAAATGTTGGGATTGCTAAGACCAGTGGCTGGTGACCAGAGGTAGGTGTAGTTTCCACTGCCGCCATTGCAATAGGCATAAAGTTGTGATGAATCACCTTCACAAATTTGTTCAGGATCGCAGGCAAGATTTACTGATAAAACACCTGCACCAAGATCAACAGTGTAATCTTCGGTTTCGCCATAGCTCCAGTCTTCGCAGGGGTTAGCGGCCGAATTCTGCCAATTGGCTCTAATTCTTAATCTTTTTATGCCGCCATTTACGGCTTCTGGAATGGTAAAATCGGTGGTGTAAACCTGACCCGAGTTTGCAAGGGCAAAGTCTGTAATTAGTCTTTCGTCATCTTCAAATTCTTTGTTTGAATTTAAGTCAATCCAAAGGCTGGCCTGCTGGTCGTTATATCCAGATTTCCACGAAACCGTATAAGTTTCACCCGGTTCGAGGGTAGTTGACATATCGGTATAATCACCATAGCCATCTACACCACCATCGTTGCTACATCCGTTGTCCATGTTATTAATACTTTCCAAAGCAAATCCATCAAAACCATCATTATAAGAACAGTTTGCTGAAGGGAAACAATAATCAGTGAAGTTGAGGCTGATGTCTTCCATGGTTGAAATGTCGTACATGGCCTCGAACAAAATGCTAAGACCTGCTGTATATCCGGCAGGCACATCTCCATCAGCACTTACCGAAAAGCTTGCATTGGCTGAGCCGCCTGCCATCAGATCGCCCAAATCCTGAGCCGAACCGGTATTTACGGTAATGTATGGATCCTCGGAGGTGAGCAGGGCAGAAACGTCATAAGCTCCTGCATGTCCGTTGTTAAATCCTGTTAGTATCATATTGGCAGTTTCACCAGGGTCTAACATGCCATTGTTATTACCACTTGCATCATCAAAATAGTAGCTGCCCATGGCCAATTGTGGTGCATTAACAGTAATCGAAAATCCTGACGACCATGTATCCTGCCCATCTGCAACAATATTAAAAGAAATTGCATGTTGGTCAGGAATGTTACCGGCAATATCAAATGCAAAAGCATCGGTCATGCTTACTGATGATTCACCGGGGATATTTCCAAAGTTTTCGGTATTATCGGTAATGCTTACATATTCATCGTTTGATGAAAGTGTTGCCGTAACATTATCAGCTTGTACAGTTCCTACATTTTCCAACTCTGTTGTAAGAAGGATGGATTCTGTATAATCGGCCTGTCCGTTATTGTTTCCGTTTATATCATTAATTTCCGATGAGGCATATACTACATAAGCGCCACTGTTTGGGACAACCATCAGGGGATATTCATGCACCTGGGTATTAAAACCTGAAACGTAAATCATGGCTTCGCCAACATCGGAAATTGGATCGGTAAATACAATTTCAGCCATACCCGCAGCATCGGTTTGTGCAACGCCGTAGCTCACTCCATCTTTCATAAAGTGGCAATAAAGCCCTTCGGTGCTTCCATTCCCGCTAACGGTAATCGAAATTGAGGGGACACCTATGGGTAGCGCTTCCTGATAGCTTGCTGTTATATCCATGGGTTCGTCTGCCCAAAATCTTATACAAGCATCGCCCAAAAGGTTGCAGTCGTAAAAGTTCCAGCGCAAGGCACCCTCTTCGTGCTGGCCGGGAGCTGTTACCCATGGAGCCGTTTCGATACGGGACATGGTATAAGCCATACCGAGGTGGCTTTCTCTTTTATCGTAAAAGGCATCAACTAACTCACGGTTGAGGTGTGCTGCCGGGCCTTCGGTCTGGCCTTCGTTAAACCAACCATAACGCGAATTCATATACACAGCGACTGACATTTTCTCGATGCCTATCATTTTTTCGGCAATACAATCATTGTCATCAAAAGCACCACAAATACAGCCGTGCGAAAAGATAATTGAATAGTTATGTGTAATTCCGTCAAGCGGGGCAAAGTTGCTGTTGGTGATGTCGCTATTGTAAAATTTCATGGTGTAGTTGGAGTTGGCATGTCCAACATGATGGATGAAAGAAGTGCCCTGATTCATTGTATTCATCAGCGTGCTTGCCGACCATGATCCATCGCTTTCATAAAGTGTTTCAATGTTTTGATTTTCGGGAATACCATTGGTCTGGTAGCCGTTTTCATCCTGGTAACCAATCAATAATTCAAGGTAATCGGAACCATAAGTTTCCGGATTGCCATACAGCCATTCTCCAACAAGCAGCGGATTATCAAGTTCACCAGGCACAGGATTTCCCTGGTACTGGATGGTTTTGTTCATCAAGGCATCAAACTCTGTTTGGCTGGAAACCGAAAAGCGGCCAATACCAATTTCAGGAAGCAGGTCATCTTCGCCAATTTCGCCCCACAGGTTATTGCCATTGTCGTTCCAGGTACCATCCAGTCCTGAAAAGTAAAGATCGGAAGGGATGTTATCATCTTCATATACCGATGAAGATTGAACATGGCAGTAAAATCCGCGGTAAGGAACGTGTTCTACATCACCGCCAAGGGTTACATGCTGGATGCCGTGATCCTGGTATTCCTGGATGATATAATTTCTGATTTTTTCCTGATTGTCCTGCCCGGGAGTTCCGGCATAAATATCAGTTGTAGTTGCCACTTGAGCCCTGATTCCCCGGGGGGCGTAAAAATCGACAAGCTGTTCAAAATCATCAGCAAAAGTTTCGGGCGAAACAATCAGCATGTCGTAGTCATCACTACGGCTGTCGGTTTCGGGATAGGCATTTGCAAGCTCCATATTCTGAGCAATGCTTTCGAGCCTTCCGGTAATGGCTTCTGAAGTTCTGAGGTTTTGAAGTGCCTGGATGGATTTTTCATCCTGCGATGTAGTGATTTTAACCCTTATGTTTTTATAGTAAGAAACTTTTCCGGTTGCAGGATTATATCTAACAGGGGTGAAACTGCACATGGCAATTGCATATCCATTCATAAACTGTGTGATAATTTCTCCATGCAATTGGGCTGGATAGGCTGCATCAGTCTGATACACCTCCTGATTTATAGCAAAAACTCCCGAACCACCTTTGGACAAGGGTTGGGAGTGCTGCATTGGGTAAATTGTGAAAGTTCCGTCAAGAAAAATTTCTTCGCCAGGGATGATTTGAATACCTTTTGCGGCGTGGCCCGGAGGTAGTATAAGTGATACTGAACTGTAAGGTAGCGCCGGTTCGCCTGCCAGTCCTGTAAGCATTGTGTTTTCGAAATTGATTTGCTGATAACTATCAGCATTCGTAATCTCAGGATTGGAAAATTGGTAGGTTTTTTCGATTACATCAGCGAATGTAATTCCCACAAATCCAAGCAAAGTGAAGAGAGCAAGTAACAATCTTTTCATAATAAATAGTTGAGTGTGATTTTAATAATTTGTGACTTTAATATTTAAATAACTAAAAACAAGCAAAGAGGGTTTTCGCCCTCCTTGCCTGAATACCTTAATTTACAAAGGTATTTTATTTTCGAATAATCAATTTTTCTACAGCTATGCTGTTTTGATTTTGCAGTTTGATAAAATACATGCCATCATATAGTGACGAAGCATTTATCATGTTATTCTGCTGATTGAATTCTTGTGTAAAAACAACTTTTCCTGATAAATCTATTATCTCCAGTGTTCCTTCGGTAATTTGGGTCTGGATTGTAAACTGTCCATTTCCCGGATTGGGTGAAATAGAAATTTCGGTATTGTTAACTTCATCAATTCCGGTACAAGCATCAACAGTAATAACAAAGTCCTCCGAAAAAACTCCTTCTCCGCAATCGTTCATTCCCTGAACAGACAAAACTGTTTCACCTGTAAAATCTTCAGCCCAATGAACGGTAATTTCAGATGTTGTGCTGTCAATTATACCAGCCTCTTCGGGCATTAATACCCAATGATACCAATCAGCATCATTCAGTTCGTCAATCATATAGTTTTCTGACCAGCCTGCACAAACCATTGCAATTCCTGAGATCATGCCTGCATCTTCGGGCATGGGCATAAAGGTAAGTTCCATATCATCAGTCATGCTGTTGCTACCACTATAAACCGTGAGGCTCAGTGTTACCATGCCTTCGTCCCAGTCTTCCTGGCTTGGCATGTACATGGCTTCCATGGTCGTTGTGTCATCAAAGTAGCCTGTGCCTGAAGTTTCCCACATCACGGTCTCATAATTTTGTCCGTTGGCATTGGTTTGGTATTCCATTCCTTCGCAAACCTCATCATCAGCACCTGCATTAACGGTCATGGTTGCATCTATCATGGCGGGCAATTCTACAAAATCGATCCATGCAGCATCCTGGCCACCGGCAACAGAATAGTCTTTATCATAAATCCAGCTAAAGGTATGTTCGCCAGATTCGACAGGATATGAAACACGTGTCCAGTCAACTTCTCCGGCCCACTCATCCTGAAGATCATCATCAATATAAAATTGAAAATAATCATAACCTGATTCAGAGGATGTTTTTGTGTAAAACGAAATCGTATCATCATTTGCAACTTCAACAGTGAGTTTTAATTCAGTAGTTGATTGGTCGCTAATAGAGCCTGATTTGGCAACGAAAGATCCTTCATACACTTCATCAGTGGCAATTGTCCAATCGGCATCACCATCAAATTCCCATTCAAACTGTGTAAAGTCGCCGGTCTCAAAATCTTCAACGATAAGGCCAACCTTAGGATAAAAAGTATTTTCGAGCATGTAGTAGCCCGATTCAACCATTAACATTAGGTCGATGCTTGTTCCAACCGGAGCAGCTTCATCAATGCTGATGTTGAACATGGCCTCAACCATTTCACCAGCCTCGAGTGTTTCAAGATCGAAACTTGCAGTATTTATAGTTACAAATGGGTCGGTGGTTGAAAAATAAGCCATAGCATCAACGGCATCAATTTGCCCCGAATTTGAAATGTTGATATGAACATCTACAGTTTCACCTGGGTCGAGGTTACCATTGTTATTTCCTGAGACATCATCGATGGATAAACCGTTTGCCATCAACAATACGCCATTGGCAGTAATGCTGAAGTTGCTTTCCCAGGAGCTGTCATCATTGGATGCAACAATATTGAATTTAATAGCTTCACTTCCGGGGATATTGTTGGTAACATCAAATGCATAAGCATCCGTTATTTCGATGATATCCTCTAAGCCAAAATCGCCAAAATATTCAGTACTATCAGTAATAGTAATGTATTCGTTTTCGCATGAAATTTCAACGGTAACACCATCAGCGGGCTCATCGCTTAAGTTAGCCATTGTTAGCGACAGCAAAATTGATTCACCGGGGTCAGCTTCGCCGTTACTATTTCCTGCGGCATCATTTAACTGATGGGCATAGTAGCTTGGGCCAGGCAATGAAGTAGCATTAACGGCAGCAAGTGCATCGATTCTTCCAGAACCGCTGTTGTTGTTTTTGCCGGCTTGCAATACTACTGTTGTTTCTTCAGAGATTTGCGAAATCTGCTCAGGTGAGAGTTCCATATTTTTCTGCAACATCAAAGCAATCATGCCAGCATTTGCAGGTGTTGCCATCGAAGTTCCACTCCATCCGGATTCGTAACCGGTATTGCTGTAGTGAGCCAGCGATTTAATGTTTGATCCCGGTGAAGCAACATCAGGACGAATGAGACCAATTTCGGGATTGTAAGGATAATCGTTGTACCCATTAACCGCTGACCAATCCAGTGGGCCGTGGCTTGAAAAACCGGAAACAGCATCGCTGCTGGTGGTAGAACCCACGCAAATAACGCCTGAAGTACCACCAATAAGAGTTTGGTCGGGGTGGAGCCACGGTGGAGGGCAGTCGCCAGGAGTTCTCACGTTGTCAGGAATGGGATAGGAGCCTAGATCCTCGCCTTCGTTACCTGCAGCTACCGAAGCAACTACACCGGCGGCCAGGGCATTGTCGAAAGTTTGACGCCAAACCGTGCGGTTTACACCCCATGAGTGTTGCCATCCTAACGAAAGGCTCATCACGTTGGCACCTTGCTCAACCGAAAATTCAACAGCAGCCCAAACGCCGCTTTCTGATCCGCCGCCGCCTGAGTCCAGCACTTTCAAACACATGATGGTTGCTTCGGGAGCTACACCGGTTTGTGATCCGGCTGTTCCATCACCGGCAACAGTCCCTGAACAGTGTGTTCCGTGACCGTGGTCATCTTTGGGGTCGTTATCATTATTCACAAAATCGTAACCGTGGTTTGGATATTCAGTGCTTTCCCATACATGATCCTCAAGGTCAACATGGTCGTAATTAACACCTGTATCGATAACGGCAACAATTACACCTTCGCCGTTAAAACCTAAAGCCCATACATCATCGGCATTTATTTTAAGCACATTCCAGGTAATTTCACGCTCGCCCGGATTACCTTCCATGGCAATGGCATTTTTGTTTTCATCGGGGTCGATCATTACGCGGTATTCATCGTAATCAATATTGGCAATATCGCTTCTGCCTTCCAGTGCCTTAATAGCTTCGGCAGTGGCGTAACAGTTAATTACGTTGGCTATCCAATAGGTTGTTACTTTTTCGACAGTACTGGCACGCTGAAGCTGGTTTAGCTCAGCAACGACACCTTGTTGCGAAAAAGCAGAAAAATCTTTTAATACTGAAACCACATATTCGCGGCGGGCTTCGCCTTTGAGAGATTGTGCCTCACGAATCAGGTTTTGAGAGTCAAACTGTTCTTTAAGGGTAATGTTGATCCGGATAAGATTATCGCCATCAACCTGCTGCATCTGTTCTTGCAACTGTTTGGTAATGACTTTGCTTTCGGATGCGTACGTAAATGAATTGAGTTGGAAAATAATAATCACTGCTAAAAACAGCGTAAAAAGGTTCTTCATCTGTAAAAAGTTTAAATTAACAAGTTATTAATAGACTATGAATTGGTAAATGGTTGCATGATTTAATTGAAATAAACACCATATAATACAGCGAAAAGGCGGGTTTTTTTCAAACACTCAATTTGATCCTTGGGTTATGCCACTGGCTCGCCTCGCGAAGCGGGCATCCCTTTGGGAAAACCCAAGGCTATTTAAATTTAAAAACCCTACTAAAAAGATAGCCTCTACTTAATAGATGTGGTGAAACAATTAAACACTCTTGTCAAGGATAAGTTTAAAATTAAAACGCCTAATTTCGTTTATCGAAATTTTCGTTTTACAATTTCTATCAGGTCTTTGACTGCCTCCGGGTTTTCGATCTTGTTTTCCACGCTAAGGTTTTCAATATAATCAAGGGCTTCGTGGAAATGGTTAAAATTGTTGATGGTTTCGATGGCCTGATGGTAGGATTCGCTATTGCCTTTGAATATTTCGTTAATAAACAAAAATTTATCGTTAATCCCAATGGCTGATTTAATGTCGGAGATACTGTTTTTCTGGATTTTTGTGGCCAGGCTGTTGTCGCCGTTTTTTTGATAAATATCAGCAAAAGTTTTGGGAGCATGGAACTTTTCGGAAGTGGATTTTGCTGGTTTGTGCGTTGATGTATCTATTTCAGTGGCTTGTGTTTTCACTGATTTTTCCGGGAGATAATTATCCGGGGTTTCTTTAGTAGTTTCCTGGTTCGTGGAGGCTCCCTTGCTATCGGTTGATTTTTCATCAATATCCTCAGTAAACACTTTTGTTTCTTCAATGTTTGCCGGTGCATCGTACTCCACAATCTCAAGTTCAACCTCCTCCGGCTTTTGGGCTTGTTTTACATCCTGACGAATATTGTCTTCTTCAACAATGTCATTTATCTGAATTTGTGACATCTTCTGAATCTGCTCTTGCCGGATTGGTGTTTTTACTACCTCAGGTCTGTAACTTTCGGCTTCTGGAAATGACTTATCCACAACTTTCCCGGTGCTGACCGAAGAAATTTCGAGTTCAAAAACAAGGTCGTATAGCCGGCGCAAATCCTCTGTTAAAATGTCCTTGTCGATCCTTGAAATCCCTTGCCCACTCTGCTCGGATCGTTCCCAGTCGGTTTTAATTTTGTGTATTGATGATGATATTTTATGATGAATATCCATGTTTCTTTTTTTATAAAAATAACGGGGAATTTTGAACTTTTATACTGATGGATCAAAATCCGTTTGCAAAAAAACCAAAATTATTTAAGCGGCAAGTTATATCTTTGCAATTATCATTTTTTGAAATTAATGATTGTACAAACGATGATTTTGCTGAAAGATTATTTTCAAAACCATACTGAATTGTTGATAATGAATATTTAATACCTAACGGGCACTATGTTTTTAGAATCAAAAGCTGATCGTAAGCAAAGAAGTGGATGGGTTGAGGTAATATGTGGATCGATGTTCTCGGGAAAAACCGAAGAATTGATCCGCCGCCTGAAACGTGCCCGCATAGCAAAACAAAAAGTCGAAATTTTTAAGCCTGCCGTTGATGTGCGTTACGATGATGAAGATGTGGTTTCGCACGATGCCAATACTGTTCATTCTACACCTGTTGAATCTTCGTCACAAATCTTGCTTATGGCTGGCGATGTGGATGTGATAGGCATTGATGAAGCCCAGTTTTTCGATACAGAGCTTTCTTCAGTTTGCGATCAACTGGCCAATTCAGGAATCCGTGTTGTTGTTGCAGGCCTCGACATGGATTTTGCCGGAAAGCCCTTCGGCCCCATTCCTGCCCTTATGGCTTCTGCCGAATACGTAACTAAAGTTCATGCCATCTGCATCAAGTGTGGCAACCTGGCGCAATATTCCCACCGTATTGCCGGGGGTGAAAAATTGGTAGAGCTTGGCGAAACCGAAAGTTACGAGCCCCTTTGCCGGACTTGTTATCACACCGAACGATCCAGGAAAAAATAGCTGATAAGGACACCTTCTTTTCTTCCAGTCATCCTATGAATTACTCCCGGAAGTGGCATTGTTCCCAAAAGTTAGGAGTCAATTGCTTAAACACTATTCATCGGATGACTTTTCCTGAAAAATGGAAACGATACTTCCAGTCATCCTATGAATTACTCCCGGAAGTGGCATTGTTCCCAAAAGTTAGGAGTCAATTGCTTAAACGCTATTCATCGGATGACTACTCCCTAAAATTGGGAATGTTAATTGAGGCGAGATAAACAAGGATTATAACCCTATTTTAATCTGTTGGTGAATCCTTTCAGGAAGCTCTTTTTTTTCCTGTGGATTCAGTTTGCCAATATCGATGGCCGGGTGGATGGTGAGTTTGACACGGGAAGCAGTGATAATGCCGGTTTTTTCTACGATTTTGTAAGTGCCGCTAATTGTTATTGGAACAGCCAGTATGTTAACACCGGTAAGTAGCTTAAACGCTCCGGGTTTAAATTTAATCATGGCGTGATTGCGGCTGCGAGTACCCTCGGGGAAAATCACCATGGGGTGGCCTTTTTGTATTTGTTGCGCCCCTTTTTCGATCACTTTCAGAGACTGCCTCACGTTTTTCCGATCGATTAATATACAGCCCAGGGCTTTCAGCCAAATATTCATCATCGGAATACGACCCAGTTCTTTTTTGGCAATAAAGCCTACTTTTTTAGGGATAAATCCAATAATTAATGGAATATCGGCATAGCCCTGATGGTTACTGATAATACAAATATTATTGCTTTTTGGGAGATTTTCGATCCCTGATACCTCTACCTTAAATCCAAAAACCCAAAATAAATGCCTTGAGTACATGGCGCCAATACTATGGATGTATGAATCTGATCTGCTTATTCCGGCAAACAAATAAATGAAAATAGCCGGAAAAAAGAATACCGGGGTCATCAATGCCAAACCTATCAGATAGGATATAAAAAGAATATTTATCAGCCTGAATTTTAACTTCATTTATCTTGTTCAATTTTCGTTGGCAAAAATATAATAATTCAAATTATAGTGTAAACCTTGAGGTCTTGATGAATTTGGGTGCACATTTGAAAATATTTTTGGATGAGAAGCAAGCTATAAAGTATTTGTATTGAAGCAATAAGGCATACGAAACGCCAATATTTTTTATATCGAACGCCTGGTGGCATATTCAATTTTTCAATTCGATTACTTTTGTCTTTTCAAGTTACAAGTATCCGCCAGATGGCGGATACCTCAAAGTTTAATAGCAAAGAAATAGATTAATGACAAAGGAATAGATTTCTCTCCGCCAGCTGGCGGAGAGAAATCTATTTTATACATCAAAATCAGCTTTTTAAAAATACTTGTCATTAGTATCATCGAACAAAAAACACACATCATGGCAAAGAAACCACGCTTATCATTTTGGCAAATCTGGAACATGAGTTTCGGCTTTTTAGGAATTCAGTTTGGATTTGCATTACAAAACGCCAACGCTTCAAGAATTTTGCAAACCTTTGGCGCCGAGGTTGAACATCTTTCATGGTTCTGGCTGGTGGCTCCAATAACGGGGATGATTATACAGCCCATCATTGGTTATTTCAGCGATCGCACCTGGAATCGTTTTGGACGCAGAAGGCCCTACTTTTTGGTTGGCGCTTTTCTCACCAGTATGGCACTCATACTCATGCCCAATGCACCGGCGATGGCGGGCTATATTGCCCCCATGTTTGTTGGTGGTGGTTTGTTGATGATCATGGATGCTTCTATCAATATTTCGATGGAACCTTTCAGGGCGCTGGTGGCTGATAAATTGCCCGATGAGCAGCATACCCTCGGATTTTCTATGCAAACCTTATTGATCGGTATTGGCGCTGTGTTGGGTTCGTGGTTGCCCTATATTCTTGGGAATTTCCTGGGATTCTCAACCGAAGCCGAAGCTGAAGGACTGGTGCCTCAAAATGTTACCTGGTCGTTTTATTTTGGGGCGGCGGTATTGATTAGTTCCATTATCTGGACAGTTTCAAGCACAAAGGAATACCCACCGGAGTTTTATGATGAGGAAGAAGATAAGTCGGAAGTTAAACAAAAGTTTAAAATCCCGACCACCATGTGGCAGCTTTTGCTTGTCCAGTTTTTTTCGTGGTTCGCGCTGTTTTCCATGTGGGTTTATACCACTCCTGCTATCGCCCAGCATTATTTCGGTACCACCGATCCCAATTCGGCGGGATACCAGGATGCCGGCAACTGGGTTGGTATTTTATTCGGAATATACAATGGTGTTTCTGCCATGATTGCCCTATTGCTTCCCAAAGTTGCAAAAATTATCGGGCGCAAGCCAACCCATGCTTTAGCCTTAACATTGGGTGGTTTGTCTTTCCTCTCCTTTGCCATTATTTCCGATCATCATTTGCTTTGGATTCCGATGATTGGAATCGGGATTGCCTGGGGTAGCATTTTGGCCATGCCTTATGCCATGTTGGCCACCTCGATTCCGGCCAAGCAAATGGGAATGTTTATGGGATTGTTCAATATGTCGATCACCATACCACAAATTGTAAACGGAATTTTCAGTGGTTTGATCCTGAAATACTTTTTCGATGGAGACCCCATCAAATCCTTGTATATGGCGGGAGTGCTGATGCTACTTGGGGCAGGGAGTACTTTTTTTGTGAGGGATAAGGTTAATCAGTAAAATAAAGACCTAACAGGTTTACCCCCAAAACAGGCGTTTGCTTTTCAAAAAAGTAATGCAAATGTCTGGCATAAAAACCTGTTAGTACCTTTTCTCTAATATTCTGCCATTTTTTGGCAGAATATTAGAGAAAAGGTACTCAAGCAAAATTTAAAATGCATTGTCGATAATATGAAAGGTAGGTGAATAATAAAGCTCTAAATTGCAAAATATGCATTTATAAATTTTGCCGACTAACTTGGACAAACCAAAACAGGAATACACCATAAGTTTTACATGATCACCTTGTTTGGTTTTGGCTTGTCCAAGTTAGGTCTTACTACCTGTAAAATCAAAAGCCTTTCTGCATCAGGCATGGAGGTTCTTTAATAAAGGAAGTCTCATAGAATATCTAAAACAATTCTTGTAAAGTATTCGTTTAAATAAATAATTCATATTTTTGAAAAAACTTGACAAAATGACTTTAGAAGAAAGTTTTTCAGGCGACAGCGAATACATCATTATCCCCAACCCGATCTATGATGTGGTTTTCAGGTATCTGATGGAAGATACCGAAAGCGCTACCATTGTTTTATCCACGTTGATAAACGAAAAAATTACAAATCTTCATCTGGAGCCGCAAACCCATGCAAAAAAACACACCACTCCCATACAAGTAAAAGACCCCTCAACAAAAGATGACATCAGGCTTTTCCATCTCGATTTTACTGCAACCGTTGAGTTGCCCGATGGCACCGAAGAGCTAATCATGATCGAGTTGCAAAAAGCTACCCAGCCCGATGACATTTTCAGATTTAAAAGGTATATCAGCAATAATTTTCTGAAAAAGCAGGAAAAGGAAATCATTCATCCTACTACACAGGCCGTAACCACGATTAACAAACCCATCCGCCTGATACCCATTTTTATATTAAATTTCAGGATCGAAAACGAAATCAACGATTTGCTTATCAGGACTAACCGGATAAAAACCGGTGTTTTTAAAAACAGGGAACTTAAGAAAACCAATGAATTTATTGATAATTTGACTTACGATTTACTTGTGGTTCAACTCCCCAACCTGAGCAATATTACCGAAAGCGAGTATGAGAATGATGAGTACAAACGTAAGCTATATGCTTTGTTGCAGTTATTCGATCAAAAGTCGAAGGTAAAGAACAATGAGCACCGCCTCAGGTTAATCCGCAGGTTTTTCCCCGGGTTTTTGGAGCGTGTAATCAGACGACTCCAGGCTGCCGACATTAACAATCCCGACCTGGAAGAACAATTGCATGCCGAGGATGAAATTTTGCGGGTACTGATAGATCATGCCAACCAGATAACTTATCTAAGAGAAAAAGATGATAAAAATCAAAAGGCACTTGAGCAGAAAAATAAAGCACTTGAGTTGAAAGACAAGGCACTTGAGTTGAAAGACAAAACGCTCTTTGAGAATAAAAAAATCATCCTGGCTTTTGCAAAAACTTTGAAAGATAGAGGTGTCGCGATCGAAACCATCGTGAAGCAAACAAAGCTCACCAAAGAAGATATCGAAAATATTTAACATCCACAGCTTCAATTATCGTGATTGGTAAAAGTGAGAGCAACGATTTCACTGTGAACCCCACCACCCATCCGAAAGGAATCTATTACCTGAAAATAACACAGGGAGGATTACAAACCGTGAAGAAGCTGGTGGTTCAGTAGGATTAGGAGACCTAACAGGTTTACCCTTTTAACAGTTGTGTTGCTTTAATATAGCAATACAAAGTTTATGAGAAAAAACCTGTTAGGTCTGAGTGTTTTAAAATCTTCCTTCAATAACTTTCCAGTTTAAAACTTTCCAGAAATTTTCAACGTAAGCCGGACGTTTGTTCTGTTGATCCAGATAGTAGGCGTGTTCCCACACATCGCAGGTAAGCAGCGGTTTATGGCCTTCGCGGATGGGGTTGCCAGCATTGGACGATTGGGCAATACCCAAAGTTCCTGAATCATCTACAATTAGCCAGGCCCAGCCCGAACCAAAAAGTGTGGCTGCGGCAGTGGAGAATTTTTCTTTGAAGCTTTCGAAACTTCCAAAATCACGTACAATTGCTTCCTTCAGTTTTCCGGTGGGCACTGTTTGTGGCCTTGCCGAAAATTGCTCAAAATAAAATGTGTGATTCCAAACCTGGGCTCCGTTATTGAAGATGCCTCCTTCGGACTTTTTGATGATGGTTTCCAAATCGGCGTTTTCAAATTCGGTACCTTTTATCAACCCGTTAACTTTTTCAACGTAAGCATTGTGGTGCTTGTCGTGGTGGAATTCGAGGGTTTGTTTGGTGATGTGCGGTTCCAACGCATCGTAAGCATAAGGTAATGGTGGTAGTTTAAACATATCAAATCGTTTTTTGTGAATACTTTCTTGATGAAGCAAAGATATATATTTGTTGCCCGATAGCAAAAGCTTGATGTTATTTCAACAAAATGAACAGGCTTATTGTTATTGATTAAATTTAAAAATGAAAAGATTATGAGTTATTACATCAGCAAAACAATAGAAGTTACATTTGACGAAGCCATTCGCAGAGTTACAGATACTTTAAAAGATTATGGTTTGATTTCAACAATCAATATCCGGGAAAAATTGAAAGAAAAGCTGGATGTTGATTTTAAAAAGTATGTTATCCTGGGTGCTTGCAATCCTGCATTTGCTTATAAAGCGCTGTAACTGGAAGATAAAATCGGGGTGATGCTGCCCTGCAATGTTATTGTTCAGGAAGTGGCAGACGGGAAAGTGGAGATAGCAGTCGTTGATCCCATGGAGTCGATGCAAGCTATTCAAAATAAGGAATTTGGAGCTATGGCCGGCGAAGTGCGCGAAAAGCTGAGTAAGGCCATCAATGATCTCTAAACTAAAATTACACGGAAGACGCAGAGGTGCGGAGAAAAAGGCACGCGGAGATACGAAGAAATTGAGAAAAAGGCACGCGGAGACGCAGAGGCGCGGAGAAAAAGGCACGCGGAGACGCGGAGGCGCAGAGAAAAAGGCACGCGGAGACGCGGAGGCGCGGAGAAAAAGGCACGTGGAGACGCGGAGAAAAAGGCACGCGGAGACACGGAGACACGGAGAAAAAGGTACGCGGAGACGCGGAGACAGAGAGACGGAAGGACGGAGAGACAGAGAGTTGCGGAGAGGGCATAAGCTGTATTTTTATGACCAACTTCTTATCTTTAATTGATGCTTGTCCATAAACTCGTAATCCATCGCATACCCCTCTAACTCCCCTTGAGGAGAGAACCAGCCAACGCACTGGTAGCGTGGATTTTCCCCTTAAGGGGACTAAGGGGTCGTGTGGGCAAAATCAGAAAACATCTGACTTCTGATATTTTTAATTCCAGATATTTGTAATGTTATCTTGAGACTTGGAATCGTCCGCAGGTTTTATCTCGCCAAAGGCGGACATTCCAACGTCAAAAATTTGAATCATACTTTTCGTCCGACAAAGCGCACCACATCGGCATCTCCGTGATGGTGGCCTTCGTTCAGGCTTATTCTTTCCTGGCAGAGCTTCAAGATTTCTGTCGAATAAAGCATTTGGATGTCGGGCGGACCTCCGGTGTTATTCTTGATTTGTTCTTTGGCAAACGATTCCACCAACATAACCCCGCCTTTTTTAAGAGACTGGGTCATTTTGTGATGAAATACCTACCTCATACCTTCGGGTATATGGGCAAACACCAGGGCAATCATATCGTATGTTTCAGGCTTTGGGACAAAGTTGGCAAGGTCAAGCAGATCGTAATTGATTTTCACCTTTTCGCTCAAGGCGAAGTCCAAAGCTTTTTGCTGTGCCATTTTGCTGCTGTCGGAAGCGTAAAAAAAGTTCTGACCTATTGAACAGATCAGAACTTTTTTAACAGCAATAGTTGCAAGTTGGTTTAATGATTTACAACAAAAATTTAATATCCGATCCAACTTCGAATTCTTTGGGTTGCTGGCCAAACTTAAATAAGCGCATGGGCTTACTGCCTTTCAATTCGATTTTATCATCTTCAACCCAAAACAATGAAGCCTCGCGTAAACCGGCCACTGTCATTTTACGGTTTACGGTTAGAAATTCTTCAATTCTTTGTTCACGGGTTTCTCCGCCATGCCCATCGGGGTTGGTATCGAGGTAGTGCGGGTTTATCTGGAAAGGAATCACATTTAAGCAATCGAAATTTGCCGGTTCGGTAATGGGCATGTCGTTGGTTGTTTTTAGTGCCGGGCAGGCCACGTTTGAACCGGCACTCCAACCCATGTAGGGCATTCCTTTGAGCACCCGTTTGCGGATGGCATCCATAATTTTTGTTTCGTGCATCATAGCCACCAGGTGAAAGGTGTTGCCTCCGCCAACAGCAATTGCTTCAGCTTTTTCAACGGCAGCCACAGGATCGGCCTCTTTGTGTATGGAGTAAATGTTTAACCCTAATTCTGCAAATACACCCTGTACTCTTTTTTCGTAGGCATCGAACGATTTTTCAAGGCTTTCTGCATCCAGACTTACACCTGCATAAGGCACAAATAATATATTTTTTACTCCTGTCGGAGCCATAAAATCTTTGATGTATTCGCGCGGCCAGCCCAGATAAGCCTCGCCAAAGTTTGTTGAGTTACTAATAAGTAGTAGTTTTCTTTTCATAATAAAATTTTATTTTGCTGATTGTAAGATGCAAATATGGCAATTAAATTTAAAAGGCAGCGGCGCTTTTTAAATTAATTCCTGATAATGCATTTTTTCATTTGTTTATAAATTAAATCATTATAGGTGTTGATCTCGATCATATCGTACAATTCTTGTACACGTAAAAAGTCAATAAAAGCCTCCCCGTATTTTTCATCATCGAATAATTCCCGGGCATTTTGAAAATATTTCCATGCCAGTTTTTCCAATGATTTTTCTACGAGGCCTGGGCTGAGAATAATATTACTATTTTGAGATTGAAAATCTCTTGCCATGAATATGTATTTTTGGGCATAATCCAACATTCCCTTTTCCATTGCCGATGAGGCTATACGCAAATAGGCATCAAAAATTCCGTATTTGGTCTGGGCCGTTTTGTTGAAAGTCAGGATTTCGCAACCGGTTTCGGGCTTGATATTACAAAGTGTAGTAGCATTTTCAACCATGAGGGAAGCCTCAACATATTTTTCAATGCTGATGAGTGTGTCGGCTTCAGTGATATATTGACTGTACAGAATCCTGCTAAAGTCCTGAATTGTTTGATTGGTAATTTCAGGAGTTACTTTTTTGAACAGGATTTTTCGCATTTCTATTTCTTGTAAGACCCAGCCATCGGGTGAACCGAAAAAGTTGGTAACTTTAAGGAATACCGGTTCAAATAAATGGTTTGAGTTTTTCATCAAAACAAGGTAATTGTATTGCAAATTGATGATAGTTTGTGAGGCCTCGACCAAATCTTTGTTTGAGATCACAATTTCCAAAGTGTCGGTATTTTGTGTAAAAAGTGTTTCAAGCCGGCGCAAATTCGAATTTAACCCGCGGAGCTTTTCCCGGAAATTTTGTTCGTAAGCCACCGGAATTTGTATGGCGATTTCATTATTCTCAAGTATTTCTTTGAATCTTTTTAGATCGTAAATTTTAAAAAAGTTGGCAAGCAAGCTATCAGAATTTTCAGGATCAAGATTTTTCGATTTTTGCAGGTTAAAATCCAATAATTCATAATACCCGAGAAATTGATGAATCTTGTTTATCCGGTTTTGGAAAGTTTCTTTATCCACATCATCATAACGAAAATAAACATCTCTTATATTAAATTCTACATTTTGAAAGGGGTCTTCCTGAAGGTCATTTAGACGCAGGGGCATATTATTACCAAAATCCAAATTTGTGAATTTAAAGGTTTGGCTTGCTGAATGTGTATTTACCAAAAGGCTAAAATCGTAAGTGGACGGCATGAGCACTTCAGCCAGATCAAATTTTTCATAATAAACATCCCCCTTCACTTTGCCTTGCTTTAGGGTGGGGTCGATCAGGAAGATGCCTTCGGGCGATTTTTTTATTGAAAGTTCCAGCGAATAACTCAAGGTGTATCGGGTATTGTATAGATTGAGAAAGTTGTAACGGGCGATTTCTTTTACAAAATAGCTGTTCATATTTTCGGGATCATCAGCATCATAGCGGAAGGTAAAAACCGAATCAATCGAAATCGCTCCGCCCTGCAACTGTGCATTTGCAGTGGCAAATCCTGAAATTAAAAGGATAAATATAGCTATGGTCTTCCGGTTCAAAAGCTGACGATTAAATTTTGACAAAAGTATAATTTGTGAAAAATAACAGCTATTTGTGCATTAAATTGTAAAACGGTTCAGCAGAATTACGCCTCATTTTCGTTATTTTGCACAAAATTCAGAAAACATGAATGTACTCATACTTGGATCGGGTGGCCGCGAACATGCACTTGCCTGGAAAATAGCCCAAAGCCCTGAGCTTGAAAACCTTTTTATTGCTCCGGGTAATGCCGGCACGATTCAGCATGGGATCAATGTGGATATCGATCCGGAAGATTTTGACAAAGTCGGACGGTTTGTGACCGATCATAAAATTAACATGATTGTTGTTGGCCCCGAGGTTCCGTTGGTAAAAGGTATCCGTGATTTTTTTGATGGCAAAATTGAATTTAGCGATGTTTCAGTTATAGGGCCAAATAAAGCCGGCGCTTTGCTTGAAGGAAGTAAAGACTTCGCGAAAGCATTTATGTCAAAATACCAAATCCCGACTGCTACCTACCAGACTTTTGGAGTTGGAGAAACTAAAAAAGGCCACGAATTTCTAACTACACTTAAGCCGCCTTATGTTTTGAAAGCCGATGGGCTTGCCGCCGGAAAGGGTGTGATTATTACCAAAGATTTGAACGAGGCACAACATAACCTGGGCGAAATGATTGATAATGCAAAATTCGGAGATGCAAGTAGCAAGGTGGTCATCGAGGAATTTTTGGATGGCATCGAGGTTTCGGTATTTGTGTTAAGCGATGGAAAAAACTATGTCCTCCTGCCCGAAGCAAAAGATTACAAAAGGATAGGAGAGGGCGACACCGGGAAAAATACCGGTGGAATGGGCAGCATTTCTCCGGTTCCTTTTGCTGACGAAGCTTTTATGCAAAAGGTAAAAGAAAGGATAATACATCCTACAATTGATGGCTTGCAAAAAGAGAATATCCTTTACCAGGGATTCATTTTTTTCGGGCTGATAAATGTTGGAGGTGATCCTTATGTAATTGAATACAACTGCCGAATGGGCGACCCGGAGTCGGAGGCTGTAATTCCACGGATAAAAACTGATTTGCTTCGATTGCTTAAAGCAGTGAAAAATCAGGAACTCTCCGGGAAAACCATCCAATTTGACAGCCGTCATGCCGCATCTGTATTCCTGGTTTCGGGCGGATATCCGGATGCTTACGAAAAAGGCAAAGTGATTTCGGGCCTCGACAAAGTTAGCAGCAGCATTGTTTTTCATGCCGGAACAAAAGTTCTTGACGACAGCACTGTTACAAGTGGAGGCCGGGTGTTGGCCATTACTTCACTGGCCAATTCGATGCAGGAAGCTTTGGAAAAATCCTATCAAAATGTGAAGCTTGTGAATTTTGATAAGAAAAATTTCCGTAGCGATCTTGGCCGTGATTTATTGACATATTCATCACAGGAATAACCTGATTTTTTACACATACAATCTATATTTTTCATGATCGTCCATTTTTTCAGGTCTCAGTATTTTGTTCAGTATGTTTTGCTGTTTATCCTTACAGTATTGCTTTGGACTGATGCGCTGTTGTTTCCTGAAAAATTGGTTACTGGTGAGGGGTTTATGGATTTCCCGTCCATCAAAAACTTTGTCCTGAGCTACCCCCTGGTTTCGCTTATTGCATCCATTGTATTGCTGTACTTCCAGGCATTAATGCTTAATGCTGTGGCGGGTTTGCACAGGCTGGTTGAACGCAATCAGCTTATTGTAGCCGCAATTTATGTTTTGATAATGAGCAGCCAGCCAGAAATGATTCAACCCAATGTGATGTTGCTGGTTAATTTTCTTTTAATTCTCATGCTTTATGTGAATATGAAATTGTTTGGTACAATTGAATCCTTGAGATCGCTTTTCGATATGGGATTTCTTGTTGGCTTGTCATCATTGCTCTATTTTCCTTCCATTGCATTTCTACCATTTATTTTTATCAGCCTCCTGGTATATCAACTTTTTCGCTGGCGTGAATGGATTGTGCCGATCATTGGATTTTTTACGCCTTATCTTTTTATTATGGTATGGTATTTTTGGAACGATCAATTCGGTGAAAAGTTCAGTTATTTCTTGTTATTGTTTGATTTTGAATTACCGGCATACCAGAACGTTACCTTTGAAAACTCGGTGATATGGGGACTTTTTGCAATGCTTGTTTTTTTAGGATTGGGCAAGATTTTAAAATTAGCATCGGATGGTTCGGTGGAGAGTAGAAAAAAAAGCAGGGTAGTTATTTTTATGTTTTTGTTTGCTGTGGCGAGCGCATTCTTTTCCGGGCAAACTTTAATATCACATCTGTATCTTGAAATTATTCCCGTAGTAGTTTTTCTGTCGGCTTATGTTTCAAGATTGCGAAAACTATTTATAATTGAATTGTTGTTTTCATTGATTCTTGTTGCCATAATCGCTATTAAAGTGCTTAACTTTTCATAAGATGCTTGAGCTGTCGTTTTCAAATAAATTTATTGAGGCAGGTTGCGATGAAGCCGGCAGGGGATGCCTGGCAGGGCCGGTTTTTGCTGCCGCAGTAATTTTGCCTGTGGATTTTAAAAATGACTTGCTCAACGATTCCAAAAAGCTCAAAGAAAAAGACCGCGACAGCCTAAGAAAAATAATCGAATCAGAGGCCGTGAGCTGGGCGGTGGCCAGTGTGGATAATTTACTGATAGATGAAATCAACATTCTCAACGCATCCTTCCTGGCCATGCATCTGGCTATCGATAAATTAAAAAAAATTCCTGAATTACTCCTGATTGATGGTAACAGGTTTAAGCCCTACAAAAAAATCAGGCATCAGTGCATTATAAAGGGCGATGGGAAATATATGTCAATAGCGGCAGCATCCATTTTGGCCAAAACCCACCGCGATGAATTCATGAAAAATGCCCATCTTGATTATCCGAATTTCAATTGGAAACAAAACAAAGGATATCCAACAAAGGCACACAAAAGGGCCATTGCCCAATTCGGCACCACGCCCCTCCACCGCATGACCTTTAGCATGAACGAGCAGTTGAAGTTTGAGTTTTGATTTTTTAGGGATAAGAACACGGATAACACAGATGACCCCGAAAAAACGGGGCAGGCACGGATTAACACTGATCTGTGAAAATCAGTTGAATCCGTGTTAATATGTCCGACCACCCGCTTCGAGAGGCGAGCTGTAGAATCTATGTTCAAAAATTTTTATGAAAGCAAAAATGGGACAAATATGAAAACAACTGAACACCTCAAAAAACAATATTTACATCCTTTCCAAATAAATATTTCCCTACATTTGGCGGGCAATAAAAATTAAATGTTGCTTAGGATGAGGGTTCTGGAAAATATGTTGAATTTTTGCACGAATCATCAAAAAACGAGGGTGAGCCTGGATTATGATAATGGCAGGTCTTTACTTGCTAATCAGGATAAACAGAAAGAAGCCAAATACAGTCAGCTTAGTGGGCTTTTGTTTGCTTTTGTGTGTACTACGAAAACGAAGCCTTTAACTATTGGAATTTACACTTACCTATCCAGAAAAAAACCAGGCAAAATCTCAAATTCTTTTGATGACGTAAGCTTGCCTGATACTTCAGATAATCAAGAAATAAATTTACTCGAAAACATACTTCTACATCGTGCTTAAAATTAAACAAAAAAGACTATAATATGAAAAAATTCAGATTACTCTTTTTAATATTCTTCATTACCATTAATTCTTTTGGTCAAACTTGTAAGCAAGAAGAAGTCAAAATAATTTATAAAAATGGATTTGAAGTATTTAATATTTGTAAGTCAAATCCAAGTATTACATTTGATGATAACAAGGAGTACTACTGGTATACCGAATTTTCTAAAATAAAATCTACAGAAGGCGGTAGTGGAGGTAATCTTTTAAATGGAAATTTTAAGTTCTATGATGATTATGAAAATTTTCGTATAGATAAAAATTACACTTTGGGATTAGAAGATGGTAATGATGTCCACTGGGATTCATCAGGAAATATTACATTTAAGAATATCTATAATAAAGGGAAGATCGTATATCAAAAGTTTCTAAATGATGAAAAATATTGGATTGAATTTAATGGCCCCATGTTCTAAGAAGGCACGATCAGGAAAATTTATACTAAATATGGCACATTAATTTCAGAAGAAAAGATGCTTTCCGCTTTCAAAAAGCATGTCAAAGATTAATATGAGTATCCATCGAATCAATTAAAAGCAGAATACACAACTTCAGGATAAAGTCGTAATTGCAAGTTTGGAAATTTTAAATCGTACTATGATAATGGTAAAATTGAAGTAGAAGGCCAATTTTTTGATGGCGATAATACTAATATTAGAGTTGGAGTATGGAAATGGTATAATAAAGACGGCACTTTTAATTCAGAATCAAAATACAAAGCTGAAGTAGCATATTGGCCTAATGGAGAAATGTTTTTAGCCGGAGGATACATTTTTGATATAGATGCAAATGAGTGGGTAAAAATGGGTGAATGGAAATGGTATGATGAGGAAGGGAAATATGTTGAAAAAAAAGAATACGAATGGGGCATCGAAATTGAAAATTAAACAACTAAATACCTTAAACTCTAGTTACCAGAGAAAAGAATTGACAAATTATCTACAAGAAAACATTGAATATAAAAATAATCACAAAAATAGCACATTTGGTTTGTCAGGGATTGCTATCGTGTTGGCAAAAACCAAATGTGCTATTTTTTGCCTACGCTCGGTTAACAATGAGAATTGATATATGAAGAACGAAGCTCATGCAAGAATAAAGGATAGAAATGCTAAATTTTGGGGAGAAGAAAAGAAAGATGAAAAATAAATAGTAAATTTGGCAGCAGAACCGAAAGTTTATTATGTAGTAAAGAATTAGATAATTATTTCATTACTAATGAGAAAATTGAAACTAAAAGAATGAGTGAAAATATATTTATAAAACATGATGTGCCAGTAATTGACTCGTTCATTGAGAAATTTGCCCGTAAATATATTGAACAACGTAGTCAGATTAATGCAGATATAGACACTCTAAGTGAAAGTCAATTATTTGCAAGTCACGGTTTTGATAGTTCATTGCTTAAAGATATTATTTCAAAAAACTCGGTTGCACTTGATTTTAAAAGAGAAAAAGGAGAAAAGCCGGAAGTATTAAGGGATATTTATCGAAGTGATTTGGGGGAATTACTAATGACTTATTATTTTGAGGAAAAAATTGAAGAGGGTTCCCGATTTATTATTCCACTTAAAAACATAACATTTAGAGAACGTGATGACATGCCCGGTAAAGGCATGGATGCTATTGGATACCGTGTTGACGAAAATATATTAGAAATTTTACTTGGCGAGGCAAAAGTTTCTGCGCAAAAGAAAAATCCACCTGATGTTGTTCATTCAGCACCTGATTCAATTTACAAAACTCAAAAAAACTACAAGAATAATCTGGATGTAGTTGTTAGTAGATTATCAGATTTTAGTAAAAGGTTGAATACAAAAGATGCTGAGATAATAGGTCTTGCAATTTTAAATATTGACGCAGAAAAAGAAGAAAATTATTCAATAACATTTGGATGCACATTAATCAGAGATTATACTTGTGTAGATGACCAAAAAGATTTCGGAAAAATGGAATCTAAACAAAATGAGTTTGAGCATAATAATATTCACTTTTCAATATTGTCATTTGTTGAGTATAATATTGAACATACGGTTCAAATGTTTTATAAAAAAGTACAAGAGTTTATTAAATGAGCATGTTAATAGATAAAATATTAAATGACGAAAATATACAATTGCTTTTTTCTAAAAGTGAGATGCAAGTATTATTGTCAGAGGTGTCAGAATCAATAGTTGAAGATTTTGATAGCCAAAAAGTATTACGTCTGGCTTTTATACTTTTCAATAGTGAGTTTTCTTCTGATGAACCTAATGGGAAAAAACTTAGAAATACATACTTGCTATTAAAATCAATTGACATTTCAGATGCAGAACAATTAAAACAATTTGGGGATATTTTTGGCATTGACGGGATTGATAACGAGTTGTTATATTATTTTTATTTCTCTGTTATTTCTATTAGCAATGATAAAATAATAAATATTAGAATAGACCTACTTGATTATTCGGAAACATCTTTAAAAGAAGAATCTGATATTTGGAGAAATCGCATATTGAATAAAATATTTAATGCTTTTGTTTTTTTATCTCGAAAGAAAAATGGTTTTGAAGATATACGGAAAGGAATAATGTTAATTAGAGAATTGCAGCACGAACAATTGGAGTTTGAAAAAAAACATCTTGATAAATATAAGTTAAATGAAGAAGTAGAGCAAGCATATTCATTATTAGGCTTATACCATTTGTCAAAAACAATTGTTGAAACAGCTACTTATCTTGAAACCGGATATAACTATAAAAAAAGAATAGAATCAGAAATAAGGCAACATGCTGATGTTGCAAAAAAACTTCTTCATAAAGAACCCCGACTGCAAAGCATTGTTTCAATTCTGGAGATTTCATTAAAAACGATTTGTAATAATTCTATATGGAACAAAACCTCTTTTAACGATAAAGTAAAACAACTTTGCGAGGCCAAAGCAAAACAAGAAATGATTGATTTATTGCCATCTCAACGCAATGCATTAAATCAAAATCTTCTTGATGTTGTTTCAAATGTAACAGTACTTCAAATGCCTACAAGTGCAGGCAAAAGTTTGCTTGCAGAGTTCAATATGCTTGTTACAAAAGCATTAAGAGTAGATGCGAAAATTATTTATATCGTTCCATCAAGAGCATTAGTAAATCAGGTCTATTTTGATTTAAAGTCTGACCTGCAAAATTTGGGGTTGAATATTGAAAAAACATCATCAGCTATTGAAATTGACCCAAATGAAAATAATTTCCTTAACAGCGAAGAAATAGACATTCTGGTTTCAACACCTGAGAAATTAGATTTGTTAATACGACGAAAACATCCATCAGTTGATGATGTTTCTCTTTTTGTTGTTGACGAAGCACATACAATCCAAAATGGAATTAGGGGAGCAAGGCTCGAGTTATTATTAACTCTTCTCAGACGAGAACGACCAAATGCTAAATTTATGTTGTTGTCGCCTTTTATTAAGGATGCAGGTAAGACTATTACAGAATGGCTTGGAGGTGGTAATTCTATTGAAATTGACTGGAAACCTGCGGAAAAATTATTTATTGGAATTGACGTTCATAAAACAAAAAGAATTAATGAAATAAAATACGAAATTTTAAATTCGCCATATTCTACTTTTTCTGTGCCTCAAAAAGGAGTATTTCCTAATCCAATTACAATTACAAGTACAAAACCAAAAGAACGTATTTTAGAATTTTCAATAAAACATTTTGCAAAAAAGGATAAAACACAATTAATTTTATGTTGGGGGAAGAAAACAGCAGATAAAAAAGCTGACTTTATTTATAATCATATACCCGACAAACAAGTTTCAGATGAAGTTAATTTAGTTCGTAAATTTATTGATGATGAAATAGGCAGGGAAACAACTTTGACAAAAGTATTGAGTAAAGGTATTTGCACTCATCATTCCGGGATTTCTGATGAAACAAAACTTTTACTTGAGCATTTAATAAGAAAAAAGCAGATTAATTTTGTATGTGCAACTACAACTGTTGCCGAAGGAGTAAATTTTCCAATATCATCTGTATATTTTGACGATTATAGAAAAGGTAGCCAAGGAAAATTATCTTCTAATGATTTTTGGAATATTTCAGGAAGGGCAGGACGAACACTTGTTGATAATTATGGGAAAATCATTTTACCATTTAATAGCCCAAAAAATATAGAAAATGCAAAAAATCTTATTGAACAAAGTACTGATGAGTTAGTAAGTGTTTTATCCGAATTATTTGTTAATGCAGATGAAATAATTTCATCAATAGAGAAAAATGAAATAGACATTCCATTTAAAAATTATTATAACTCAATTGCACCCTTAATTCAATATTTCGTTCATATTATTTCTGTAGGTGGTCATGAAGCTTACGCAAGTGAAATTGAAGACTTGTTTAAAGACAGTTTTGAATATAATAAACTAGACTCTTACGGTAAAAAGGAGAAATTTATTCAGGTTTGTAAAACAATATACACATATCTTCAAGATAAATATGGCGACAATACAGGTGTTTTATCTTTTGCTGATAAAACTGGTTTTTCTGTTCCATCTGTTTTAAGTGTAATGCGAGAAAAAAGGTTAAATCCAAATATATCTGATTTAAACAGTTGGAATCCAAACAATATTTTTGACAGAAATAATCCTAATAATTTAACTGAAAAAATTGAAGTGATTGCAGCTTTAAGAGAAACAAAAATAGGTACAGATTCTGATAAAGCCCCATTTAATCCTGAAATAATTGCTAACATTCTTATTTCGTGGGTTAATGGAGATAATTTTGAAACTATGTCTAATATCCATCCGTATTTTAAATCTTTATCTAACAATGAAAGAATAAATGATTTTGTTTCTAAAATGAATGATATTAGGTTCAAATCATCTTGGGGTTTAAGTGCTTTGGAAGGTATTGTAAAAGGAAACGAAGCAGAAATAAAAGACACATATGTTCCTTCCTATGCATATTACGGAGTAAATAATGCAAAATCATTAGCTTTAAGAATGATTGGTATCCCACGGGGTTTGTCAAGTTCGCTTTCTCAAGTTATTGAAAAAGATATTTCATCATATTCATTGAATAAAATAAGAACAATAATAAAGGATTTAGGGTATTCAGATTGGGATAATTTGAAACCAAAAAAATCAACATTATCAGGTTCGGAATGGAAAAAGATTACAGAAATTTTAATAAATTAAGAAAATTGTATGTTTTAGCAATTAAATGGCAAAAACAATTATACCACCCCAAAGCCATTCACATTTGAAATTCGCACGAGCCAAAACCTACCAGCAATTTATGTTTCATCGGTAGTTAGATAAATCAGCCAGCCTATAAAAACCAAAAGACATTTGGAAAATTGAAAGTACTAGGTTTCAATTTCCCAAACGCCCTTTCAAACCGCAACGATCTAACTGTGCCCGCCAACGATAATCCTCATTATTTTTAGATTGAGCACAAAAAACCTGATAATCTGGTATGGCCAGAATTTGCGCATAAAGCGGTTGGCTCGTGTTGGGATGGGAGGATAGTCCTCGTCTTTGTATCCTTTTGCAATAGGTTTTCTTATCATTTTATTATTGTTTTAAATTTTTTAAAAGTCATTTTGCTTCGCTGTCATTTGCTTCGCGTTATTTCTTGTCAATTGCTTCGCGTCATTGGTAGTCATTTAGCTTTTGCGTCATTAATTGTCATTTAGCTTCGCTGTAATTTGTGGTCAATGATGTTTAACAACTGAAGACTGAGAACTGAAGGCTGCCAATCCCGAAAAATAGAAAATCTATGATTTTCGTAATTTTTCGTGGATGCACGGGCGAAGCCCGGCACTGAAGGCTGCCAATCCCGAAAAATAGAAAATCTATGATTTTCGTAATTTTTCGTGGATGCTCGAAAAAATATGAAATCAGAGATTTCGGTTTTTTCGGCACTACCGCCCTCCCTACTCCGGAATCAACGACCATCCCGGCAGGGCTTTGGCTTTGTAAATAAACATATAGTGCATAAAAAGTTTCATCCAGTGTCCGGCAAGTCCGGGCTCACCAACAGTATAGCCCAGGTCGCGGCCCCATTCGGGGTATTTTTCAAAATCGGGAACTACCGGATACACGGTCATGGTGGCGGCCATCCCATCGCGTAGGCCATAGCCCGAAGAAACAATGCAGGCGGCTCCCATCTTTCCCATTGATGCTTTATGTTTTACGGAGGTTTTTCCGGTTTTAACCGATTCAGCAACATTGAGCGCTACAACTTTTCCCATTACTCCCGAAGGCATTCCTGTGCGTGGTGGAGTGGGGAAAATGGGTGTACCGTTTTTACTTTTAAAAGGTTTGGAAATGGAATGTGGTGGAGCAAAAGCAATTCCACAGGCAAATATGTTATCGTATTTTGGGCTTTGGTAAGTCGAGGGCCAGTCGTTTATACTCCAGTTGTCGAAATCTTTGGGTGTGTAATCGGCATCTACTTTCATTAATCCGTTGGGTGCAAAAAGTTCAGCACTAATGTCTTCGCCCTTTTTATTTTTGGCATTGATGCCAACACCGGCAAAAGCAGGAATGAGCATGGAGAAATCAAACCCGATACTTTTTTCTTCGCCATCAAGGTTTTCATAGTGAATCAGGCCATCTTCAACTTTTTTCACACCAGCCCTTTTAATCCAGTTAATGCCATACTCGGCCATGATTGATTCGGTGAAAATTTTTGTAGAGGTAACATATCCTCCTTTTTTGATGAAAGCGCCACCCATTCCAAAATCGCCCAACTCGTATTCGTTGGTGAGCCAGGTAATCTTGGCTTTATCCATCAGTTTGCGTTTATTTATTTCGAAAGCAACGTTCAGGGCATATTCAAAACCAGCGCCCTGGCAGGTGGCCAGGGGATGTCCTGTACCAATAACAAAACGCTGTTTTTCACCTTTGGCCATTTTATCCAGCGACTCCTGAAGTTTTTCCCAGGCATGGGCAGCATGGCCATAAGTACAAACCGACACTGTGTAACCATCGGGGCCAAGACCTTGGGTAGCTGCAAAATTGAGCTTCGGGCCGGTGGCATTGATCAAGTAGTCGTAAGCAACATTTTCTTTTTGTCCTTTTTTGCCTTCCTCCACATATTCAATCTCCACATAAGGATTTGCAGTGTTGCTATCTCCCTCCGGGAAAATAGTTTTTGCGATTGCTTGTTTAAAGCTTACGCCCTTCCTTTTATAAACCGGAGCTAACGGGAAGATAACCTGTTTGGGTTTCATTTGCCCGATGCCTACCCAAATATTGGAAGGAATCCATTGGTAGTTGCTGTTGGGGCTCACCATAATTACCTCGTGTTTTTTAGCGAGTTTTTTCCTGAGTATCATTACAGCGGTGTGGCCTGAAATTCCTGCCCCGAGTACTACTACTTTAGCCATGAGAATAGATGTTTTGTGAGTATTTCATTTTTCCTTTAATTCACTTGGTGTTTTCGAAGCGAATTTTAAAGAGGGTAAAAGTAAGAAAAAGATTATTATTAGGTAATCCGTTACCTAAAAAATAATTGTATTGCTGAACAAACCTATAAACATCTTATAGCAATAGGATTAAAAAAAGGTTTTACATCATTAATTATGAGTGGATATTTTATGGAAATGCAATGCATTCCCGGTTTTTTCGATGATGATGAAAGTCCCCTTCAGGGGATTTAGGGGTTTTGAGGCTTTTTAGACTGGTCTCATAGATACCTTTATATATCAACCGCCAGTTTTTCGCCTTCTGTTTTTGCTATGATCACGGCACCGCAGCTATCGCTCCACACATTTACCGATGTCCTGAACATATCCAGAATTCGGTCAACAGCCAGAATTAGCCCCACGCCCTCAAGTGGCAACCCGACTGCGGATAAAATTACAGTAATCATTACCAATCCGGCCATAGGAATTGCCGCTGCACCAATGGAGGCCAATAATGCTGTTCCTACAATTATTACCTGGTTCATTATCGACATTTCCACTCCATAGGCCTGCGCGATAAACATGGCAGCTACACACTCGTAAAGCGCCGTTCCGTCCATGTTTATGGTTGCTCCCAGGGGTAGTGTGAAGCTGCTGATTTTGTTTGATACACCCGATTGTTGTTCTACTGCATTTATTGTTAATGGCAGGGTTGCTCCTGATGAGGAAGTCGAAAATGCAGTGAGCAGGGGTGTGGTCATATTTTTTAAATGTGCCCATGGCCGTACTTTCCCAAATGCCCTGGTAACAATAGGTAATGTTATAAACGCGTGCATGGAAAGTGCAATAATTACCGTTCCCATGTATAGGCTCATGCTCGATATTAATCCTAATAAATCGTCCTGATCTGCGACAACCTTTGCTACAATTCCAAAAATCCCCAATGGTGTGAATTTAATGATGAACAATACAATTTTCATCATTACATCAAAAACAGCATTGAAAAAGCTGATGAGGAATTGCTTAGGACGATCATCAACTTTCATAATGAAGAAACCGAACAGAATGGCAAAAAAGATAATCGACAGCATATTAGCATCCGCGAAAGCCCTGAAAATATTATCGGGGACAATTTCGATAATAATTTCCTGAAAACTTTTTTGTTTATCAACAAGACCTTCAACTCCGGCAGATAAATTGATTTCAGCTCCAATACCCGGTTTAATAATGTTTACGAGTAATAAACCTGTGAGGATGGCAAAAATGCTCGTCATCATATAATAGGCCATGGTTTTTAACCCGAGCCTGCCCAAATTACTTCCGCTTCCAATATTGGTAACCCCCGAGATTAGCGAGCTTAAAATAAGTGGGATGATAATCATTTTCAAAGCCCTGAGAAATAAATCCCCCATCCAGCCTACGGCTTTCACCGCTTCATTGCGATAGCTTGCCCTAACAATTGTGGGATACCAGGTTTTGAATTCAGCAGGGCTGAGTTTGTGTTCCATCGCTTCTTCCAGCGTTTTTTGTGTAGGGAAATTTTGATTTTCAAGCTCGCCGAGTTTTTCAACAACTTCTATATTAAGCATCTTTTTGCTCAATTTCATTTGGGTGGCCTTGTTAATTTCGTATTGCGTTGGGAAGAGTATCCCGTAAATAATGGCCAGGATAAGTGCTATCAGAATTTGCCAGTGAAGTGCAATTTTTCTCATTCGTGTTTTGAGTTAATGTTACAGAAATTGATGAGGCTAAACTACAGAAATATTTTCTCCCCTAACCTTCTTTGTTGAAAGTGGTATAATTAGAGTTCGTCTTTTTAGTCAGGTTTCCCGCAGATTTCGCTGATTTGCGCTGATTATTTTCTGCGCAAATCAGCGAAATCTGCGGGAGATTCTTTAGCCTCGGATAGAAATAGTTGACTTTATGGACACGCACTAATAAAAAGCAAAGCATATTAAATTATTGATTATTTTTGTTGATTATTCACACCAATGTTTAATAGTTATGAATATCAGAACCTTAACTCTACTGCTCCTAAGCTTTATCCTCAGCTCGGCAATATCTGCCCAACACCAAAATGTAATGATTAGTAATTCCAATTCACCGGAAGAACCTACCATTTACATCGATCCCAACAACACAAACAGGATTGTGGCCGGGGCAAATATTTACAATGTTTTTAATTCGGATGACGGCGGGCTTACCTGGAATGTCGGACAACTCTATTCTGCAACCAATGGCGTTTGGGGCGATCCGGTAACTATTGTTGATAATGATGGCAACTATCTTTATTTTCATCTGTCAAACCCTCCTGCCGGTAATTGGATCGACAGGATTGTATGCCAAAAATCTACTGATGGCGGGCTTACCTGGAATGACGGTTCATACATGGGCTTGAACGGTGATAAGGCCCAGGATAAACAGTGGGTGGTCATCGACAGGGAAAATGAGAATATTTATTCCACCTGGACTCAATTTGACGTTTATGGCAGCTCGAATCCAAACGACCGCAGTAATATCATGTTTTCTAAATCTACGGATGGTGGCGATACCTGGTCGCCGGCATTAAGAATTAACGAAGTGGATGGTGATTGCATCGACAGCGATAATACCACCGAAGGCGCTGTGCCTGCAGTTGGACCAAACGGGGAGATTTATGTTGCCTGGGCTGGCCCCGAAGGAATTGTTTTCGATAGGTCTCTGGATCAGGGAGAAACATGGCTGGAGAATGATATTTTTGTTTCTGATTTTCCCGGTGGATGGGATTATGATATTCCGGGCATTAGCCGGTGCAACGGACTGCCTGTTACAGTTTGCGATTTGAGTGGTGGCGAAGACCATGGCACCATCTATATCAATTGGACCGACCAGCGCTATGGTGCAGATGATACCGATGTTTGGCTTGTGAAATCAACAGATGGCGGAAATAACTGGAGCGAACCCATACGTGTGAATGACGATCCCCCCGGTAAGCAACAATTCTTTACCTGGATGGCAGTAGATCAGGTAAGCGGCTATTTGCATTTCGTTTATTACGACCGCCGGAATTATGATAATGATAACACCGATGTTTACATGGCCTTCACCAAAGATGGCGGCCAAACATTCACCAACTATAAAGTAAGCCAGGAGCCTTTCCTTCCCAATGGAAATGTTTTTTTTGGCGATTACAATAATGTATCAGCTCACGATAACGTAGTTCGTCCAATATGGACCCGGCTTCACAATGGCAACCTAAGCGTTTGGACTGCCATGATAGATCCTTTAATTACGGAAGTTGACGAAATGCCTCAGCCGGAAGGTATTCCCTTTGCACTCGAACAAAACTACCCGAATCCTTTTAGCGAAAGCACTTACTTTTCGTTTAAATTAAGAGAAACTTCCGTGGTTACACTCACAATTGCCGATATGTATGGAAGTGAAATTACCAGGTTGATAAATAATGAAAAAATGAGTGCCGGAAAATATTTCGAGCATTTCAATGCCTCCGATTACGATTTGCCCTCAGGTGTTTATTATTTTTCGTTGATTGGCAACAATGTAAACCAGGTTAGAAAGATGGTGATAGAGCGATAACAATACATTCATCCGGGACTTCAACACACATTTTTTTAAAAACGAATCCTCTTAATTTTTCTTGTGGATGTAAAATGCTGTAAACCTGTTATTTGCTATTTGTTTTTTTATTTTACATTTGCAAATTATTTTTAGGATTTCAATTTGCAAAAAAGATTGATGGACGATCAACTCAAACAAATTCTCTCCAATATCAGGAAAATGGCTCTCGAAGATGGCATCGGGAGCATAACAGTAAAAACTATATGCAAGAAGCTCAATATTTGCGAAGAAGCATTGTTTAAGCATGTAAAGGACGAAAATGATATCGTGATCAAAGTGTTGGAATTTGAGCGAATGAGCTTCAGCGAAATCTTTGATGAGTATGATTTTGAAGGTATGAATGCCATCGATATTCTAATGATTGTAAGTAAAGAGATCGCCGCCAAATATTTTGACCTTACACCCACCATCAGTATTTTGCTCAAAGAAAAATTTCCACAAATATACCAGGCTCATTTTCAGAAACGAATGGATTTTGTCTTTATGAAGATCAAGATCAATTTGCAAAAAGGAATCTCACAGGGAATTTACCGTGATGACCTTAGTATCGAATTGATTGCCCGCCTCTATATGAGCAGGCTGGTTGATATCCATAACGAAGAAATTTTCCCCTCCGATCAATTTTCTTTCTCAACAATTTTTGAAGTAATGTTCGAAAGCTTTGTTAGAAGTATTGCCACCCCCGAAGGTTTAAAATATTTTGCCAAACAAAAAAAGAACCTCAGGTTTAAAAAGCAGTAAGATATAGTAAGACCTATTTTTTAAATCCCACACAACATTAATAATTCATATTGGTTTATTGTGCCGCACTGGAAACGTTTAATGTAAAAAACGTTTCCGATGAATTAGCAGAAAAATATTAAACCATTGGAAAAAAACGAAAATACGGAAAGGCTGGAGTTTATACTTAGCGAAAGTACTGAGCTGTTCAGGAAATTTGGAATAAGAAGTATTTCAATGGATGATATTGCCCGGGAATTGGGGATGTCTAAAAAAACAATTTATCTCTTCGTAAAAAACAAAGCCGATCTGTTAGAGAAAGGGTTTTCGAAGTTCCAGCAAGATTTTGTAGCCTCCATTCAACAAATCTGTAATAGCAATCTGAATGCCATTGATGAACTGCTCGAGGTAAGTAAACTTGTGAATTTGGAATTCAAAAAGTATATTCCATCCAATGTTTACGACCTGCAGAAATATTACCCTGAAATTTTTAAAAACCATATAAAGGAAGAAAAACAGTTTACCTATAATATGATTAAGGAAAATCTTGAAAAGGGAATTCAGCAGGGACTTTACAGGGAAGAACAGGATATTGAACTCGTTGCGAGCCTGTACATTCAAAAGGTGGAAAGTATTCATGATGATGAGTTTCTTAACCAGACCTGTATGCCCATGGAGAAAATTTTTGAAGTCATGTTCGAGCATCATATTCGCGGGATTTCCAATCAACAGGGCATCGCTTATTTTGAGCAACGTAAACAACAATTAAAATTTGAATAAAAGCATGAGAAAATTATTTTTAATGATGCTTATACCCCTGTGGCTTTATATGCCGGAGGTAAAATCGCAACAACAACAAGAGGATAACACAATCAGATATTTCAGCCTGGAAGAAGCCAGATTGTTTGCAAAAGAGAACAACTACGATGTAATTAATGCACTGAAAGACATCGAAAGTGCTCGTGAAAAAGTAAAAGAAACAACAGCCATTGGTTTGCCACAAGTTAGTGGATCAATCGCTTACAACGATTATATTGATATTCCAACCATGCTTATCCCTGATTTTATTGGAGGAACAGATCAACTCCTGCCGGTAAAGTTTGGAACAAAATATAATCTATCGGCTTCTGCTACCGCAAGCATGCTGCTTTTTAGCGGCGAATATATTGTAGGCTTGCAAGCTTCGAGGGTATTCGTGGATTTTTCACAAAAGCAATACAGTAAAATGGTTATTCAGTTAGACAAAAGTGTTGCTGAGTCGTATTTTCTCGTGCTTATTGCCGAAAGAAATAAAATCATTATTGATTCCACATTGGTCTCATTAATGGAGATAAAACAGTCTAACGATGCATTGTACGAAAACGGTTTTATTGAAGATACCGATGTTGACCAGGTAAACTTATTGATTTCGGATTTGCAGGCTACTTTAATCAATATCGACAACAATCTCGCTATTTCAAAAAACCTCTTGAAATTTACCATGGGGCTGAAGCTCGAAAATGAAATCGTGCTTTCCGACAATCTAAATAGTTTGCTTGATAAAGTGGATAAAGAGGTATTGTATCAAGCCCCTTTCGACTATAGAAAAAATATTGATTACAAAATTTTGGAAAATCAACAGGAACTGGCTTACCTGGATTTGAAACGCTACAAATCGCAATATTTACCCCAGCTATATACTTTTCTCAATTATCAGGAAACCGCTGCCCGTGAGGGCTGGAATTTTTTGAAAAGTGGTGAAGATTGGTATCGGTCAACTATCTGGGGCGTACAACTTGATGTCCCTATTTTCCAGAGTGGGGCAAGATCTGCAAAAGTAAGCCAGGCCAAAATCCAATTGGATCAACTCGAAGTAATCGACCAAAAACTACGCTCAGGCCTCGAAATCAAGGTAAGCACCGTGAAGAACAATTTCCTCAATTCATGGAAAGTTTATCAAAACAAGCAGCAAAGCCTTGATTTGTCGCTCAGGATTTATAACAAAACCCAGACAAAATTGCTCGAAGGGGTTTCTTCGTCCATCGAATTGCAACAGAATTACAATCAATACCTGAATAGTGAGCGGGATTATGTGATGTCGATTCTCGATTTACTCAATAACAAGCTTGAACTCGAAGAATTGTTGACTGAGCCTAAAGAATAATATCGGCTAACAAATTGCAAATACTTAATATGAATTATCCATGCAAATATGAAACATCCACTGCCGGCATCGACACTTCAAGGGAAATGAATAATATTTAATTCGTGCATCAGCGGCTAATTTTTATATAGATGAAATACAGATCAAATCAAAATAAAGATATCAAACAAATGAAAACAAAACAGCTTCAAAATATGAAAAGTAGAATATCATTAAAGCCACAAATATTTATGGTTTTACTGGCCGTCATTGTTTTTTCGTGTGGAGGCCCGGTTGATAAAAACGTTCAGTTGCATGACTTAAAAAAGCAACGCGACAAGCTCAACAGTGAAATAAAGGCATTGGAAAAAGAAATTATTGCCAAAGGTGGCGTGGTGGATGCCGGCATTAAAATTCCAACCGTAGTGGCGCAAAAAATTAAACCGGAAGCTTTCAATCATTTTATAGATGTAAGGGGAAATGTGGAATCGGACAACAACATTTTTGTTCCTGCCCAGCGACCCTACGTGGTTACAAAAATACTGGTTCGCGAAGGCGACCACGTAAGTAAAGGACAGTTGATGGCAGAATTGGATAATCAAAGCATTAGTCAAACCATCAGGGAAATCAAAAACGGGCTTGAATTGACCACAACGCTTTACGAGCGTCAGAAAAACCTTTGGGAAAAGAAAATCGGGACAGAAGTTCAGTATCTGCAAGCCAAAACCGCGAAGGAAGATTTGAAAATAAAACTTAAAACTGCGAAGGATGAGTTGGGGAAAACCAAAATTTACTCTCCCATCGATGGTATTGTTGATGTTGTAGTTTTGAAGGAAGGAGAAGCCGCGGCACCCAATGCAGGTGCAATACGCGTTTCAAATATGTCAGCCCAAAAAATTGTGGCCAAAGTTTCCGAAAATTATATCTCCAACATTCGCCGTGGCGACAAGGTAAGCGTATATATGCCAACAATCGACCTTAAATTGCAATCTAAAATTAGTGCTGTTTCGCAGGTTATCGATCCAAATAACCGTACCATTACTATCGAGGTAAAATTACCCGATGATGAAAGGATAAACCCAAATATGCTCGCTGTTGTTAGCCTGAACGATTATTCAAATCCTGAGGCTGTGTTGTTGCCCATCAATGCGATTCAGCGAAGCGAAACAAGGGAATACGTTTTTATTGCCATTAAAAGCAACAACAGTTGGATTGCCGAACTTCGCGATATTGAAATTGGGAAATACGGCCAGGACAAAGTTGAGGTTACAGGAGGCTTAAAAAATGATGATATTGTAATAACTTTCGGGTTTAACAATATTTCGGTAGGCGACCCGGTAAACCTGACCTACAAACAATATTAGAATTTGATAACAATATCATTTTGATGATTTAAACTTTTTCGTGATGAAAAAAGAAAAAGAATTCGGTTTAACAAATATGGCCATCAACAACAGGACTACAGTATATATTTTTACTGTAATTATGATTGTTGCCGGAGTTATAGCATATCAATCTACGTCAAAGGAAAGCTTTCCTGAAATTACTTTCCCCTATTTTTCGGTATCAACTATATATGTGGGAACTTCACCCGAAGATATGGTGAACCTGGTAACCCATCCTATCGAAAAGGAATTGAAAGGCGTAAAAGGCGTAAAAAAAATTAGCAGTAAATCATTGCAGGATTTCGCACTTATTTTTATTGAGTTTGAAACCAACGTGGACGAAAACCGCGCCATGCAGGACGTGAAGGATGCCGTGGATAAATCAAAACCAAACCTGCCACCCGAATTGGCTGTTGACCCAAACATGTTGCCCGAGGTTACAAGGATAGACTTTTCTGAAATCCCGGTGCTGAACATCAGCCTTTCAGGAAACCTTGGACTGGTAAAAATTAAAGAATACGCCGAAGATTTACAGGATCGTATTGAAGAGCTTCAGGAAATTACCCGTGTTGATATTGTGGGAGCGCTCGATCGCGAAATCCAGGTGAACGTTGATTTGTATAAAATGCAGGCTACCGGGGTTAGTTTCGATCAGATTGTAAATGCAATCAGGATGGAAAACATGACCATCACCGCCGGGATGCTCGATGTGGGCATGATGGAAAGAAACATGCGGGTGGTTGGCGAATTTGATAACCCCGCTGAAATTAATAATATCCTGATTAAGGAAGGCGTATATCTAAATGATATTGCCCAAATTGTTGATGGATTTAAAGATCGCGAAAGCTATTCACGCATGGATCAAAAGGATGTGATTACCTTGAATGTAATTAAAAAAAGCGGGAAAAACCTCATCAATGCTATCGATAAAATTAAAGTTATTATGGCGGATTTTGAGACGGATACACCTAAAAATCTACAGATTAAAGCTACCGGCGACCAAAGTACCATGACACGAAATAATGTGAGTAATTTACTCAACACCATTATTCTGGGATTTTTAGTTGTTACACTTGTGTTGATGTTTTTCATGGGGATCGACAATGCCTTGTTTGTAGCTACAGCCATCCCTCTTTCGATGGTCATTGCATTTATATTTGTTCCCCTTGTGGGCTTTTCTATGAATATGGTGGTACTTATGGCCTTTATTCTGGTGCTTGGTATTGTGGTGGATAATTCAATTGTGATTGTCGAAAATATATATCGCAATTACATGAACACCCCGAATCTAAGCATAAAAGATGCAACCCGGCAATCGGTTGGGGAAGTGGCTTTGCCTGTATTTACCGGGACGTTAACCACCGTGCTTCCATTTATTCCTTTGGCCTTCTGGCCTGGGATTATTGGCAAGTTTATGCTTTTTATTCCGGTAACACTCATCATTACACTGTTAGCCTCAATGCTTGTTGCTTATGTAATGAACCCGGTTTTTGCAGTAACATTTATGCATTACCGGGGCAAAAGTGCCCATAAAGCTAAATTATATAAAAAGGAATCTTTAATCCTGATTTTTATTGCTGCACTTGCCATTGTAATGTATATAAGTGGAGTATTTTGGGCGGGCAATCTGCTGGCATTTGTTGTGCTTATCTGGTTGTTTACAAAGTTTATAATTTTTTATCTTATAAATAAATTTCAGAAATATGTCATTCCCAAAATGATGGCTGGGTATCGCAAAACACTCGATTTCGCTCTAAAAGGAATCATACCTTATATTGTTGTTTTTACAACAGTATTGTTATTGTTTTTTACTTTCTTTATGATGAGTGTAAAATCTCCCAAAATTGTATTTTTCCCTGAAGGAGACCCAAACAGTGTTTTTGTTTACATCACCATGCCCACAGGTACCGATATTGAAGTTACCAACAGGGTTACAAAACAGGTGGAAGATTCTGTATTTTCAATCATTGGCCGGGATAATCCTGATGTGGAATCAGTAATTACAAACGTGGCATTAAATGCAGGCCAGGGTATTTTTGAGAGGGCCACGCAGGCAAGACTTGCCAAAGTGACTGTAAATTTTGAAGAATACCAATTTAGAACAGGCCCAGGCACTTCCGAAATATTGAATGAGATGCGTAGTCGAATCCACGGTATTCCCGGGGCGCAAATTATTGTTGACAGGGAGTCGTCAGGGCCGCCAACCGGAAAACCCATTAACCTTGAAATCAGGGGCGAAGCTAAAAAGCCCTACAGCGAGCTGATTAAGATAGCTGATAAAACCAAGCTGTTTATCGATTCAATGGCAATTCCCGGCATAGAAGACTTAAAATCGGATGCCGATGTGGATAAACCCGAGGTTGTAGTGAACATCGACCGAATTAAAGCCAACCAATATGGTATAAGCACAGCCTATATAGGTTCAATTTTACGTACGGCGCTTTATGGTTCAACAGCCTCCAAATTCCGTGAAGGCGATGAAGAATATCCTATCAATGTGAGGCTGGAAGAAAAATACAGGAAAAAGACCAGCGACTTGATGAACCTTAGGATACCTGTTCTCGGAGGTCCAGACGGTTTGAGGGAGATACCCATCTCAGCCATTGCCAAAATTGAATACACATCTTCTTATGGCGGGGTAATTCATCAGGAATACAAACCTACAATCACGCTTGGCTCAAATGTGCTCACAGGATACAATGCCAATGAGATTGTTCAGGAAATTAAAACTGCGCTTGACGATTACCCTTTGCCCAGTGGGTATGAATTTGTTTTCACTGGCGAACAGCAAGACCAGGAAGAGTCGGGTAGCTTTTTAATGATGGCCTTTCTCATTGCAATAGCATCCGTATTCCTTGTCCTGGTTTCTCAGTTTAATTCACTTGCTAAACCTGTCATTATTTTATTACAAGTAGTGTTTAGTATGATAGGTGTGTTGTTGTTTACCACGATTTTTGGAATGTCCATCTCAATCGTTATGACCGGTATGGGTTTGATTGCCGTTATCGGGATTGTGGTTAAAAATGCCATCATCCTCATCGACTACACCGACATTTTGGTTGCGCGAGGAAGTGAATTCAAAGATGCGGTAATCTCGGGGGGAGCTATTCGTCTAACACCGGTTTTGTTAACTGCTGCATCTACCATTTTCGGGTTGCTGCCGCTGGCCATTGGCATGAATATCGATTTCCGCAGCTTATTTACCGACCTCGATCCAAATATTTATTTTGGTGGCGATAGCGCGGCATTCTGGAATCCTTTGGCCTGGACAATCATTTTCGGGTTAACGTTTGCTACCTTCCTTACTTTGGTGGTTGTTCCCGCGATGTATTACATAGTTTTCCGCAAGCGTGTTGAAAAAGAGCGCTTGCAAAATGCAAATTAGTATTAATTTATTGTATAGACAAGGCATGCCTTGTTTCTTTAAGTAGTTTTGGTTAATAAAGTAGCATTTAGAAAAATATCAAATATGAAATTTTTTAAATTATCTGTTCTGGCAGCCCTCATTGTTCCGATGTTAGCATCCTGCCAAACCCCGATTGATCAGCCGGATAAAGTACATCCGCTCACAAAAATGGACTCTATCAGCTATATCATTGGCTACGATTACGGAACCGGTATCCTTAACCAGGAAATTGAAGCTAACCCAATGATGATTTATAAAGGGCTTTATGATGCTTTGAAAGGCAATGAGGCTTACTTCGATGATTCGATAAGGGAACAATTGGTTCAGGATTTTAACAAGGTGGTCGAAGGTATCGAAAACAAAAAGTTTATGGAGATGGTAATTAAAAATAAGCAGGAAGGTAAGGTGTTTCTTGAGGAAAATAAAAAGCAAGCCGGAGTGGTTGAGCTGCCATCGGGCTTACAATACAAAATAGTAAAGCTTGGAAAAGGAGAAACCTTCCCCGCAGCCACCGATAGCATCACCATCCATTACCGCGCAATGTACACCGACCGCACAACTTTTGATATGTCTTACGAATCCGGTTCTGTTGGTATCAGGTTAAATTACATGGTGAAGGGTTTGGGAGACGGTATCCAGTTGATGCGCAAAGGAGCCATTTACGAATTCTACCTTCCCTCAAGGCTGGGCTACGGCGATCAGAATTACAGAGACATGATCCCCGGTGGATCTACGGTTATTTATTCTGTTGAGTTGATTGATATTCATTAATGGGACTAGTCTAAAAAGCCACAAAACCCCTAAATCCCCTGAAGGGGACTTTTCCAAACTACTGATTTTTAGTACTTCTCCCTTTAGGGTTTGGGGTAAAAAGGGCTAAAAATCAGTAGTTTGGGGTTTTTAGACTAAACTCATTAGTAAAAACTTTGGCTCTAATCTAAAATATGGTTGATAGTTCAAAAAATGTTATCTTTGGCTTCAAAATTAGAAGATATGGAGGTTCAAGATCAAATAAAGGAATTATTTAAAACGCTTGATACATTTGACCAAGTAG
>Ga0307990_1000310_pt1 | contig 46437 bp, 29 predicted proteins | sample EllFjometagen129_FD_203168 | JGI IMG/M metagenome (GOLD analysis project Ga0307990, IMG submission 203168) | Marine microbial communities from Ellis Fjord, Antarctic Ocean - #129 | ecosystem: Environmental > Aquatic > Marine > Unclassified | place: Southern Ocean | collected 2014-10-08
CCAGATTTCAGAAACTTGCTAACGTAACCTTGATTTTCAAGGAGTTACGAAAATCTGTGCGCCCCTATGGGATGACTGTGTAAAAAAATTTAACATAAATATTTTCCAACCTCTGGGCGGGTTGCATTTATTTTTTGCAGCTGCGCTTCTTTGAACCACTCATTCCACTCGTTATTTTCCTGCGGAAAATTATCTATCGCAACGCTTTCGGGGGAATACCAAAAGCAATTGCCACTCCCTGCGGTTGTTGCTGAGCAATAACGCGGCCTCTCTCACTCTGGTCGAGTGCGCCAGCCAGTTGGCGAATATGCCTGCTCGGAATACCTCAGGTCCAAGGTTTGGGAAATCTACGAATGAGGGACTGCCGGAGGTTAAAGTAAACCGAGCGTTCCGCTCGTTCAGGCAAGCGGGACGCTTGCTCTACATTCAATCTGCATCAAATTGGTTTTCAATGGTTGGAACCCATTGCATCCTCCTTCGCTAAAGGTTGACGTTCCTTTCCGTCACTGCTTTCGCAAGCTCAAGCCTCGCTGCGCGTCGGAGGACAAGTCAGGGAGCGCATGTTTTCCCCGCAAGGGTTGGAAAAACTCGGGGCGTTATTTTTCGTCGAGGACTTCACGGATTTTGCGCAGCAGCGTGTTGGCTTGATACGGCTTGCTGAGCAGGTGTAGTCCGCGATTCTGGATGAAGTTGGTGTGCACGGCGTTTTCGCTGTAGCCGCTGGCGAACAGGTGCGGAATCCTAGGGCGCAGTTCGAGAATTCGTTCGAGCGCCTGTTTGCCGCCGAGACGTGGCATGATCACATCGAACATGACGAGATCAATTTCGTCGGTATGTTGTTCGAACATCTCAATGGCTTTTTCGCCATCCTTTGCGGTGAGAACGGCATAGCCCGCTTCGGTGAGAAGGTGTTCGGCCAGCGCCAGAACGGTTTCATCGTCTTCTGCAACCAGAATGGTTTCGTTTCCGCCAACGAGCGGGCCGGGAACTTTACGGGACACTTCGGTGGCTTTGCGTTCCACTGTTGGCAGATAAACTTTGAAAATGGTTCCTTTGCCAACTTCGCTGTACGCCGTGATATGTCCATTATGCTGTTTAATGATTCCGAACACCATGGAGAGTCCGAGGCCGGTTCCTTTGCTTATTTCTTTGGTGGTGAAAAACGGCTCAAAGATCCGATCCAGTGTCTTGCGGGGCATGCCGCAACCGGTGTCGGTTACGCTCAGCAGAACATAGCGGCCGGGTGTCGCCCAGGCGTGTATTCGCGTATACTCACCGTCGATCAGGACGTTTTCTGTTTCGATGATGAGCTTACCGCCGTCGGACATGGCATCGCGCGCGTTCACACAGAGATTCATCAAAACCTGTTCAATCATTCCGCGGTCGACATGAACGGTTCCTAGTTCCCGCCCTTTGATGACGTCGAGGTCGATGTTCTCCGCGATGAGTCCACGGATCATCTTCTGCATGGGGTCGAGCACTTTGTTTATGTCCAGATCCATCGGCTGGATAATCTGTCGTCGACTGAAGGCCAGCAGTTGACTGATCAGTCCTTTTCCGCGATGAGCGGCTTTGCTGATTTCCAAGATCGACGGGGTGAGTTTATCTTCCGGGGCCAGACTCATCTCCGCCAGTTCGGCATAGCCGCTGATGATCTGCAGCAGGTTGTTGAAGTCGTGAGCGACTCCGCCGGCCATCTGTCCGACCGCCTCCATTTTCTGCGCCTGACGAAACTGTTTCTCTAAAGACTTCCGATCCGTGATGTCCCTCGCAAACCCAAGAAACCTGTCCGGCGAAAGCGCTACGGCACTCACCTCCCAGATTTTTGGGGTTTTATCTTTTGTCAAAAAGTTGATTTCGGAGAAGGCCTTCCCGGTTTGGATTACTGTATTAAAATGCTGCAGTCCCTTTTTCTGATCTTCCGGAGCAATCAGGTCCGTCAGATTCATTTGAAGCAGTTCTTCGCGGGAGTATCCCGTGATGGTTTCGGCCGCAACATTCACCTCCACATAATCGCCGTTTCTGTTCGCGACAAAAATACCATTCGGCGCGTTCATGATGTAGCTTCTGAATTTTTCTTCACTTTCCTGCAGGCTCACATTCATTGCATTTCGTTTGGCGATGGCATCTCGCAGGCCATCGATCATGAAGTTAAATGATTCCGCCAATGTGCTGAGTTCGTCACGGCTTCGGGAAGAAACATCCATTTGTACGGTATCTAGATTGTCGAGCGTGACGCTACGGGCGGCGGCGGCCAGCGCCGAGAGGGGTTTTTTGAGAATATGATTTGAGAACCACATGAAGATGAGCCAAAAAATGATCACCTGTAGCGCGGCCGCAAGCCCGAGCAACAAGAAGTTGAGCCGGATCTGGCGCCAGATTACAGAGGTGTTGGAATAGATGGTCGCGTGGCCTAGAAGTTTGGTTTTGTTATTGAGGGGATAGGTGATCGGGAAGCTGGACTCAAACATCTGAAGTGGATAGAGCTCGTTAGTATGAACTCTTGCCTTTTCCGGATTGCGTCTCGCCAACCCGACGTGCAGGCCTACGTTTCCGGCCGCGCCCTTTGAGACCACCGTTCCGGCGGTTGCGAGTATGTTTTCGTTGAGATCCCGAATGGTCACACCGACGAGGGTCGGCAGTTTAATCATTCCAGACAGGGTGGGAATCAGCGCTTTTTCGTCCAGATTCCAGATCTGTCCCGCAAGAACCGGTTCAAATGTGCTTTGGATATTCAGGAGATCTGTGCTGATGTTTTTTTTCTGATACTGATATTCAAAAAACATTTGTCCGGCGGTCATGCAGACAACGATTGTAACATAAAGGCCGTACACCACCCGCAGCAAACGGGTTGCAACTGAGCCGCCGGCTCGGCGTTGTGGTGAGTCCGTCATCGTCCCTTCCTCTCTGGAACAATTCCCCGCATGGCCTCTTCCCACAATAGGGCCAGCCCGTTGCGGTCGCGCTCAGAATAAGTTTGTTGAGGAATGCTCGTTGATTGGCGTTTTAGCCGTTCTTTCTCCTGCGGGGTTATTCGGTCCTGTATGTTGGTAACCACAGGAGATGCTCTCACCTCTCGCAGGAGATGATCAACCTGAAACTCTGTCGACAACGACCAATTAATCCACTCCTCGGCAATCTGTTTCATAAACGGTCGATCTGCCAACGCCCAAGTCAACACGTACTCATCAATCCACTTTGGTGTCCCCTCCTCTGGGGCCGCCACTTCCCAGTGCTCTCCCTGCCGCTGCAACCCGGAAAAAGAATCCCCCCAGGCCATCGCTAAACTGGCGTTCAAAAGATCCTCAGGTCGATCCGCTCCGCTCCAGAACCCCCGTGCATTTACGGCCAGCTGTCGCAATTTTTCCTTAAACTCTGGATTGTTCAGGCGGTCATAACTGTCGATCCATTCACGCGGATACCCCAGCGCCAGAGCCGTAATATTAACATTGTAAGTATACTCATATGCCCCTAAGACATAGGTGTTCGCAAAAGCCGGATCCCAGAAGATACGCCAGCTGGTCGGTTCGGACTCAACCAGACCCGTATTATACGCTAATCCGTAAGATCCCATTGCCAGCGGAACGCCATAAATCACACCGTTAGACGTGTGAGACTCCGCCTGCATAAGCTCCGGCATCACCAGTGCATGGTTGGGGATATTTTCAAGATTGGGCGGAAGGATGAGACCCTTTGCGATGTAATTACTGCGTTCATCCTTAAACATGTGATGGCTGATCGTAATTAAATCGACCCGTTTTGCACGAACGGGGTCAAAGAAATCATCACTCTCTACTTCTGAAATCTGCAACCGAATTCGCCGGCCATACTTCGCCTCCATCTGGGCCTCAAACGTCTTCACGGCATGCGACGGCGTATATCCGTCCCAAACTAGTAACCGCAACACCTCGGGTTCCGCGTCTGCTCTCGACTGCTGCGCCGGACACCTGCACGAAAATAGAACCAGGGCGGCAAGAAGCGTATAAAACCGCCAGTGGTTGCATTTTGAACCGGAACTTATATTCAAAGCCATTCCTCTTTTTTCCCGCCATGAGGCGTGTTCTATTTTTCGTCGAGAACTTCGCGGATTTTGCGCAGCAGCGTTTCGGTTTGATACGGTTTACTGAGCAGGTGCAGCCCGCGATTTTGGATAAAGTTGGTATGCACGGCGTTTTCGCTGTAGCCGCTGGCGAACAGGTGCGGAATCTCAGGGCGTAGTTCGAGAATCCGTTCGAGTGCCTGCTTGCCGCTGAGACGCGGCATGACCACATCGAACATAACGATATCAATTTCGTCGGCATGTTGTTCGAACACTTCAATGGCTTCTTTGCCATCCGTCGCGGTGAGAACGGTGTAGCCCGCCCCGGTGAGAAGGTGTTCCGCTAGCGCCAGAACAATTTCATCGTCTTCTGCAATCAGAATGGTTTCGTTGCCGCCAACGACTGGGCCAGGAACCTTGCGGGAGACTTCGGTGGCTTTTCGCTCAACCGTCGGCAGATAAATCTTAAAGATGGTTCCTTTTCCCATCTCGCTATACACATTGATGTGCCCGTCGTGCTGTTTAATGATTCCAAACACGGTGGATAGCCCCAGACCGCTTCCTTTGCCCACGTCTCTGGTGGTAAAAAACGGTTCAAATGCTCGTTCCTGTGTCTGGCTATCCATCCCGCACCCGGTATCGGTCACATTGAGCAGAACATAGCGACCCGGCGTTGCCCAGGTGTGGATGCGGGCATAGTCGCCGTTAATTAGAACATTTTCTGTTTCAATGGTGAGTTTGCCGTGCTCGGGCATCGCATCGCGCGCATTCACACAAAGGTTCATCAGGACCTGTTCAATCATTCCTCGGTCGATGTGAATGATTCCGAGCTCACGTCCGGCGATAAAGTCGAGCTCGATGTGCTTGCCGATCAGTCCGCGCATCATTTTTAACAGCGGGTCGATGACTTCATTCAAATCCATATCCTGAGGCTGGATCACCTGTCGGCGGCTGAAGGCGAGCAACTGATTGATAAGGCTTTTTCCGCGTAGGGCCGCTTTGCCGATTTCGTGGATGCCTAGCATCTGCTTGTCGTCTGGCTGCAGGTCCATTTCGAAAAGTTCCGCGTAGCCGCTGATCACCTGTAGGAGGTTATTAAAGTCGTGCGCAATGCCGCCGGCCATTTGCCCGACCGCCTCCATCTTCTGCGCCTGTCGAAGCTGTTCTTCCACCTCCAGCTCATGTGTGGCGTCGTGCTTGGCGGCCACATAGTTGATGATCTTTCCATTTTCGTCAATGACGGGAGAGATCGTCGCTTCTTCGGTATAAACCGAGCCGTCTTTTTTCCTGTTAACGAGTTGTCCGGACCACGTTTCTCCGTCCGTGAGAACTTTCCATATTTTCTGATAAAACACCGGAGCGTGCTGACCACTCTGTAAAATGCGTGGGTTTCGACCGAGAACCTCCTTGCGGCTGTATCCGGTTACCCTTTCAAACGCCGGGTTCACATATTGAATGTTGGCCGCGGTATCGGTGATTACAATAATCTCTTCCGCCTGCTCAATTGCCCCCATCAACCGGGCGCTTTCTTCTTCCGCTTCTTTACGCTGCGTAATGTCCCGGCCGACTCCGATGATCGCAGAAACATTTCCTGCCTCATCCAGAACGGCCGAATCCTGCCACGCCAGCCAGCGCCAGCCGTCTTTGGTTTTTGCCCGTTGTTCCACGTAGGCCTTATGCGGCGGTTTAAACAGCGCCTCCATGGCTTTTTCTGTTGCCGCCTGATCTTCTTCATGAACCAGTGGCATAAAATGGGTTCCTAGCAGTTCCTCTTCCGTTTTATTAAACATCCGGCAGTACGAAGTGCTGACAAACAAGAACTTCCCGTCCGGCGTACTCTGCACCACCAAACCCGTCTGGTTTTCGATTAGAATCCGATAGCGCTCTTCGCTTTCTCGTAGGGCGTTTTGCACCCGTCGGCTCTCTGTGATTTCCAGCGCCGTAAACGTTATTTCAACAAAGGGATCGTTCGCATTCATTGGCGTCGAAGAAAGAAGCACATCAATGAAGGAGCCGTCTTTGCGGCACCAGTGGGTTTCTGTCGTGCCGGTTCCCGACTCGCGAATCTGGTCGTATTTCACCTCTCCGACACGATCAAATTCCTCCTGAGAGGCATAAAGCATTTGCGCATTTTGACCGATCAGTTCGTCCGTGGAATAGCCGGTCATTTCACTGACTCGCGGGTTCACCTTCGTAAAGACCTGGTCCTTTATCACCCCGATTCCCGTCGGTGCGGCGCGCAGGATAGCCGCCAGTTGCTCTTCACTTTCCTGAAGCGCCCGTCCTGCTGCTGTGCGTTCATTTTGAAGTGTTAACAGCCGACCAATCAGCATCGTTCCAATCGGATAAATCAGCAGCACAGGCAGTGTAACCTTATTGATCACATTCCACCGAATGTCCGCTGGAAGCGCGAACATCATCAGCATCATGTCGACGTGAACGATCAGTCCGAAAAGATATAACTGCTTTTTGGTGATGGGTTTTTTGCTGTTATGGCGTATGCGGTGGTAGCCGGTGCCCAGCAGCGCGGTCGTAATAATAATCGCAACTCCGACCGGGGTGCCGGGTCCGCCGAGAAGTATTCGGCAAACCAGAGCAATCAGCGCGGCCACCATCGCGGCCAGCCCGCCGCCCAGCAGTCCGGCCATGCTGATAAAGATGGATCGGCCGTCAATTAACACCCCGGGGAATAGGGCGGTTGGCGTCAGCATGGCAAGGATCGCCGCCGCTCCAAACAGCAGCCCCATGATGCAGCTGCCCACCCGAGAGCTCCAATTCCGCACCTGGAACAGCAACGTATAGGTCATGCAAAGAGCTAGAAGGATCGCAACATTTCGCAACAGTTCTAAAAACATGGTTTGCTCCCTTGTCCGCAGCAACCCATGCTTCCCCCAGTAAGAGAAAGGCGGATTCGAGTTACTTTGAAAATTGTTAAATTATAGCAACGCTCTTCAATAAAGGCAAAAAATAACCGCGTGAAATTCCTGAAAAAAATGGGCCGGTGTTTTCTAGAAGAAATGGGATGAATGGGGGCGGCACGCGTTGGAATGCTGTGCCCGGCGCTTTTTGAGCGCGATTTCAAAAATCCTTTAAGGTTCTGCTTTGCCGTTGACCCTGTGCGAGGGCGAGGCTAAGCTCCTCGTCCATTTTTTATTGAAAACCAAAGAGGTCTGATTATGACGATGATGATTAGCAAATTTCACAAACTGATCCAGTCGAAGGTTGTCTGGTACATTGTTCTTGGCGTTATAGTGATAGCCTTTGTTGGGTTTTTCACCCCCACCATGGGAAATAAAATCGCGAAAAAAAAGGAGCAGGTTGTTGGGGAGATGTTCGGCAAGAAGATATTCAGTCAGGATTATCGTCAGGCGCAACAACACACAACCATCTGGTACATTCTCTCGACGGCCCGCCAGCCGGAGACGCCTGAGCAGCTTGCGGCTCTGAAGGAGCAGGCCTGGCAGCGGCTGATTGCTCTCCATAAAGCCGCCGAAGAAAAAGTGATTGTCAGCAATCAGGAAATTATTCAGCAGATCCAGCGCATGCCGATTTTTATGAACAAGCAGGGTGTTTTTGATAAAAATGCTTACAATGCGGTTTTGGGACAGATTGGCATTTCCTGGTCTCAGGTGGAAAACACGGTTCGCGAACAGGTCGCGTTGCAGAAGATGGCCTACAGCCCAGTACAGGCCGCGCTCATTTCGCCCCGCGAGCTGGAACGTGCCTATTATCACATGTACTCCGACCGTATCATTCTCGACTACGCCGTGTTCACGAGCGAAATGCTTGACCCCAACGTGCCCGTTTCCCGCGAAGAGGCCGAGGCCTTCTTCGCTGAAAACAGGGAAGCCTTCCGGATGCCCGCCAAGGTGCACGTTTCCTATGTGGAATACCCGGTGGCGGATTTCTTGGAGCAGGCAGAGATTCCCGAAGGCGCCGTGTTGCAGTTCTATAACCAGAACCTCGACAGATATCGCATCGAAACAACCGGCGATGTTGCGGCGGTCGAATATAAAGCCTTCGAAGACGTCGAGGCGGAAATTACGGAGATCGTTGCTCAATATGGCGCCCGCCGCCTCGCAGTTGAAGCAGCAACCTCACTGGTGGCCGATATTGCCCCCAAAGCGCAGGACGACAGCCCCGACTTTAAAGGAGCCGCTACTGCGGCTGGCCTGACCCTCCAAACGTTGCCAGCGTTCGGCCCGTCTGATGAGTTGCCGGGAATTGATGCCACCTCACCGTTCAAACAGGCCGCGCTCGGGCTGCAGGAGGACATTTACAGTTCTTTCAGCGATGCCGTTATCGGCAAAGACAGCGTCTATGTGATTTCGCTCGAACAGCGTTACGAATCCTTCCTCCCTGGCTTTGAGATTGTTGAAAAAGAGGCGACTGAAGCCGCCCGCGCCCGCGCCGCTGGGGAAGCCGGAGCCGCCCGTGTGATTGAAATCCGCGACGCGGTTGCCGCCGCGCTCAAGACCGGAAGCGACTTTAAAGCGGCGGTCGAACCCTACGGCGTCGACATTCAGAGTTCCGAAGAGTTCGATCTGACCTCCCCGCCGGAAACCGATTATGCCGATGCGCTGATGCGGGCGAGCATCGACGTGGAGCAAGGGGCGCTTTGCAAGATGGTTCCGGTTGAAGAGGGCGTGTTGTTTGCTTACGTTGCTCAGCGTACAGCCATTGATTCTGACATCGGACTTCCCGCGCTTCGCGATGAGCTCATCCAAGGACTCTCTGGGGTTCGCGCCCAGCGGCTAGCCGCTGACTGGCGGACGCAGATGGCGGAAGACGCCGGGTTTCAGATTATCTCAGAATAAACATTCTGGATTCTAAAACCCTTAGAACGCCCCGCGCTGCGGGGCGTTTTCTTTTTCCAAGCATGAACCACTTCCGGTGGTCGTTATTTTACCTGCGGTGAAAAACTCTAACGCTGCGCTGTCGGTGAAATTGGTTCTTTTTCTCTGCGTCTTCGCGTCTTGAACCGTGCCTTCGGCACTGTTTTCTTTCGAAAATTATTTATCGCTACGCTTTCAGGCGGTCAAAAAAATGGTGTTGGAGTCCTGTTCGATAGGACAAATATTTCATGACGCAGTACTAGGCGTCGGCTTTGGGTTCGGCGGGCTTGTCTGCTTCGGCGGCGGGCTCAGCTGGTTTATCTGCTTCGATGGCGGTCTCCGCGGGGAGGGCTTCCTCCTTCTTCTCCTTCTTCTTCTTCTTTTCAGGCAGGCTTTCGGTCTGGCCGCGCTTAAATTCATTAATGCTCTTGCCGAGGGAACGGGCCAGTTCGGGGAGTTTTTTGCCACCGAACAGTAGAATAATAACAAAAACGATCAACAGAATTTCAGGGAGTCCCTGCATGCCGGGGATAAATGCGAGTGTGTTCATTCTTCAATTCCTCTTTTATGTTCGCGCCGTTCAAAAAGACGCAGAATTCCTATACAGCATTCGTAGAGCAGATACAAGGGAATCGACATCTGCAGCTGGGTGATGATATCCGGTGGGGTCAGCAGCATCGCCAGCACGAGGATGCCGATAAAGACGTGGCGGCGGTGTTCGCGGAGCTGCTTCGGCGTTACCAACCCCATGCGGCCGAGCAGAATCAGGATTAGCGGCAGTTCGAAGGAGAGGCCGAAGCCGATCAGCAGGTGCAGCACAAAGCCGAGGTATTTTTCAATCTTCCAGTTGGCGACGGTGCCGAGGTAGTCGTTGAAGTAGAACATGATGTTCACGGCCACCGGCAGGGAGATGAAGTAGCAAAGGCTGACGCCGCAGGCAAAAAGGAGGGCTCCGGCGAATCCACCGATGACCAGCATTTTCCGTTCATTGGGTTTGAGCCCCGGTGCCACAAACTGTGCGATGAAAAAAATCAACAGTGGCATGCTGATCAGCACGCCCCCCGCGAAAATCACTTTGATCACCTGCAGGAAGCCCTCGACCGGCGAGGTGGTGATCAGCTCAAACGTAGCGCCTCGTGCTTCAGCCGTTTCCAGCAGTGGAGCCTGCAGCCAGTTGAGTAGCGGACGGGAAAGAGGGATGCAGGCCAGTGTGCAGATCGCCACGGCGATTAAACAGCGCAGAATCATGCGACGGAACGCCTCTAGATGCTCCAAAAACGGCTGTTCATGATCTTCTGAGTTCAGCTTCTCTTTCAGTTTTTGAAACGGATTTTTCATGAATTCAGTTCCGGGGGTTCCGGTTCGGAGTTCTCAGTTTCCGGTGCGGGGCTCTCAGGGATTTCGGGCTCCAATTCGGAATTCTGAGCCTCGAACTCGGCACATTCTTCTGATTCGTCCGGGTAGTCGTACTCCACGTCGTAAGGCGCATCGTCTGTGGTTCCTTGATGCAGGTCGCCGTACATGATTTTGTAGCGGAAGCTGGCGGCCGCGCGCTGAATTTTATCCAGCGTGGTGTGGATGGTTCGAAAAATCCGCGGGGCGTCCTTGGCGCCGAAGAGCAGAATCAACACCAGCATGATCAGCAGGAATTCGCTGCCGCCAGGCGAGATAAATGCGATGACAGGAAGAATCACGGATTAGATTCCCAGCCCGCTGAGGGAGTTCATCATGTTGTTGATGATGGCGGTCAGTTGCGGGTGGTGGGCTTCGAATTCTTCTGCAGCGCCTTGCAGGGAGTGGTGCAGTGCCTGGGATACTTCTCCGGCCTGGGCCAGTGCCTCATCGACATCGCCCGCCAGTTTCCGGATTTTCGGGTCATCCGAATTGATCTGCTTCAGTTCATTCTGCAGCTGTTCCAGTCCATGCTTCAATTGTTCGCTCATAATAAATTCTCCACCTTTCCCCAGTAGAATAGACGGTTTTCAATGGTTGGAAAAGAAATATGCGCTCCCTGACTTGTCCTCCGACGCATAGCGAGGCTTGAGCTTGCGAAAGCAGTGACTGAAAGGAACGTCAACCTTTAGCGAAGGAGGATGCAGTCGGTTCCGCACATTGGAAAATAGGCTTTCCCCCTAAAGCTGTGGATGATCAAATTCTGATCGGCCCGAAGACTCGGGCTCCGCGAGATAACAGGATAAGCCGGATGAGATGTTATCCTGTTGATCACGTTCATTTTAGAACAAATAGGGGTGGATCGTTTCCAGACATTGGAAAGTTTTAACTGCGGATCACGCGGATGGGCGAGGATTCTTCCAAACCTTGGAAAACTTCTACCCAAGGAAACGTTTCGAGCACAGGTAAGATTTTTTCAGATTTTAACATTCCAGTACTCGACGCAGTTTGGCGGCCAGCTCATGGGTCGAGAAGGGTTTCTGGATGAATTGCACCCCTTCGGCTAGCACATTGTTGCGGGCGATCACATCGGCGGTGTAGCCGGACATAAAGATGCATTTGAGTTTCGGGTGAGTCTTTTTCAGTTGCGCGGCCAGATCCTGGCCGTTCATGCGGGGCATGATCACATCGGTCAGCAGTAGATCGATTTCCCCATTATCTTCCTTCGCCAGTCGGAGGGCCTCTTCCGGCCATTGCGCGGCCAGTACGGTGTAGCCCAGCGCCTCAAGCATCTGCTGCCCGAGATCCAAGAGCATCGCTTCATCTTCGACCAGTAGAATCGTTTCGTAACCGCGTTCGGACGGTTTCTTTTCGGCGGCCTCTTCGGCGGCAACCTCTTCGTCCGCACAGCGCGGTAGGTAGATCTTGAAGGTCGTCCCGTGCTCCGGGGTGCTGTACACCATTGTTAACCCCATGTTCTGCTTGACGATGCCGTAGAGAGTGGCCAGCCCTAGGCCGGTTCCCTCGCCCAGTTTTTTGGTGGTGAAGAACGGCTCAAAAATATGATCGAGTACCTGCTGTTCTATGCCGCAACCGTCATCGCTGAAAGAGAGTTGCACGTAGTCTCCGGGGATGGAGTCCGGATGGATGGCGCAACTCGCCTGATCGAGGGTGATGTTTCTTGTCGCGATGGTCACTTTTCCTGTTCCGGCGATGGCATCGCGGGCGTTGACGCACAGGTTGGCGAGAATTTGGTCGATCTGGGAGGGATCCATCCTGACCGGCCATAGTTTTGCGGATGGCTCCCAGTGGAGATCAATATCCTCGCCGATGAGGCGGCGCAGCATCTTGAGCATTTCTTCCACGGTCGCGTTGAGGTCGAGAACCTTGGGGGAGATGGTCTGCTTGCGGGCGAAGGCCAGTAGCTGGCGGGTCAGATCGGCGGAATGTAGCGACGCCTTTTGGATTTCAATCAGGTTTTCATGCACCCGGTCTGAGACATCGGTTCCTCCGAGGGCTATCTCCGTGTGGCCGAGAATAATTTGAAGCTTGTTGTTGAAGTCGTGGGCCACGCCGCCGGCCAGCTGGCCGATGGATTCTATCTTTTGCGCCTGGATCAACTGCTCTTTTAGCTTCTCCTCTTCCGTGGCCGCCTGCTTGCGCTCGCGGCGCTCAACGGTTTCCTTCAGCCCGCGTTTGACAGCCGGGCCTAATCGCGCCAGATGATCCTTCATGACGTAGTCACTCGCACCAGCTCTCATGGCGGTGACCGCAACATCCTCGCCGATGGTACCGGAGATGAGGATGATCGATAGGTCCAGCCCGCGCTCCTTTACCAATCTTATCGCCTTCATTCCGTCGAATTGCGGCAGGTTATAGTCCACGAGGATGATTTCCCAGTTTTGGTCGAGTTGGGCCACATAATCGGCTTCCGTTTGCACCACCGTGATTTCTGGAGCTACGCCTTCTGCTTCCAGCGTTTCGCGGATTAACTCGGCGTCCGCTGGATCGTCTTCCAGATGCAGTATCCGTAGAGGTGTTTTCATGCGGAGTTTTCCTTTCAATGTGACTTCTGATGGTTATTTAAATCGGCAAGTGGGGCTTCATTCAGGGCCACCCAGAAGATGCCCAGCGTCTTGACCGCCTCGATAAATTGGTGGAAATCAACCGGCTTAACTACATAGGCGTTGACCCCGAGTTGGTAGCTGGCAATCAAATCCTGTTCCTCCCTGGACGACGTGAGAATAACGACGGGCACCAGTTTCAGCTTTTCGTCGGCCCGGATCTGGCGCAACACATCGAGCCCGCTGACCTTGGGTAGTTTGAGATCCAGAATCACCACGGCAGGGATGTCGTCGTTCCGCGTCTGAAAGTTCCCGCTGCAATACAGATAGTCTAGGGCCTCTTCGCCGTCACGGACGACGTCCACTCCGTTCGAGAGCTGATATTCTTCAAGGGCGGTCAGGGTCAGTTCGGCATCCTTGGGGTCATTTTCAACTAGGAGAATCCGTTTGATTTTTTTCATCTCTGTTCCTTTCCATGTTTAAGAGACTGGAATGTTGGAATGTTGGAGTGTTGGGTCGGGACGTCTTGTACAAACGACACTCCCCACGGCGACCCCGTGCAATTTCGAGATCTTTTTTCCCAGATGGGGGTGTCCCACCCATATTCCATTGTTCCATCATTCCACCCCCCCCTTTTTCGACTTTTTTGGGGAGTGAGAAATAGAAGGTGGCCCCTTCGTCCAGCACGCTTTTGGCCCAGGTGCGACCGCCGTGACGCTGGATGATGCGCCGCACATTGGCCAGCCCGATGCCGGTGCCTTCAAATTCTTCTAGGGTATGCAAACGTTGGAAAACCCTGAAGAGTTTTCCGACATACTTCATATCGAACCCGACCCCGTTATCACGGATGAAGAAGGTGATGGAATCATGGAGTGGTGGAGTGGTGGAGTGCTGAGGGGAGGCGGAATTTTTGGCCGTCTCCAATGCTCCGTTGTTCCCACCCTCCATGACTCCAATTTCAATCACCGCCTCGTCGCGCGGCCGGGTAAACTTGAGAGCGTTGGAAAAAAGATTTGTTAGCACCGCACGCAGCAGAACCGGGTCCGCGTTGACATCCGGCAGGGGGGCGATTTTCCAGAGGAGTCGTCGATCTTGTGTGTCGGGTGTCAAGCCTTCGACAACCTCCTTTACCAGCTCATTGAGCTTCACCGGTTCCTTGCGCAGTTCCGTGCGTCCCGCCCGCGAGAAGGCCAGTAGGCCATCAATCAACCGGCCCATCCGCACGGCGGATTCGGAAATGAAGGTGAGATGCCGCCGGGCCGTTTCATCGAAATTCGCCTGATCGTTTTTTTTCAGCAACTCGGAGTATCCCGTGAGGTGGCGGAGCGGCGCACGCAGGTCGTGCGAGACCGAGTAAGAGAAGGCTTCCAGTTCCTGGTTCGCCGCCTCCAGTGCGGCGGTGCGATCGCGGACACGCTGTTCTAACTCGTCGTTGAGCTGGTGGATTTCTTCTTCCGCCCGCCGTCGCCGGTGCAGTTCCCGGCTCAACAACCACATCCAGAATCCCGTTCCCACGGAAAGCGCCATCGCCACAATCCCGAGAAGCACCAACCCACGGTTCCCGGTTCCGCTTCCGTATCGCTCGGTAACCAGACCCACCCCATTCCCGGGCGGGGACAGTTGGACTGATGTTGCAAACCGGCCATCCACCGTTTCCCTCGCGGGCACCCCCCCTATCACGGCCCCAGTCGGGCCCACCAGCATCAAGTGATTTCTCTGAAGAACCGTTTCCGGCACGACGCGCTCCAACAAGCGGTTGCACGAGTAAACCCCCGCGAGAAGCCCCAAAAACTCCTGATCCCGGAAAATCGGCACCCAGACCTCGAAGGAGGCATTGCCTTGAATCGCTTCAAAGGGCCGTGTGTAAACGGGCCGACCAGTGGCCTGCGCTTTCGTAGCGGCCCGTTTGGGTTCCGGCAGACTGAGGGTCAAGCCGACAATCTGCCGGTTCCCCTCAATCGGCGCCACGCTCCGAATAACGTCGTTAGGACCCGCCCAGGTGACGTTGATCAATTCCGGATGGTCCGCAACATAGAGCGACACCCGCTCCTGAAACAGTTCCTCGTTGACCGCCCCCGTGGCGAAGTCCCCAGCCAGCAGTTGGAGATAGTCCCGGTTGCCATCCAGTCGAAGGCGCACGTTGTTCTCCACCACCTGAATATCATTGCCCAATGCGGTTAGCGACGTCTCCAGTGAACTGCCGTAAACAAACCAAAGCAGCGCCCCAAAAAGCGTCACCAACGTGCCCGAACAAACGAGCGCCACCATCCCCGTGATATCTCGTTTGGCGAATAAGCCGTTGATCGCTTTTTTCATGATTCCCGTCTTCACTTCTGCCACCACTTTTCCCTCGGGTTGCTTTTTTCCCGATCGCCATATGCAGTATCGCCCCACACAGTACCCGTTATCCGCACACCGTAACGGTTGTGATAGGACAGGTCGAACTCGCATAGGAGGACCAACCTGTTGGCGATGATATCATAGCGATCAAAGAGCGCGTCGCCCTGGCGTTTGAGTTTCTGGGCGTGGCCCGAACTGTTCATCATCACCGTCTGCTGCCGCGATCGGCGGCGGGATTCCGGCGCAAGTTTCAACAGAAACGCCAGACTCGAAAGGATGAATACTGCGGCGGTCAGCGGAGACATTTGATCAACCGGAATCTGCCCGACGGTTTCCGTCGTGTTGGTGAGCCAACGCTCCCCCAGCAGTTGAATATCGAAAAGGATTTGGATTTCGATCAGGAGGCTCATGACCAGCACGCCGAATCCCGCAGCAAAGCCGAACTGATTCATTGCGGCGAAGGCCGGTTGGCGGTGTTCCAATCCAGTCGCGCCCGCCAGGACAAGGAATAACAGGCCCGTGCTGGGGGCCATGGGAATAAAATCATTGCCCAATGTGCCGAGTCGCCACTGTCTCAAGAGCCAGGAGAGTAGCGTCAGCAAGGTGATGCCTGCCATGAGCACGAAACAAGCTCCTGCAATGCGTCGCATCGGGGTTGCCTGCGGTGGAGTTGAATTTCCAGAGTTCATGACACGGGGCCTCCGGGATAACGGAGACGTGTAACGAGTCTGATCCATTTAATACTCAAAATCGACCCCCTTGAGCGAATTAACTATCAATATGCAAATGATACAAAAAAACACAAATTTTATTCCCTTTCCCGTAGAATCACAAGGGATGCTTCTGGAAAATTACTTCATCTTTTTTTTGTCGAAAACTTGCTCGAGCTTTCCTGTCGACTATATCCAGCGCCGGAGTCAAAAGCGTTGCCATCATTTTTGTCGACCACAACGATCAGGCGCATCCGATGATTTTTTCTGTCAGCTCTTGATCCTCAATTTCTGCCTTCTTCAGGCTATGATGTTTCTTCTGATTTACTGGATACTGATCCGGAACATTCTGTTATCCCGTCTGGGATTTCTTCTCCCTATAAAAATCGGGACTGATCCCCATGTTTTGGGTTGGTTTGGGGAGTGAAAAACAGAAGGTGGCCCCTTCGTTCAGCACGCTTTCAGCCCAGGTGCGGCCGCCGTGACGCTGGATGATGCGCCGCACATTGGCCAGCCCGATGCCGGTCAGTTGATGAAAATCATCCAATAAAGACTGTAGTGATTTGGCATCAATAATATCGGAGAGTTCAAGCGTACCGATGTCACCGGTTGGATCGACGATTGCGGCGAGCTTCTTCTGGACGGAGGCTTCGCTCTGCCGCAAGGCGTTTTCGGTCTGCTTGCGCTCGGCCAATTCGCGCCGGGAAAATGCCAGCTTTTGTTGACGCCACAGCAGGCCGACGCTCAGCATGGCCGCCAGCAACAGGAGTCCGGTGATGGATGCGGTGGTCCATGCCTGTTGGTAGAGCCGGGCATAAACTTCCTCTTGATCCATTTTGGCCACCATGAACCAGGGTGTGCCCGAAATCTTTCGCAACGCCGTTACAACCGCGATCCCACGGTAGTCTAACCCTTCCACCACGCCTTCCTGCCTCTGGACGGCCTTTGCCGCGGGTAGGTTCTGATCGCTGATCGGAAACCGCAACGCCAGCGCAGTATGGGTGCGATGGCGCAGATCATTTAGAAACACCACTTCGTTGCCCTCGCGTCTGACGAGCAACGTTTCCGCTGTACGGCTGGGCGTTGGCCAGCTCTGGATGAGGGGATAGAGGAAGTGATGTGGATCGACAACTAGGAGCAACACGCCGTCCGCCAGTTGGTCCGCCTGGGATTTGATACCGATCGGAATCAAGAAGGATAAATAAATCGACGGGTCGGATTGGCAGCGATGCAGATCCTTAAAGATGACTTCCTGGGCGTGCAACGCGACCTGGACATGCTTGTCGATACGGGGGTCGTCTTGCATAAGGGAAACGTCGGCTGGTGCCGTCAGCCGGGCTACGCCGTGTGCGTCAAACAAGATCACTTCGCGGTAGTCGTAATCCTGTTGAAATGTGGTCATCCACTCGAGCAACTCATCGCCCTTGGCCGCTTCATCCGGTTCGGTGAGAAATTGCTGAATCTCATCCCAAACCACGCGCGTCTTGAAAATGATCTCGGCGTTGTCGCGCCGGTTTTTCATCCAGCCCGCAATCTGGTCGACCTTTAAGTCCGCGATGATAGTCAGCGTCTCCTTGGCGGCGCGATGGGCCTGGGCTTGTTGGCGTTTGAAATATAATCCGCCGGCGGTGCTAATGACGGCCGTGAACAGCAGCGCGAGTACAACGAATTTCCCCGCAACGTGGTGCCTCGAGGTTATACGAAGCCGAGCTGAGTTATCAGCGTTCATGACAGGGTTTCTCCGGAGCGCCGGAGACACGCAGCCAACATGATCCGTTTAATACTCAAATCGGGACTCCTTCTACCTAATTGGTTTTGAAGCAATGGAAATATCGCGAAGACGCCTGAATTCTATTCCCCCCGCCCGCTGAAGCGCAAGGCCTGCTTCAGGCGAATCTCTTTTGTTTTTTGTGAAAACGTTCCTGACAAAAGAGAGTGGGGCGGCAGAGAAAAAGGGGTTCACCCATTAGAGGTTCCGGTCAAACACAAAATACCTCTCCATAGCCGTTTCTCAACGGCCTGTTCATTTTTTTGATCGGTTAGGAGACTCCGGCTCTTCTTCTTCATGACATAGCACGTCCCAGAGCAGCTCCATCGGCTAAAGCTGTTCGTCGCGACTCATCGCTTTTATTTCCGCAATACTCATAGTGTCATTATAGGCTTACCCCGTCATTTTTTCAAGCCCGGTATTTGCTGCCGGTCGTGCAGAGCAAAAACGAAGCGTGCAAATGTAGAGTCGGCTCTCAGAGCCGATTTCCCAAACATCGGAAAGTTTTAACCGCGAAACACGCGAATGAACGCGAAAGGTCCGAACCTTGGAAAACTTCAACCATAGATTTTCCAATGCTTGGGAAAATGAGGCGAGGTTTTCCAGCCATTGGAAATATCCGCGTTCATCCGTGTCCATCCGCGGTTAAAATCTTCCCCTTCGATCCTGCTCAGAACAGGCACCCATTGGAAACCGATTCACTGCGGACAGGCTGGAAGCGCTGTCCCACTTTCTAAGCATCGGAACCGGCCTTCGCTCAAGGCTTCCGCCGTCGCTCTACTAGCTATGGCGGACAAGACGGCGGTCAAGAAACCTGTGCGCGTCTATGCAATAGACCTTTTGTTTTTGAGCTTCTCGGTTTCGTAGTCGTCGAGGGTGCCGGGGTAGTCGACGATGCCGTCGTCGGTGATTTCGAGGATGCGAGTGGCTAGTGTCGCGATGAATCGATGGTCGTGCGAGACGAAGAGCAGGGTGTTGGGGAAGAGCGACAGGCCGTAGTTCAACGCTTCGATGGATTCGAGGTCGAGATGGTTGGTGGGCTCGTCGAGTGCCAGCACGTTACCGCCTTCCATCATCATTTTGGAAAGGATCAGCCGAGCCCGTTCGCCACCGCTGAGAACGCCGACTTTTTTCAGGACGTCCTGACCTTTGAAGAGCATTTTCCCCATAAAGGAGCGCAGGTCGACTTCGGGGGTGTCGGCGTCGGAAAAACGGCTGAGCCAGTCGAGTGCTGTCTTCTGTGGTTCCAGCAGAGTCGAGGCGTCCTGAGGGAAGAGGCTGAACTGGACGGTTTCACCAAACACAATTTGTCCAGAATCGTTTTTCAGTTGATCGCAGAGTGCGTTCAGCAGTGTTGTTTTGCCGATTCCGTTTTTGCCGATAATGGCGATGCGCTCTTCGGGGCTAATGGTGATGGAGAAGTTTTTAAAGATTTCTTCGTCGTATGATTTGGAGATCGATGTGGCTTCGATGACTTTATCGCCCAGTCGTTTTTTCGGGGTAAAGCGAATGAAGGGCGAGACCCGGCTGCTGGCCTTGAACTTTTTGATCTCCAGTTTATCGAGTGTCTTTTTGCGCGAGGTGGCCTGTTTGGCTTTGGAGGCATTGGAGCTGAACCGCGAAATAAAAGCTTTCAGGTCGTCGGCCTGTTTTTCGACCTTCTTGTTGGCTTTTTCTTGCAACTCGCGCGCTTCGAGGCTGGCAATGGTGAAGTCGTCGTAGTTGCCCGGGAACAGGCGGATTTCATGAAAGTCCAGGTCGGCGATGTGCGTGCAGACCTGATTGAGGAAGAAGCGGTCATGCGAAATGGTGAGGACGGTTCCGCTATAGCGTTTGAGCAGGTCAACGAGCCATTCAATCGATTCCATGTCGAGATGGTTGGTCGGCTCGTCGAGCAGTAGCAGATCCGGCTTCCCGAAAAGAACTTGCGCCAGCAGAACCCGCAATTTAAAGCCCCCTTGAAGAACGGTCATGCTTTGTCCAAACAGATCCTCGGTAAAGCCCAGCCCGACCAGCAACGCGGCCGCCTCCGATTCCATGGTGTAGCCGCCGGCTTCGCCGAACTCATCTTCAATATGACCGCAGCGATCATTCTCCTGGTCCGTGAGATCCTCTTTCGAATAGAGCTCTTCGCGTTCGCAATGCAGCTTCCAAAGCTCGGGATTTCCCATGCAGACCGTATCGAGAATCGTATGTTCATCAAACGCGGCGTGATCCTGACGTAGATACCCGAGGGTGCAGCCTTCGCCGATGCCAACCTCGCCCTCGCTCGGGTCGAGCTGCCCGGTCAGGATTTTCATGAAGGTGGATTTTCCGCAGCCATTGGCTCCGATCAATCCGTAGCGGTTGCCGGGAACAAACTTCACTGAAACATCTTCGAAAAGAGCGGTTTTGCTGAAACGCATGGTGATTTTGGATGTTGTAATCATAGGAGGGTCCTGAGTTGAATCTAAAAAATAAGCGCCGTGTATAGCAGGATGCGCCCCCAGAGCCGAACGTTAACTGCCCCAAATTTACTCTGAGGTCTGGTTGGGAGGGACGGCGCGATCATTGTTGCGTTGACGGAACCTCTCCGGCAGGCACCCTCTTGCTTCTTTAGCGGGAACCCTGCCTCATGAATAACCGAGGCATTCTCTACGCCACCGCGCCCGATCTGGCCCGTCGCATTTAGCAGATTCTAAAAATCAACGGCGGACCCGAATGGCATTCAGGACTGACATCGGTACTTTAGGGATTACTTGAATAGATCAGTCATCCACGTTTTTAATTGTACCGGCCTCCCTCAGAGGCGTATCCTCCCCTCTTCTTTGTCGGACGCGTAGCTCAGTTGGTAGAGCAGCTGACTCTTAATCAGCGGGTCCAGGGTTCGAGCCCCTGCGCGTCTACCAATTCTTACTATGGACTCGGTCTATCTGTTACCTATGTACCCGGTTCAGACCCATTGGCTCGAACCTATTCATTATTCCGAGACGGGAAGGGCACGCAATCGAATGAAGCCGCCGCTTCCGAGGGGAATCGAAGCCTTTCGCTCTTCACGATTTCCGGCATCACTTACCCACGCATCAGCAACCCCTGTGGTCTGCCACTCATTCGTCAATGACGATGCCCAAGCCGGCTCCAGAAGCACACCTTCAGATGTTTTGGATTTATAATAACGCACAGAAAACGCATCTTCACCCTCCACAATCTGTATCAAATTGCTGTTTGCGCAGGCCTGCAGTGCCGGCAAGCCACATGCATATTTAAGAAGATTGGGAACACCATCTCCCGCGGGCATATCCTCCTCATTCCGTTGTCCGTCAGAAATATTTTCATCATTCAGCCATTGCTCAAAGGCGCTGAGTTGCTGAGACGGATGTTCCCACAACAGGCGCGGATATCCATCCATATACCAGACCGATGAAAGGTCCCAGCCAGCCACGGTAAATGTAGACGGCTCCAGCATCTGAGAGGTCGCCTTTCCTATCCCGGAGGCGCTCGCTGACTGTCCCGACGTTTGAGTATCCCAAAAACAGCCGGATATATTCCCGGCATCAGTCCCGCTACAAAAGCCGCCGAAAGGAAGGATGCTGTCGCCTGCAACATGCCCCGTGGAATAACAATTAACGATGGTTCCACCTTCATCATTCTCTCCACAGAACCCTCTGAAGGCCAAACTACATACCGTTCCGGTGATAGCTCCAGATGCATAACAATTCCCGATAGTTCCCCAGTTCCTGCCGCAAAATCCTCCAGCAAAGATACTATATTTCCCGTTTAGACCGGCATTGACGGTTACCGATCCAGAGGCAAAACATTCCTGAATTTCAGCTTGTGGATAGACAATCCCCATCAAACCTCCGATGTAGTTGCACTCCTTTCCGCACACAAGCGAAACCGATGAGCGCGAGCGTCTCACCAACGTGCTGCCGGAGATTCCGGCATATCCGCATAGGCCGCCGACAATGAAACTGTTTGTCGGAGCAGAAACCGAGCCGCGGGCATAGCAATTTTCGACGGTTCCTTGGGATAAGGTTCCGCAAATGGGGCCTGCTGTCCATAGGGGCGTCGAGGAGGAATCGCTGGTGATCTGAAAATTTTCCACGCCTAAATTCTTAACCGTCCCACTGATCGTCGCGAACACACCGAAGTTGTAATTATAGTCATTCGTGCTAACACCTGCATGGATTGTGATGTTGCGTAAGACGTGGCCATTTCCATCGAATGTTCCATAAAATGTCGAAGTAGACGGATACGGAGTCACCAGAGCTCCAGTATAGGTAGAGCCCGAAAAATCAAGATCTGCCACCAGTTTAAAATGAATATTCTGGCCATAGGTACTGAGATCTTCCGAATCGGCAGCCATTTCCATGAAATGAGCTTGGGTGGATATTAAATATGGACTTACCTCGGTTCCGCTCCCGCTACCATAGGCTTCGGCCTTGAAAGGATTCCCAATGACAGCAACCATCAGGATGCCAAGCACCCCTTTTTCAAAACCGTTTGCACCCACAAGCTTCTTGTTTGTCATTTCCGCGTATCCCCCATCATCATTTTCGTTGAAAAATCTTCGTTCAACCTATTGAAAAACCGGGAACGAGAATAGGGAATTATGCAAAAAAGCCCTGAACTGTGATTGGTTTCGGTGGTTGATACGCGTGTGGCGTTGTAAACGACGAGCGATGAGTGGATTGCCGGTTTTCATACCCGCCGTGCTTGGGAATGAAGTGCTCGCTCATCCAGAGCAATTTAAAAGACTAAAAGGACCAAAACGACATGGAAAATGAGAGAAAGGCATCTCTTCGTATTATGTCTTTAGAGTCGTTTAAGTTGTTTCTTTTAGCGTCCGTCTGATGATCGTTTGGGGCGCGGAATGAAGGCCCCGAGAAGGACGAGGGCCATGCCGGGAATCAGCCAGAGGGGGTGGCGTTCGATGAACCCCATCCAAAATAGGGGCGAGGCGAGAGCGATCGCGATCCACAGGGTCGGCATGCCGATTGGTGTTTTGTTTTTTCGGGCCATCACAACGCGATAGAGCACGTAGGCGGGGAAGCCGAGGCCGTAGGCACTCATGAAAAGGCGGTAGACGATTTCGCCGCCGGTGAGCCCGGCGTACGAGGGGAGGTGAATCGTCAAAAATCCGGCGACCCCAGCGATCAATGCGAGAAGCAGGAGAACCGGTTGTTTGGATTTGGCACCGGGGAGGGTTTGGATGTGCTTAAGATGTACGCGAACCGTGAAGCCCCATTGGCATAGAATATGGATCAGGATTCCGGTTGCGAGCCAGGGGGTTGCGATGGGAGCAAAGCCGGTGCCATCCATCGCGCCATCCATCGCGCCGGCCATCGCGCCAGCATAGCGGGCGGTCAGCAGAATCATGAAGGAGAAGAAGCCGATGAATCCGATGGAGAATCCGAGCCGGCCGTTCTTTTTCGTGTCGAGCTGCTGGCGGGCATGATGGAAGGTGATGTCGAGGTAGGGGCAGAGCAAAAAGCCGAACAGCATGACGGGAAGCATCCAGAGCGGGGCCAGTGAGGTGGGGGCCGAGTCGAACAGCGCGGCGTTGGATTCCTGCACATCGGGCGTGCAGGTGGTGGCGATCAATACGCCCAGGCTGAAAATGAGCAGTGTGAGCGCGATCTGCGGCGCCTGCCCACGGCGGATTCCCCGGCGTGAGATAAGCGCAAAGAACAGAACAATCCCGATGCCTCCAGCCAGATAGGGGGTTGGGATGTGGAAGGCCGCCCCAATGAAGTTTGTGATCCAGATGATCCAGAACAGATGAAAGGCCAAGGTGATTGCAGAAAACCACCAGATTGCATTGGGGTGGTTGTCGACAAAGCGTACGGAGTCGGCGCGGGATGGGATGATCCATCCCATGGCCGCGGCCCCGATTACGTTGGGCAGTGCAAAAATCAGGAAGCCGGCCCAGCCCATATCACGGAGGAGGAGGGCGGGTAGAAACATTCCGATGCACCACGTCCACGAGCAGGCGAGATAGGCGCCCCAAAGAATCGGGTTGCGCGTGGACGTTGGGGAGGCGGGGTCGCTCATCGGGTCGTTTTTTTGCGAAGTTTTTTGGCCTTGTGGTGTGATTTGGGGGTCACATGGAATGTGATGGTGCAACGGCCAACCCGTTTGGGCTTGGCGGGCTTTCCGGCGATCATTCGAGGGGTCTCGAAGCGTTTTAAAGCCTGCACAATATCCATTTGAATGGCGATGTTAAATTCCTTGCCCGTGGCGACCAGTTCGTGAATATCTTCAAGCGGGGTCATTTGGTATTCCGCCGGGCCGAGGCAGGGACGAAGGAACCGATAGTCGAGGTGTTTGCAGACCACGGTGTAGTTGCCGCCGCAGACCTTGAAGATATAATTTCCGCCTGCAATTTCAGAATTACCGAGCAGGGCTGCTCCGGCCATCGCGTTATACCAGTTTTTGTTAAATTTCCGGAAAGGGAGAACGGCCCGGTGCGTCGTGTCGTCAGCTTCCATTGTAAGTCCAGAGTGGAAGGCATAGGGAAGCCAGATTAGGGAGCAGACCCGGTTCCAGAACAGGTTGCGGGTTGAAAGCTCCGAGACGAATGCTTCGATTCGTTCATAGAGCGTCTGTTTGGGGGGTTTGCTGTTTTTCTCTGTGTTTGACTCTGTCATGGTTTGCTTTATTAAATTGTGAAACTTCCGCGCCGGTCATTCGATGGAGCGTTGGGGGCGCCAATTCGTCACTCCAAACGCATACTTTACTGAACCTTTGATTATCAGTCCACTTGAGAATGACGGGGTTTCCCAACTATTTGCGGGAGCTGTCTGTCATGCCGGCTCGCCGTCTTGGCTCGCCATAGCGCAAAGCGCGACGGCGGTAGCCTTATGATTTAGAAATACTGCTTTATTTTTTCAGAAAATTCATTTGGAAGCAGGTGCGATCCATTGGCCCTCATCTCGGTCCGCAAACTGCTTAATCCACTACTGAAAAGTTTAGACTGCCGCTTCACAAGGAAAATGGAAGGACACTCGTCATGAGTTTTCTCCGAAGCCTTGAGGATGGTGTTGACCTGCGCGAGTTTTTGATCGATCCCTTTTGTTAGGCAATTGATTGCGCCACAGGCATGCCGGCTTGAGTTTTTTGGGAACGATTTGTTAATCTCGCTAACCTTATTGCGGAGCGTTACTAACTGAAGCAGATCGTCATAGATGGAGTCATCGGGAACCTCTACCGTATAGGATGTCCAGATGATCGGTTCCATGTTTTCGTCCCGGATAACACCTTTTTCATTGTATTTAAAATACTCTTTTTCGCGGATTTTGACCGCGTCTTTTAGGTTTTCGGAGACTTTCGTTAGGAGTTCAAATGCCAGACAATATCCAGCCTGTGCGACCTTAACTTGATCAATCGTTGTTTTTAGAAATTGTATTTCTGAAAGTGTGCATCGGTCGCATGACCCGGTGAATGGCAAGTTGATAATATCCTCTGAGGCGACCCCAAATTTAAACACCCTTGTGGGATCAATGAGTTTAGATCCGTTTTTCCACGGAAAGTCGTGGAGCTCGTAGTATGTCGCTACGGCACAAAACCTTCCGTGTTTATCAAAGATGGGTCCGCCGGAACTACCGGGTGAAATATCCGCAGAGAACTGGACGTACTTCCTTTGGCTGTTACTTTCATACCGCCACCCGGCAAGGTGGCCTTCGCTTAGAATCCACTTGCTGTTGTACGGGTGACCCATCGCAAAAAGCGTTGAGCCTTGATCTAGACTTTTACTGAAAACCGGTTTCAGGTAGGGCTGATCCTTTGCGGAAACTTTTAACAAGGCAAGGTCATGTTTTACTGAATAGCACACCACATGATTGAATGGAAGAATCTGACCATTAGCCAGTTGTATTTTCAGATGCAAACACCCTGCGATAACGTGCCAGTTCGTAAGTAAATAGCCATCATCGGATATTAGAAAACCAGTCCCGTGGCCTCCGTCATCTCGTCCAATATACACGGTGGCATTTCTAACGGCTTCTGCGCATCCGTCTGTCTGTTCATGTTCGTCCTGTTTATAAATATCCTCAATCAATCGCGCATACAGGGTGTCCATTTCTTGGGCGGGACCGTTTTTCAAGGGGACGGATCTGTTTTGATAGGAGCCATATTTGTTTGAAAATTTTGCGGCAAGACGATTCGCTTCATTAATTTGCTCTGGGAGCATCTCATTACGAAGTTTCTGTTGGTCATGATTGGCCGCCGCCCATCCTTGCTGAGCCGAAAGGGTTAGCCATGCATAAGCTTGTATGCAGTCTTTGGGAACGCCTGCGCCATGAATGTAAAGTCGACCTAAACTCCACTGAGAAGCTGGGAATCCCCTTTCCGCCGAAAGGCGAAACCATTTTGCGGCATCCGTAAAATAACGTGCATTTTTTGCGGCCTTTGTTAGATAGTCATTGCCCCGCATCCATTGCTCGGTGCGTCCCATGTCTTCTGTATGCTCATTCCTCCGTCGTTCTTGTTTTAAAGCGAACGCCGCCGGAACCTGTATAACTTTACCGTTTTGAAAGATAACTTTTCCCGCTTCATAGATGTAAATCTCACGATTTCCCATTTTGGCTTTTCCGGTGGGGGAACCAATGGTGCTTACGACCTGATCTGCGGAATCACCTACCTTGATGTTAAATGCCGCATTGCCGTTGGCTGCAGAAAAAAGAAGGAAGGCGACGACGGGTAATAGCTGAGAGTGTTTCATGTTCTCCTTTATTTTTTTTGATACCATAGGGAAAAGAAAAAGCATTGCAATAGACAAGTTCATTACAGATGACTCTTGATTTTTTGCGAGGATAAAACCCGATTTTTATGATCATCTTCCCAAGATGTTGGAAAGATCAATCGGAAAAGCTCTAGGCTTTGACGTTGGCTTGGTCGGATTTTCTGCCGAGGTTGATCTGCCGGAGGCAGACAGATCTGTTTTTTCCAAATACCTGTGGTGAGCTGCCTGCCGTGAGCAATGCCGAACGGTCGAACCATTGGAAAATAGGTGCATGTTTGTGCAATGGACTTCTGTGGATTCGGCAGGCTCATTACAGGCGCTTGAAAACAGGGCCCGATGACGGGGAGTTGGTAGGGAACGCCAGCAAAAACTACATATTTGTAGGGGTTTCGGGGTGATTTTGCGTTTTAGAAGGATTGACTTGATGGGGCTAGGTGTCCAAATTACTGCGCTATTTTATCTAGACCAATGCGAGGTTTACCATGTCCAAGAATATGACGGCTTGTAGAGAAGAGAAACTGAACGCCTTCGGGCAGCCCGAAGGAAAAGGAATGTATCGTTCCGATTTTGAGCGCAGCAGCTGCGGAATCGGTTTCGTTGCAAACCTGAAAGGGCGCAAGAAACATTCGGTCATTACCGATGCGCTCAGCATGCTGTCTTGCATGGAGCATCGCGGCGGTACTGGGTTTGACGTGAAATCCGGTGACGGTGCCGGGATTCTGTTCCAGATTCCACACGAACTCTTTATGGAAGAGTGTCCGAAGGCTGGCATTAAGCTTCCGAAGTTCGGTGAATACGGTGTCGGGATGACCTTCTTTCCGCGCGACGAAGTCAAACAGGCGGAGTGCAAAGAGATCATCGAGCGCAACCTCGCCAAGTTCAAACTGCCGCTTCTCGGCTATCGATTAGTCCCGGTTGATAATTCCGACCTCGGTCGCGATTCCGCCGAAACCGAGCCGAGTGTTCAGCAGATTTTCATCGGTAAGCCGGTCGGTATGACCGCCGACGAGTTCGACCGTAAACTGTTTGTTTTCCGTAAATATACCGAGCGGGTCGCCAACGAAACCGTTGCCGGCATCGGTGCGGAGGGACTGAACATTATTTCCTGCTCTTACAAGACCATTAACTATAAAGGTCAGCTCGTCACCGAGCAGGTGCCGCAATATTTCCTCGACCTGCAGAACGAATCCGCCGTTTCGGCCATCGCGCTGGTTCACTCCCGTTTCTCGACCAATACGTTCCCGTCGTGGAAGCTGGCTCAACCGTTCCGCTACATCGCGCACAACGGCGAGATCAACACGAACAAAGGGAACATCAACTGGATGCGCGCCCGCGAAGTGCTACTCGAATGCACCGCTTTCTCGAAGGAAGAGCTGGAAATGATCTTTCCGATCTGCGACCTCGCCGCCTCCGATTCCGCCAACCTCGATATGGCCATCGAAATGCTCGTGCTCAGTGGACGCTCGCTTCCGCACGTGTTGATGATGCTCATCCCCGAAGCGTGGCAGAACGATCCGGACATGGATTCCGACAAGCGAGCGTTCTACGAATTTTATTCCGCAATGATGGAGCCGTGGGACGGCCCGGCATCTGTCTGCTTCACCGACGGCGTGCTCGTGGGAGCCACCCTCGACCGCAACGGCCTGCGTCCGTCGCGCTACTGCATCACCGAAGACGACACCCTGATCATGGCGTCCGAAACCGGCGTGATTAATGTGGACCATTCTAAGGTAAAGATTCGCGGCCGTCTGCAGCCGGGAAAAATGTTCGTGGCCGACCTCGAACAGGGCCGGATCATTTCCGACGAAGAACTGAAAGCCGATCTCTGCTCGCGCCAGCCGTATCAGAAGTGGATCGACCAGACCATGGTTCATCTCAAAGACCTGCCGACTTCGCCCGACTACGATGCGAAGCCTGCAGCGGATCGAATTCTGTTTAGCCGTCAAAAAATGTTTGGCTATACCTATGAAGACATCAACGAAATCCTAAAGCCAATGGCTACCGGCGGTAAAGAACCGCTCGGCTCCATGGGGGCGGATAATCCGCTGGCCGTGCTATCGGATCGTCCGGTACAGCTGTCGCATTATTTCAAGCAGCTCTTCGCGCAGGTCACCAATCCGCCGATCGATCCGATCCGCGAGCGCGTCGTGATGGATCTGCGCACCTATGTCGGCGGCTTCACGAACATCCTGACCGAGTCGCCAGCGCATTGTTGCCGGGTCGCTATCGACCAGCCCGTGTTGACTAACGAAGATCTCTCCAAGCTAGTCGGCCTCCACCATCACACCTTTCAAGCCAAGCGGTTGGAAATTCTCTTTCCTGCCACCGGCGCACCCGGCGTGCTCGAAAAAACCCTCGACCGGATCTGTCGCTATTCAGAAGATGCCATCGATGAAGGCTATTCGATCATCATCCTATCCGATCTTAACTCGAACCCCGGCCATGCCGCGATCCCCTCCGTGCTGGCAGCTGCGGCGGTGCACCACTACCTGATTCGCGCCGGAAAGCGCGGCAAGGCCGACATTGTGATGGAAGTCGGCGACGTGCGCGAAGTGCATCACTTCGCCGCCATTCTCGGTTACGGCGCTTCGGCTGTGAATCCCTACATGGCGCTCGATACCATCTGTAGCATGGAAAAAGACGAGCTGCTCGATGGGCTTTCTTGCGAAAAAGCGATCCAGAACTACATCACGGCCATCGACAGCGGACTGCTGAAGATTTTCTCCAAGATGGGCATCTCGACGCTCGCCTCCTATCAGGGCGCGCAGATTTTTGAGATTGTCGGCATTAACTCTGCCGTGGTGGACAAGTATTTCACTGGTACCGTTAGTCGCATCGAAGGCCTGAGCCTCGACGATATCGCCAAGGAAACCCTGCTTAAGCATCGCCTAGGCTTCCCGACCCGCAGCGGCGGCCAGAAAGTGCTCGATTCGGGCGGCGATTATTCCTGGCGTAAAAACGGGGAGCGCCACCTGTTCAACCCGACCGTCATTAACCTGCTGCAGGAATGCACCCGCGAAAACGACTACGCGAAGTACAAGCAATATTGTAAAATCGTCAATGAGCAAAGCAAGGCCGCCTACACCCTGCGCGGCCTGATGGAATTTTGTTCTGACCGTGCATCGATTCCGCTCGAAGAAGTGGAGCCGGCAGAAAATATTCTGAAGCGTTTTGCAACCGGCGCGATGTCGTTTGGCTCCATCTCGTGGGAAGCGCACACCACACTTGCCATCGCCATGAACCGCATCGGTTCGCATTCTAATTCCGGCGAGGGCGGCGAAGATCCGGTGCGTTACGAAAAGTTGCCCAACGGCGACGACATGTGTTCCGCCACGAAGCAGATTGCATCGGGCCGCTTCGGGGTGAACAGCTACTACCTGTCCAAAGCCAGCGAATTGCAGATCAAAATGGCACAGGGTGCGAAGCCGGGCGAAGGCGGACACCTGCCGGGGCATAAAGTGAACGGCTGGATTGGACGCGTGCGCGGTTCCACACCGGGAGTGGGACTCATTTCACCGCCGCCTCATCACGATATCTATTCGATCGAAGACCTCGCTCAGCTGATCTACGACCTGAAAAACGCCAATCGCGATGCCCGCATCAATGTAAAACTGGTATCGGAAACCGGTGTGGGTACGATTGCCGCCGGGGTTTGCAAAGCCAAAGCCGACGCGGTCTTGATTGCCGGTTACGACGGGGGAACCGGCGCATCGCCGCTGAGCTCGATCAAGCATGCCGGACTTCCGTGGGAGCTTGGGCTCTCCGAAACGCATCAGACACTCGTTCGCAACCGCTTGCGCAGCCGCATTGTGGTTCAGGCCGACGGCCAGATGAAAACCTCACGCGACCTCGCCATTGCCACGTTGCTCGGTGCGGAAGAGTGGGGCGTGGCCACCGCCGCTCTCGTGGTTCAGGGCTGCATCATGATGCGCAAATGCCACAACAACACCTGTCCGGTCGGCATCGCCACCCAGCGCGGAGACCTTCGGGCCAAGTTCGATGGCAATCCGGACTACGTGGTTAATTTCTTCAAGTTCCTCGTTGATGGGTTACGTGAAATCATGGCCGAACTCGGCTTTAAAACCATCGATGAAATGGTCGGCCAGTCGCAGTGCTTGAAGTTTCTCGATGACGTAGACCATTGGAAATACAAAAATCTCGATCTCTCTCCGATTCTCTATAAGGAAAAGATCGGCGCAGAAGAAGGCACGTTCCACTCCAAGAACCAGAATCACAGGCTCGAAAGCGCGTTGGACTGGAAGCTGATCGATGCCGCTAAGCCTGCGCTCGAAAAAGGCGAGAACGTTACGGCCCACTTCGATGTGGTCAATACCGACCGCGCTGTGGGTACGATCCTTTCGCATGAGATCACTAAAATCTACAAGGACAAGGGATTACCCGACGGGGCGGTGCACTTCAAGCTGAAGGGCTCGATCGGTCAGTCGATGGGTGCATTTATGTGCAAAGGCATCGAGCTGGAACTCGAAGGCGATGCCAACGACTTTGTCGGAAAAGGACTTTCCGGCGGCAGTCTGACCATCTATCCCGATAAAGGCGCAACCTTTATCGCTGAAGAAAACATCTTGGTCGGTAATGTCTGTTTCTACGGCGCAACGGCCGGTAGAGCCTATATCCGTGGTGCGGCTGGCGAGCGTTTCTGCGTGCGAAATTCCGGCGTGGAAGTGGTGGTTGAAGAAATCGGCGACCATGGTTGTGAATATATGACCGGCGGCAAGGTCATCATTCTCGGTGCGACGGGCAAAAATTTCGGTGCGGGCATGTCCGGTGGTACGGCCTATGTCTACGATGCCGACGGCGATTTTGCCAACAAGTGCAACATGGAAATGATTGAGCTCGAAAAGGTTCGCTCTGCGGTCGATGTGGCTGAACTGAAGAAACAAATTGAAATGCATCAACTGAAGACGGGGTCGGTCGTCGCGGCCAGGTTGTTGGCCCATTGGGATGACACGCTGAGCAAATTTGTGAAGGTCATTCCAACCGACTACAAGCGCATGCTCAATTATATCGAACAAGTGCGCGAGACCGGCGAATACGAGAGCGAAGCAGAAATAATCGATGCGGCATTCGATATGTCGATTGCTTAGGGAGTCAAAGGTCGAACGTCTGAAAGTCAAAAGTTGAAAAGACCTTGGACCTTCGACCTTAAGACCTTTGACTTAAGCCGCTCCGCGGCGATGAAAAAGGAGAATTTGAAATGGGAAAACTAACCGGATTTTTAGAGTTTGTACGGAAGACCAATCCGATGCGCCCCGAACTCGAGCGCGTCAAGGACTGGGATGAAGTCTATATTTTGCGCGACAAACAGACCTGCCAAGAGCAGGGCGCTCGCTGCATGGACTGCGGCGTGCCGTTTTGCCACCGAGGAGAAATGATGCAGGGCGGCGCAAGCGGTTGCCCGATCAACAACCTGATTCCCGAATGGAATGACCTGATCTACCGGAACCGTTGGCGTGAAGCCCTCGACCGCCTGCATCACACCAATAATTTCCCTGAAGTCACTGGACGGGTTTGCCCCGCGCCCTGCGAAGCGGGATGTGTTTTGAGCATCAACGAGCCGGCGGTCACGATCCACGATAATGAACGCACCATTATCGATAAAGGGTTTGCAAACGGCTGGGTGGTGCCCGAGCCGCCGGAAATCCGCACCGCCAAAAAAATCGCCATTGTGGGGTCCGGCCCCGCCGGCCTTGCCTGCGCCCAGCAGCTCAACCGGGCTGGTCATAATGTCACCGTGTTTGAGCGTGCCGACCGCATCGGCGGCCTGATGATGTATGGGATTCCAAACATGAAGCTCGATAAAGGCGTGATGCAGCGCCGGATTGACCTCATTGGGGCCGAAGGCGTCGTTTACCGAACCGGTGTCGAAGTCGGAAGAGACATCTCCGCGATCGCTCTGAAGAGCCAGTTTGACGCCGTCGTACTGGCCACCGGGGCCACCAAGTCTCGCGATCTGCCGGTTGAAGGTCGTGACCTGAAGGGCGTTCACTTCGCAATGGAATTTCTCGCGGCTAACACCAAGAGCCTGCTGGACAGTAATCTTAAAGACGGCAATTACATCTCCGCCAAGGGCAAAAAGGTGGTCGTCATTGGCGGGGGCGATACCGGAACCGATTGCGTCGGTACCTCGTTGCGTCATGGCTGTGAGAACGTGATTCAGCTTGAGATTCTCCCAAAGCCGGAAGCCGATCGCAATCGCGTTTCCAATCCCTGGCCGCAGTGGTCCGCCAGCCTCAAGACCGACTACGGTCAGCAGGAAGCGATCAAAATTCAGGGCAAAGACCCGCGCAGTTTTTCTGTGATGACCACCCAGTTTGAAGGGGATGCCGATGGCAATCTGGTGGCGCTTCATACGGTCGAAGTCGAGTGGGTGAAAGACGCGCAGGGCCGCTTCTCTCCGAATGCTGTCGACGGCACCGAGAAGCGCACCGAAGCCGACCTCGTTCTGTTGGCCATGGGCTTTCTTGGGCCGGAAGATTTGCTTGCCGAGCAGCTCGGACTGGAGCGCGACCCGCGCTCGAACTACAAAGCCGAGCATGAAGTCTACACCACCAATGTCGAAGGAATCTTCGCTTCCGGCGATGCACGCCGCGGACAGTCGCTGGTCGTCTGGGCGATCAACGAAGGCCGCGGTTGCGCGCGTCAGGTGGATATTTACCTGATGGGCGACACCGTCCTTCCGTAGTAGAGCAAGCGTCCCGCTTGCTTCAACGAGCGAGACGCTCGTTCTACGTTAAACCCGTTTTTCCAACCCTTGGAAAATCGGGTTTTGTTTTTTCCAAGCATTGGAAGTCAGACTGGCATCTTGCCTGTCTCCCCGCGCATCGCGATCCCGTTCAGGGGCATCTTAAACACGGAATACACGAAGGTGGAACGCGATCTCCGAGCGCGGTTTCCAAGCATTGGAAAAAACCGTTCCAGGCGTTGGAAAAACATGATCCGAATTTTCCAATGATTGGAACCCGCGTTGTCAGATTATCAAACTGATCCCGTTCTGACCCAGTTCTGATCCAGTTCCCTTTCCGTTTTCTGACCCCGTTCTCCGTTCTGTAATACGCATATGTAATCTCAGAAACGGCGTTACTTAAAAAATAGTACTTGACGCGGCTGGGTGTGCGGCATACATTTCTTGGCATGAGTAACGGAGTTTCTACATTTAAAACATTAAGCGAGTTGGCGCGGGTTCAAAGCGGTCACCCATTTTCGAGGCGTATTGAGGCGTCTGAGAGTGGGGCTGTCGCTGTGCTTCAGATGAAAGATCTTCCGGATGGGATGTGTTTGGACTCTGCTTCGCCGGTGCGGGTTGACTCTTCAGGGATCAAGGAGCGCTACCTGTTAAAGGTTGGAGATGTTATTTTCCGTTCTCGGGGTCAGAAAAACACAGCGGTTCTTTTGGCCGCTGATTTCGGGCCGATGGTTGTTGCTGCGCCGCTGATGACATTGCGCGTTACATCAGAGGCTCTTTTGCCCGAGTACCTCTGCTGGTGGATCAACCAGTCGGAAGCGCAGGTTCATTTTGGCCGGAACGCTCGCGGAACTGCCGGGCGGATGATCAATCGGAAGGCGTTGGAAGATTTAGAAATCAGTCTTCCGCCTTTCGATATTCAGAAGCGAATTGTTGAGGTGGCGCTTCTCGCGGAGCGTGAAAAAGTTCTAATGGAAAAGCTGGCGGGAAAAAGGGGCGTATTGGTTTCAGGCGTTTTAATGCAGGTTGCACAAATTTAAGGAGAAGAATCATGAGTTCAAAGATTGAGCAAAAAGAGATTAACAATGCCGCCTGGTCGGCGTGTGACACCTTCCGCGGAGCGGTCGATCCATCGCAGTATAAGGATTACATCCTCGTGATGCTTTTCCTGAAATACATTTCCGATGTCTGGAAAGATCATTACGCAACCTATCAGAAGCAGTACGGCGATGATGAGCCGCGCATCCGCCGCAAGCTAGAGCGCGAGCGGTTTGTTCTTCCAATTGCGGAACTTAAAGATCATGAAACCGGCAACGTAGAGGACTCTTTTCTCGCGGACTACTACAGCCTGTATGAACGGCGCAACGCGGCTAATATCGGTGAGCTGATCAATGTGGTGCTCGATGCCATTGAAGAGGCCAATAAAGCCAAGCTCGAAGGGGTATTCCGCAATATTGACTTCAACAGCGAAGCCAACATGGGGAAAACCAAAGACCGCAACCGGCGTTTAAAAATGTTACTGGAAGATTTTGCCAAGCCGCAACTCGACCTGAGCCCAAGTCGGGTTGACGAAGATATCATCGGAAAAACCTACATCTATCTCATTGAGCGCTTTGCCACGGATGCCGGTAAAAAGGCCGGCGAGTTCTACACCCCTTTCCAGGTTTCGCAGCTCGTTGCCAAGCTGGCCGACCCCAAACCGGGCGACCGGATCTGCGACCCGGCCTGCGGCTCCGCCACGTTGTTGATTGAGGCCGCACGCGAGGTGGGTGATCGCAACTTTGCTCTGTTTGGTATGGAAGTGAACGGGGCGACCTGGGCACTGGCGAGAATGAACATGTTCCTGCACAGCTTTGATAGTGCCCGCATCGAATGGTGCAACACGCTCACGTCGCCCGCACTGGTCGAAAATGATAAGCTGATGAAGTTCAACGTCGTGGTCGCCAACCCGCCATTCTCACTTGATAAATGGGGCGCGGAAGAGGCGGACAGCGATCGCTATAACCGCTTCTGGCGTGGCGTGCCGCCGAAGAGCAAAGGCGACTACGCCTTCATCAGCCACATGATTGAGTCGTCGCTGGAGCGCGAAGGGCGCGTCGCCGTCGTGGTTCCGCACGGGGTGCTCTTCCGCGGAGCGGCAGAAGGCCGGATTCGTCAGGCACTAATCGAAGAAAACCAACTCGATGCCGTAATCGGTTTGCCCGGAAACCTATTCCAAACCACCTCCATTCCGGTGGCGGTGCTGGTGTTTGATCGCAGTCGCGAAAAGAACGGGAAGAATGAGTCCCGCAAGGATGTGCTGTTCATTGATGCCAGCCGCAATTTTGTTCATGGCAAGAATCAGAACGCGCTGAGCGAAGAGCATATCGAAAAAATCCTCACCACCTATCGCGAGCGGAAGGTGGAGCCTAAATATTCGTACAAGGCGACGTTTGGGGAGATCAAAGAAAACGACTTCAACCTCAATATCCCGCGCTACGTCGACACCTTCGTGGAAGAGGCGGAAATTGATATCGACGCCGTGCAGAAGGAAATCGACGACCTCGAAGCGGAGCTGACCGATGTCCGGGGGCAGATGGCCAAAAAGCTAAAAGAAATTGTGAAAGGTGAAGGGTGAAATATGAAACGGGATTTGCCGGACAGAACGATATCTTTTGCCCTTAGGATCATTAAGTTGTATCAGCATTTGGAAGAAATGCGAGGTGCGGCGCGTACAATGGGAAACCAGCTGTTGCGGTCGGGCACATCTATTGGGGCCAATATAGCAGAGGGTCAAGGAGCTCAAAGCGAAGCCGACTATCTGACGAAATGTAGTATTGCACTCAAAGAGGCGCATGAGACCTTGTATTGGCTGGAATTGCTTTCATGTTCAAAGCTGGTTTCATCTGATTTGCTTCTAGATCTAAAGCAAGAATGCAATGAGCTCGTCGCTATTCTGACCACCATTTGCAAAAAACTAAAAGCGAAGCGAGGTAGAAAATGATTTCCCTGCCACCCTTCACTCTTACCCTTTTTGATTTCACCCTTCTAACCTCACCCTCATCCCAAAGGGATCAAGAATGAACCTGAAACAGATCCAGGAAGACATTGCGAAGGGCGAAGGGCTACACCGCGAATTTAAGGAAGCGGGCAGTCAGTTGCCGCGCAACCTGTTTGAAACGATTTGCGCTTTTCTCAATACCGACGGCGGAACCATTCTGCTGGGCGTTGCCGATGACGGAACCGTCACCGGGGTCGATCCCGATGCTGTTGCGCAGATGAAAGTGGATCTGGCCAACCTGTCGAACAACCCTCAAAAGCTCGACCTTCCTTATCTTCTGTTTCCTAACGAGTTTGAACTGGAAGGCAAAGTAATCATTGCCGTTCAGGTGCCGCTTAGCTCACAGCTTCATAAAACGGGCGGACACATCTATCTGCGCAGCGAGGATGGCGACTACCGTGTGCAGGGCACACATCAGCTCGCGAGCCTGATTAACCGCAAATTGAGCCTCTTTACTGAACAGCGAACCCTGCCGTTTGTCACCATGGAACAACTGCGGCCCGAACTGTTCGATCGGGCCCGCCGCCTGATGCGCTCCTATAACTCCAAACATCCGTGGGCCGACCTCAGCAATGAGGAGATGCTCCGGATTGGCGGGTTTTACTCCGAAGATCGCGAGACAGGAAAAGAGTGCCTCACCCTAGCGGCAGTTTTAATGTTCGGCACCGACCTCGCCATCCAGCAGGCCGCACCGGCGTACAAATTCGACTGCCTGCTTCGGCGCGACAATGTGGATCGCTATGACGACCGGGTCATGGTTTATACCAACCTGATCGATGCGTATGACCGGATGATGGAATTCGTCGAAAAACACCTGAACGATCCGTTCTATCTCGACGGCGACATGCGAATCAGTCTGCGCGATAAAATCTTCCGCGAAGCCATCTCCAATATCATCTCGCACCGCGAATACACCGGCGGCGCTCCGGCACGGCTCATGATCTACCGCGACAAAGTCGTTCTCGACAACCCCTGCACACTGCACCACTTCGGAGAAATAACGCCCGCCAACCTGCGCCCGTTCTCCAAAAACCCGACGCTCTGCAAATTCATGATCCAGCTCGGGCGTTTCGATCAGCTCGGCTCCGGCGTCACCAACATCAACAAATACCTGCCGCTCTATGCCAAAGGCGCAAAACCGGTCTTTAATGAGACACCGCACGGCTTTGAACTGACCCTTCCACTGGCCGAGGTCCAAGTCATTCCTGAAAAAGGCACTAAGTGGGCACCCAGTAGGCGCCAAGTAACAGGTGAAGTGACGGGTGAAGTAGCAGGCGAAGTAACGGGTGAAGTAATTGCTTTTTTAAAAGCACTAGGGGCCGCGCCGCTTGGCCGGAAAGAGGCGCAGAATTCTCTCCGTCTAAAAGGACAGGCAAACTTTAGAGAACGCTATCTTGAACCGGCTCTTTCGACTGGATGGGTGGAAATGACCCAGCCGGGCTCGCCCAAAAGCCCGACGCAGAAATACCGGCTCACCGAAAAAGGCAAACAGCTTCTGGAGGGCGGGAAATGAAGATCTTTAACCACGAAAGACACGAACCACACGAAAAGTTCCAACCCGTGGAAGTCGGCAGCGCCGACAGACTTTCTTTTTCCAAGCATTGGAAAATTACGACCCGATATTTCCAAGGTCTGGAAGATTTGTTTCCAAGCATTGGAAAATATATTGAGTGCAGGCTCAGCCTGGTTGCCATTCCCTGCGGTCATTGCCGCACCGCTTTGCGGCGAGGCCCCTCTCGCTTCGCTTCGAGTCCAACCCTTGGAACTGCTGGCCCGCGCATCCCGGACAACCGATTTTGAAATGAGGTGAAAATATGACTGAGATAATCGATTTTAAAAAAGCCCTTGAACTCTCGGAGGGAGGGAAACGACACCTGATGCTCGGGAACGGTTTTAGCCGAGCATGTAGGAACGATCTTTTTGCTTACGATGCTCTTTTCCAACAAGCTGAAGGCGAACTATCCGATCGTGTTAAACAGGCTTTTAAAATTTTGAATACTCATGACTTTGAAACCATCATGAGAATACTGAATTCAAGCGCTGACGTGCTTCCCGTTTATACAGATGATGCAGCTCTAATCGCTCTTCTCAAAGAAGATGTTGATGCTTTGCGAGATGCTCTGGCAAAGGCCATTGCGGGCAGTCACCCCGGAAGACCCGGAGATATTGAACCCATTGAATTTGCGGCCTGTCGAAGTTTTCTGAGCCATTTTGAAAAAATCTACACGCTGAATTACGATCTGCTTCTTTATTGGGCACTCATGCAAGATGAAGTCGATCTGCTAGCCATCAATTGTGATGATGGATTCCGCCAGCCCGTGGATGGTCCGGAAGAATATGTCGTATGGGACGTTGCAGATAACCCTATCGAAATGATGGTTGATAGCGAGGGGGATTTGCTTCATCAGGAGATAGTAGGGATTATTTACGGCTCTACTCTTGAGGGTGCTTCGCAAACTGAAATTGGGAAAATTGAATTTCTAAAAATTGATCTGGGACGAGCTCTAGAAAATGAGGAATCTCTCTACATGTTTCTGGATGGTATTGCTACAGAAACGGCGGAACTCGGGGATATTTTGATTGATCCGAAAACAAACGACATTCGAGATCGTATCCATAATAAAGAGATTGCGCCCCCCAGCATCTTGATCTTCATTCAAAACCTTCAAATCTATCCTGCTTTTCGAGGGAATGGGATTGGCCTGCTTGCGCTACATTCAATCACGAGAACGTACTGCGGCCTATTCACAGCATTTGTACTCAAGGCCTTCCCTCTTCAATTTGAGGAGGTGCATGCTGAAAAATACAAGAATCTGGCCCTTGAGAACTTCACGGTCGATAAAGTTATAGCAAAAAAACATCTAAGTTCGTATTACCAAAAGCTGGGTTTCTGGCAAATCGACGATACAGATCTTTACTACCTCTCCAGTGAGTACGCCCACCCGCTCCCCAAAGAACTGGAACAATATAAATGCTAATTCAGCCACAAAAAAATATCATGTTCAGCCTGTTGTCCAGTCAAATAGTTTTGTGCTTTTTTCTGTCTCTCGCGGCTAAAATCTCTCCCGTCCTGTCGATCCTGTTATCCCGTCAAAAAACTCTCCTTTTGTTCACTTCGTTTCCTTCTGTGAAAACCTGCGTCGGCGAGACAGGCTGGAAGCGCTGTTCTACTTTCTTATTCGCGCCCATTCGTGTTCATTCGCGGTTAAACTCTTTCCCCTCTCCAAAAATAATTTTGTTATCCATCATTTTGTAAAACATCTCCTAGGAGCATTTAAATGACTGAAAAACTGACCTGCACCAACCGAAAAGGAGACATCTACTATTTGAGGGAGGTGTCCGGAAAACGTGGAACGAGAATTGTCTGCTCAACGAATGAATCGGAGAACGATTTGTCCACGATTCCTGAAACACACGAGATTTCGGAGTCGCCGAACGGACAGGTGTCGTGCCGCAAAAAAGTGAAGTCGAACATTACTCGTGAGGAGGCCTCGTATGCGGAGGATATTCTTCCCTCCATGGTGGACGCGAATATCCGGCTTTTTGTGGAGACTAAAAAGAATGCGCTGATTGTTCATTCTGCCGACACCTCGAATTTTAACGAAATGGCGAAATTTGCGCAAAAGTTCTGTGCCGACCCGGCGGGAATCAAAGCGATAACAGAGGGAAACCTGCGATATGAGCCGGTTCTGAAGCTGGAACTTGCCGACAAAGAGAGCCGTATCTTTGCGGCCTTTCGTATGTGCTGGTTGGGTGCGAGCGAAGAGTGGATGTTTCTCAAAGAGGGCAGTGTGTACGGCTTGGTTGAAGAGTTTGGGCCGCACATCGGAAACGAATCGTTTTATGAACTTTTTTGAAAACCGCACATGAGTCAAAGCCAAACCAATCCAGAAAAGCAACACCGTCGCTCAATCCGGCTGAAGGGCCACGACTATGCCGGGGGCGGATTGTGTTTCGTGACGCTTTGCGCGCATCGGGAATACAAGGCGACATGCGTGTCGCCCTTACGGCCTTTCCGGGAGATGATTTCCGAGGAGTGGTCACGTTGTGGCGAAGTGCGTGATGATGTTTTCCCGGGTGAGTGTGTGGTGATGCCGGATCATTTCCATGGATTGATCCGTATCCGGCGGGGCGCATCCGAATTGGGCCACGTGATCGGCGCATTCAAGGCCGCCGTGTCCCGACGCATCCGTAGGGGCGACACGCATGTCGCCCCAGACACGCATGTCGCCCCAGACACGCAGGTCGCCCCGGGCACGCAGGTCGCCCCGGGCACGCAGGTCGCCCCAGACATGCGAATCTGGCACCGCAATTATTATGAAATGATTGTGCGCACGGCGGAGGCGGAACAAAAGATCGCGAATTATATCCGGATGAATCCGTGGCGCTGTGTGCAGAATCTGGGAGGCGGCCTGCGCGGCATGGGCAATCCGGCTTTATGGAATGCAGAGAAGCTGGGAATCTGCTGCTCCCGCAATGCCGGCAAGGGCGAAAAATCTTTCGCCCCGACATCCATCCCGAATGCCGTCGCATTTTTCAGCGGCTTCCATTCGCCAATGGAAAAGGAGATTTTCGCCAAGTTGCTGGAGCTGAAAAAGCCGGTTATCTGGTGCCCGGCGTGGGGGTTGGGGGCGACACAGGTGTCGCCCGTACTGGAGGCGTTGGAAGAAAACCGGATGCTGATTTTGGAGATGCGCCAGCGCGATGGCGATCTGGCCTCGGCCGAGGCCCGCAATCGTTTCGTGCTGGAAAATGCCGAGAAACTTTGGCTGCCCCATGTGACGCCCGGCGGCATGATTGATCGGCTGGTGCGGGAAATGAATGTGAAGGAGAAGCTATGAGTCCATTCCGGTTTAACGAAAAATATCTATCACAGATCCCGGCCCTGCAGGTGCTGATGAATTTGGGCTACACTTATCTGTCGCCTGCCGAGGCGTTGAAGGAGCGTTTGGGCAAGACGAGCAATGTGTTGTTGGAAAATATTCTGCGCGAGCAGCTGAAGCGTATTAACCGCATCAATTATAAAGGCGAAAGCTATCTGTTCAGCGAGGAGAACATTCAGTCGGCGATTCAAAAGCTGAAGAGCGTTAAGTTCGACGGCCTGCAAAAGACGAATGAGGCAGTCTACGATTTGATTACGCTCGGTGAGGGGTTTGAGCAGTCGATTGACGGAAATTCGAAGAGCTTCCCGTTGCGCTACATCGATTGGAAAAAGCCATCCAATAATGTGTTCCATGTGACGGCGGAGTTCAACGTGGAGCGCACGCGTAGCACGGAGACGGCGCGTCCGGATGTTGTTCTTTTTGTGAACGGCATTCCACTGGCGGTGATTGAGTGCAAGGCACCGGACGTTGAGGTGGATCAGGCTGTTTCGCAGTCGATCCGTAATCAGAGCGATGCGTATATCCCGAAGCTGTTTACAACGGCTCAGCTGGTGATGGGGATTAATAAGAATGCGGCGCAGTATGCGACGGCGGGGACCGGCAAGAAGTTTTGGGGGCTTTGGAAAGAGAATTTTGATTCACCGCAAAAGAACGCAGAGAACGCAAAGGCAGGAGAGTTTTGGCCACAAAAAACACAAGAAGGCACGAAAAGGGACGGGCAGGATGCAGGAGAGGTTGAACCACGAAACACACAAAATACACGAAAGTTGACGCTGGAGGGGGCGGTGAATACACCGCTGGGAGATGGGGAGAAGGAGAAACTATTTTGCGGAGAGTTTGCGCTAGCGCGGGCGTTTTTTGATTCATTGGAGGATGAGGGCGAGCGGCTGGTGACGGAGCAGGATCGGGCGCTGTTTTCTTTGTGCCGTCCGGAGCGTTTGCTGGAGCTGGCGTTTAAGTTCACGGTGTTTGACGGCGGGATTAAGAAGATTGCCCGCTATCAGCAGTATTTTGTAACCCAGTCGACTCTGGCGCGGATTCAACGCAAGGATGGCGAGGGTCGTCGGCGGGGCGGGATTATCTGGCATACGCAGGGGTCGGGCAAGAGTCTCACAATGGTGATGCTGGCGCGCTGTTTGGCGCTGGATCCGGACCTTTCCAATCCGCGAATTGTGCTGGTGACGGATCGCGATGATTTGGACCGTCAGCTGGGCAATACGTTTGCGGCCTGCGGGCTGAATCCGAAGCGGGCGACGTCGGGCCGTCATTTGCTGGAGCTGGTGGCGGTGCACAAGGCGGGCATTATTACGACGCTGGTGCATAAGTTTGATAAGGCGATGAAGGTGCGCAAGCATCAGGATGATTCGGCCGATATTTTTGTGCTGGTGGATGAGAGCCATCGCACGCAGTTCGGTTCGTTCTCCGCCCGGATGCGGCAGATGTTCCCGAATGCCTGCTACATCGGTTTTACCGGCACGCCGCTGATGAAGGAGGAGAAGAATAATTTTGTAAAGTTCGGCGGGCTGATTGAGCCGCACTATCCGATTGGTCAGGCGGTGGCGGACGGCGCGGTGGTGCCGCTGCTCTATGAAGGCCGTCTGGTGGAGATGGAACAAAATGAGGCGGCAATCGACCTGTGGTTTGAGCGGCACACGAAGGGGCTGACGCGGGAGCAGAAGGCGGATTTGAAGCGGAAGTATGCCCGTGCCGAGATGCTGAATAAGACGGAGCAGGTGGTGTACATGCGCGCTTACGACATCAGCGAGCATTACCGGCAGGCGTGGCAGGGAACGGGCTTTAAGGCGCAGTTGGTTGCGCCGAGCAAGGCGGTGGCGCTGAGGTATCAGGCGTTTCTCGATGAATTGGGCACGGTTTCGTCTGAGGTGGTGATTAGTGGGCCCGATATGCGCGAGGGCTATGAAGAGCCGGATGAGGAGCCGACGGATGAGATCGTGAAGTTCTGGCAGAAGATGATGGCCCGCTACGGGGATGAAGCGGAATACAACAAGCAGATCACGAATCAGTTTAAGTTTGGCGATGAACCGGAAATCCTGATTGTGGTCAGCAAGCTGCTTACGGGATTCGATGCGCCGCGCAATACGGTGATTTATCTCTGCAAGGAGCTGCGAGAGCATACATTGTTGCAGGCGATTGCCCGCGTGAACCGGCTTTATGAAAACAAAGAGTACGGCTATGTGGTGGATTATGTCGGCCTGCTGGGCGAACTGGATCATGCGCTGACGATGTACGGTGCGCTGGACGGTTTCGACGAGGACGATCTGGCGGGAACACTGACCTCGATTCACGAAGAGATTGCGAAGTTGCCGCAACGCTATTCTGATCTCTGGGACCTCTTTAAGACGGTGAAGAATAGCTATGATGAAGAGGCCTATGAGCAGTTTTTGGCCGACGATGCGATGCGCGATGAGTTTTATGCCCGTTTGAGGGAATACAGCAAAACCCTGGCCATCGCTTTTTCGAGCGAAAAGTTTGTGACCGAAACCGATGATGAGCAAATGGAACGCTACAAAGCGGAGTTGACGCGGTTTCATAAGTTGCGGGTCTCTGTCAAATTGCGCTATGCGGAAGCGATTGATTATCGTGATTATGAGCCGAAAATTAAAAAGTTGCTCGATACCCATATTCAGGCAAACGAGGCCATTCAGCTGAATGAGCCGGTCAATATTTTTGATGATCACAGTTTTAACGCGGTTAAAGAGGAGCAGGGGGTCTACACAACCAAAACACCGGCTTCCCGCGCCGATGCAATTGCCCATGCTACGAAAAAAGTCCTTACTGAAAAAATGGAAGAGGACCCGGCTTTCTATGCGAAGTTTTCCAAACTCATTCAGGATGCCATCGATGAGTTCCGTCAAAAAATGATCTCGGGACAGGAATATCTCAACAAGGTGTCCGAACTTCGGCATAAGGTGGTGACCCGCCAGCATGACGACATGCCCGCAGAACTGACCGGCAATGACGATGCAATGGCGTATTTTGGCGTCACGTTTCCAATCCTTGGAAAAGGGTTCGAGCAAGAAGCCGCTGGGTTGGCGGAGGCTATCCAGAAGATTCTTCAGCCTTTTGTTGCCATGGTTCAGTTCTGGGACAACGAGGACGCAAAGAAACAGGCAATCAATGCGATCGATGATTATCTGTTCGATGAATTGGCCATGAGCTTAAGCACCGACCAGATGGATGACATCATTGAGAAGGTCATGCGCGTAGCGGAAAACCGGACTGCAAAATGAAGACCCTGTCCGCCAGCATCCGTTATGGAGAGCAGACCGTTCGTTTCGATCTGATTTTCTCTCGGCGAAAAACCATGCAGATTGCCGTCTATCCGGAAGGGACGGTGGTTGTTAAGGCTCCGGAGGGAACTCCGGTAGAAGAGGTAAAAAAACGGGTGCGCCGCCGTAGCCGTTGGATCAGAAAACAACTCGACTATTTTCAGCAGTTCGAGCCGCGCACCCCGCCGCGCCGCTATGTCAGCGGCGAAACACATTTCTATTTAGGAAAACGCTATCGACTGAAAGTGATTTCCGCCACTGAATCATCGGTAAAGCTGAGCCGCGGATTCCTTCGTGTTTCAGCAAAAGAAACCGCTGAGTCTGCCGTCATAAAACAATTGTTGGATTGCTGGTATTCGAAAAAAGCCCAGCAGCATTTCCTCGCATCATTCGAACGCTGTTGGCCGGCCTTCGAGAAGCAGGGACTGCCGCGTCCTAATCTGAAAGTCCGCACCATGAAAACACGTTGGGGTAGTCTTTCGAGCAAAGGCAACCTGACGCTCAACCTTGCCCTAATTCGTGCGCCACGTGAATGTATCGACTACGTGATGACCCATGAGCTTTGCCATCTGGTTCACCGCAATCACGGGCCCGGCTTTTACCAACTACTCGAACAAACCATGCCAATTTGGGAAAAACATAAAGCTAAGCTTGAAGCCAGTTTGGTTTAAAAAAACGAAAACTAGCTTCCGAAGTCTCGGAGTCCACGACCTGTAAAGTAATAATTTGTGATGCCAGTTGATAGAAAGATTCCGCTTCGAAGGGGGCGGCGGAGCCGATCTTTCTCTGAGGGGATCTCGTTCTTTACTCGCTGACCCGTTGTCACGGAAAAATACAAAAAACCCGGAGGTTCCAAGGGTTGGAAACTCCGGGTTTTTGTTTATCCAACGGGTTTCATTGGAAACCCGTTCGGGTTTTTTTGGGTTAGACGATGCCTTGGTCGAGCATGGCGTCGGCCACCTTGATGAAGGCCGCAATATTGGCTCCCAAGACATAATTGCCTGGCTGGCCATATTCCTCAGCGGCCGCCCGAGCGGCTTCGTGGATACTGACCATGATGGTGTTGAGTTTTTCATTGACCTCTTCGCTGGTCCATTTCAACCGCATGGAGTTCTGGCTCATTTCAAGGCCGGAGGTGGCGACTCCCCCTGCATTGGCGGCTTTGCCCGGTCCATAGAGGATGCGGTTGCGAACGAACAAGTTGGCCGCTTCCGGTGTGCTGGGCATGTTGGCTCCTTCGCAGACGAGATAACAACCGTTGTTCAGCAACTTGTTTGCGTCTTCTTCGTTGATCTCGTTCTGCGTGGCGCTTGGGAATGCGCAGTCGCACTGGATGCTCCAGGGGCGTTCGCCTTCGAGATATTTCGCGCCAAACTTGTCCGCATATTCTTTAATGCGACCGCGGCGGACATTCTTAAGCTCCATAATCCAAGCCAGTTTTTCGGCATCAATGCCGTCGGCATCATAGATGGTGCCTGCCGAGTCGGAGAGCGAAACGACTTTGCCGCCGAGCTCAGTGATTTTTTCAACGGTGTATTGCGCCACGTTTCCGGAACCCGAAACCGTGCAGGTTTTTCCGGCGAAGGTTTCGTTGCGGGTCTTGAGCATTTCTTCTGCGAAGTAGACGGAGCCGTAGCCGGTGGCTTGCGGGCGAACCAGCGAGCCGCCCCAGTTGAGACTTTTTCCAGTAAGAATGCCTGTGAACTCGTTGCGGATACGCTTGTATTGCCCGAACATGAAGCCGATTTCTCGTCCGCCCACGCCGATGTCGCCGGCCGGAACGTCGGTGTCCGGGCCGATATGACGCTGGAGTTCCGTCATGAACGACTGGCAGAAACGCATGACTTCATTGTCGGATTTTCCTTTGGGGTCGAAGTCGGAGCCGCCTTTGCCGCCGCCCATGGGCAGGGTGGTTAGCGAGTTTTTGAAGACCTGTTCAAAACCGAGAAACTTTAGGATACTCTGGTTGACGGTCGGGTGGAAGCGGAGACCGCCTTTGTAGGGGCCGATGGCGCTGTTGAATTGAAAGCGGAATCCGCGGTTGATCTGTACCTTGCCTTTGTCGTCGGTCCATGGCACGCGGAACATGATTTGGCGCTCGGGCTCTACCATGCGTTCGAGGATGCCGCCCGCTTCATATTGCGGGTTTCT
>Ga0307990_1000311_pt1 | contig 46409 bp, 38 predicted proteins | sample EllFjometagen129_FD_203168 | JGI IMG/M metagenome (GOLD analysis project Ga0307990, IMG submission 203168) | Marine microbial communities from Ellis Fjord, Antarctic Ocean - #129 | ecosystem: Environmental > Aquatic > Marine > Unclassified | place: Southern Ocean | collected 2014-10-08
TGCGATTTTCTAATACTTTTATAAGTAGTGGTATCATTAAGTTTGAAATTACTCTCGTTATAATTATAATATACTGAGGTTTCAAGTTTAATGTCTTCAGTTATTTTGTCTATATTAATTGATCCGCCTAAATAGGTTTGATTAGTTGATTCTTGCCCATTGCTATAACAGTTCCCACTAAGCTCAAAAACCCAGTTGTTCCATTTGTCTTCTATGGTTTCGTTATCGCTTTCAGAAGATTGATATTTAATTTCTAAATTCTTTCCAATAGGAGTTTTTGAAACATAATATATTAATCCCAGTTTTAATGTCTGAACAATACCATTACGTGTTTCATCGTCTGTTTCGTCGGGCATTGAATTATATTTTAATGTATCATTATTTTCATCAAATTTGTTTTGTCCTAAAAATGTAATTGTGTATTCTGTGCCACCACTACCTGTATTCTGATATGTAACAAGAATAAAAACGTCGGCTTTTTTTTGTTCTCTAACATAGTTTACAAACTGAATTTCTTTTTTAATATAATCCATGTCGCAATAATCGCAATCTATATATAATTTAAGGGCATAGTTTTTTAAACTATCGTCGCTTACTGTGGTTTGTGATTTTATTTGCCATGCTGTTAGCAATAAAATACTTAAAAATATAAATTTATATTTCACGGAAACTTGCTTTAAATGTACAAGTACAAAGATATTATTTATGATTAAGCTAAAAAGTTATTTAACATTATTTAAAGAAACAATAGGCTAAAAGCAATAATCAAATTCTAGGTTGTTTCTTATTTCACACTCTTACCCTCAACAACAACAACAATTTCGCCCTTAATTACACTTTTGTTTTTGTAGTATTCAATTATTTCGGGCAGAGTGCCTCTTGTAGTTTCTTCGTAAATTTTAGTTAGTTCGCGCGAAACCGATGCTCTGCGATTGCTGCCAAAATATTCTGTAAATTCTTCAAGTGTCTTTATTAGTTTGTATGGCGATACATAAAATATTATAGTGCGGGTTTCTTCTGCTAATATTGTTAAGCGTTTTTTTCTGCCTTTTTTTTGTGGTAAAAAACCTTCAAAACAGAATTTGTCGTTTGGCAAACCCGATGCCACAAGTGCCGGAATAAAAGCAACTGCACCGGGCAAACATTCAACTTCAAGGCCTTGTTCTATACAATTTCTAACAAGCAAATATCCGGGATCGGATATTGAAGGAGTTCCTGCATCGGAAACTAAAGCAAGGCTTTGCCCGTCTTTTATAATTTTCGTAAAGTGATCTACAGATTTGTGTTCGTTAAATTTATGATGCGAAAATGTTTTATTCTTAATATCGTAATGTTTTAATAATATTGAGGTTTTGCGGGTATCTTCGGCAAGAATAATGTCAACCTGTTTTAATATTTTTATAGCACGAAATGTAATATCTTCTAAATTGCCAATTGGTGTTGGTACTATGTATAGTTTGTTGGTGTTGTTTTTCATTAATTTATGTTTTTAAATGTATTAGTAGCCCCGTCCTTTAGGGCGGGGTATGGATTTAAACGACCTCCACCTCTGCGAAATTTTGAAAATTTTATAGAATTAAAATTTTGAAAATTTCGCAGAGGACATTATGCACTTGTTCTTGTCCCCGACCTAAAGGACGGGGCTACTGATTTTTTCCAATCTTCTGCACTAACTTTGTGCTAACATTACTATCGGCAACTATTTTTATTAAATAAGTACCATTGCTTAAATTATTAAAGAAATTTTTCAACGATATAATTTCTCTATTGTTTACATTTTCAAATTTAGTTTCAAACAATTTTCTGCCATAAATATCACAAATTTCAATTCTAACATCTTTAATGTTTTTATAAAATTCTATATTAATATTTTCGCTAAACGGGTTAGGAAAAATATTACAGATATTATTTGATGCATCATTAATATTAATATCGGTAGAATTAACAACATGAATATAGTTGTTTAAAATTAAAGTATCATCACTTTGCGTGATACTCTGGGCTATCAGGCTCACTGTGTAATACCCTACAGTATCGTATACGTGCCACGGATTTTGGTCGGTTGATGTAGTGCCATCACCAAAGTTCCATAAATAACTATTGGCACCAACAGATGTATTAATAAAAATTGCAGAGCTATTTGGCATTACAAGCAAAGTATCGAAAGCATAGAAACTTGCAACAGGTGCATTTGTATAATTTTCCAGTAAAAGCTGACCGTTAGAAGTATCGGGAATGCTGTATAATTCTGCTCCGTTTATCGATTTCACAGTAAAATAATATGTGTCATTATAATTTAATGATAAGCCTGTACGGGTAATAATTGTGTTTAATCCGTTATTTGTCCAGTCAATAATGTTATTGCTGCCGGGAGTATCGCCAATACAATACCAGTATGCAACAATATCGGAATTTGGGTCGGCAGAACTTGTCCAGTTTGCTGATAATTGAGTGTTATTGTATGTGGTATCAATATCCGCACTTATGCCATCATTTACTGCAACTATTGAAGGAGGTGTCCAGTCGATATTTGCATTTACACCTTCAAGGGACGACCATTTATTATTACTATCAATAATAATTGATTTTATTCTACACGATGGAGTTCCCGGGTTTGTGTTTTCATACCTAATTTCATTTGATGCTCCAATTGTAACCGTTTCTGAATTTGTGCGATTTTTATATATCTTAAAATCGTTATATAAAACATTGCAATTGCCTGTTCGTAGCGATATTGAATTTCCTGTTGTAAATGGAGCCGGGTCTGTCCACGAAGAAACCAAAAAATCGTTTTGATATGCTTTTATTTCACCTGTATTTGTATTTAAAATTATTTTATAATCATACCATGTGTCTATATCAACGTTGCAATAATCATTGGTATAAAGTGTAATATTGTCGTTCTCTGCTTTATATATCTGACATTCGTTTTGATCAACTCTAAAATACACCATATAAGAATTATTCCTTTGTGTCATAGTAGGGTCATCGCAAAAGAAATGAAAACCTGCCCGTTTGTTTGTGCCTATTCCGCCTATATTCATGCCAAAATGATACATGTAAATATTTCCCGATGTTTGCACAACAGGAATATGTAAATTTGTATTACTTGAATCTTCATTTGTCTGATTAAGATAAGTGTTGTTTATGCTCCAGTTTCCCGAAGTATTTGTCCAGTTAGGATGAATAGCATTATCGAAATTATCGTTAAAGAAACCATAATCACTATTCGCACGCCATTCTATGCCGTCAAAATCGAGTATTTGATAAAATGCAATATCTAATCCTGCATCAGCAGTATCTAAAAAGTTTGAAACAAAATCATTTGTTTGCCAGTTTCCCGAAACATTAACATATGTTACAGGTGTAGTTAAACAGGCATCAATTACTGCTTTAGTTTCAGTTTGCATAGTTGGTAAAAGCGAATACATAACAATTCCCGGGCAGGCTGTTCCACCAACATTTACATCTTTATGTCCACAAATTCTGTTTCTAACTTCAGTACCCCCGCTTTGTAAAGTTATTGGAGCTGAAGTGGTAGGGTCATATCCTCTGGTATCGAACCACCATCCTAAAAATTCATAAAGCTTATTTAACTGTGGTGTAGTTGGTGTTGTTACATCGGCATTGCCAAGAAAATTTACCCCTATTGATTCATTGTTAGAAGCACCTGCATGGGCTCCCCTAACATCTCGTCCTTCAATATCATCATTTTTTCTGCCTTGATATATATTTCCGTATTTATCAATCAAATAATTGTATCCGATATCAGACCATCCAAGAGAATTTACATGATAATTCCAATAAGAACGCACTACTGCTGCTCCATCGGTATAAGTATCGGGCGAAGCACCATGATGCATTACAACATGAGTAGGGTAAATTGTTGTTGGCGTATAACTTTGTGTTCCATACCAAGGCTCTAGCCAAACAGAACGTGGAATTACGTATGGTAAAGCAGGGCATCCATTTAATTTTGCACCTTTTTCAATTAAACCGTAATCAGCAGAATTAACAATATTCATAACATCAATTCTTAATTTATTGATATTTAGATTTTCAGGTACAGATATTAAAATTTCAATTTCGTTGTATGTGTCTGCATCGGGCGTAAACATTAAATCGCTCCAATATAAATTTGGATTGTTTTCAGGTGGTGAAGTTTCAAAATCTGCTGAATACCATTCAGACCATTTAGTATTATCGGTTTTTTTAAGCCGATATTCAATTTGCAGATCAATACATTTAATATCGTTTCTTAAAATATCAATTCCTGCTCCAAAACAAGTAAATCCTACAGGTGTAATAAATGAAAGCTTATATTTACCATTATTGTTTCTACTTAGTGTATTTTCCCAAATAATAATTGCCGATTGGCATTTTCGTTTTTCAATATCATTAGAAATTTTTGTAGGTTTTATTGAATATTTTTTTTTAGAAAAATTAAAATCTGTTTGACCTGACAAGTTTCCCAAAAATGAACTTATTAGAAAGAGCAATAATAAATATTTTAACTTAATCATTCTATATGTTTTTATATTCACACAAAATTACAGAAAAAAGCCATTAAACAAAAATTGACCTGTTTATTAAATACAGGTCAATTTTTTAAAATGATTATGATGATTGTGGGTTATCTGTTTAAATGAAAGTAATCCTTATACTGACATTGTTTTCCGCTTTTATCAATACCTTGAATAATATAATAATATACACCCGGTGCTGCATAGCCTCCATCAACGAGTTTTCCATCCCATCCTTTTTCAGGATCGTTCCATTCAAACAAAGTCTGACCAGATCTATTTATAATATAACCTTGAAAGTTTTCAAGCATTTTTGCTTTTGCAATAAAAACATCGTTAAGCCCATCACCGTTTGGAGTGCATATATTTGGAGCTTTAAATTCTTCATCTTCTATTTTTATGTCATCTGTTTCTACTGAATCAACACAGCCCGGTATACTTGCAACAACTAACTTAACAGAAAAAGAACCATGTGAAGTATAAATTTTTTCAGGGTTTTCATCTTTTGATGAGGTGCCGTCACCAAAATACCATTTAAAAATTACATCATTATATTCATTACTATTTTCTCCATCAATTTTTGATGTATTTGTAAAGTAAACCGGCATATCAATATTTAAAGAAAGTTCCTGATGATAAAACCCTGCTGTTACAATACCACTGTCATTTACTGTTACAGATACATTTTCTTCGCATTGCTGTTCATCAACAACTTTTATATTATAAACTCCTGAAATTAGATTATAACGATACGATTCTGATGCTTCAGTTTCGTTTTGCCAGAAATAACTTAAAGTTCCACTTACTCCTTGAGGAAATAGTTCAATTATGCCATTATTATTTTTGCAGGTTGCAGCAATTACATGATAATTTAATTGCATATCTTTCGATTCTCTAAATTCAATAACAACAGTATCATTATCTGAATACTCTTCATTATTTTCTGTCCAGATAAATTGATATTTGCCATAAGTTTTAACTTGTACTATAGAAATTGGATTTTTACAATTTGTAAAAATTTCATTTTCGTTACCATTTGTTTTCCATGTTCCTGAGTTTTTCTTATTGCTTAAAACTGCATGCAGCTTACACTGTAAACCACATAATGTTATATCGGTTCCTGCATTTGCTTTGATGGAATTATAAACCTTATTAGTGTTTGAATTTTCATCATTTGTTTCTATTTCAGGAATTTCAGTTTGAGTATTTACAATATTATCGTAAGTTTTATTTACATTTTCCGCAATAACTGTTTCATTCGCAATTACCTCATTGTTTTCATCATAAGAGTTATTGTCAGATAATGAATGATCAATATTATTGGCAAGTAGTAAATTGTTGTTATTATCATTTTTTATAGTGCCATTATTATTTGAATTGACAAGTGTAAATGCAACAATCCCGCTAATAATTACAACAGCAACAGCAGATAATATCCATTTGTTATTGTTAAAGAAATTATTAAAACCGCTATTACCCGGATTATCTTTAAATGTTTGTTTTAAATTATGAAATATATTTTCCGGTGGTACGGCTTCATAATTTTGAAATCTATTTTTGATGATTTCATCGAAATTTTGTTTAGATAACTTTTTCATATTCATCCTCCTTTAATTTGGCCATCAATGTTCTTCTGGCTTTTAATAGTTGAGATTTTGAAGTGCTTTCAGAAATGTTTAACATTTCTGCAATTTCAGTATGCTTATAACCTTCAACAACATGCATATTAAAGATTACACGATAACCATCCGGCATTTGTTGAATATGTTCGAGTAATTCCTGAGTTGACATATACGAAACGCCATTCTCATAGTCATTCTCTTTTGTAAATAATTCGTTTAATTCAACAATAAAGCTATTTGCACTTTTCTTACGATAATAATTAATCGCAGTAGTTACCATAAGCCTTCTCATCCAACCATTTAAAGAACCTTCAGCCCTGTAATCTTTCATTTTTTCCATTACACGAATAAATCCTTCGTGTAACAAATCTTCAGCATCATGAAAATTTCTTGCATAACGCAAGCAAACACCAAACATATTAGCCGAAAATCTATTATAAAGCTCCTCAAAAGCAATGCTGCTGTTTTTAAGACACTTATCAATAAGTTGTTTATCGTCTAACATATTTTAATCTGTTTGTTATCTATACGACAGTATTTTTAGGTAAAACGTTGCCTGTGGTTTGAAAAAAAACTGTTTTTTTATATTTTATAATCAGTAAATATACAAAAAATATTAATCTATTGCAATTAAATTAACAATTACTACTCCCATGCGTTTTAAATGCTCTCTCGAAACATTACTCTTATTCAGCATCTTAACATCTTTAATGAATAATAATTTTGCTAATAGATCTTTTTCTTTTTTTAGTTTTGGTTGTTTACTTCTAAATTTGAGTAATAAAAAATCCTGATTATATTTTTTATATTTTACCGGAACATCCAATTGTATTAGAAACCAATTTTTTTCAGTTTTACGTTTTTTAAAACTCCATATTAATTCATTATGGACCATAATTCTATCTATTATTTTTCCCTTAATTGGTTCTGATAACACTTCTCCTAAAATATTACTTTGATAATAGCTTTCAATTTGTATTCTATATCCTACAAAATTTAAAGGATAAGTTTTAAATAAAAACGGATTAATTCTATAATCTATTATGTTCCAATGTTTTTTTACAAGATCAAATTTACTTAATCTTGTAGAAAGAAATAGTATTAAAATACTTCCCGTTGCTGATGTTTCAATAAAAGCATTATTTGCAGCATTAGCACCATATATCCATCCAATTGTAATATATTCAAATATGAGAATTCCGGTAAGAGAAGTAACAAGGTAGAATTGCAGCTTATCCGACTTCATTTTAATGTGGTAATCAAAAAACTTCGAATTATTAAGTGCATTATTGATAAATGTTACCCATACTTTTATACAAAACAAATAAAATAAAACGAAAATAAACTGTAAGTTGTATATTAACAAAAAGTTATATGTGCCATGAACAAGTGATGCTATTAGAAAATATAAAGTAAAAGCAAGCATATAGTTCATTTTCTTTTTATATTTTGCTAATATTAATCCATAAGCAATTATTGAAGAATTTACCATGTGTCCAACAACCGATATTAAAGCTCTACCATGTACTATGTGTAATGAAGCTGTTTCAAAATATATTAAGTTTTCTATAAGGGCAAACCCTAATGCAGCAGTGGAGGCAAATAAAATGTAATCATAAGGTTCGTTAATAATTTTTGTAAAAAATAACAATAATAATAATGGTAAAATTTTGAAAATTTCTTCAATTGCCCCGTTAATTAATGTTGTATATGCAAAATCATTTAAAATATTTCCGTTTATATTAAAATCAAAATAATGCCTTATTACTGTAGAAAAGAAGTTAGAACCTGCACTAAATATTATTCCTAAAAATAAAATCATTATTAAATGATGCCATTTTTCAGGTTCATAAATATCAATTCGTTTAATATAATATAACCAGGTTATGCATATAAGAAGAGCTGCTATTAAACCAATAATATCTGTTCTGTTATATATTATTTTTATATAGTTTTCAACAAACCCAATAAGGTTAAAATTAATTGCATAAATATTTTTTAAATCATAATTGGAAATATGTCGTTTTAAGTTTGGGTTGATAATAAAAGGCTTAATTTTATTATATTCTTTTTCTTTTATAAAAAGTTTAACAAGAGTTGAAATGGCTTCTTCATTATATCCATTTGGTGTTTTTATTTCTTTTAGAAAGTATTTTTCAGCACGCTCATAATTTTTAACTGCAAAATATGATTTTCCAACAATGTGGTTTTTAAACCGATAATTTTTAAATTCTGATTGACGTAACTCCCATATTGCTTTTGAAAATTTATTTATTTTGAATAAACAATATGCATGTCCAACTATGCCTATTTGTTTAATTGTATCGTTATTATATAATTTAAGGTAATTGTATAATTGAAAAATATCATTATCATTTCGTAAAATGAATGTATTGTTTTTTTTATATTGTTTAGCTTGTTTAAAATGCCAATTAATGTAATTATAATGAAGGTCAATATTTTTGAAATCTTTGTTTAATAAATCCTCATAACCCGATTTTACCATTGATGGCAAATTTCTTTTTGTTCCATATTTAATTTTTTGATATGGATCTTCAAACTGGGGCTCTGTTAAAAATATATTAACAACAAAAAATGATGTTGTAATTAAAATTAAAACAATAATAATTGACTTATGTCTAAATGGATTGAGGAAGCTTGACTTATCTCTTTTTTTTATATATTTAGATTTTAAATATCCTGGTAAATATGCAAAAATAGCAACAGGGAAAATAATAGCTATTAATAAAAATATGATTTTAAATATACCCATTTCTAAATCATCAAATTTTGATGTTCTTTCAAAAATATTAAAAAAATTAGTATTTTATATTAAAAATTAGTATTTTCAAACTTTAAAAAATATATTCTTGAAAAGAATGAAAAACCTGATGACAGTTATTGCATTTACTATCTTGTTGTTATCGTGCAAAAAAGATGTTTATGATGTAAATCCTAATTTTAAGGGAAATTGGATAGGAAAAGATGGTGAATATTCTTACGAGTTTAATATTGAAGATAACAGTAAAGGTTATTTTAAGGTATATTTAGATAGTGAAATTGATAAAGAACATAATGGGATCTTGCGATTAGAAAATGAAAAATTAGTAATGGGTGGATTATATAAATTTACTGTTATTACAGAACCACAGCAACTTGATACTTCAATTACTTTTATTTTGCACGATTACGAATACCCTGTTACATGGAAAATGAAATTAAAAGTTCCAAATCATTGGGGAGGTAGTGAAGTGGTTTATTATAAGTGATTTGAAAAGCCCCTCCTAACCTCCACAAAGGGGAGGAACTAGAGGAAAAACATTATTTTATGATTAATAAATATTTTGAATGACTAAAATACTTAAAATTACAGTAAGCGTTCACTGTCCCGAATACTTGGGTAAATTACAAGCATTTAATTTTGGGCATTTTAGTTCATTTCAGGCACTTTAGGCATTTTAGTCATTTGTGTAATTACAGATAAAATGTGTAATTTTATCACGAGTTTTTATAAAATTTTAAGAATAATTTAAACTATGACTATTGTTGGCAAAATAATAAGATATATTAAAGAGGATATATGGAAAATATCAACTAAACATCTTCCTAAAAAGAAAACATTTTTCATCAAACAATTAAGAATAATTCTACTCGCTTTTCGAGGCTTTGATGAAGATAAATGTAATTTACGTGCATCTGCATTAACTTTTTATTCTGTTTTATCAATAGTTCCTATTATTGCAATGATATTTGCCATTGCCAAGGGTTTTGGTTTTGAACAAAGCCTGGAACAAAAGCTAATTGAAAGTTTTGAAGGACAAGAAGAAGTAATGAACTGGATACTTACTTTTGCACAATCGATGCTGGAAAATACTAAGGGCGGTATAATTGCAGGAATTGGTATAATAATATTGTTTTGGTCTATATTAAAAGTTCTTGGAAACATTGAAAAATCATTTAACGAAATTTGGGAAATAAAAAAATCGAGAGCATTTATCAGAAAATTTACCGATTATATTGCAATATTAATTTTTGCTCCAATATTTATTGTTTTATCAAGTAGTGTAACTGTTTTTATTTCTGCTTATTTAAAAGATATTTCTGCAAGTACGGAAATTTCCACTTACGTTACGCCCTTACTGGGATTTGTCATGAAATTGACACCTTATTTCTTAATATCTCTATTGTTAACTTTTCTTTATATGGTTATGCCAAATACAAAAGTGAAATTTAAATCGGCTTTAATTGCAGGGATAGTTGCCGGAATTTTGTTTCAATTAACACAATGGGGTTATGTAAATTTTCAAGTAGGCGTTGCAAAATATAATGCAATCTATGGAAGTTTTGCAGCTTTACCTTTATTTTTGATATGGATGCAGTTAAGTTGGTTGATAGTTTTATTTGGAGCGGAGTTATCTTTTGCAAATCAAAATGTTAACAGATACGAATTTGAAGTTGACGTAAGACATATAAGCCATAACAATAAAATCATTATTTCATTACTAATAGTTAATTTAGTAATTAAAAATTTTGAAAAAGGAGAAAAAGCTTTCAATGCAGAACATATTATTGAAAAGCTTGAAATACCTACACGACTAACAAATTCATTATTATACGAATTAGTAGAAAGTGGTGTTTTATCTGAAATTAAAACCAAACATTATAAAGAATGTGCATATCAACCTGGTAAGGATATTAATAAACTTACCATCAATAAAGTAATTGAAAAATTGAATTCATATTCTGAATGCGAAACACCTTTTCCTTCTGTAAGTGAATTGGACACACTTACAAAATCTTTTACCGCATTTAAAGATCTATTAGATAATTCGGCAGATAATAAATTGTTAAAAGATTTATAGACATTCTCTTAAAAAAAGATAGTAAAATATAAATAAACTTTCAAAAACAGCATTTTATTGATTTTCAAATTTCGACATATTCTTCAGATAAATAATCAATTACACTTCGAATTGTCTTGAATTGGGAATTGTATTAGTATCAATTTTAATTTTAAATTCATCATTATTTGTCAATTAGTCTCATATCGTTTTTTAGTCAGTTTATATTAAAAAAAATTAGCTAAATCTCTTATCTAATGCAAAATTTTCGGGATATTTTGCATTTACATTTTTATACATATCATTTATATATATCATTGTTTGTTTCACACAATTTGTATTTCTAATTACTCCTTTAATTCCTACTTCTTTTTTTTTGTAGTCAATGTAGCCAACAATAATGGGCACATTTGCTTTTGTCGATATATAATAAAATCCTTTTTTCCAATGTGTAGTTTTGGTCAAGTGTCCTTCCGGTGATAATATTATATGCAATTCTTTGTTATTATTATATAATTCTGCAATTTGATCAACAGATTCTTTATTTTTATATACAGGTATAGAGCCAAATGCTTTGAAAAAATATTTTATGGGAAATTTAAAAAATTCACTTTTTGATAAAAACTTATGATTAATTCCTGCTATTTTAAAATAAAGTTTACCATAAAAACCATCCCAATAACTTGTGTGTGGAGCAAATATGATGACACTCTTTTCAATATCAGGAAATTTGTCATTTATTTTCCATCCTAAAATATTTAAAAATATGTATTTGAAAATTTTCTTCATTTATAAAAATGTTTTCAATCTTTAAATTTTCAATCTTGTTTTTTAATCAATATTTTAAAAAAGTATTCAAATTCTCCAGTCAAAAATTTATTGTAAGTTGAACTTCCTTCTGTTGCTGCAAAATTTCTTCCTAAACTATGCAGAAATTTTGGTGCCATTTTACGTATTAAATTTTCTCTTTCTTTTGTTGATAATCTTAGTGCTTCTAAAACATTTTCTGTAATATTTTCATCTTTTACTAATTTTAAATCTGAATTTTTAATTTGTTTATTCAGGTCTTCAAATTCAGATTCATGCCTAAAATCAGCAAAAAGAAAAACGCCATCAGGTTTTAAAACCCGAAATACTTCATTTAAAAATTTATCCATACGAGAATAGCGATGCGAAGATTCAATATTAATTACAATATCAAAAATATTACTCTTATAATTTAATTTTTGTGCATTTGCCTGCACAATTTTTATTTTTTCATTTGAATAATTTTTCCTACAAAATTCAATTGCTTTTTTATTCAAATCAATTCCAAATGCTAAATTTGGGGACAAATAACGATTTAGATAAGATAAACCACCACCACGTCCACAACCTATTTCTAAAATATCTTTTCCTTTAATATCAATTTCACTTGTAACATAATGATAAAGTTGTGCAGAGTATCTGTCTTTTTCATCATTTGCATCAAGTTTGATCTTTTGATTATCTTTTGAATAACCATAGTTCATAAAAGTAACTTCAGCATTTTTATCAACTATACTTATATACCAATACCAAATTCTGAAAAAAATATTTTTTAATTTATCTTTCATTATTAAATTATTTACTTACCAACATTGCTCCACTTGAATAACCGCCTCCAAATACTGTAAATACAATTAAATCTCCTTTTTTAAATTTATGTAGATTTTGTGAAAAGGTAATTGGAGTACTTGCACAGCCTGTATTTCCTAGCTTATCTATACTTATTAAAACTTTTTCTTTTTCAACACCTAATTGAACTCTTATATTTTCAATGATTTTCAGATTAGCTTGATGTGGAATTATATAATCAACATCATTAATGTTAAGTTTATTTTTTAACAAAATATCATTTATTGATTTTACCATATATCTCGTTGCATGTATAAAAACATCTTTACCAAATGGCATTTTTATTCCACCATAGTTTGGTCGTAACATAACTGCTTCAATAGATTTTCCAACATTCCCTAATCCTGTTGTATTTACATCTAATATTTGAAAATCTTTATCACTAAATTTTTTCTTTGAAATAAAAAATGATGCTGCACCATCACCCCATAAATGTCCTGCTTGCATATCCATTTTATTATGATATGCTGTATTATGTTCGGATGCAATCACAAGAGCTTTTTCGATTTTATTTGTTGCAAAATACCCTTCTACTATTTCAATCGAATTTATAAATGAAGAACATGCCGATGAAACTGAAATTGATTTTGTATCTGAAATATTAAATTGATTTTGGATATAGTGAGCTAATGTTCCAACAGTATCATAAGGACTATAAGTTGCTCCAATTATCAAGTCAATATCATTAATTGAATATGGTAACTTTTTAATGGCAATATTTACAGCTTCCTCTGCCATTGTATTAGTGTTTTCACTTTTTAATGCTTTTCTTCTTTCTTTAATCCCTGTTCTATTTAAAATCCATTCTTCAGATAATCCATTAACTTCCTTAAAATAACTATTGGGAATTATTTGTTGTGGTAAATAATGTGAAATTAGATTTATATACATACTTAATATTATTGTACTATTGTCGTTTTATAGTCTGTTTATGTTAAAAAAAATTATGGAGTTAACCCTTTTGTAAGTATTCCCATCAATCCTTCAAAATAAGGAGAATATTTTTCATATTTATTTTGCAAAAAGAAAGGAATTTCAAGTCCTTTTAATACCATAATAAACATATCTAATAAAATATCCATATTTCCATTAACTTCAAATTCTCCTGTTTTTACCCCTTCTGATATTATCTTCTTTAGTTTTTCTTTTTCCCATTCGTCTAATTCATTTCTTAAATCATCAATAAAATCAAAATGCTCAAAGAAATCTGCTTTTAAAGTCTCATGATAGTTTGCTGCATCACTTAAAATTGCCATCCTTTTAATTAAATATTTTTTGATTTTTCCGGAAGCACTTAAATCGGTATTTTCAACAACAATAGATAATTGATTTTTTAAATTTATTATTTCTTTTGACACAACTTCTTTAAACAATTCCTCTTTGCTTGCAAAATGATAATATAAAGAGCCTTTTGCTTTTCTTGCAATTTTTGCTATTTCGTCCATTGATGTTTTATGGAATCCAAATCGACTAAACAATTTATTAGCAACAATTAATATTTTGTTTTTAGTTTCGTTTATTTCCATTATTGACTATTTGTACTATTATCGTTTAATAGTGCAAAAATAATAACTAATTTTTAAATTGCAAATTATAATATAGGATTTTTAACATTTTTTAACCAAAATTTATTTCTACCAAAATTGAGCAATCGAAACAATACACTTATAGATTAAAAAATTAAATATTGCTTTTGTTTCTCTTTTAGCTCGCTGGTTTTAATTTCAAATACAGAAATAATTTCAGATAAAGATTTAATTTTATTAATAAATTCAATTATTTCATTAAAATTATTTTCAACGTCAATTTTAAATAAAAAATCAATATTTTTAAACTGATTAAGTAAAACACCATTTTCACACTTATTAGATATTAAATTATAGTTTATCATTAAATCATTGTTTAAATAAGTATGAACTGTAAAAGATTTTATAATGTCTTTTTTATTAGTATTTATTTCAAGATTTTTTGATTTTGACAGTTCAATTCCCAACAACTTATTAATTTCCCAACTAATCTTATAATCCTTTTCCTGTGTTACTATTCCTATAAGTGAAAAACCATATTCCGCTGATAAAGAAAGCTTATGTGTTTTCTTTTTCATTTTCATGTACGTTTCATTAGTATAAAATTAGATATTTTTTTAAATACTTTGAATATTTTTTTATTTTTTTTATAAAAAAATCAATCTTTTTAAAGGTAACATAAGATTTTTCATTTCATTTCTCTGCATATATTTTGTATCCAAAATCAAATATAAAAAACTCTACAATGTAAAATTTATATGCTAATTTGCTATAAAAAGATGTTATATTTGCATATTATCTTTAAATATTCTTTTTATGAAGTCAATAATTTTATTATTATTTATTATTTTATTATTAAATCAAGTTTTTTCTCAGGTTAAGCCATTCAATTGTAAAACGGTAGAAATGAATAAACTTGCTGAAGAAAAAGATCCAAATGTTAAACAAAGAAGAGATGCTTTAGCGGAGTTCACAAAAAATTATATAAAAAGTAAAAACAAGTCTGACGATATTTATGTAATACCTGTTGTTTTTCATATAGTACATGATTTTGGTGTAGAAAATATTTCTAAAGCACAAATTGAGGACGCAATAAGAATTTTAAATAACGATTATAGAAAATTAAATGCCGATTCAGACCTAGTTATTCCAGAATTTCAGGGTATTGCTGCAGATAGTAGAATTGAATTTCGTTTAGCTAGAATTGATCCGATCGGAAATTGTACTGAAGGTATTACTCGAACATATTCTCCATTAACAACTGGCGCAGGTGAAAATGTTAAGGAAGTAGCATTATCTTGGCCAAGAGCAATGTATTTAAATATTTGGGTAGTAAGATCAATTTCGGGTTCTGCAGCTGCTTACGCATATTATCCCGGAACTGCAGACGATGGTTGGGATGGTATACTTTGTACTCACACTTATGTTGGAAGTATTGGAACAAGTAATTCAGGATCATCTAGAGTTCTAACTCATGAAATTGGTCATTATTTGAATTTAGCTCATCCTTGGGGAAACTCTAATGACCCCGGGGTACCTGAAAACTGTAGTATTGATGATGGTATTTCTGATACTCCACTTACAATTGGACATACTAGTTGTAATGTATATGCTCAATCTTGCGGCTCATTAGATAATGTTCAAAATTACATGGAATATTCATATTGTTGTAAAATGTTTACAATGGGACAAAAAGATGTTATGCGGGCAGCATTAAATTCAAGTGCAAGTGATAGAAATAACTTATGGACAGACAATAATAGATTAGCTACAGGAACTAATGATGGTTTTATAGTTCAGGAATGTCAACCTGTTACAGATTTTTATTATCAAGCAGAGGCAGTTTGTATTGGTGTTGATGTTCAATTTAATGATTTAAGTTATAATTCTGATACTATTGATTCATGGAATTGGTCATTTCCGGGAGGTAATCCGTCATCATCAATTGAACAAAATCCTGTCGTAACATATAATGTAACGGGGTCTTACGACGTAACACTAATTACTTCAAATATACATGGAAGTGATACAATGACAATTATAGGTTTAATTACAGTAAATGATCCTACAGTTGGTGAACTTGTTCCATTTATTGAAGGATTCGAAAATCAGGATTTTCCATTAAATTTAACAGATAATAATAAATCTTGGACAATAATTGAAGAAGGTTCGTCATCTTGGCAGAGAACTACCTGGACTTCATTTAGTGGAAATGCTTGTTTAAGAATTGCAAATTTCAATAATCATCGTGGTGATGTTAACACATTAATTTCACCAAATATTGTAATGGACACAACGGATAATCTTGAAACTATATATTTTAAAATTGCTTATGCTAGAAAAGACAACCAATCGGATGACGAGCTAAGAATATACGTATCAGCCAACTGTGGCGAATCTTGGCATCTTAGATATTCAAAATCTGGTTATATTCTGTCTACAACATATCAAGGACAGATATATTCAGGTGCTTTTACACCAACAATTTCTGAATGGAGAGAAGACTACATTAACTTGGGTCAATATTCAGATTCAGAAAATTTAATGGTTAAATTTGAATGTATTAGTGATCGTGGAAACTGGTTATATATTGATGATATTAATTTTAACCAAGATCAATCAAGCATAAATGATAATAATAACTATAGTAAAATTAATGTTTTTCCAAATCCGTTTAATAATGACTTATTTATTAATTACACATTAGAAAAACAAAGTAAAGTATCTATATCTTTAACAAATATTTTAGGTGAGATTATTTTTATTGATAATGTAGAGCAGAATAAAGGAGAGTATAATATCAATTTCAGAAAAGAAAAGAAATTACTTAAAAGCGGAATATTCTTTTTAAATGTTTTAATAGATAATAATAAGTATTCTAAAAAAATAATAAAACTAAAATAATAAGTTTTATATACAAAAAAACCTCTTTAAATTTTAAAGAGGTTTTTTTATGAGAAATATTAAAATATTTATTTTAAATCTTTTTAAAGATTACAGAAGCATTATGACCTCCAAATCCAAATGTATTGCTTAATACTACATTTAATTCGCGTTCTTGAGCTTTATGCAAAGTTAAGTTCAATTTATCATCAATTTCGGGGTCTACTTCTTGAAAATTAATAGTAGGAGGAACAATATTATTCTTCATGGCAAGAATTGCCGCCATTGCCTCTACTGCACCTGCCGCACCTAATAAATGACCAGTCATTGATTTAGTTGCACTAATATTTAATTTATATGCATGTTCACCAAAAATGTCTTTAATTGCAATAGCTTCTGAAATATCACCTCTTGGAGTTGCAGTTCCATGAACATTGATATAATCAATTTCTTCAGGTTTCATATTTGCATCATCCAAAACATTTTTCATTACTAATTTTGCACCTAACCCATCTGGATGAGGAGCAGTTAAATGATACGCATCAGCAGACATTCCTCCACCAACAACTTCACAATATATTTTAGCTCCTCTGTCAATAGCATGTTCATATTCTTCAAGAATAAGTGCTCCTGCGCCTTCTCCCATTACAAAACCATCTCGTGTATTACAAAATGGACGGGATGCAGTTTTATATTCTTCATTTTTTGTTGAGATTGCCTGCATTGAATTAAAACCTCCAATGCCTGACTCATTAACAGCAGCTTCAGAACCGCCACTCACAAACATTTTTGCTTTACCCAATCTAATATAATTATAGGAATCTATAATTGCATTTGTAGAAGATGCACAAGCAGAAACGGTTGCAAAGTTAGGACCTCTGAATCCATATTTCATAGAGATGTGTCCGGCAGCAATATCAGCAATCATTTTTGGGATAAAAAATGGGCTAAAACGTGGTGTTCCATCGCCTAAAGCAAAATCTTTTACTTCTTTCAAAAATGTTTCTAAACCACCAATACCAGAAGACCAAATAACACCGGTATAATCTTTGTCTAATTTCTCCAAATCAATACCACTATCAATTATAGCTTCTTTAGCAGATACCATTGCATACTGTGCATATCTATCCATTTTACGTGATTCTTTCCTGTCTAAATGTTCTTTTACATCAAAGTTTTTCACTTCGCATGCAAATTTCGTTTTAAACTTGGAAGCGTCGAATCTAGTAATAAGATTACATCCACTAACTCCATTTTTTAGGTTTTCCCAAAATTCAGGTACATTATTACCCAAACCATTAATAGTCCCTAATCCAGTAACTACAACTCTTTTAAGTTCCATAAAGCATAAAAGTTTATCCCTTAGGTATCTTATTTAGTATTTTCTTCAATATATTTTATTGCATCACCAACAGCGCCAATATTTTCTGCTTGATCGTCTGGGATAGCAATGTTAAATTCTTTTTCAAATTCCATGATTAATTCAACTGTATCTAATGAATCAGCTCCTAAATCATTAGTAAAACTAGCTTCTGTTGTTACTTCGTTTTCGTCAACACCTAACTTATCAACGATTATAGCTTTAACTCTTGATGCAATATCTGACATAATTTTAATATTAAAATAGTTAATAAATAAATTTTAAGACTGCAAAGAAATACATTTAAGTAATACAAATCAAAAAAAATAATTAACTAATTTTGTTTTTTAATTTATTTGTCTGATTTTTACAGTAATATATTTTAATAAAATGTTAACAATGAGGAAAATTGCCATATTTGCATCTGGATCAGGAACAAATGCTGAAAGAATTATTAAATACTTTGCAAATACCAATACTGCATCTGTTTTACTGATATTATCGAACAAAAAAGATGCTTATGTATTACAACGTGCAAAAAATTTGAATGTTAAATTCATGACCTTTGATAAAGAAAGATTTAATAATTCTGATGAAATTATAAAGATTTTAAAAGATTTAAAAATTGACCTTATTGTTTTAGCTGGTTTTCTTTTGTTGTTACCTAAAAAAATATTAGATGCATTTCCTGATAAAATAGTTAATATCCATCCTGCATTATTACCAAAATACGGAGGCAAGGGTATGTACGGAATGAATGTTCACAAAGCTGTTATTGAAAACAATGAAAAAGAAACAGGAATTACAATTCATTACGTAAATGATAAATATGATGAAGGAGCTATTATATATCAGGCAAAATGTAAAATTGAAACTAATGATACTCCTGAAATTATTGCAGAAAAAATCCATTTATTAGAATATGAGTTTTATCCTAATATAATTGAAAAAATTATTAATGAATTAAAATAAACTGAATTTAATTTAATTTAATGAAAAGAAGCACTATACGTTTTATAATAATACTTGGAACTATTTCAATTATAGGAATTATTATTATTCAAATTTATTGGATGCAAAAAACTTATAATATTAAAGAAAATCAATTTCACCAATCAGTAAATATTGCATTAAAAAATGTTACTACGATATTATTTGATTATAGTAATGAAATTTATGAAGAATCATGTGATTTACCTTATGAAAATCCTGTTTTACAAATTTCATCAGATTATTATATAGTAAATGTTAATTGTGAGATAGATATTGATATATTGGAATATTATTTAATAACCGAATTTGAAAATAGAAATTTAAAAATTGATTTTGAATATGGAGTATATGATTGCACAAACGATAATATGACATACGGTAACTATATTTCTTTAAAACAAGATCCTACTCTGTTATATGAGAAATCTGATTTGCAAAAAAATGATGAATTCACATATTATTTTGGTGTTTATTTTCCTAATCACAGTAATTACATAATTGGGAGTATGAATATTTTATATTTCTTTTCTGTAATTTTAATTTTGATAATAATATTCTTTGCATACTCTTTATTTGTAATTCTTAAACAACGTAGATTAACCGAAGTACAAAAAGATTTTATAAATAATATGACACATGAGTTTAAAACACCAATTTCATCTATAGCAATTTCGGTTGATGTTCTTGCAGAGCCATTAGTTGTTAAAGAGCCCGAAAGAATTACAAAATATACAGGAATTATTAAAGAGCAAAATACCAGATTGAAAAATCAAGTTGAGAAAGTTCTTAATATGGCTGAAATTGAAAAAAATAAAATCCAACTTAATAAAAAGGAAATTAATTTAAATATTATGTTACCAGAAATTGTAAAAGAATTTAAATTAAGTTTTCCTGACAAATATGGAGAAATTAAAATAAATTTGAATCACGATAATAAAAAAATATTAGCCGACGAATTACATTTTTCCAATATTTTATTTAACATTATTGAAAATGCTTATAAATATTGCAAAAACAAGCCTGTTGTTGATATAAATACCGTTCTTTATAAAAATAATATCATATTATCAGTTGCCGATAATGGAATTGGCATAAAAAAAGAACATTTCAAACGAATATTTCAAACTTTTTATAGAGTTCCAACGGGCAATATTCATGATGTAAAAGGTTTTGGCTTAGGGCTAAATTATGTATCTAAAATTATTAATGCTCATAAATGGAAAATTTCTGTGTCAAGTATAGTTGGTACCGGTACGGTTTTTAATATTTATATACCATATATAAAATAAAAAAATGAAAAATGAAAACATCAGCAGCTAAAATACTGTATGTGGAAGATGATAAAACACTTAGTTTTATTACAAAAGACAATCTTGAAAGAAAAGGATACAATGTTATTTGTTGTGACAATGGGAAAACTGCATTAGAAATTTTCAAAAAAGAAAAATTTAATATCTGTATTATTGATGTTATGCTACCGGAAATGGATGGATTTACATTAGCTATAAATATTCGTAAAACAGATAAGAACATCCCATTAATTTTTTTAACTGCCAAATCTATGATTGAAGATAAAATTGAAGGCTTAAAAATTGGAGGAGACGATTATATAACCAAACCATTTAGTATAGATGAGTTAATTTTAAAAATTGAAATATTTTTAAAAAGGAGTATTGTATATACTTACAATAATGAAGATGAGAAGTTTTTCAAATTTGGCAAATATGAATTTAATTTTGAAAATCTTTATTTATTGTTTAATAATAAAAAACAAGCCTTAACTTTAAAAGAAGCGGAATTATTGCGATTTTTTTGCAAAAATCAAAATATTATACTTAATCGTTCAGTTATATTAAAATCTGTTTGGGGCGATGATGATTATTTTATGGGAAGAAGTTTAGATGTATTTATTTCAAGATTAAGAAAATATATTAATAATGATTCAAATGTTAAAATTGAAACTTTACATGGTGTTGGATTTAAATTTGTTGTAAAAAATTGCAACTAACCTTTTAATAAATGAGTTGATTAAAATTTTTGTAATAAATTAATAATATGTTAAATTTGCTAAAAATATTAAATAAAATGAAAGCTATAAATATTAGTTCTATATTATTTGTTATTATTTTAACATTGTTGTTTGTATATAGTTGCAAAAAATCAAAAGAAAATAAAATAACTGGTGAGTGGGAATCGATAAATATGAATAATTCTGTAAATTCTGGTGAAAATTGGACTTTTCATGAGGGCAATGTTCTTATTATTGATAAAACTGACACTATAGGGAATGTTGTCGGAACAAATTCAGTTATTTATGAAGTAAAATCAAAATCATTTAAATATTTTGTTAACATTATTGAATGGAGCGAATATCTAGACGGTAGTTATCATATAGAAAAATTAAATAAGGAAATACTAGTTTTACAATGTGTAAGTCCTTATCAGAGAAGAGAGTTTGTGAAAAAATAGTAAATGTTATATAAACACATGAAATATATATATGTTCCTATATTGATTTTATTCCTTTTTATAGTTGCTTGTGAAAAAATGTCTGAAAATCGAACAGAAAAAATTATCGGTGTTTGGCAGGTTGTTCCTATTGCTCCAGATAATTCTATCTGGTCATTTACAGAAGACCAGAAAGTAAGCAGAGTTATAAATGATTCAACTTCTTTTGTTGGAGATTATGAAATTGAAATGAAACAAGCAAGGTATTATTTAAATATTGATAATCTTGGATACCTTGATGGCAAATATATTATACTAAAACAAAATAAAGAAATACTTATACTACAGAGAGTGCAAATTGAAACTGGTAGTGGTGCTTTTCTTAGAATAGAATTTGTTAAATTATAAAGGTGGCAAAAAATAAAACAGTTTATATTTGTCAGAATTGTGGCGCAAATTCTCCCAAGTGGATTGGTAAATGTTATTCATGCAACAAATGGAACACATTTATTGAGGAGAAAATATCTTCTGAAAAAATAAAAAGAACATATACAATAAAATCTTCTAAACATCCTGTTCAAATTAAAAATGTTTTGTTAAACAAAGATGAGAGGATAGATATTTCCTGTACCGAATTAAACAGAGTACTTGGCGGAGGACTTGTTTATGGGTCTTTAGTGCTTATTGGAGGTGAACCAGGTATAGGTAAATCAACATTACTGTTGCAAGTAGCACTTAATTCTAGTTTAAAAGTACTTTACGTTTCCGGTGAAGAAAGTGCAAAACAAATTCGTATTAGAGCTGATCGTATTGGAATTAAAAATGAAAATTGTTTCATTCTTACGGAAACTTCTTTAGAAAATGTTTTCACAGAAATTGAAGCAAATAATCCTGAATTATTAATTATTGATTCTATACAAGCAATATATACCAATAAAATTGAATCTTCGCCCGGTAGCATTTCACAAATAAGAGAATGCACTTCTGAATTATTAAAATTTTCAAAAGAAACAAATATCCCTGTTTTTATTATAGGGCACATCAATAAAGATGGAAATATTGCCGGACCAAAAGTTTTGGAACATATTGTTGATACTGTACTTCAATTTGAGGGAGACAGTAATTATATGTATAGAATATTAAGGGCAACAAAAAACAGATTTGGTTCTGCTTCTGAACTTGGCATTTACGAAATGCAAGGCAATGGTTTAAGACAAGTTAGCAATCCTTCTGAATTATTTTTATCAAAACATTCGAAAGATTTTAGCGGCTCTGCTGTTGCTGCTACAATTGAAGGAATTCGTCCATTTATGATTGAAGTACAATCTTTGGTCAGTTCTGCTGCATATGGTACACCCCAACGTTCTGCAACAGGATTTGACATTAGAAGAATGAATATGTTGCTTGCTGTTTTGGAAAAAAGAGCGGGTTTCAAACTTTCGTCTAAAGATGTATTCTTAAATATTGCAGGAGGAATTAAGGTTCATGACCCGGCAATTGATTTATCCGTTATTTGCGCCGTGTTATCATCAGATCAGGATATTGCATTAGCAAATAATATTTGTTTTTCGGGTGAAGTTGGGTTATCAGGAGAAATTCGTGCTATAAATAGAATTGAACAACGTATAAGCGAAGCAGAAAAACTTGGCTTTAATAAAATATATATTTCAAAATCAAATAATAAAAATCTTAAAATGAAAAATTATAATATTGAATTAAAGCTTGTTGAAAAAGTTGAAGAAGTTTTTATTGATATATTTGGCTAATTTCAGTATTTTTGTATCTTGCACAATTAAATTTTCAACATTAATGAATAAACTTTTCATTATAACATCATTAATAGTAATATGTTCTATTACTGGGTTTTCTCAGATGATAAACCTAAAAGCTAATTCTGATTATAATAATTTAACAAATAATAATCCTTCATTATCCAATAATAACTTTTCTTTAAAAGATTTAAAAGACATTAAAGATTTCAAATTTAAAAAAAGACGTTTCGCAAATGTTATGATGTATCTTGAATGTGGTGCAGGTGGTGGAGGAAATGGAACAGAATTATATAGTTTTTATAATTTTGAATTAGTCTTAGAATCTAAATCAGACCATATGTTTACCGGAAAAATTGGAGGAGGAGTTACTGTAATTGATGAACAAATAGTATATACAATACCTTTTTCCGTTAATTTCCTTTTTGGTGAATTAAATCATTTTGAAATAGGTTTTGGAGCACATTATTCAGAGGTATATGGCTTATATCCTGCAGGGAATATAGGATTTAGACACCAACCTGCAAGAGGTGGCTTTATGTATAAATTTGTTCTTACTCCGCATTTCCCTCGCGAAGATGATATATTTGGTGTTGAATTTGCTGTTATCAAACTATGGGCAGGATTTGGCGTAGGTTGGTGTTGGTAATATTATACCAATTATTAATCGATATTAATCAACAACTGCTATTACTTTCAAAATTATTCCAATTATTTTATTTTTGGTATTGTATTTGCAAAAACAAAATCAGTAAATTTGACTTGCATAATGAAACCAATTCTTTATACCATAATATTTGTTTTTTTCCTCACAAATTCATATTCACAACCATCAAATAATCAGTTTTACAAACCAAAATATGTAGGAATATCTTCTGATGTATTTGATAATTTGATGACTGCTCAAGATAATAGTTACTGGTGTTGGGCCGCCACTGCTCAGATTGTATTAAATTATTACGGTATTGATATTGAACAAGAACAAATTGTTGAAAGAATTTATCAAAAAGATGAATATGGAGAACTACCTGATTCGGGAATTACATTAAATACAATCCATAAATGCTTAAATTATTCTGATACCGATAATAGTGGAACAAAATACAAAGTTGAAGCAACTATTGGAAAAGGGCCTCCAACAGCAGCAATGCTGATAGAACAATTAGCCAAAAAAAGACCTGTTATTGTTGGATATGAAACAGGTTTAGGAGGACATATAGTTGTTATAACAGCAGTAAGTTATATTGAAACAAGCAATGGTTTTAAAATAGCATCTATTGTTGTACGCGACCCCATGCCAGATGCTGCTTATTCAATGGATAACGGAAAAATTGAATACCCCGGAAAATATTTTGCCCGCCTAATGAATGCCTATTGGTATATTAATGTTACCAAATTATAATAATTCATTCTTTGTTGTTATTTTCGCTGCCTAATTATTATGGCTGATAACAGTTCAAACATATTAGAAGAAGGAAGAAATTATAATTTTAAAGTATTAAAATCAATTTCCTTATACAATGATGAAAATTATTTTGTTTTAGAAGCACCTTCTAAAAACAAATATCTCTTAAATTCATCCTTATATAAGTATTACAATATTTTAAAAAATACAACAATAAAATGTAAGGTCGATAAAATAAATTGCAATGGCAGAATTTTTTTAGAGCCAGAGCATCCATATTTAAAAGAAGGTAATAAATATGTTTTTAAAGTTGATACCATAGAAGAGTTGCTCGGTAAAGATAAAGAACAGGTGCTAATTGTAATTGATGACAAAGGAATAACACACACTGCCATACTTAACAGACACCTCAAACTCAAAGAAATACCAAAACATATAAATGCAAAAATCAATAGAATTTCTAAAGCAAGATTGTATCTTGAAGTAGCAAATTAATTTTTCTGATATTTTGGCTTCTTTTTAAAATCCCCGTTTTTCAATGCTTCAAAAAACTTTGCCCAAGCTACCACATTAAACAAACTAACAGGCTGACTTTGCCCCGCATAATACATTTTGTCATATACATTTTCGTTCAGAAACAACCTGTAACATACTCCCGGTAATGCAGGCATATCATCTTTATTAAATATCATCTGTTCTTCAGTTATTGCAAAGTTTTTATAAGCTCTTTCCATGTCATCATCAATATAATCCATATTTATAAAATCTTTTTTAAATTCCTCATATGTATCCCATGGTAAAACAAGTACCTCATGTAGCATAATAGTATCTTGAAGCATTATTTGATTAATATTTATTATTTTATTTTCAGTATTACATGGTACAACATAAATAGATCTCTTATACCCAATAGATGAAAAGATAAGAGTATCGCAAACTTCGGTTACAAATGAAAATTTGCCTTTATAATTACTTACTGTACCTCTGTTCTTATTTTTAATAAGTATGTGTACAAATGGCAATTTTTCGTTTAATATATTTGATATCCTTCCATCAATTTGTACAAATTTAATATCCTGAGAAAAAAGTTTAGCACTAAATAATAAAAATAAAATAATATATATTTTGGCTTTTTTCACAAATAAACGAATCAAATTAAAAAAACATAAAATTAACGAATTTTAATTGTTTTTGTTTTATTGTCCAAATATTAGCTTAAAATTTAACATTATTTATTATTTAAAGTTAAATATTAATTAAATTTGTAATCTAAATATATTAATATGGATAGCTATCAGCCATTAACCTTAAACGAAGTAATTATACAAGAACAATCAGCATTCCCTTATGCCAGAGGTGAGTTGTCAAGAATGTTGAGCCATATTGCAATTGCATCAAAAATTGTTCACCGCGAAGTAAATAAGGCGGGATTAGTTGATATACTTGGTGATGCCGACAATATTAATATTCAAGGTGAAGCACAACAAAAACTTGATGTATTTGCTGATGAACAATTTATAGCAGCGATAAAAAGTAGTGGAATATGCTGTGGGGTTGCTTCTGAAGAAAATGAAGACAGTGTAATTTTTGAAGATAAATTATCTTTGAATGGTAAATATGTTGTTTGCATGGACCCACTTGATGGTTCTTCAAATATAGATGTAAACGTTTCAATAGGTACAATATTTTCAATTTACAGAAGAATTTCAGAAATTGGAAAACCGGCAATTGTTGAAGATTTTTTACAAAAAGGAACCGAACAAGTTGCTGCAGGATATATTATCTATGGTTCATCAACCATGATGGTATATACAACCGGACTGGGAACAACAGGATTTACTTACGATCCTTCAATTGGAGAATTTTGCTTATCACACAAATACATGAAAACTCCCGAAGACGGAAAAATATATTCTATCAATGAAGGTAATTATATAAAATTTCCACAAGGAGTTAAACAATATCTTAAATATTGTCAGGAAAACGATAAAAAAACAAATCGACCGTATTCTTCACGTTATATTGGTTCGCTTGTTGCAGATTTTCACAGGAACTTATTAAAAGGAGGAATATTTATTTATCCTGTAAATGCCAGTTATCCAACAGGTAAATTAAGATTGATATATGAATGTAACCCCATATCATTTCTTGCCGAACAGGCAGGAGGAAAAGCAAGCGATGGCAGAGGTAACAGAATTATGGAAATAAAACCCGAGATTCTTCATCAAAGAGTACCATTTTATGTTGGGTCTAAAAACATGGTAAGTAAAGCCGAAGAATTTATGAAAAAATTTGGCGAGAAAAATTAAAGAACAAGGTAGGCAACATATTATGGGGGAAACACCGGTTGGAAATATAAAATCACACCACAGATTTTCACAAATTATTTTTTCAAGTAGTATTTTGGTATTACTGATTTTTTGCAGATGTAATAATAATACACAAATTGAAACAGCTACACAAGAAAAAAATCTTGAATATTATTCTATCGAAGGCTTTGCCCTTGGCACATCATATCATATAAAATATGAAGGTGAAAATGATCTCAAAACTATTATTGATTCGCTTTTAAATGAATTTGAAAATTCATTATCAACATTTCGTGAAAATTCTGTTATATCAAAAATAAACAGAAACGACAGCAGTGTTATTTTAGACAATTATTTTATTAATTGTTTTAATACATCAATGCAAATATCGGAACTTACAAATGGGGCTTTTGATATTACAGTTGCACCTTTGGTTAATGTCTGGGGATTTGGTTTTGAAAAACAAGAGGAAGTTAACAAAGATATTATTGACAGCATACTTGATTTTGTAAGCTATAAAAAAATTAAAATTGAGAATAATAACATTATTAAAGATGACGATAGAATAAAGCTGGATGCCAGCGCTATTGCCAAAGGGCAAAGTGTTGATGTAATTTCAGAATATTTTTTAAATATAGGGATTAATAATTTTCTTGTAGAAATTGGAGGAGAATTGCGAGCCTCCGGCACAAAACAAAACAAAATTAACTGGAAAATTGGTATTGACAAACCCATAGACAACAGCAACGAACTTGACCGCCAAATACAAGCAAAGCTAAAAGTATATAATAAAGCAATAGCAACATCGGGCAATTACAGGCAGTTTTACATAAAAAGCGGTGAAAGATACAGCCACACTATTAACCCACATAGTGGTTATCCGGTTAAACACAATTTACTTAGTGTAACAGTAATGGCAAATAATTGCATTACAGCCGATGCTTATGCAACAGCATTTATGGTGCTTGGCTATGAAAAAAGCAAAAAAATAGTCAATACAAATAATAATATCGATGCTTATTTTATATGCTCAAACAGCGAAAATAGTTTTGATATTAACTACACTAAAGGCTTTGATGGTGTTTTAACGGATTAATCCGAAAGCAAGGATAATCGGGAGCAAAGGAAGAGTCGTCGGAAACAAAGGAAGACCGTGCGGAAGCAAAGGAAGAGCCGTCGGGAGCAAAGTAAGAACGGTTGGAGTCCATTCAAGAACGGTTGGAGTCCATTCAAGAACGGTTGGAGCCCATTCATGAACGGTTGGAGTCCATTCAAGAACGGTTTGAGCCAATTCATGAACGGTTTGAGCCCATTCATGAACGGTTTGAGCCCATTCAAGAACGGTTTGAGCCCATTCAAGAACGGTTTGAGCCCATTCATGAATGGTTTGAGCCCATTCAAGAACGGTTTGAGCCAACTCATGAACGGTTTGAGCCAACTCAAGAATGTGTTTTGATGCATAAAACGCAGAATTACAACAATATGTACGGGTCTATTCAATAAACTGTGTCAAATTAAAAACAAAGGCTTACGCCTTGATGTGGCTATTAGAAAAACGGAGTAAAAACAAAAAAAGTGTCGGCGTCGCTTTAAGCGCCACCGACACTATAATTAAAATCTAAAATTAAAAGGGGAGTTTTTTCTTTTTTTTTGTTTAATTTGTTTGTAATTTTTAGATAACGGTAATTATAAATATTACACAATAAATTAAGACGAACTTAAAATAGAATAATGAAACAAGAAGAAAGAAAGGTTAGGGAATTTTTAATTAACCAAGGTTATAATTCAATAATGTTTGAACCTTTAGGTAAAAGTAAACCCCCAGACTTCTTGATTGAAGGGAATATTGGAATAGAAGTTAGACGACTAAACAAACACATTAAAACAAACGAATCAATTGAGCCAATAGAAAATTTACAGTATAAATTTGTCCCAAAGTTTAAACAAATATTAAAAGAATTAGAAAATACCGATTTACCTTATTCGATTTATGTGTCACTAAACTACAAGAGACCAATAAAAATTACAAATAGATTACTATTAGAACTTAAAAATTCAATAATTTCATCAACTAAAGCTGAAATTTTTAGTGTAAATATAAAGTTTAACAAACAAATTACTTATTCTCTGTATAAAACAGAATTCAAATCAGACCAAACATATGAATTAAGACTTATATCTGATAATGATAGTTTAGGTAATGTACAAGATGTAAGATATGATGCTCTTGTTATAGCTATAAACGAAAAATCAAAAAAATTGAAAGATATAAAATCCTCTTTTTCTAAACTATGGTTGATTTTAGTTGATGATATTTTCAGCAGAGTTGATAATACTACAAAGTGGGATTTGCAAAAATATCCCAAAATTAAATCTAACTTTGATAGAATTATTTTAGTATCTAAAGTCGATGTGAATATGTGGATAGATTTATATCCATGGATTGGAAAACTAAAGTATGACCCTCGTTTTGATTAATAGAATGATTTGTAGTATATTTTCATTAATAAAATACTCCCGCTGGTGCCGACATGTTGTCTAAGCCCCCAGTAGCGATGACATGTCAGTGGGCCTTTAAATGAGTGCCACCCCCTGCATAGTCTACTACCTGCGGTAGGCAAGCCTGCCTACATCGTTATGCCAAACGGATAAGAAAAATGTAGTATTCCAAATAAATCTCTGTTCCTTTTCTGTTCTTTTTGGATTACAAATCAGAAAGAACAAATTCCAATCACTTAACTTAGATTAAACACAAGGCACATATAAGTCATCCCTCGGATTTAAGATTAAAACAGGCACATTATATTTATTGCTAATATATTTTTTTTCGCTTGCACCAAAAATACTTTCAAAAAAGGATGAGCTTTTTTTGTTCATCACAATAAGCATACACTTACAAAGTTTATTGGAATATTTTATTGCTTCAATATCAATATGAAATGCACTTTTGTCGCTATTTATTTCTGTAAATTCAACATTAAATTGTTTTAACAGTTTTTTGGCAAATGTCAAATTGTTTTTAATGTATTCATCAAGAGTTTTGGGCAAAAATATTTTTATTGAAGCTTTATTTAGTTTACCAAAATATGCTGCCCATGAAACTTTTTCTTTTGTTTCTTTCAAGAAATTTAACGGCAATATAATATTGTCGTACGAATTTTCAACAGGAGTATTTTCCTGAACGCACAAATATGGAATTCTTGACTTCTTTATGATTTTTATAGCGTTTTTTGGAGTAAGAAACTGCAATTGGTTTGACTGATGAATTCCTAAAACAATTATTGCAACATTCATTTTTTCGGCTGTTGAATTAATTACTTCACAGGTACAGCCTTGTTCAACAATTATTTGACAATCGATATTATGTTTATTTTTAATTTTCGCCTTAATTTTTTCCAGTTCCTTCTGCGTTTCCTCTTCGGCATTTTTCTTTTTGAACAAACGGAATGTGTTATCATCAATTATGTGCATTAGATGCAAATCGCCCTTGAAAATTTTTGTTACCTGTATTGCATGCTCAACAGTCCTGTCGCCAACTTGAGTAAAATCTGTATATACCAATATTTGTTTGTTCTTTTCGATCATTGCTTTTTAGTAATCTATATCATAATTGAAGATATTGGTTCTTAATCCTGCAAAAACAGTTATAAAGTCCCTGCGATTTCCCAGGTTTCTATATGTAAAACCGGTTTCAAATTGTAAATTCCATTTAGGATTTATTAAGTACGAGTATTTAATTTCTGCAAAAAGTTGTTTGTATAACCTTCCCTGCAAAATGTAATTACCGTATTCATTTCTGTTATCATCGTATGACCTGTAAATATTCTGACCAACATTAATATCCCCCTTATCAATACCATATTTTGCATAAATTGCTTTAACAGAAAATACACTTCTTTTCTTTTTGTATTTCGCAATAAACAGAAGCTCTTCAAAATTTGCCCCCAAAGGATGAGCGTTTGACTGAAAATAATGCCCATGATTTTCGAGAGAATTACCATGAGAATATGTAAATGGTCTTACATAATTAAATTCTGCCTGAAGATACAAGCCTTTAATTTTAAATAAGTCGAATGATCTAATACCGCATTGCAGACCGTATTTATTTCCCCACCATCCTGTTTTTGCTTTAACTTCTGCTAATTTAAATTCGTCGAGTATAAACTGACCATATAAATGCTGTTTTTTTGCAATTTTAATTTTGGCTCCACCACCCATAATTACATTATCGGGTGAACCAAGTGAATATTCTACAGGACGAAAAAATATTATTGGATTAAGATAATTTATATCATATCCGCGAACTCCAAGAGAGTCCTCTCCTCGCCATATCACAGTCTCGAATAAGTTCAGATTAATAAATCTGTTCAGATTCCAACTTAAGTAATGCGATGTAGCATATTTGGATTCCAAATTATAATTATCATAATCGGAATTTATATCTTTCATTATCTGATAAAGTACAATGTATTTTACTTTCCAAATATTTACACTTGCTTTAACAAAAGGCATTGTATTTGAGTTGTCTGAAAGCAATAATGAACGATAACCATCGCCAAAAAAGTTCTTATCTTTTCCTGCCTGAAAATTTATATATTCTGCCGGCGAATAAGAAACATATCCGCTAAAGCTATTGAATAAATATAGATTGTCTGACTTTTGGAAATATTTACCAAAATGAGGCACTATTGAGCTGCTATCAATTCTTCTAATGTTATCTTGATTAAAACTTGCGGCATTAACAAAATGATTGAAGTTTAAAGATATCTTTTTACCTATATCACTATTGATTGCTATACCACTAGAAAATAATGAATTTCGATAAGCACCAACAGAATATATCGAATTTATTATCGGGTTTATATTGAAATTAAAGTTATCCGATTCTGTTTTTATTAGATGAGAATTAAAAATGTAAGAATTGTTTTTTGTTATCAGCAATGAATCTATTCTTGATTTAAAAGTTATTTCTCTCGCAAAATATGGTTTTATAGAAGTATGAAAATTATCAATCTCATTATAAATAATATCTTCATAATAAAAATTGGATGAATTGCTTAGCGGCAAATAAGAATTCTGAGAATATAAGTAGTTTATATTAACGTAAACTATTATTACAATAATATAGATAAGTTTTTTTGCCATTTATAAGAGCAAAAGTAATAAAAAATTGAGCTAATGACTAAAACCTGAAATTTGAACAAAATCTTATTTTGAAGTGTTAGGTTAGAATTTGACTAGCGACAAACATCAAACAATAAACTGAATTACAATCAAGTATTTATCCCGAATACTCGGGATTGCTAAATTGTTGTCAGTCAGCAATTGAAGGGAGCTGGTTACTCCACTTTTTGTTTTTAAAACCGGATAGATAATTACTTTTTTTAAAAAGATTTATATATTGTTTCTGAAATAAATTCTATATCCTTTTCTGTTTTTTTGATTTTTATAATTATAAATGGTTGGGTTGGCATAGCACTACCTATTCGTTCAGTGATGTAATTGACATAAACTTCAATATTTTTTTCATTCTCGATTATTCCTTAAATATCAATTTTCAAAGCTGAAGAACCATAACGGCTGTAAACAGCCAAAATTAAAAGAAACCTATTTTGGGACAAGATAATGTTCCTCCCCTTTGGGGATAGCCTGTCCCGAATTTATTTCGGGATTAGGAGTGGCTTTTAAATTTCTCTTCCAGAAATATAAGTTCTCCATTTTTCAATAACCTGCATAATATCATCAGGTATTTCAGAAGTAAACTCCATTCTTTTCCCCGATGTTGGATGATCAAATGCCAGGGATTTTGCGTGCAAAGCCTGACGGGGCATTATTTTAAAACAATTTATAACAAATTGCTTATATTTTGTAAATGTTGTACCTTTTAAAATTCTATCACCACCATAACGTTCATCATTAAACAAAGTATGACCAATATAATCTAAATGGACTCTGATTTGATGTGTTCTGCCTGTTTCAAGTTTACATTCAAGCAAAGAAACGTATCCTAATTTTTCAATAACTTTATAATGTGTTACAGCATGTTTCCCTTGTTTTTCATCAGGAAAAACCGCCATTTTCATTCTGTCTTTCAACGATCTGCCAATATTTCCCGTTATTGTACCATGTTCTTCGTTAAATCGTCCCCAGGCTAATGCAATATATTTTCTATCGGTAGTGCGGTCAAAAAATTGTTTTGCCAGTTTGTTCATTGCTATTTCATTTTTGGCTATTACCAATAAACCCGATGTGTCTTTATCTATTCTGTGTACAAGTCCGGGACGAGCTTCTCCCGTACTGAATAAAGGTATGTCTTTTAAATGATACATCAGTGCATTTACAAGTGTGCCTGTATAATTCCCATGCCCGGGGTGAACTACAAGACCGGCTTGTTTGTTAACAAGCAATAGATCTTCATCTTCATAAATAATGTCAATAGGAATATTTTCGGGTATTAATTCAATTTCTCGGGGAGGATAAGCCATTACAATACTTATCTCATCGTTTGGTTTAATTTTATAGTTTGATTTTACAGCTTTTGTGTTAACGAGAATATTACCTGCTGTTGCTGCCAATTGTATTTTGTTTCGGGATGCATTTTCTATTCTGTTAACAAGAAATTTATCAATTCTTAAAGAGTTTTGTCCTTTATCTACTACAATATGAAAATGTTCAAATAATTCCTGTCCTTCCTCGTGCTCTTCTTGTACCTTGCTCATTTTAACGACTTATGATAAAAGCCCCTCCTAACCTCCCCAAAGGGGAGGAACTATAGGGCAAAACATTATTTATGATTATAATTCTGTATAAGGGTCCGCCATAGACGGATTAATATTTAATAAATTTACCATTTGCATTGATATTTATTTGGTTGGATATTTTAATAAAATATATTCCTTTTTTAAGATGTGAAACATCAATAAAATTCTCAAGTTTTTTGGAAGAATATACAGTTTGTCCTAAACTATTATAAATACGAACATTAATATTATTGCAATTTTTAAATTCAGAATAATCAATATTTATTTTATTAGAAGCAGGGTTGGGGTAAATATTAATTTTAGTATTATTTGATAAAGCAGAGATATTATCGGTAGGAAAATCTTTTCCAAAAACCGGTCTAACCATAATAGTTCCATCGTAAGGAGAATTATACCATTGATTACCGTTAAAACTGTAGAAAGTTTTGTCTTTATTGTCGTTATTCATATCTAATCCAACATTCATCATCTCAATAGTATTTGTTTTTTGCCAACCAATATAAAATGTATCTGAAACAATTAGTGTAGTATCAAAAAGATAGTTTTTAAATTTATTTAGTCCGTTAAATTCTGCAAGAACACCTATTTGGCTGTATATAATATTTCCAGGTTCTCCGTTATCACTATCCCAGACATTCATATAGAAATACCTGAGATTAGCTTCTTCTTTTGTATGATTAAAAAATATTTGCAAAGCTTTTAAAGTATCCGGTTGATATGTATAATATTGCATAGCCATCATGCCATCTTCACTTCCATTTCCGTATAAACCTAAACCATACTCAGGTGTGCCGTCATCAAAAGCATAATAATTATAAAATTTTTGATAATACCTTGCAGTATCATTATCATGAAATTTAATATATGTACTGGAAGTATCATTTGCCTGTAAAAATGTTTTTATTTCAAATAATGCAGAATCTGACAATGTTGTATTAAAACTAAAACCAGTTTTTGTAGTTGAAAAAGTATCGAAAGCATTTACATTATCATTATCAAACTGTTCAACATTACCCGTATCTGATTCAGTTATATTTGTAATTTGATAATAACTGTTAAATAACACTACTTCGTCATATAAGTTTTTTATTAATATTGTCATGCTGCCGGTCATTTCATTACTATTTTGTATGAAATGAGTCCATGGCATTGCATTATAGTTGTTTAAAGGCGATTGAATTTTATAAACCAGTGAAATATCATCATAAATAGTGTCGGCAGGAGAACGTGCTGTATCAATATAAACGTAATCTAAATTCCATATATCACAATTGCTATGCCAGCTAAGTTCAATAGGGTCACCAAGAGAAGCATAATTTATAAAACGGAATTGAAAGTCATTATGTAAAAAAACAGGATTATCAATAGAAATTATAATTTGTTTAAAAGAGCTGTTACTGCTTCCTGCCATGTTCCATATTGAGTGCCAGTATGAAGTGGAATCTCTAAATTCTAAAACAAGACTGTCTCCTGTTTCAGGTTCATTTCCTGCAAAACCCTGGGCCTGATAATAAAAACTTAAATAAATTGAATCTGATTCAGAATAATTCTCAAGATCTATTGGTTTTGATGTAAGGAAATCGCCAATAAACGATGTTGAATTTGCATTAGAATATATGTAACCGGAAGAATCAATAGCATCAAAAGTCGCAACTCCGATAGAAGGAGGGTCTTCACCAAAATTGGTGTTTATAAATACATCTTTATTAAGCCATAATTTATTATCGGGATAAATTATTTCTTTTGAAAAATCATCAAAAAAAGGCAGAGTAAGAGTGTCGCCTGCTGCTCTGACTTTTAGGGCATTGGGATGGGTTTTTAAATATTTTATGATTACAGGATTTTCTTGTAATCCTGTTAAAACAATTTCCTGACTATTAGTAAAGTATGTTAATAGCAACAAAATTACAAATGGTATTATTTTAAATGTTTTCATACGTATAAAATTTAATTATTTTCTTCTTCATTTGAATAAACTTCTTCACTTACATTATTTTCATCTACATTAAGAGTATCCGGTTCCGGAATAATCTCTTTTTTAATTGTTAACCAAATATCTATAGTGCTTCCAATACGAATTTCAGAATTTTTATATTTACGCGGGCTTTGATTATATATTTTCGCATTCAATGAATCTTTGGAACTTATTACTGATTCGTCATAATCTTCAACTCCAATCATTAAAGCAAGGTTCGATAATTTGTTTTCAGCTTCGTTTTTAGAAAATCCAAGAATATTTGGCACAAGTACTTTTTCGCTACTTCTGCCTCTGCCTACAATTACATCAATAATTGTATTTTTTTCAACCCATGTACCGGCTTTAATTTCTTTTCCTTTGAATTTTTGTTTTAAAATAGTTGTAGATATATCAGGTACAAATTTCTCAACATTAATTTTTAGTCCATAAGTTTCTGCCAGTGCATTAGCAGATCTTAGTTCAAGGTCTAAAAAATTTGGTATTTGAATTCTTTGTGGCAGGAAAGAATTTAATGTAATAAAAATTATTCTGTCATTTTTTACCTTATGGTCCGGTTTTGGAACTTGGTCAATTACAGCTCCTCTTTCAACTTTATCAGTATATATTGAATCAACTATTTTAAATTGCAGATTTTTATCATTTATTATTTTTTCTACTTCACTAATTGTCAGTCCTGTAAAATCAGGCACGCTAATTGCTTCACCATGATTCGTATATGCATTTAAAATTATAAAAACACTGAAAATCAGTATAACAATAGCACCAATCATTATTCCTATATTCTTGAAAAAAGATTTGCTAATAAGGTACTTGAAAAATTTCATTCAGTTAAATAATTTTGTAATTGATATTTATAAACGAAGAAACAAAAATATAATTATATAACGAGATAATAAAATATAAATTTAATTTGAATAAAAGCACAATTATCCCGATAAACACAGTAAAATACTGTTTAGTAGGAGGAATGGATTATGTTAAGTGTATTGTTTTATATGTTTATAAAATTTTAATTGACTTGTAGCAAATAATAAATTAATTTTGCAAACTCTTCAACTAAGAATTTGATGGGTATTTACCATTCTGAAAGCGAATATTTGAAAGAACTTGTATTACATGTTGAATAGAATCCTCATATTAATCCTGTGTTTGACATCACTGACAATATTCTGTCAGGATAATCTCAGGCTAAAACAAATGATAGATAAAGGCAGTATTTGTTACAAGAGAAGCAAATTTGACAGCTCACTGGTTTATTACGAAAAAGCATTAGAATTATGCGATAAAGAAGTTGATAAATCTACTATGGCAGATATTATTAGCAATATTGGTAATGTTTATGAAGATCTTAGTAATTATCAGAAAGCATTGTCATATTACAAGAATGCACTTAATCTATATGAAGAAATACAGGATAAAGCAGGAATAAGCAGTTCACTTAATCAGATTGGGAATGTATATTACAGGTGGAGTGATTTTGAACAGGCTTTGAAATACTATGAAGAAGGACTGATAATCAGAAAAGAAATTGAAGATAAGTACGGTATTCCAAGTTCACTTAATAATATCGGAAATATTTATTACAGTTGGGAAAAATATAATAAAGCCCTTGAATATTATTTACAAGCGCTTGACATGAAAAACCAATTGCCGGAAAAAACAGAATTGCCAAGTTATATTATAAACATAGGTAGTGCTTATCTTAGTCTTCGGGATTATAATAATGCAGGTAAATATTATCAACGAGCCCTGAAAATTGCAAGAGAACAGGATAATAAACATCTTGTTTCAAGTTGTCTTATTAATATCGGAGTTTTATACTACGAACAAAAAAAGTTGGAGAAAGCCCTGATATATTATAATGATGCTTATGCCCTTGTATCGGAATGTGATAGCAAGCTTGAGTTATCTTTTGTGTTAAGAAACCTTGGTGAAACACATATTGCTTTAAAAGAATATAATAAAGCAAAAAAATTCCTTTTAGAAAGTCTTGATGTTGCAGAAAAAGAAAAACTTAATTCCTTAGTTGCAGAAATCTATTTGTTTTTGCATGAAATTGAAAACCATAATAAAAATTATAAAGATGCTCTTGGTTATTATATGAAGTATACTGAGTTGAACGATTCTATTTTCAACGAAGAAAGCAGTCGTAAGCTTAATGAATTCCAGTCAAAATATGAGCACGAAAAGAAAGAAAATGAGATAAAACAAAAAACCCTTGAATTAGCTGAAAAACATGAGCAAATACAGAGACAACGACTTTGGTTTACCATTGTTGCAGTTATTATTATTATTATCGCTCTTATTATATATTTCTACTTTAGAAACAGAGAAATAAAAAAGCGAACAAAATTAGAAAATGCCTTGAACAAGCAAATGCAAAAAGTTTTGAGTGCCCAAATGAATCCTCATTTTATTTCAAATGCACTAAACTCAATTCAGAGATATTTTCTTAATAATAACATCGAAGTTGCTAATGAATATTTGGCAGATTTTGGTGCACTTATCAGGATAATACTTGAAAATTCAAGAAAATTGAAAATAACATTGTCAGAAGAAATTAAATCAATTGAATTATATATCTCATTAGAAGCATTGCGGCTCGAAAATAAGTTTACATATCAGATTTCGATACATGAAAGTATTGATAGTAATAATACTTATTTGCCTTCAATGATTATTCAGCCATATATTGAAAATGCAATATGGCATGGAATCGCACCAATTGATAAACAAGGCAAAATCAATATTTCATTTAAAAAACAAGATGATTACCTTGTTTGCATTATTGAAGACAATGGAATTGGAATAAAAAAATCGGAAGAAATAAAAAAACAATATAAAAGGAAACATAAATCTCTTGGTATGAGTATAAACAAAGAACGGCTTGATTTATTAAACATGTCAGAAAAAAGTAATTTTTCTGTTGTTGTAACTGATTTTAGCGATATTAAAAGTTCGTTGCATGGCACCAGAGTGGAACTGAAAATACCATATATAACATCATGGATAAAATAAAAGCTATAGTAATAGATGACGAAATAAGTGCAAGGGAAACATTAATAAGTTTACTTAAAAAATTTTTTCCCTCAGTTGAAGTTGTTGCACAAGCTGCATCAATTGAGGAAGGAATAAAGGTAATTAATGAAAATAAAAAAGATCTTGTATTTCTTGATATTGAAATGCCATTTGGAAATAGTTTCGATATTATTGAAAATATTGAAAATATTAATTTCGAAATTATTTTTATTACAGCTCACGATCAGTATGCTGTTGATGCTTTTAAATTTTCAGCAATTGACTACCTTCTCAAACCCGTTAAGATAAAAGACCTTAAAAATGCACTTGAAAAATTTGACAAACGACGTTTACTTGTAAGTGAAAGCAATCAGAAAGTAAAGGTACTTATTAATAACCTTAACAACCAAATTACGAAAATAGTTTTACCTACTATGAGCGGTTTTAATATTGTAGATATTAACACAATATTACGATGTAAAGGTGAAAGAAATTACACAAATTTTATATTTACAAACGGTGAAAAAATACTTGTAAGCAAAACCATGAAAGAATTTGAAGAATTATTGACAAAACATGGTTTTTTTAGGATACATCAATCATATATTGTAAATATTGCACATATAAAAAAATATTACAGAGGACAAGGAGGGGAGGTTGAAATGAGTGATGGAGAAATAATCCCTGTATCCCGAAGTAAAAAAGATGATTTCTTAAAAATATTTAGATAGCCAACGGATAAATTTCATTAACAAACAATCCTGAATACTAAGCTGAATGATAAATAGTATATTAATTCCTAATTATTTTTTGTATTTTTGAATATATATAACGAATCATTATTAATTTATGAGGTTCATTATTATTATATTCAGTTTGATTTGTATATCAACAATTTGTTTTTCAGTAGAAAATAGAGCTTACTTATTGAAAAACAAAGATCAAATTGTCGAAAATAACATTCAAAAACGGGATTTGGTTAACGAACATGAAATGCAACAACCAAATACTGCCTGCTTTACACAGAATAAAGGACAGATTGGAGATGCTGAAGGTCAGCTATTTTCTGGCTTTAATTTAAATCAGGGATTTGAAGAAAACAAAGGGCAGATATTTGACGAAACCGGAAAATTTCGCAGTGATGTTTACTTTGTTTCTAATTTCTCTGGTGCAAATGTTTTCTTTACCAACGAAGGCGTTGTGTTTTATTTTAAAAAAATAGAGCCCTCTGAATTCGATAAAATCCTCTCCGAGAGGATCCCAAATCCATATTCGGACAAAGAATGGGAGGATATCATGAAGCAAATCACCAATAATGAGTATAAAGGTGACCTGATAAAACCAAAAGGTGAATTTTACCGCATTGATATTACTTTTCCGGGTGCAACACTCAACACTCCTTTAGGTGAAAATGAGATGCCTGAAAAACGCAATTATTTCAATCCCCAGTATCCTGACGGTTTAATGAATGTTCCTATTTTTGAAAGCATAAGATATAATAATGTATATCAAGGGATTGACCTTGTATTTTATTTGCAATCAGGAAAATTAAAATATGATTTTGAGATCTCAGCCGGAGCAGATCCATCACTTGTTAAAATTCTTTATAAAGGTCAGGAAAAAGTGAGTATTGATGAAGAAGGCAATGCTGTTGTGAAAATATTACCCGGAGAAATTATTGAAAACAGTCCTGTCAGTTTCCAGAACGGAGAAATTATTGAATCAGAATTTATTGTTTCCAATGATACAATAATGTTTCAACTTGGCGATTATGACAGATCTCAACCAATTACCATTGACCCGTCTTTGACCTGGTCTACCTATTTTTATGATGGAGCTACAACCACAGCAGCTTTTAGTTATACTAATCCCGTTTGGGATTCCAATGGTAACATGTATATTGTGCAGAATACATATAACAAGACTAATTTCCCTGTAATCAACCCTGGTGGTGCATATACCCAGACAGGAGGATACACCGGGTTGCAGTTGACAATAATGAAATTCAACACCAGCAGACAGATTGTATGGTCCACTTATTACACCAGCAGCCAATCTGCAAAAGTAAAATTCACGAATCAATGTGCTGCAATCGATCAAAATAACAATCTGTATATCATCGGTAGTGTTTTCTATGTTTATGCATCTCCCGCTAAATCTTTTCCCCTTCAGAGTATGGGAGGAGCGTATTACGAAACAGAGCAGGGAAATAATCGTAATTTCATTCTCAAATTTTCTTCGACAGGTGCACGGCTTTGGGCTACTATGTTCAATAAAACTTCAGGCACATCAAGTTCCGGCTTAGAACTTTGCGGGATTACTATTGATAATAACAATAAACTCGTGATGACCGGAGAAACATATACACCTCCTTCATGGAATCCCATGCCATTGGTAAATCCAGGGGGCAGTTATTATTACAAAAGCACATCTACCGAAGCCAGTGTTCCGACACTTCATCGGTTTTCTACCACAGGAGTTCTTGAATGGAGTACATATATTTGTCAGGGAAATAGCGGAGCGTATAATGGCAATTATACTGCGATTGATATTGATGCTAGTAACAACATTTTTATGGGTGGATCCGGTAGCGGTTCTTACACAACTGTGAATCCGGGTGGCGCTTATGTTAACGGTACAGCTTGTGGTAATGGCCGTAAGATTCAAATCTTCAAGTTTGCCAGTACCGGGGCTCTTAACTGGTGCACACTGTATGGAGGCACCTATATTAGCGGAGCTATGTTATGGCAGGATTGCAGAGATCTGAAAGTAGCTCCAAATGGTGATGTTGTTCTTGTAGGAAGAGCAAACGCTACAAATTTCCCATGGTATAATCCGGGTGGAGCGTATTATAAGAATTATTTGTCAACAGGAAGCTCTTCTGTTTGCGATGGAGTGATTTTGCAGTTTTCCAACGGAGGCGTAAGGAAATGGGCTACCTACTGTGGAGGTAACGGAACCAGTGACGGAACAGATTTTTGGGGCCTTGGAATTGATGCCAGCAATAACATATTTGTATCGGGGGTAAGCAGAACTACTAACACTTTCCCAACGCAAGTACTCGCAGGAAGCTACAATCAGTCATCCAATGCAAGTGATTATGCCGTTGTACTTGCACAATTTAATATAAGCGGGGTAAAGCAGTGGGCAAGCTATTTTGGAAATAAAACATGGACGTCTTGCGGAGGGTTCGGTTTAAATGCAACAGCATGCGGTTCAAAAATAGTCCAATGCGGAGAAGCAGATAATGCTTATACAATTACTACAGTTGATCCCGGAGGTGGAGCATATTTTCATTCTGCTAAAGAGGCAGCGACCGGACGAACAGATTTTATTGCCGAATTTCTTGATGCTACTTCTGGATCTTCTGCTCCATCTTCAATTAACCCAAGTCAGACATCAATATGTAATGGTGATCCTGTTACTTTAACAGTAGTGGGTGGATCCCTTGGAACTGGCGCATCATGGGAATGGTATTCTGGAAGTTGCGGAGGAACATCTGTTGGTACTGGAACTTCAATAGTAGTTTCGCCAACATCAACAACGACATATTATGTTAGAGCTGAAGGACCTTGTGGCACAACAACATGTGTAAGCATAACGATATCAATATATAATAGTGGAACTTCAACTGGAACCTGGGTAGGTGGATATAGTACAAATTGGTTTGATTGCAGAAACTGGGGTAATGGTAGAATACCAGATGCAACTATTAATGCAACTATACCATCAGGATGCACATACTATCCAATTATAACAACAAATACTGCCTATTGTAAATACATGTACTTGAATTCAGGTGGTTACATCACAGTAAACGGAGGAACATTAAACGTCGTTGGTTATTTTTATAAAAACTCTGGTGGCTATGCAACATATACAAGCGGTACATGCAATGTATCCTATCGTTACGATAATTCGGGTCCGAGCGGGAATACTACTGTTAATGGTGGCACATTAAATATAGGAACTGCTGCAACTAGTAGCTCTTATTATATTCGAAACCTAAATGGTATATTAAATGTTTCTTCAGGCTACTTGGATGCAGGTTACTATTTATATAATTATAATGGATATCCTTCAAATAATGTTAATATAACCGGAGGAAGTGTATACGCAGATAATATACCGAATTATGAAGGAGCAATCTACCAATCAGGTGGAACTTTAACTACAAATGGTTATTACAGAGAATATGATTCAGGAGGAGGTAATTATTATGGTAGTGGTAGTGGAACCATAAATTTTAATGGGACAAGCAACACCTATATCAGACTAATGAGAGCCGGAACTTATTTTAACCATGTCAATATTAACGGAGCATATTATATAGAAACTGGAAGTCTTCAAAATTTAGATGTAAATGGCAATTTCACTATTGCCTCTGGAAAATCATTTGATTGCAATGCGTATACAATGTATATTGCAGGTAGCTGGATTAATAGTGGAACATTCATCCATGATAACAATACCGTACATATGGACGGAATTACAAATAGTCAAATTAAAGGAAGTACTATTACAACTTTCTATAATCTAAATTTAAACTCAACTTCAACAGCATATAATGCTCTTGAAAATGGTACAGGAAATGGTGCGGGTATAAGAATAAATGTTCAACATGATTTGACAATAACTGATGGATCCTTTGAGCTTAACACCAATGCAAGCGGTGGTACTGAATTAGATGTAAATGGCCAGATTAATATTGGAGCCAATGGTATCTTTAATGTTAATGATGGTTCCTGCGAAATAACATGTGCCGGAAGCTGGACGAATTCCGGTCAATTTGATTCTGGCTCAAATATAGTATATTTTGATGGGACAGGTATACTTAATTCTGGGGGTACAACTACAACAAAAGACTTTTATAATTTGAATTGCACAGCAGGCACACGTACAATATCAACAAATCATGTGCAGATTATTAACAACTTTACAATTTCTGGAGGAAATTGGACACCTACTAATGTTTACACTTATGTAAATGGAAATATTTCAAAAACAGATGGAATATTAACAATGAATAGCTCACTTGATAGAATTTATCATTCAGGAACTAGTTTAACCATTACAGGAGGAACTGTTTCTTTAACTTTAGCATGTCAGATTCATACTTCAGGAAATGTTGCTATTTCAAATGATAATACATTTGTTTCCTCTGATGTAAGATTCTATATGGAAGGTACTACTAACACAACCATAAGTATGACCGGTGCGAATAATAGAATCTATAATTATTTTTTCAATACTAAAACGACTGGTATAAAAGTTACAGCACTAAGTGATATTACTATATATCATTTTATTCATGATAATGGAATATTTGATGTAAATGGGAATTCAATTTCTAACTATGGGGTTTATTATGGATATGATTATGGAGAACTAAGAATGGCCTCAGGATTATTTCGTGTTGGTTCTAATTCATACAATGGTGGATCCTACAGCCCATTCTATTGCGCTGCTAATTGGTCAGAAAGCATTTCTGGTGGAACAATTGAAGTATACGGTGGAAATCATGCTACATATGGGAATGTTTGTTTTATTTCAGGAAGCAACTTTACACCAACAGGAGGTACATTTAAACTAACTGGCATAAACAGTAAAGTTATTCAAATTAGGGAAGCAACTAATTTTAATTTTTATAATCTTGTAATTGGGAATGGTACTAATGCTATAACTGGGTCACTTTGGGCAAGTGGCGAAACTTGTGATATAAATGGAGATAATACCATAAGTACTAATTCAACTTTTAATTCTGTAAGTATGCCTATTGAAATTGCTGGAAACTGGACAAATAATAGTTCATTTATTTATGGAACAGGAACAGTAACATTTGACGGTTTAGCAAATCAAATAATTAATGGAAGTTCATCAACTACATATTACAATCTTACTTTAAATAAACCATCAAATGATGTTACTTTGCAAAAAAACACATATGTGTCAAATAATTTAAATCTTACTTTGGGTTTGATGCATACTTCTGTAACAAACATTTTAACAATGAATGACAATTCTACGTCAACCAATACTTCTGATGCAAGTTTTGTAAACGGACCAATGATTAAAGTTGGGAATGATGCCTTTGAATTTCCTGTGGGTAAAAATACAAGTGGAAATATCTGGGCTCCAATTGCAATTTCAGCACCTTCATTAACTACGGATGCATTCACAATGGAATATTTCTTTACAGATCCCGGGCATTATTTTTGGAATCAAGCGTATATGACAAACTTACATCATGTTACTAGTATAGAGTACTGGGAAGTTGTAAGATCAAATGGAAACTCTACACCGGCACTTACGCTTTATTGGAAAAATGCTTTGCGAAGTTGTATTCACAGTTTGTCAGATACAAAAGTAGCTCATTGGAATGTTTCTACAAATAAGTGGGAAAATATGGGTGGAAACGCAGCAGGAGGCGTTTCGCCAACTACTGGTATTGGTCAAATAACAAGTAGTGTAACTTTCCCAAATTATAGTCCGGTTACTTTTGGTTCATTATCTGCCTCTAACCCACTTCCAATTGAACTGGTTAATTTTGAAGCAAAGTGCATGGATAATTATATTGAATTGCAATGGACTACAAGTTCTGAAATAAATAATGATTATTTTACATTAGAAAGAAGCAGTAATGGTGAAATATATGACCCAATAGCATATATTCAAGGAGCAGGATTCAGTAATAATCTAATAAATTATTTTGAATATGACTATAACCCTTTAGGTGAAATTTCATATTATCGACTAAGACAAACTGATATTGATGGTAAAGAAACTGTTAGTTTGCCTATAACCATAAATTGTGGAATAAATGATGAAGAGTTTAATGTTCAGTTAATAGATAAAGGAGAGAATTTATATACTATTGTAGTTAATGGTTGTTATAATGACCTGAATTTTTATGTTACTGACCAGTTGGGCAGAAAAATCTATACAGAAAATATAATTAATCATAGTAATAATATTATTTTCTCTTTACCAGAATGTAGCTCTGCAATTTATAATATGGTTGTAATATGTGGTGATAAAATTGTTACCACTAAATTTTTCAATAAATAGATAAAATTTACCTATCTATACCACATTTAGTTTTTACTAATATTTTAAAAAATATTTACTATAAAAGGCTTGAACCGGTTTTATTTCCACCAATATTAACACCAATCATAAATTCATGAGATCCGTTGCTGTAGTTTTTTAAAGGACTAAATGTATAGTCAAAGGCATATCCTATATAATACCTGTCATATTTGATTCCAATTATAGCAATTAAAGATTTACAGGATCTGTAACTTACACCAAGCCAAT
>Ga0307990_1000312_pt1 | contig 46403 bp, 29 predicted proteins | sample EllFjometagen129_FD_203168 | JGI IMG/M metagenome (GOLD analysis project Ga0307990, IMG submission 203168) | Marine microbial communities from Ellis Fjord, Antarctic Ocean - #129 | ecosystem: Environmental > Aquatic > Marine > Unclassified | place: Southern Ocean | collected 2014-10-08
ATGCTGCGATATGGATTTTTATGGAGCGCCTCGGAGTTTAGGTTAGAAAAAGAATTTGAACAAAAGGTAACAAAGGTAACTAAGATTATTCACAATGAGATCACAGAATTATTATCTGCAATACAACTAATCTCAGTGCTATCAGGTGTAAACTTGGCTTAACAACTTGCTTACCTTGCTTACCTTGAGCGGTAGCGGTTGTAAAAAAACAAGAAGTTAGTTCTATAGCAGTTAATCTCTCTTTACGTATGAAAAGGCACATGAGTAATCAACCCCCCATTATAATTCGTGTGGATCCGTGATCCTCATTTCGACTAAACACTCATCAATTTCTTGTTTGTTGTAAAAATCCTGCTTTATCGCTTGCGAAATACTCAGATAACTTATATATTATTACTAATTAATGTAATTGCAATGTAAAAAAAACTGTTTGCCCTTGAATCGGGTCGGTAAAACTGATAACATTCAACCCTTTTCGATTAGGAGAATAGTATATGTCAAAAATTTGCGAAATATGTGGTAAGAGCCCCCGGGCTGGAAATTCAATTGTTCGTCACGGTCTTGCCAAGTACAAAGGCGGTATCGGTTTGCACACAACAGGTATTACAAAAAGGCGTTTTCTGCCGAATATTAAAGTTGTCCGTGTTAAGACAAGTAATGGCACCGTTACACGCATGAAGGTTTGTGCAGCTTGTATTAAAGCTGGAAAAATCGTAAAGCCTTGATGGGTTCATTTTATTGACCATCAGACTGGCTCTCAGAGCGTGCGTTGTCCGTCACTTACAAGGAGTCAATTATGGAAAATAATACAGAAGATCCAGTTGTTGCTCAAAGTATTAGTAGCGATGAAGAAATTCACGCCACAGATATACAATTTATCTGCCCGCATTGCGATCACAATCTGGTTATAGATTATCGCGGTGCTGGTTTGCAGATAGATTGCGTTGAGTGTAAAGAGGCGGTCACTGTACCCATCCCTGAGGGAATGATCATCGATGATCTTGACCTCTCTGCCGGGGAGGTCCTGACTCAGCTTTTTCAGACCAGAAGAATGCTGCTCAAATCCGAACAGCGTATCTCGCTGCTGGAAGAGAGCATTGATAGCCTGAAGCTGCGCCGCAAGGAACTGGAAAAATCCCGCATCACAACTCTGCACCGTTGTGCAGAGCTGGTGACAATGTGCCAGACAATGATTAAACAGAATAATGAATTGGTCGGCACTATCAATCGCATGCAGAGTATTATATCTGAAGAACAACAGCTGTAATGCACGATGCTGACACGCTTGTAATCGGTGCCGGTGCCGCCGGTTTAGCGGCAGCCTGCTTCTCCAAACAGAAAACAGTTGTCTGTGAACGCATGCAATCAGCGGGTCGCAAATTGCTGGCCACAGGTGGTGCTCGTTGCAACCTGACACATGATACCGATCCTGATGGTGTCATGCGTAATTTCGGGTGCGATGCACGCTTTATGGCACCCGCTCTCTATAATTTTCCTCCCGTTGAAATCCGTAATTTTTTTCATGCAAACGGGGTTAGAACCGTTATTGAACCGGATGGATGTGTATTTCCCGCATCTCAAAAAGCTGGCGATATTCTTCAGGCACTTTTACGCAAAGCTGAGGCAAATGGTGCTCAGATTCAAACATCAGTGACAGTTGACAACATTGTGGTGGAGCGGGTTGATCAATCCAGTAGTCGCATTACACGCGTGCTGACCTCTGCCGGCACTTTTTCTCCAAGAAACGTTATTCTTGCTACAGGCGGCATGAGCTATCCAGCACTTGGCTCCAATGGTTCCGGTTTTAAACTTGCCCGTTCGGTTGGCCTTGATGTCGAATCTCCGCTTCCCGCCCTGGCTGGTCTGAAAACAGCTCAAGATTGGCCCGCTGAGGCCACCGGAATTGTTCTTGAAAATGCGGCATTGCGGCTGGTGGAAAAAGGGAGTTCAAAAAAATGGTTTCATGGCGAGGTGTTGTTTACACATCAGGGTCTCAGTGCTCCGCCTGCTCTGAATCTCTCCGGTGAAGCAGCCTGGTTGCTCTCCCGTCAAGTGCAGCAGAAAAGTTGCCAGGTCAAGGCGGAGCTTAACATGGATTGCAGCCGCACCAGGGAACAATGGCTCGAAATCTTTGATACTTGGCGTAGCAGCAAAGGTGGCCGCGCTGTTCATAACTTGCTCTCTGGGGAACTACCCCGCAATCTGGCCCGGATTCTCTGCCGTCAAGCTCAGCTGACCGATTGTGCAGTCGCCCGTGCCCCAAAACAGAAACTTGTAAATCTCGGAACCCTGCTGAGCGCATGCCCGCTGAGCATTACAGGGGTTGACGGATGGAATAAAGCCATGGTCACCAGAGGTGGGGTCGTTTTGAATGAACTTAACCCTCAGACTCTGGCCTGTCGTAAAATATCAAACCTTTATTGTATTGGTGAGGTAGTCAATCTCGACGGTGCCTGTGGTGGCTATAATCTCACCTGGGCTTTTGCTTCCGGTGCTCTTGCCGCAGCTCAAATCATTACTTAGCAGTTATTGCCCGCTAATCTCCGCGAATCTGTTGTCGAAGACAGGCTCTTCATCGATTTTTATGGAAGGCATCTAAGTTTGGTTATTCCGATTTTTGTTTGGGTAATCCTTTCGAGATCCAGCCTACGCCCCGCAAGGCGGGGCTACGGCTTGGCATGCAAGGACCTCAGCTACAGTAAAGGCTTTGATCTCTGTAAATCTGTAGAGCGGGGGCCGTGACCCCGCCACGTAACTTGCAAAACATTTCCACATCTATTCGCGGAGATTCGCGGGCAAAAAAAACATACAATAAATATTATGGCTAACCTTCTTTTGCATCAACGCAATATTATAACCATACCACACTTCTCCTTGCTGAAAGGAGTCAAGTCACCATAGCTCTCTGTCATGCCGGTGGTGTCACTCCAGTTGGTCGCATCATTAATCAGCGGCAGATAGTCACTCCACTCTTTTTGGCCACTCCTTAATCCACTGTAAAATTGGGTTGTCGGTGCTTTCGAAATACTCACCGCAGTTTGCCCGTAGATCAGCCCGGTTCCATTTAGATTTTCTCCAGCTGTGCTGATTGCCGCCAGAAATGCGCTGGGCGCACTCCTGCTATCACCGTAATACGCAATCACGCCCTCGACCTCGTTATTTAGACGCAGATAGCCACTCTCGATCACTCCGATGTTGTTGTTGCTGATTGATGAGGTGCTGTTACAGTCATAAAAAACTACAACGGTGCCAGCTGCGGTCGCCGTGCTGTTGCTCCAGATAAGATCATCTTCGCTTGTGCCAAATGAAACTCCATCCCATGGGCTATCTGTTAATCGTATGACCGTATGCGCCGCCAAATCTTTTAGTGCCACAAAGGATAGTGATTCAGTGCCCGTGCTGAGGTTCACAAAGGCGATCGCACCAAGATCGCTGGTTGGTAGATCATAACCGCGTTTTAGGACAATACTCCTTGTTATGATTAATCCCTCTTGGTTGGTCGCTGTGATTGAGATCGGATTTGCTCCAGTAGACAAGCTGACATCATTTAACACCCATAAATTGGTGGCCGCAATCTCTCCGGAGATGGTGGTTAACTCATTCGTCCAGACAATCACACCTGAAATATTGGTGGCCGTTCCATTTATACTTACGCTGTTCACGCTGTTTTCATAAAAGGTGTTTGCTGCCGGACTCTCGATCAAAAGCTCAGGGATTGAGACGGCACCCTCCGTTAAGGAGATATTGTCAAAGCCGACAAACTCTGCGGCCGCAGATGTATACGCCCACAAACGCAGGCGTAGATAATCTACACCCTCTGGAATTGGGAGCATTTCCGTAACCCATAGTTTAGAGGTATCCTCTTCAAATTCTACACGGGTCGCAGAGTCCCAGTTGTCACCATTGTCAAAAGTATACTCATAACCTATACCATCTCCGTGTAAATCTTCCTCAAGTCCATCACTGGCATAGTAGTCAAAGACCAGCGTACACGCTCCCGTAGCAACCAGATCAACTGTTTCAAATGTGAGATAACCGCAATTATTCGTCGACGATCCACTGAAGCCCCGGCACTCCCAGAACCAGCTACCATCGCTGGCACCATCAATATAACTGCTGCTTTCGACTGCATCCCAGACATCATTACTCTCACTAAAGTTAAATGCCGCCGGGCTTACAATGAAATTCCAGTTGTTAGTAATGCTCTGCTCAAAGCTTTGATTGAGGGTAAGACTCTGCCCGAATAACTGCGTGGCACACAACAAAATAAAATAAAAATAACATCTATTCATAATTATAAATCCTGATTTAATTAATTATAAAAACAACTAGTAATAATAATTACATTTATTTTGATGAAATTCAATCTAAAACTTAAAGAAAGAATCAATCAATTTTTAACAGGATTACAGGCACAACAAAGTGACAGGTTATTTGATGTTGACAGAGGGCTGTTGGTTTGGTAGAGTTACTTACATGTTGAAAATATTGTCGAAAGGATAAACATCATGAGATTTTGCAGGCTTAAGCTGGATACGGCGGCTACATATCATGTAATGAGCAGGATTGTTGACAGACAGTTGGTTATTAAGGATCTTGAAAAACGATATCTGAGAGGGTTGTTATCCCGGCTGGAGGTTTTTACTGGTTGTGAGGTAAGGACTTATTCCATTCTGGAAAATCATTTTCACATCCTTTTGCATGTTCCTGAGCGGGTTGATGTTTCTGATAAGGAGGTCAAGCGGCGGGCCGGGGTTTTGTATGGCGCAAAGAGATACACTCTGATGAGGGATCAGTGGAAGGAGTGGCAGAAGTCAGGACAGGAGGAGCGAGTGGCGGAGCAACTGAATAAGTTCAGGTTGCGGATGTATGATTTATCGCAGTTTATGAAGACCTTCAAGCAGTGTTTTTCTATCTATTACAACTCTAAACATGAGCGTCGGGGAACGTTGTGGGAGGAGCGCTTTAAGAGTGTTCTGGTTGAGGAGAGTGAGTATGCACAGCTGGTTGTGGCTGCCTATATTGATTTAAATCCGGTGCGTGCGGGTCTGGTAAAAGACCCTAAGGATTATCATTGGTCGGGTTATGGCGAGGCGGTTGGCAACCTGGATCTTTTTAGTTCAAGCGGGGCGCTTGCCCGGGAACGGATTACCGGTCTTTTTGTGAATGGTGATGTAGACAAGAAGCACGCAATTATGCAGTACCGTGAGATTCTGTATGCTCAGGGGGCGCGTAGGACTGATGGGTTGAGCGGTCAGATGATTCGGCCCGGCTTCACACGGGAGCAGGTTGATAAGGTTCTGGATGAGGGTGGTCGGCTGCCTCTTTATAATCTGTTGCGTTGCAAGGTCAGGTATTTCTCGGATGGGGCTGTGATAGGTGGTAAGGCCTTTGTTGAGAGGATCTTACATGAACGAGGTGATATTTTTACAGAGAAGAAAAGGGTCCGTGGAGCCAAGGAGATGAAGTTCGGGATATGGGGAGGTTTATGTTCCGCCAGGGAGTTGAGGTTGCGGGTTGTGGATGTTACAAAGAAAAGACCGTGAATCCAGTTCTTTCATAGTAGTGGAATCAAGATAGACTTTGGCGTCTGAGTGTTGTAATATAACAATAAGTTGTTGTTATAGCAACTAAATGCATAACGGCTATTTTATAAACATAAACCTAAAAAGATTGGAGCTATATCTTGAATAAAAACATGATAACACCGGCCGTAATGGCCATTTTTCTTACAGCGATGCTATTGACATCTGTCCCGCAGCAGCTGCAGGCGCATTGTCAGATACCCTGCGGCATTTACTCTGATAATGCCCGTGTGGTTATGATGCTGGAGGATGTGACAACCCTCGAAAAGTCAGTAAGCATGCTGAATGAACTCGTTAGCAAGAGTGATGTTCAATCTCGGAATCAGTTTTCACGTTGGGTCACGAATAAAGAGAGCCATGCGCAAAAGATTATCGAGACCATATCCAATTACTTTCTGACACAGAGGGTGAAACCCTCACAGGATGACTACGTGGAACGTCTGAAAGCTCATCATGCAGTGATCTTGAATGCGATGAAGGTCAAGCAGAACAGCTCTGCAAAATATACAGACGCTCTGAGGGTGAGTGTCAGCGCACTGTTGAAGTACTATCCTAATGCAGCGAAGCCCCACCAACACTAACCGAGAGTGATATTTTTTACCAACGATGAAAGAGAGAGACAACTTCTGCTGGATGCTGAAGATAGTTTTGGGTTTCACCGCTTTTCTGTTCCCTTTGGCCTATGTTTGGACTAATATATGACCATTAAATTATGACATCTGGATTGGGGAGTTACTGGGCATATGGCAATTAAGAAATCTGAATTGTATTCATCACTGTGGGCAAGCTGCGACGAGCTGCGCGGGGGTATGGATGCATCGCAATATAAAGACTACGTCCTGACCCTCCTTTTCATGAAATATGTCTCCGATAAGTATGCCGGGGAGAAGTATGGCATGATCTCTGTACCGGCGGGTGGCTCATTTGATGATATGGTGGCGCTGAAGGGCGATAAGGAGATAGGCGATAAGATCAATAAGATTATCGGCAGGCTGGCTGAAGAAAACGATCTTAAGGGCGTGATTGATATTGCCGATTTCAATGATGAAGAGAAGCTGGGTAAAGGCAAGGATATGATTGACCGGCTCACGAAGCTGGTGTCGATCTTTGCAGGGATGGATCTGAGTGCTAACCGGGCTGAGGGTGATGACCTGCTGGGAGATGCCTATGAGTACCTCATGCGCCACTTCGCAACCGAGTCAGGGAAGAGCAAGGGGCAGTTTTATACACCATCTGAGGTCTCCCGTATTCTAGCTAAGGTGGTCGGAATTTCAAAGGATACTCCACAGGATATGTCGGTTTATGATCCCACCTGTGGTTCCGGCTCGCTACTATTGAAGGCTTCGGATGAAGCTCCACGGGGATTGACTATATTCGGTCAGGAGAACGATGTGGCCACCGCCGCTTTGGCCCGGATGAATATGATCCTGCATAGCACCGAAACCGCTGATATATGGAAAGACAATACACTCGCACTTCCTCACTGGAAGAACAAGGCTGGTGGTTTGCAGACTTTTGACTTTGCGGTAGCCAATCCTCCTTTCTCATATAAATCGTGGAGTAATGGACTAAATGTAGACAACGATCCTTATGGACGCTTTGAATATGGAGCTCCTCCTGATAAAAATGGCGACTATGCCTTTCTCCTGCATATCATTAAATCACTCAAGAGCACCGGCAAAGGTGCGGTAATTCTTCCGCACGGCGTTCTTTTTCGGGGCAATGCGGAAGCGGATATCCGGCGTAATCTTATCCGGCAGGGATATATCAAAGCAATTATCGGTCTGCCTGCAAATCTCTTTTATGGCACTGGCATTCCCGCCTGTGTCATTGTGATGGACAAGGAGAATGCGCACAGCCGCAAGGGCATCTTTATGGTGGATGCGAGCAAGGGTTTTATGAAGGATGGTAATAAGAACCGCCTGCGGCATCAGGATATTCACCGGGTTGTCGATACCTTCACAAAGCAGCTGGAGATGGAACGATTTTCCCGTATGGTCTCCTTTGTCGAGATCGAAAAGAACGACTATAATCTCAACATCCCTCGTTATATAGACTCCAGTGAACCCGAAGACCTGCATGATCTGACAGCCCATCTCAACGGCGGTATTCCGAATGTCGATATAGATGCGCTGGATGAATACTGGCAGGTGTTCCCCACACTTCGCAAATCCCTGTTTACTCCGAATGAACGGGAAGGGTATAGCGATTGCCTTTTTGAAACCACGCAGGTTAAATCCGCAATTCTTAATCATCCGGAATTTAAAGCCTTTGCTGAACTTACCGGTGCGCTCTCCGATGGCTGGAAGAAAAAGCATGTGATGCAGCTCAAAGGGCTTGAGGTCGGCGATGAGGTCAAGGCGTTGATCCACGAGCTTTCTGAGGATATACTGGAGCGTTTTGCAAAAGCCAGCCTTGTCAGCAAGTATGATGTCTATCAGTTGCTGATGGATTACTGGGACGAAACCATGCAGGATGATGTCTATGTTGTGACTCAGGATGGCTGGAAGGCTGGCAATGTGTTGCGGGCATTAGTTGCCAAAAAGGGAGAAAAACTCAAAGAGACACCCGACCTTATCCTTGGAAAGAAGAAGTACAAGTCCGATCTCATTCCGCCATCTTTGATTGTCGCTCGCTACTTTGCTGATGAACAGAACGAGATTGACCGCCTACAGGCTGAGAAAGATGTGGCGGCTCAGGAGCTGGAGAGTTTTATTGAAGAGCACAGCGGCGAAGAGGGACTGATTGAAGATGCTAAGAATGATAAGGGCAAGGTGACAACTACAACACTGAAAGCCCGTATCAAAGGAATAAAAGGCAATGCAGGTTCTAAAGATGAAATAAAGGTTCTTAAAAAATGCCAGAAGCTAATAGATGCAGACAAGGCCGCTGGCACAGTAGTTAAGCTGGCTCAAAGATTATTGGATGAAGCTGTCTTTGCCAAATATCCGAAGCTGAGTGTGGATGAGATCAAAACGCTGACGGTCGATGACAAATGGCTGAATACGATCCTCTCCGCCATCCAGACCGAGATCGAGCGAGTAACTCAACAGCTTGCCACCCGCATCCAGACTTTGGAAACCCGCTATGCTGATCCGCTTCCCACGCTTACCGACTTAGTTTCGAACCTGTCGGCAAAGGTGAATGCTCACTTGAATAAAATGGGGCTTAAAGTGAATGGAAAATTGAAAATGGAGAATGGAAAATGACTCAGCTTTCGATGCTCAATACACCATCGGTTCCGCCTGAATACCAAAACTTACTGGTGCAAATATCCGACGTTTATAAAGCAGGAACGGGTCGGGCGGCGCAGTCAGTTAACATCGAGCTGGTTGACACCTACTGGCAGATTGGCAGGCACATCGTTGAATTTGAGCAGCAGGGTGAAACCCGTGCCGAGTATGGCACAGCTTTGTTGAAAAAGTTGTCTCGTGACCTGACCCTGCGTCACGGCAAGGGATTTAGCCGTAGCAATCTCGTCTATATGCGGCTTTTGTATCAACGTTATCCAATAAGTCAGAAGCCTTCTCACCAATTGAGTTGGTCGCACTATGTCGAACTGCTCAAGCTCGACGATGAGCTTGAGCGTGGTTTTTATGAGCAACAGTCCATTGTCGAACGCTGGTCAGTACCGGAACTGAAAAGGCAGAAGGCCTCATCATTGTTTCTCCGTCTTGCGGCTGGCAAAGATAAAGCAGGCATTCTTCAACTCGCCAGGCAGGGGCAGATTGTCGAGCAAGCCTCCGATTTGCTGCGGGAGCCCTATATATTTGAGTTTCTCAAGATTCCCGAGTCGCATCAAATCGCTGAAACCGAACTGGAATCACTCCTCTGCGACCACTTGCAGCCCTTTTTACTTGAACTTGGCAAGGGATTTACCTTTGTCGGTCGGCAATACCGTATTACCGTTAACAATAGCCATTACCGTGTTGATTTAGTGTTTTATCATCGCTTCTTGCGTTGCTTTGTCTTAATCGACCTCAAGTTAGATGAGGTGAAACACCATGATATCGGCCAGATGAACCTCTATCTCGGGTATTTTGCCGCTGAAGAGAACATCGAAGGTGACAATCCGCCCATAGGCATCATTCTCAGTCGGCAGAAGGATAAACTGCTGGTCGAATACGCTACCTACGGTATGAATAGCCAGCTTTTTGTACAAAAGTACCAGCTCTATCTGCCCGAGCGAGAGGAATTGCGCCGGGAGTTGAATATGGCATTGCAACAGGCCGAAATGAATGAAGAGTTGAGAATGGAGAATGGAGAATGAGAAGTAACACAGCCGCTCAATTTTCTGCTCCCAACTCTCAGTTGCTCCCTTCTGGCTACAAGCAGAGTGAAGTGGGAATTATTCCCGAGGATTGGAAAGTTGATTCTATAATTAATCAGGCATCAATTACAACGGGAGCAAAGAATACACAAGATCGAATAGGTGATGGTCGATATCCGTTTTTTGTGCGATCACAAACAGTAGAAAAAATTAACAGCTACTCCTTCGATGGTGAGGCTGTTTTAACAGCTGGCGATGGTGTAGGTACTGGAAAAGTTTTCCACTATATCAATGGTAAATTTGATTACCATCAACGTGTTTATAAAATCAGTAATCTGGGTATCCCCTTCACTCTAGTCACGTCAAATGCTTTTGCTGCGTAAGGCATTAAGGAGCAATGGGATATGGATGCCTCCTATGCGAATTTCGATGTGTTGCATCACCTACAGGTAACGCTCTGAATATCAGTATGTTATGAATGATCAGCTAGAGTGAAGGGGATACCCAGTTATCAGTAATTTCAGACCTCCTGACCTCAGGGATTTATTTTGAGACCAACTCGTAACGCATCAGCAAATTTGATCCTGGATAAATCGTGTCCGTTTCATTAAGATGTCGCGCAAGTTCCCGAGCAGCTTTGTCTGATACGCGGTTTGTTAAATGATGCAGTCGAACAGTTAAAGTGCCTGCGTTCTCGTCTGGCAGTATATCAGCCTCCTGGGTGTAGATCTCCCGAAGAAGGGAACGAGCTTCGTCTGGATGGCTCATGACTTTATTTATCACCGAGGCCATCGCTGTTTCGGCGCGGTAGGCTATCATCTTGATTGTGTCTACAAACGCTTTGCTTTTTGGTGCTATGACTTTAAAACGCTCGTCTTCTTGAAGATCTTTAACTGTGATATGCTTTTCTGTCTGCCTGCGCGTTTCTTTCAACTTTTCGAGAGCCATTCTCAGTGACTCTATATCCTCAACCAGCTTCGCTTTTTTTTCTTTATATATCTCGATTTCCTCTGGGGCCGGGATTTCGCTTAATGTCATCTCGGCGAATTTTCTTAATTTTCTCCCCAGTTTGCCAGCTTCACTTTGGATCCGTGCCGTTATTTTCCTGTATTTCGGGTTTATAAGTTTTTTAGTCTCATCCACCTGATCTCTTCCATAACCTGTAAGTGCATCTAAACCAAAGTTTTGCATCATATACTTGAAGAAGTTCTCCTGACACCATCTGGAGAACATTCGTACGGCAAGGGAGTGCACTGGAGCTAGGTATTCGGTGCAGACTATTGCGGTTTGATGTCCTGTCTCAGTCAGTTTTCTGATCTCGCGAACCCATATCTTTTTAGAGGAACTTCCAAGAAGGGTTCCTCGCTCGGCGATCTGCATCTCCACCTTCTCCCCGTTGGCACCAGCACCAGTTTGCTTTTCAAACTCACTTTCATTCCAGTCGTCTTTCGGATATTTATTATAAGTCATACACGCTATACGGTGTTCATCCCACATATCTTTAAAAAACTCCGGACTGTAACCCTCCCTGTCAAATATAAGTATGAAACGCGCGAGTAACGGGTTGGCGTTCAGTTCCTGTTGTGTTGGTTGGCGCGGAACCTCTTTCAGCAGACGGAACACAATCGTTTCCCGTAGCATTTTGATCAGGCCGGAGTTAAAAGGGGTGCTGATCACAAAGAAAGGACGGCCATGTTCATCATTCAACCAGTAATCGGACATTCCTCGCATACACAGTTTCTGGCGAGAGATATAACGTTTCGGCAGCGGGTTTTTACCGTTGTAAACCCGCACATGCCCATCGATATACAAAGCGCCGCAAATATCAAGATCCATGTCCATCCATTCCGCTGAAAGCTTCGATGACCATTGATCTATTTCCCCTGTTTCTGAGAGGTGTTTAATTTTTCGGCGCAGTGTGCGAACTTCTGGAATGCGATCCAGACCAAGTAGGATTCCGCCTTCACCAGCGGCGGAATACCGAAGGTCCTCATTGCTTTTGATTCGCGCTAACGCCATAAACGCCAGTAGTAGAAAAATATGCGCTATGCCATAGAAGCCTTTCGGCAGTTTGAAACACCCTTTAGTGTGCCGTAAAAGCCCATTGCTCAGCAATGCCGGCAGAGCCCATAACACTCCTCCGTTGGGCACATCCAACGCTTGTTTGAATACGGAAGGAGCTTCAGGAAGCTTTCCCATTGAAGCGAGCACACGTTCCACGACACGGGTGCACCCCATCCCCATGGTTGCCCGCGCGTCTTCGACGCTTCGTTCACTTTTGCTCTGGATGTTTTTTTTTATGCTCTATTAACCGTCCGGATAAAACCGAGCGGTAAAGGGTGTCCTTTTTTATGTCCAAGGCCGCTGCCACATCATCACGTGACTTTCCCTGATTGAACAACTCTTGCGCCCGGGTTAATACATCCGGTGTTAAAACCGTGCATGATTTGGTTTTACGTTCACGAAAAAATGCGCCCGGCCCTTCCGCCCTGAATTTCTTCACATGGCGTTTTACACTTATGGGGCTCACTCCAAATGCGCGGACTATTTCCATCTGCGTACATTGTCCCAAATCCACAAATTGGCTTGTGAGCATATTGAAGCTTTTGTAATCCGCTTCCGCATGTGAGAACACGGGCAGGCATCCGTGAAAATACCAGACATATCCATCCTTTTTTGTGAATGAAAGAAGTGCGTTTATCGGTGTTGTATCATCTGAAAATAGCGGCAGTAAAGTTTGCGGCATAAACCCTCCTTGATCCCATGCGTATTAATAAATATCCATTCCGTAGAATACAGTATCATTAAATAATCCACTGTGCAATATTGCGTCCTGATACAAAAAAGTACATTATGCCTTGATTATAAACACTTTATGAGCACAAAAATATTATTTCTTGATTAACGAGATCAAGTAGTCTGAATTTTAAGGCATCGCTTGACGGCTTCTACTTCTATAAGATTTTCAGCAATCGCTTTTACGGCAGAATAATGTCGATGACGGCCAAGTCATCTGTTGATTCTGTTCGCAGGGAAATGATTGCAGACATGCTGATTCCACTTCCTCCAAAAGTCGAACAGCAGGCGATAGCGGAAGTATTGTCAGATGTGGATGATCTGATCGGATCGCTGGACAAGTTAATCGCCAAGAAACGAGCCGTCAAGACTGGAGCCATGCAACAACTGCTCACCGGCAAACAACGCTTGCCGGGATTTAAAGGGGAGTGGAAGGAGAAGAGGTTGGGGGATATTCTCTCTGTGCGTCATGGAAAGAGCCAACATGAAATCTGTCAACCTTTTGGTGTTTATCCTATTCTGGCAACAAGTGGAGAAATAGGACGAACAAATAAATTTCTTTACGATAAACCATCAGTTCTTATAGGGCGAAAAGGTACTATTGACAGACCTCAGTATGTTGACCAGCCTTTTTGGAATATCGACACTCTCTTTTACACAGAGATTAATTCATGGAACATTGCAAAATTTATTTAAAATCGGTACTTGCATAGTGTTGCTACTCACGTTCAGAAATGCCCGTATTTACTGAATAATAGTCTCTGACTGCAACAATTTAGGATTTTCAAAAGCCATTTTTATCACCAGTTCGACTTTTCCAGTATACCACCTGGCGGATTTGCAGCGAAAGCGAACAAGTCCAAGTAGCCTTGAAGGTCGCTTCTGACAAAGCTGTTATGAGCATGCAGGAAGCGCATCTTCGCCATCCCAGGCTGTCTTTCTGCGTGATCTGCCTTTGCTATACATACTACCCATTGCACTCCATCCGGGCTGGATATTGTTTTATCAACATACCTTTGTTGGGGTGTGCGTCATTATAGTTTATGAGTTGTGAAGCTTCAGTAGTCGAATCTCGCTAAGATGTGACTTTATTCATGATTTATGTTGAAAACCGTATGCTTTTCGCTTGCGGTTTTTTTTATTTTGCGGTATTCTGTTGTACTCGATAGAGAGTACAATAAAATCAAAGGAGCACAAACAATGAGTTCAGATGCGGAAGCCCGGAAAATTGAACAAGAAATGAATGAAACGGTCAAATCCATCCAGGCACTTGGGCCGTGTTTAGCGGGAACACTTAAAGAAAACGCGAAGGCGAAGTACGTCAAAAAGGATGGCTCGGTTTCAAAATACTCTACCGCTCCGATTCTACAATACCGGATTGGACCTAAGAAGCGCGGCTATCGGCGCATTCCCGCATCGCATATAGGAGATGTCCGGCGTTTGCTTAAAAACGGCAAACGTTACAGGGAGTTGGCATGGCATTTTGAGGCACTTTCCGCTCAACTTGCTTTGCTCTTTAAAAAAAAAGACTAATGCCCGTGTTCCCTGAGATTCGAATGGCGGATCTCGAAGCGCTGCTTACGGATGTGGAACGTCGAACGATGGAAGACACCGAAGTAAACAAAGGGGACCTTGACATAAGGATGCGTGACGCAGGGCTGAAGGATCTCGCAGATATTCTCGGTGAGACCCTTACCGCTTTTGCCATTCTGGAAGGTTCGGGAATGGGCGGAACGCTGCGTGAAGCCAGGATGGACACGGTATTGGGGGATGTGAAATTCAAATGCCACTACCATGCGCCCGCCTCAGGGAAACCAGTGTCACGGCAGGATCGACGCAAACGAGAACGGACAGCGGCGAAAATAAAGCGGAGGAAGAAGAAGAACGGCTCCTTCACCCGTGCCGGTGGAGCAAAGGGGGCATTCCCCTTTAAAAACGGACTTAGGCTTGTTGATGGAATGACCCCGGCCTTAGCCGCGCTACACAACCGCATCGCGGTGCGCGCGGGTTCATTCAGGGAAGGGACTGACACGCTAAGTGATTTTGTAGGGGTAATAATGTCAGAGAGCACGTTCATGCGGCGCGCGTACGCGGCGGGCAATCGCGCCCTGAAGGAGCAGGAACTGGAGGTGTTGCGCATGGGTTTGTCCGGAGTGATCCCCACGCGTTTAGCCTTAGCACTGACGGCGGTTGTGCCCACGCTCTACATCATGCTCGACGGAACAGGTGTGCCGTGTGTTAAAAAGGATACTCGCAAACGGAAAGGAAAAGATGGAAAACCCGCTAAGACGCGAGAGCTCAAAGTCGGCGTGATTGGTACGTATCGATGGATAGACAGTCGCAGATGCCCCGTTCGAGATCCCGGAAGTGAAACACACATCGTCTCCGCGAAAAAAGCGTGCATGTTCGGCTCTTTGCTCAGGCGTGTCGCCAACAGCCGGGGATACGGAGGGGGTGGATTCAGAATACAAATCTGCGGTGACGGTGCGGAATGGATCGAGAACATTGTGAAAATTGCTTTTCCAGGGGATGATGTCATTTTTACGGTCGACTTCTTCCATGCGTGCGAACACCTTCACTCCTTCCTCGGGTGCGTGCTTGAGAAGGGAAAAGTTCTAAATAAAGCGTTCCGAAAAGCTCGCGGCATCCTGCGGCGCAATGGCGGACAAGGTCTGATTACCCACCTTGGGCGACTCTACGGCGAAGCCATAAAGGGAAATAAAGAAGCCTTAACGGAACTGAACTATTTCAAAAAAAGGACGAAGCATATGAAGTACGCGGAATATCGCAAAGAGGGGCTTTACATTGGGTCCGGAATTATAGAGGCTGCTTGCCGTACCGATGTAGCCCGCAGGTGTAAGCAGGCCGGCATGCATTGGCGAATTCTCAACGCCGCCGCAATGTGTGCACTCGTCGCGAGATTGCGTTCCGGAGTCCCGTCCAGTAAACTGGCTATCTGACCCTTAAACTATTTTGACGCACACCCAGCAACAAAGTGACAGGTTGTTTGATGTTGACAGGGGGCTGCTGGTTTGGTAGAGTTACTTACATGTTGAAAATATTGTCAAAAGGATAAAAGTCATGAGGTTTTGCAGGCTTAAGCTGGATGCAGCGGCTACATATCATGTAATGAGCAGGATTGTTGACAGGCAGTTGGTTATTAAGGATCTTGAAAAACGATATCTGAGAGGGTTGTTATCCCGGCTGGAGGTCTTCACTGGTTGTGAGGTAAGGACTTATTCCATTCTGGAAAATCATTTCCACATCCTTTTGCATGTTCCTGAGCGGGTTGATGTTTCTGATAAGGAGGTCAAGCGGCGGGCCGGGGTTCTGTATGGCGCAAAGAGATACACTCTGATGAGGGATCAGTGGAAGGAGTGGCAGGAGTCAGGTCAGGAGGAGCGGGTGGCTGAGCAGCTGAATAAGTTCAGGTTGCGGATGTATGATTTATCGCAGTTTATGAAGACCTTCAAGCAGTGTTTCTCGATCTATTACAACTCGAAACATGAGCGTCGGGGAACTCTATGGGAGGAGCGCTTTAAGAGTGTTCTGATTGAGGAGAGTGAGTATGCACAGCTGGTTGTGGCGGCCTATATTGATTTAAATCCGGTGCGTGCGGGGCTGGTAAAAGACCCTAAGGATTATCACTGGTCGGGTTATGGCGAGGCGGTTGGCAGCCTGGATCTTTTTGGTTCCAGCGGGGTGCTTGCCAGAGAACGGATTACCGGTCTTTTTGTAAATGGTGATGTAGACGAGAAGCTCGCAATGAAGCAGTACCGTGAGATTCTGTATGCTCAGGGGGCACGCAAAACTGATGGGTTGAGCGGTCAGATGATCCGGCCTGGCTTTACACGGGAGCAGGTTGATAAGGTTCTGGATGAGGGCGGCAGGCTGCCTCTTTATAATCTGTTGCGTTGTAAGGTCAGGTATTTCTCGGATGGGGCGGTGATAGGCGGCAAGGCTTTTGTTGAGAGGGTTTTGAATGAGCGAGGTGATATTTTCACAGAGAAGAAAAGGGCCCGAGATTTATACGCGGAAGTTTTCATGCCTTTATTTTTTGGGTGTCGTTATTATGATGGCAGAAATCTGAAATATAGGATTGACTTTTTTTATGCCGAATAGTATATTTGTTTTTTCTTGATCAATGGATTTTATTTCAAATAGTTGTGCCATGTGGTGCGACATCGTTTAAAAATCTATTGCTATGGGATGCTAGCCATCCATTTATTAACACTTACTATCACATGAATTAACCGCCAGCTTTTATTGGTGTTAAAGCATGGCTTTGTAAAATTTATTTATGAATGCCTCCTAGTTAAATAAGATTATTTTTTCAGCATTCGCTCACGGCGGGCGAGCTATTTTGGTTCTAATTGTACGTTGTAAATGGGTATCTTTTTTGATGAAAAGATTAAACAGTTGGCGGGTTCGGTTTGAATCAACAAGGATTCGGCATTTTCATACGCAGGGTGGTGTGTGTGGAAGAGTCATTTATATTTGTATGTCAATCATTTTGCTTACGCAATTGAGTGCTTTAGCTACCCCGTCGACTTCGATGCCTGTAGGTACTCAAGTTTCTGTCTGGACAAATCGTGTGGGAAAAACGGTTAGGGCACTCTGTTCGGCGATTACGAATCAGACAGTGTATCTGACTCTCCCATCTGGTAGGGCTCGGGCCTTGCCTTTGGCCATCTTTCCGGAAAATGAACAACTGCGCATGAAACTTTTGTTGGGAGTTGCGCCTGTCCCAAGATGCATTTTGCCAGCCTGGCGTTTGTTCGAAAGCCAGCTTGCATCGGCGCTGGATGTCGAAAGCACTCGCGCGGTGCTGGGATTTATGGTTAAGCAAGTAAAGAAACAGGCAGACGAGAATGCTGTTTCGCGGACGGAAGAAAAGTATTGGGTTGCTCGTGCGGTGAAGAAAGAGCGTGCCGTGCGGCGGGTATTACTTAAAAAGAAAGCGCAGTCTGGACTCCAGAACAAGGTCTCCGGTGCGCAACAGCTGGGAGAAAAATAAAATGACTAGAATCAATCTTGTTGGACTTTGCGTTCTGACGGCTATGTGTAGTACGGTGCCCGGAAAAGCCAGTGCTCAGTTTATAAATGTGCCTCCTGTCATGTACAGTGGAATGGTGAAAGACTATATGCTTAAACCGTTCGATAAGCAGTACGGAGCTTCGGTATATGTGCGGGGGACTTCGTTTAACGAATTCCTGCTGGCGAAAGCCGATACGATCAATCCTTTGAACGAGATTAACTATGCGCTTTCGATTCCGTTGGTGAGTCAATCGAATTTAGTCACCACTGCGGCAACTGTGGGTCAGCAGATTCGGTTTGATGTGGATGACGGGAAGATCATTTGGGGCAATGTTTCTGTGCAGACGATCAGCAACCCTGGGTGTTATGTGCTCAATATTACGCTTATGACGGACGTGAACAAAAATGGTGTATCGGATGAATACGAGGCACTTATCAAGGCGTTGATGGATGCGTACGGTATTGCCGGCGAGTACGACCCGAATGCGGACTATAACGATGATGGCATTAGCAATTACCAGCATTATCTCAGTTCTACGAATCCGTTTGCGGGCCAAACTCCGGTAGTCGGAGGCGTGACAGGAGAGACTCTGACGATCGCGTCCATGATGCAGCTCCAAACGCAGACTACAGGCGACTATTTCGTCATCTCGTTCCGTTCCATTCCCGGTAAAATGTATTCGGTGCTTTCGACGACGGATCTCAGAACGTCGTGGGGTACGGCTAACATGGTGGATTTCCGCATGTCTGCGAAGGGCGATGAGCAGACGTATTTCACTACTGTCGACACAAGCGACGTTATTACGCTGTATCTCCGCAAAGATACGGCACGAGCCCGGTTCTATAGGTTGCGAATGGAGTAGCCTGTGTGTTGGCCGGTGAAAAAAGTGAGAGTTAGCGAAGGAGAATACGTATCATGAAACGCATCAATATTTTTTTAATTCTGCCCGTTATTGCTTGCCTGCTGCAACCCGCCTCGGGACAGCAGGCTAGCCAGACTGTGACCTTAAGTCATGGATGGAATGCCGTCTATCTGCGCGTTTCGCCCGAGGAATCTGCGGACGTGGTTTTCAACGAATGGCCTGTGCAGTCGATTTATAAGGTATTGGACACCATGTTCCTGCAGACATCTCAGTTTTCGACGGACATCAACCAGGAAAGCGTGCCGCGCCCTGCATACACAACGTGGTCGCGTACGGGCGACCGCCGGCTCTCCTTCTCCGATGTTTCCGAGGGCGTGTATGTATGCTATTCCACCGCAACAGCCAACACGTCATTCAGGGTGCTAGGTACGCCCGTGGCACCTTCGATGCCGTGGCACAAGGCTGATTCTTACACGAATAGCCTGACGAAAGCATCGTATAACCTGTTTGGCGTCTCAATGGCCGCGGGCGCGAGCATAGCCTGTGACAATTATATGGCGGGTGTCGATTTCGTGTATACCGATATCGGCAAAATCGGCGGGACCGATTTAAAGGGGCCTTCTTTTGTGCCATCGACGCCGATAAGCTTGGCTAAGGTTTCGGATGGAGCTGTGCTTGTGCTTGACGCCTCCAAGGTCAGCGACTGGCCTGGTGCTCTGGGTGTGACGCCGAAAAAGGGCTTACTTTTCGGAAAAGATTATTCTTTGTTAACGCTCTCCATCAAGAATCTATCTGCAAACCCCACCACGATCCAAGTGAGATATGCCTTGGGAAACGAATCGAATCCCTTGCCGCTGCTGCCGTTGCTCTACTGGGATCAGACGACAGAAGCGTGGATAAGCCTGCCCGCAACGTTGATGCTGAGCAATGTGGCTACCAACTACATGTCAGTGTTGCAAATGGCGATAGACCGTCAGGCGCTTAACCAGGTGACCCTGCCAGGGAATAAACAGGCGGGCGTGTTGACAGTCATGGATACAGGCCTTTCAAAAATGATGGTGAAGGTTCCGGTATCGGCTACCGCCACTGGCTCGAATGACGTATCCCGTGCGGATTGGCCGGCGGGGCTTTGGATTGGCGAGATGGCCTTTGATCGGGTCAGTTTTCTCAGAAGCGACCTCTCTGATCCGGAAGACTTGCCTTCGGGCGGAAAGATGAAGATTCGCGCCCTGCTGCATGTGGACACTGCGGGTATCGTCAGGTTGTTGCAGCGGGTGACGTTGGCCACTTCGCTTGTCAGCACTCAGCAGGAGGATGGTTTGGAGGTGTCCGCCGTGGAAACTGCGCTGTATGCGGGAACTCAGGCGATGCCCGCTGATGCAACGCTGACGCGGATATCGGCTGCGGCAATGGATATTGACAATCCGGTTGTCACGAATTCCGCAAGCGGCACCTTTGGAACGGGCATGCTTGCATTCTCGTACACGATCAAGCCGGAAGGACGCTCGAATCCTTTTTATCACCCCTTCCATCCGGATCATGATGGTTTGGACGCCTATTTTGAAGGGAAAGCTCCATCTGGTGATACCATTTCAAACTACGCGGGCACGGTTAAGCCGGAAACCTTTTCAATTGGAAATACGCTTGAGTTCACATGGGGTGCTAGCTCAGGGATGATGCAAACAGCGTGGAATCCGGCCGAGACCTCAACGGGGACGTGCAGATGGCTACTCGGAAATGTGCGTCGGCAAGGCAACATCATCATCAGCGGAAGTTTTCAACTCAAACGCATCTCTCCCGTCGGGGCGATTTATCTGCCCCCTGAGACAATTGACGTCAATTAAGGTTTTCGAAAGGTCCAAAGCAGCGACGTTTCAGCAGGTCGCACAAGGAAACATTATGAAAAAGCAAATAACTACAGTAAGTTTAGCCCTGTTGCTTCTAGCCGGGGCGCAGCAGGCGGCAGGGTCTGTTCCGCTTTCAATCAACTATACCGGTGAGTTGGTTGAGACTACATCAGGGACGGAACAGGAGATGACGGACAAGAACGGATCATTCTTCGTACGCGCTTACACATCGCCAACCAGTACACAGCCGTTGTGGGCGAGAGAGTACACCGTGATTCTGAACAAAGGGAAATTCAATATCGAGATCTCTGAAACAGGCGGATCGGATATCGGAGGAGCCCTCACAACCTCATTACAGGCGGCACTTCAACTTCAGGCAGTGGACCCGCAAAGCGAAGCGCTTTACATCGGGGTGAGGCCGCTGGAAGATTTGGCGAACATGGAGATTCTGCCTCGCCAACGTGTGGTCAGTGTGCCATTTGCAATGCTGGCTAACGATGTTGTTGCGGCTCGTCGGAACTTTACGGTTTTGAACGGGTTAGTGAGCGTGAAGAATCTGACCGTGTTGCAGAATGCAGTCTTCTCAAACAAGGTGACGATTGCCGCGACAGAGGGAATCTCTGAGGTCCAGTTTGCCTCATCGCCGCGGTTCGAAAAAGGGATGACCAATACACAAGTTGGCAAGAAGATTCAGATTCTCAAGAACGCAACGGTTGAAGGGGCGATAATGCTTAATGGTGGACTGACAGATATGACGTTGACAAGCATAGCCGCCTCGACGCTGGGCAACGGACTGTCACTGGCCGGTACCGCCGCCTTTAACGGAGGGCTCACCGCAAAAGACGGAATCACAGTCGGAGCGGGCGGCACAACAAGCATCGGTGGCACCATCACACCATTGAATAGCCTGTCGGTCGCGTCTTCGGGATCCGTAACGGTTTCGAATCTGACACTTCCCAACGCGGGGTCCTGCTTCCCTACAGGGACGATACTGGACGATTTCCAGACATCCTATATTGTCAATGCGACAACACAGGGGGCCTGGTTCGCATCAAAAGACTGCTTCGTGCTCGCGAGTGTCTCCTTCAATGCGAGCGGGAGCGAAGGAAACAAAATCACAACAAAATTCTATGCATCGCCGAGCGCAACAGTCGGGACAGGAACCTTTTTAGCTGAAGTCGGTATGGGGACCAGTTCACAGGCAGACTACTATGCTATGTACCGAGGAACCACCGTTACCAGCTTCTTTCTTAAAAGCGGAGAATATCTGACGTGGTCATCGGAGAATGGAACGATCAACCTCAAGTTGATCTGGCGTACGTTCACGTACAGCTTTTAAACAAGCGAAGGAGAATGGAAAATATGAAAACAAGATCAGTTTCTTTTTTGCCGGATCATCGAGCGTTAAGCGCGTTAGCCTGCACGGTTATCCTTCTGGTATCAGGCTTGTCCTTTGCGGCATCAGCACCCCCGCAATTCACCTACAAAGGCCAATTGATGGAGATTGTAAATGGCATCAGTACGCCGGTCACGAGCGGGGCGGACGATATCTTCTCTGTTGACATGTGGGTCCGGCTGTACAACAGCACCAGCGCCGCTAAACCGGATGGAGCCCTGTATGGACGTAAGGTCAGCGTAGTCGTAAATAAAGGCATTTTTGCAATCGACATCGGAGACGAGTATGGCGAGCCGTTGCCTGGCGTCTATACGAACTTGCTGGATCTGATTTCCGGCAGTAGTAGCACAACATTGCTTGTGGGCATTACACCATTTGCAGATACCAACGATGAAATTACGCCGCGCCAGCAGTTGTTCTCCGCTCCGTTTGCCCTGCTTGCAAACGATGTAAGCCAAGCCCTCGGAAACTTCACTGCCACGAACGGCATCTCCTTGTTTCAAGCTCTGGATGTGGCAGAAAAAACGGTCTTCAAAGGCCCGGTGGCGAATCTTGGCACCGTCAACATCAACGGCAACGCAAGCTTCGCAAACGGCATGACAAGTCTCGGCATGACAACAGCAAAACAACTTTTTGTTGACGGAACCCTGATACAAAATACTGGAACCACAACGATCAACGGCCCCCTTACTGTCACCCGGGATGCGACGTTTCAGTCCGGACCGCTGACAATCAACGGCGGGGCAACGCTCCAAGGAAATATTTCTGTAAATTCATTGACTGTTGAAGACGCGTTGACTGCGGGTGCGCTGACCGTGACTTCACCTGACTTGATCACGACCTCAACGTTAACCTGCCCGACAACGCTGACGGTTAACGGGAAGGCTGTTTTCGGGACATATTTTCCGAATAGCGCGTGGGCCAACCGTGTGGCAGCCGATATTTCATCCGGATACTTCACGGCGCCAACGGATGGCCTTTACGTGTTCTCCGTCATGATACGCCGGGAGGATAAGGGCTATGGGTCATTAACCTTTACGGTAGGAACGGGAGGACCGACCTTCACACCGTACATGACAGCGAGCACCTCAAGATACACGGTCAATGGGACGACGATCTCCGTGTTACTAAAAGCTGGCGAACAGGTGTATCTTAGTAACGAAGTGAGCCATGGTTGCTCTGCTTCACAGGTTGAGTATCAGGCTTTTAACGGCTTGTGAGTGCATGAACTGAACAAAATTGAAAAGGAATACGTGCATGAAAATTAATTTTTTGTCGAAAATAATGGTCTCTGGTTTGGCACTTCTGACAACGTCGGCAACGCTTCGGGCGGCGATTCCGCCTATGGTGACTGTCCAAGGTGAATTGGGACAGATCACAGCGGGTGAGGCGACAAATGTCATCGGCAATTCGCAGGAGATGGCACTGAACATCCGTTCGGCCACCAACGCCACAACGGTCCTGTTTGGCCGGACAAAGATTCCCGTTCTACTTGAGCAGGGACGCTTTGTCGCTGAGATCGGTAACGGCGCGGGTCTCACCAATGCACCGAGCGGCGCAATATATTCGAGTTTTGCCGATATGCTGGCGGATGAGGTCGGCAATCAATTCTTTTTGGGATTTCAACTGACGGGATTTTCCACCGATCTATTCCCGATGATGCGAATACAGAGTGTACCCTTCGCGCTGGTCGCCGGAGATGCCAAACAGGCGACGCGAACATTCGATGTTCTGAACGGCACCGCGACGCTGAGCAAAATGATCGTACAGGGCGAGACGAGGCTGAGAGGTTCCGTAACTTATGAAGCCGCCTCTTCCCCGGTATTCAATGAACCGGTCTCAATATCCGGCAATGTCAACGTGACGGACGGCGCGACTACCCTTTCTGCACTGACGGTTGATGGCGCGAGCATGGTTTTGAGAGCGACCTTGAATAGCGTCAATGTATCAGGAGGTGCCACAACCATCAATGGTAACCTAACCGCATCTTCAGGCATGACCACAGTAAACGGAGCGACCAGCATCGCGAGTGGTAAAAAACTGAGCGTAGCAAACAACCTGACTTTCTCTGGGGATCTGAACGCAAGCTCGTTCCAGGCTCCTGCGCTCAAAGTCACCTCTGCATTTCAAGTACCGGCAACAGCGAAAATCAAGCAGGTCTTCGGGGAACGGAAGTGCATCAGCGATGTCACGACAACGCCCCCCCCGACCGATTCCGGCTGGTCGAACGCGTTCTATCAGGTCACCTCGACCTCGACGAGTAGTGCGGGTTCCTCTTACGGTTATTGGAAAGCACCGCAAGACTGTTTCGTTACCGCCAACTATGTGGTTGGACGCTATAACGTCGGAGAGCAGTATCCCAGGCCTATTGCGTTGATGGACAATCCTTCAACCGATTACCATGTCCTTACAGATACTGCCAACTGCATCGCAAAACCCTATATACGCCACGATCTCGGATACTCAATGGCGGCGCAAAAAAATGCAGTCTGTATCTTTATGAAAAAAGGGCAGTACCTGTGTTGGTTCTCGGGGTTCAACAACTCCGGAACCGTCTTCGGTGCTGGATTTATGCGCGAGATCTCTGTTCTCTATTTCGCTGACTAAAACACGAGCCTCCGCTGTTCCGAAATGTTGAAAAGGAAAATGGTCATGAAACGAATATTTTTATTGCAGGATCGCGTCTCTTTGTTGGGCAAGCTCTTCGGATGCGTTGTATGGGGCGAACTCGCTTTGATGTCCGGGACCTTTGTGCATGCGGTGGAACCTACGCTGTATACCATCGAAGTGCCGGCGTTGCAACAGGTGTATACGGACTTGCCCAGCGCGAAGGGCGCCTTGATTTATCAATGGGCAACCAACAACCTGCAGTCGCTGGCACTGAGTGCGGGTGGTGTACAGGGAAAGGTTTCCGCAGAAGGACGGGGATATTGCAGCGCAACGGACTGGTCAGGATATCCGACCAATTCGATGGTGGGAAAGCGTCGCTTCCGGCTGAAAAACAATCAATACGGGTATGCTCCTGTACAAAGCCAGCCAGATTATTTTCTGGGAGAGAAAGTTGTTCCGCCAGCGGGCGACATTGATTGGTTAAAAACCTGCGAAACCAATACGGTTTTGTTTGGCAGTCGGGTTTTCATCTCCACATTGCTGGATGCGGAGGCGCTCTATTTTGCAGACGGCGGTACGTTCGTGGTTCAGTGGGTGATGAAGGACACAACTGTCAGGTCGCAGGCGTATCTGGCTTCCTCTGTAGCGAACAGACGCCCCTATCGGCTTTTCTGGACGGATTTTCCATACAGCGCACCTCCCGTGTGTCTCAAAGACAAGTTTGTAAAGTTCTATGGTGTCAACAACTTGGTTCCTGTTGAGATTGATATGTTGGCGCTGGCGACAAATATTGACGATGACGTATCTCAAGTCTATTACGAGAAGTCAACGGGCTTTCTCTACGCAAAGGGAATACCCCGCGGTCAGTTCGTTATGGTGTATTACGACTCTGGGCTGTATGAACGGCTACTGGACGTAATCGTGATCGAGGTTACGTCCCCGATGGTCAAAGTGGAGTCCGGCGTGGTCGGCCAGGCACTGAAGCCGTCAGGTGAAGGCTTCGACCCCAAAGGGTTGGAGGCCGTGCCCACGCTGGCCGTCGAGAACGGCGATCTGTATGGCGATTATCTCTACCTGCATAAAGGGCAGGAGACTTACAGCCCCAAGAACGGATCGGTCTTTTCGATTCGTCCCACTCTGGTACCGGCGACCGCCACGAAAGCCGCTTACTGGCAGCAGTGGAAAGCGGAAATTTATTGGAGAGAAGTCGATTCCCAGAATGTAAGTTGGCCCTTCCAGCGCACGCATTACAGGTGCGACTGGCCCACGCAGCCACCTCAGTTTGTCCGTGGCACCTCGGCTGATGATCTGGGCACGCCTGTCTACCTGCCGGAGGCCTACACGGCCGAACGAATGCCCTATCAGGATCCAGTAGACCACGCCTTTTCTGTCGGTGCCGACAATACCTACAGTGCGAACGGCGCAGGGCTCTCGTTGCTTAAGTTGCAGGGAACCGATGAGGATGGGCTGGACAACATCTGGTTCATGGCCGTGCGTTCGGTTCTCAACAACGATACATCCATCTTTCCCGCTCAGAAGATTCCATGTAACGTTGGCTGTGAAGTGGCATTCGATCCCGTCCTTGGGTCCGCGTTCTCCAACGATTTCGCCGTTGCTGTATCCGGGTATATCTACAAGCCGACGTCCGGTACGCACTACAATCCGAACACCTATTACCCGCAACGGCGGACGACCGCTGTCGATTCAGCGACGGGAACTAATTATCCCTCGGCTGTTTTCTTTGTCAATACCGCTGTCAACACAAGCGATAATCTGGAGGTGTGGTGGTACAGCAGCGTCAAGCAGAGCAAGATGCCGGAAGCAATATCTTTTCCTGGGTGGAAACAATCATACACAGCCACCTGGCCGGAACCTGCTGACGAACCTCAGATTGTGCTTGCGTCACAACTGGGAAGTGCTGGTATATCCAATCGTAGGATCACAGAGAACGATGGTTCTACGGCCATCGCAGCAGTCACCAACACGACGATTACCGCAGACGCGGACACCGCGTTCGTTGTCTACACACAAAATGATCGATCGGAAACAGGATACAATCCCAATGAGGAGCACGCCTATGCGGTAGCCGGTGACGGCGGCATCAAAGTCTGGGCACTGCGTACCGATCTCAATGTTCCCGGCGAGACTTCACTCTCTGGTACGCTGCTCCAATACATCAAGGACAATCGTTATGCGATGCAGTTCTACGATGTGCTGGTGACAAACAGCATCTACCCTCGCTTGGAAGGCGACGCAGAGGCCGGAAAAGTTCTGCCTGGACCCCACCCTATCGACACCCTGATCGATCCTTGGTGCGGGGAGAACTACTGGACCACACCGGACACGCTCGATGACATGGTGCCGTTTCGTGATCGCAAGGGTGTCCTTTGGGCACGGCGCAACGGCACATTCGACATCCACATGTACTATCGGATGCAGGGGGGATTCTTCTTCCCGGACCTGACAACGCAGCCGGATACAGGGACTGCCATTCCATGGCTGACGCGGTTGAACGATCCGACGCAGAACATGCTGACAGGAGCTCCCGAACCTTGGACGTGGAACGTGCAGTGGCCAGGGACGGCGCCAGTGATGAAGATTGGCTACACGTTGACTACGGCCGAACTCGGTTTGCCGGAAGTCTGGAATGCCAAGAGCATGGCCGTTCTTTATCCGCAACCCACGATGGGTGCGGAGAACGACGTGGTCGTACTCTACGACCCGACCGTGAAACGCACGGCAAGCCTCGATGCGATTGATGGATCGGACAAACTCGGGGATCTTGGATTCGATCTTACACCTAAAGGCAATGCGATGTCGCGTTCGGGCAGGGTTTATTTCAAAGATCTGCCAGCCACGTTAAGCCGTCGTTTCTATTACGACCCGACAGCGGATGCAACGAATTCGCTTTGCCTGATTGGTGAATTGGATGCTCCTGCCGGCGGAACCTCGATGCTGCATGTCAACGCCTTGAATGATTCGGAGTGCAATGCCCTGAAAGGGTTGGTGAAAAGCGACAATGTGAACAAGTATCTTTGGAACAATGCAATCGATACGCTGCCGAAGAAAGTGGAACAGGTTCCCGCGACCGGCACTTACATGATCAGAAAGAACACGGCCACGCAACTGAAGGAACTGACGGTCGAATACGAGCCGACGGATCATTACGCGCTCACAGCGAAAGGCGGCACGAATTACGTTGTCATGATTGAGAACGACGCACTGCCGGAAGAGAACACAGGCGTTCAAGCTGGAGACCCGATCTTCATGACAATATTGAAAGTGACAAACGCACTCTATGTGGCAAAAGCGATCACGCGCCAGGACCCCAACAACCTCTTGGCTCAGACGCTGGATGTGTTGTATACCGAATCGTTTGCGGGCGATCCGGATGACTACACCTTCGAATGGCAGAAAGCCTCACCCTCCAATCCAAGCGTATATCAGGACTATCGCGTACCAGCGGACGGTTGGACACGGTTTACGCTGGGACAACAGGGCAGCACGCTCGCTGATCTTGTGAATACCTACTACCGCGTCCGATATCGGCCCGTGGATGACTCAATCCTGGCTTGGCAGGTGCTACCGGGGGATGATGCAGACAAGTGGAGTGCATGGTCTGAGCCGACGCTTGCGGAAGGATGGCTGCAGCGGGTAATGAACAGCGTAACGCCGTTCACGCAGCGCATGCGTGACCTTTACGAGAATAAAGCGGAGACGCCGGTCTCCATGATCCAGCAGGCCGGGCCTCCGTATCAGGGCGATGTGGCTCTGAACCAGGACAATCTGACTCAGGTCGGACTCATTCAGTTGTACCAGACGCTGCTGAACAAAGCGGAGTCACTCAGCATCGCCATGGGAACGGATGTCATCGGCGTCAACATGGCCGATGTGAACAGCCAACTGCTCATGGCGGTTGAGCGCCTCGCCGACCTGTACATGGTGATCGGCAATGAAGCCTACACCGATGCGATGAACCCGACGATCGGTTTCGGAACCTCCTTCACGACGCCCAGCAGCGACCGCACGATCCAGTTAGACTACGGCTCGCTGTCGTCGTCGCTCTTCTGCTTCGACAACCAGATGCCCACGCTGCTCGACGAGGAACTGTCCCTGTTGCGCGGACGGGCGATGACCGGATACCCCTCGAACACCGAGCCTCCCGTCTACAACCGGCTGATATGGAACTACACACGCGGTATCACCGCCGGTGAGGTCGCTTATTCGGTGAACTACAACATCTTCGGGTCGGGCGATCCTGATCTCGCCCCCGTCCAGGATGATGCTGTCCGCGCGGCCACGCTTTTCCCGCAGGGGCACGGCGACGCCTGGGGGCATTACCTGAGCGCGCTGACGGGCTACTACCGCCTGTTGCGCAACCCCTATTTCTCATGGGGGCTTCCGTCCGACGACGAGATGATCGTGAACGACCACGTCGTCAACGTGGACTACACGGATGAAGCGCGCTTTGCGCAGGCTGCGGCCGCCTTGTCCAGGACCTCTGTGGATATTCTGGACCGGACGGTGCGGAAGGTGTGGCAGGACTATGGCCGCATGGGCGGCTATGAGGACGAGGACGCCTCTCGCGCGTTCGGGTACGGGGAGTGGGGCAGTCGCGGCGCGGTGAACGCCTTCGTCAACTGGGCAGTGGCGAACAGCCTGTTGCCTGAAAACGTCTCGACTAACCTCCAGCAAGAATACGAAGATCAAGGGTTGCAACACATTAACCGCGACACGGTATCAGAACTGATCGCACTGGCGACCTATCAGGACACCATCCAAAAGAAAATGGATCAGATGGATGCGGGGTTGAATCCGCTCGGTTTCACGGAGAACGCCATTCCGTTCGACCTCTCTCCTGACGATGTCGTCGAGGGCAAGGTGTCGCATTTCGAGCAGATCTGCGAACGTGCGGAAACGGCGCTCAAGAATGCGAGCGTGACGCTGAATAATGCGCAGACGATCGCCTCGCGGACGCGGCAGATGCAGGACGTCCAGAACAACTTTCAGCAGTCTCTCGACCAGCAGGAGGCGGCCTATAATGAACAGTTGATCAAAATCTTCGGCTACCCCGTTTCCGGGGATATCGGTCCGTCAGGAACCTACCCGCAAGGGTACACCGGACCGGATCTGTTCCATTACATGTGGATGGACTATACGGCGTATGGCCTTACGGATTTAGATCTGGTTGCGACCTATACAGACGAAAAGTCAATCGCGAACAATGAATGGGATGTGACCCTGACCTATGTTCGTGCGGCTAACGGTCTCATCCTGAAACCCGTCGGCGTCTCGGGCACGCGCTATGCCATGGGTGAAATCCAGTTGGCCTACATCGACTTCATCAAGGCCATGGTTGCCGTGAAGCAGTCGATAGCCGCTGTCGATGGTGCGGGCGAGAATGTGGATGCAGTTGCGCGAGATGTTGCGGCAAGAATCAGCGTCACATCCGTCAAGAACGCTCTACAAACGACATTGAGTGGGGCGCAGATGGTACAGTCCTGGACTGATGCTGCTGCACAAAACGCCTTAATTCTGGCTGATCTAAACCTCGACACTGTGAAACAATTGGGCGATAAAATTACCGATGTGCTACCAACGGTTGCAGGTGCCGGCATGGCGGTAATCATTGATCCGGGTTCAATTGTAAAGGGGGTAGAGCTACCTGCCTCGATCGCAAATTATGTGACAGTGCGTAATGCGAAAATGATAGCAGAAAAAGCACTCGTAAGTGCCAAAAAGCTGGTAGATGTGGCAGAACTGGTCATGGATCAATATGTCGCAAAAAGTGATTTTGCATTTGAAATCAAAGATTTAGTGGCCCAGAATACTGAAGCCATTGACAATTATCTGGAAACCTTGGATCACCATCAGGTCGTCTGGGGCGATTTGCTCGAGGCTCAGGAACATTACAATAAGCTGATGGCCGACGGACAGCGGATCCAGGATGAACGTGAGATGGTGCGCAAACAGGCGGCCGATACGCTGAGCCGCACCCGTTATAACGACATGTTTTTCCGACTAACCCAGAACGAAGGGATGAACCGGTTCAGCACTGCCTTCGATCTAGCCCAGAAATACGTCTGGCTGACGGCAAAGGCCTACGATTACGAAACCGGAGGTCAGCTCGCGCTGGAAGCCGGCGGTTCCGGCAGAGAATTCCTGGATGAAATCGTCGGAGCACGAATGATCGGTGAGACAGACAATGGCTCACCGATGCTGTGGGGCGGTGACGGGGATGCGGGGCTCTCCGACATTCTGGCCCGGATGAAGGCTAATTGGCTGGTGCTCAAGCCTCGGCTGGGCATCAACAACCCGCAAGAGGAGGTGACCTGGTTCAGTCTGCGTCAGGAGGCGTTCCGTATCAAGCCGGATGCATCAGGCAACGCGGCGTGGCGTACAGAGCTGACGAAACACTGGGTCGATAATTTGTTGGCGCAGCCGGCATACAAACGGTTCTGTCAGCCGTTGCAGTCGCAGGACGGGCTGGCCGTCAACGAACCGGCGCTGGTGATTCCTTTCAGCACCACGATTGATTTTGCGAAGAACTTCTTCGACAAAGATCTTGCCGGTGGCGACAACAGCTACAGCTCCGCTAATTTCGCAACCAAGATCTACGCTGCAGGTGTCTACTTCGACAGTTACAACGAGCCGACCCAGTCAGGCATGTATCCGCAACTGGCGGCTCAGCCCTATGTCTATCTGATTCCGGTAGGTTTGGATCGGATGCGTGTGCCCGGCCTGGACGACACAGTGGTATCGTACAATGTGGTCAATCAGGTCATACCAGTTCCGTTCCCGATTGGCAGCGGTTATTTGGATGAAGCGTGGGGGGATTTGTATAATGACTATACGGGCGGTGTAGATGCCCAGACAAAGATCCGTCGTCATCCACTTTTCAGGGCATCCACTACGCCTACCGATGTGGCGACCTACCTGTCGAAGGACTTGATCGGTCGTTCCGTGTGGAATACGCAGTGGCTGTTGATTGTCCCTGCCGGCTCGCTTGGTGCGGATCGGGTAAAATCGCTCAAGACGTTCATTGAGGGGATCGACTCCAATTCTGATGGACTGCCGGATCAGGACGCCGTGCAGGATATCATGATTGGGTTCCGCACCTATTCGCACAGCGGAAATTAGGCGTAATGAATATGAAGACACTAATAACAGCACTGTCGCTTTCGGTGTTTCTTGTTGCGGGGGAGCTTTTTGCGTCCGCCCTCGCCAATGACAATTTCACCAACGCGACCGTCATCGCATTGTCTTCCGGCGAGGCGGACATTGATACATCCGCCGCCACCGTAGAGCTCGGCGAGCCTGCCCATTACGATAACACCGGCGGCCCGCATCATTCGCTGTGGTGGAGTTTTACCTCCGCACAGAATGGGACGCTGACGATCGACACGGTGGGCTCGGTCTTTGACACGGTGCTTGCTCTCTACACCGGAACGGAACTTGCCACTCTCTGGCGGGTGGCCTCCAATGATTCCGCAGGTGATGATGCCATGCATAGCCGCATCGAGTATCTGCTCGCTGTCGACATTACCTGTCAAATCGCACTCGATGGTTATTCGGACAATGATAATGGGGCCGCCTGTCTGCACTGGATCTTCACTCCCACAGCGACGAACGACTACATTGTGACGCTCACGGCCCCGCTTGCGACCGGCTACCCCAGTAATATCCTGGTCACAGCAGGGGAGTCGTACGCGGAGTTGCCGCAACCCTCGGTGTCCGGTTACGTCTTTGGCGGCTGGTGGAACGAAGACGGCGGGATGGGGACCGAAGTCACGAACGCGATGACCGTCACCCAGAACGTCAATCATGCCCTCTATGCTGATTTCTCGCCAGCGGTCTACCGCGTGACCTTCGATCCCAGTGGGAATGGAACCACCCAGCAGGTATACGATGTGACATTCGAAGGTGCATGGCCGGCGGTCGCATCACCCATCCTCGTCGGATATGTGTTTGACGGATGGTTTACGCTGGACGGTCAGCAGGTCGATCTCAATGCCCCCGTTGCACTCCAGACTGACCAGACTCTGTTGGCTCAATGGACTGCCGCGCTCGCATCCGCCCCCGCCAACGACGATTTCACTAACGCAACCGTCATCGCCGCGTCCGCCGGCGTGGTGGATACCGACACCTTCGCCGCCACAGCGGAGTCTGGTGAGCCCGCTCATTACGATAACGCCGGTGGCCCGTATCATTCGCTATGGTGGAATTTCACCTCCGCCCGGAATGGGACGCTGACCGTGGATACAGAGGGCTCGGTGTTTGACACGGTGCTCGCCCTCTACACCGGATCGGAGCTGGCTACTCTCCGTCGGGCAGTCTCCAACGACTCTGCAGGCGATGACGTCATGCACAGCCGCATCGAGTATCTACTCGCTTCCAACATTACCTGTCATATCGCGCTCGATGGCTATTCGGATAATGATAATGGGGCTGCCTGCCTGAACTGGGTCTTCACTCCCGCTGCGACGAACGACTACATCGTGACGCTCACGGCCCCGCTTGCGACCGGTTATCCCAGCAATATTATGGTCACAGCAGGGGAGCCATACGGGGAGCTGCCTCAGCCCTCGGCGTCCGGTTATGTCTTCGGCGGTTGGTGGAGCGAAGACGGCGGAACGGGGACCGAAGTCACGAACGCGATGACCGTCACCCAGAACATCAACCACGCCCTCTACGCTAAGTTTTCTTCGGTTGTCTGCCGCGTGACCTTCGACCCCAGTGGTAACGGAACCACCCCGCAGGTGTGCGATGTGACATTCGGAGGTGCATGGCCGGCGCTCGCATCGCCTATTTTCGCTGGATATGTATTTGACGGATGGTTTACGCTGGACGGCCAGCAGGTTGATCTTAATGCGCCCGTTGCACTCCAGACTGACCAGACTCTGTTGGCTCAATGGATTGTCGCGCCCGCATCTGCCCCCATCAACGACGATTTCACTAACGCAACCGTCATCGTCGCGTCCGCCGGCGTGGCGGATACCGACACCTCCGCTGCCACAGCGGAGTCTGGTGAACCCGCCCATTACGATAACGCCGGTGGCCCGTATCATTCGCTATGGTGGAATTTCACCTCCACGCAGAACGGAACATTGTCCGTGGATACGGAGGGTTCGGTGTTTGACACGGTGCTCGCCCTCTACACCGGGTCAGAACTCGACACTCTCCGTCGGGCAGTCTCCAATGACTCCGCAGGCGACGATGCCATGCACAGCCGCGTCGAGTATCTGCTCGCCGCCGATGCAAGCTGTTATATCGCGCTCGATGGCTATTCTAGCAACGATAACGGGGCCGCCTGCCTGAACTGGGTCTTCACTCCCGCCGCGGCGAACGACTACATCGTGACGCTCACGGCCCCGCTTGCGACCGGTTACCCCAGCAATATTCTGGTCACAGCAGGGGAGCCATACGGGGAGCTGCCTCAGCCCTTGGCGTCCGGTTATGTCTTCGGCGGTTGGTGGAGTGAAGACGGTGGCACGGGGACCGAGATCACGAACGCGATGACTGTCACTCAGAACGCCAACCATGTCCTCTATGCTAATTTTTCGCCGGTGGTCTGCCGCGTGACCTTCGACCCCAGTGGTAACGGAACCACCCAGCAGGTATACGACGTGACATTCGGAGGTGCATGGCCGGTGATCGCATCGCCCGTCCACGCCGGGTATGTGTTCGGTGGATGGGTTACCACTGATGACCAGCAGGTTGATCTTAATACGCCCGTCACACTTCAGGTTGACCAGACTCTGTTGGCTCAATGGACTGCCGCGCTTGCATCCGCACCCGCCAACGATAACTTCACCAACGCAACCGTCATCGCCGCGTCTTCCGGCGCTGTGGATACCTCTGCCGCCACCGCGGAGCCGGGTGAACCCGCTCATTACGATAACGCTGGCGGTCCGCATCACACTCTGTGGTGGAATTTCACCTCCGCCCAGAATGGAACGCTGACGATCGACACGGAGGGCTCGGTGTTTGACACGGTGCTCGCTCTCTACACCGGATCGGAGCTGGCTACTCTCTGGCGGGTAGCCTCCAACGACTCCGCAGGCGATGACGCCATGCACAGCCGTGTCGAGTATCTGCTCGCCTCCAACATTACCTGTCATGTCGTGCTCGATGGCTATTCGGATAATGATAATGGGGCCGCCTGTCTTAACTGGGTCTTCACTCCCACAGCGGTGGACGATTACATCGTGACGCTCACGGCCCCGCTTGCGAACGGTTACCCCAGCAATATTATGGTCACAGCAGGGGAGCCATACGGGGAGCTGCCTCAGCCCTCGGCGTCCGGTTATGTCTTCGGCGGTTGGTGGAGCGAAGACGGCGGCACGGGGACCGAGATCACGAACGCGATGACTGTCACTCAGAACATCAACCACGCCCTCTACGCTAAGTTTTCTTCGGTTGTCTGCCGCGTGACCTTCGACCCCAGTGGTAACGGAACCACCCCGCAGGTGTGCGATGTGACATTCGGAGGTGCATGGCCGGTGGTCGCATCGCCCGTCCTCGCCGGGTATGTGTTTAACGGATGGTTTACCTCGGGTTATCAACAGGTTGATTTAAATGCGTCCGTCGCGCTTCAGGCCGATCAGACTCTATTTGCCCGATGGACCGTTGATCTATTAACATCGAATGGCACGCCACACTCTTGGATGCAGGCCTATGGGCTGACGAACCAGGCCTTCGAGATCGAAGATATCGAGGATAGAGACGGTGATGGCTTTGAGGCTTGGCAGGAATATATTGCAGATACAGACCCAACTAATAAAGATTCGTGTCTGCTTTTAACGGGAGTTAAAATACTTACAAATGGAGTTGAAGTCAACTGGAAGGGCGGAGTTAAGGCAACTCAGTGGATAGAGATGCGACAAAGTCTGGATCAGGCCGGAGAACCATGGATCGCGATCTTCACAAATATGCCGCCGACGGCCACGGCAACAAATTTCACAGATAAGGATTCGGCATCGGGGACACGTTTTTATCGTATTCGAACGAGTCGCTAACGGAGTGGCTGATTCAGGCCTTACGATGCTTACGATGATCACTAGGATGTATTGCGATGTCAAGCCGTGTGCTCTGCACCTCCATTGGTACGCCAATGATAAAATTGCGGCGGGGCTTGCATAGCTTCGGCCATACGTGCAATCCAGCATACAGCCCAGGATTCAAAGATGTTTCCAAACGATGGGTGTCCCGCAAGTGCTGTTGGACTGGAGATTCCCATAAGGTGGCACATCAGCCCCGTATCTCGCATATGCCCTTTTGGCTTTTTGCTTATACGTTTAATTGTGTTGCCGTGGTAAGGGGGTAGCTCAAGCCACTGATAAGAATGGATCAGTGTGTTCAACCAGTGTCTGGCTGTTTTTGGCGCTATACCTATCTCTCGACCCAACTGGGAATAATTTGTTTCGCAACTGCTTAAAGCGGAGGCTAATCGTATAAAACGGCCAAAATCGGTTAGGTCGTTTATGTTGCCTATTACGCGAACATCGCGTTCGACATAAGTTTCTACATAAGAACGCATGAACGCCGGTATAATTGAATCAGATGAAGGGTGGTGAGTGGGGGGATTTGTGCGCCGCATGTGAAATACGGTCAAAGGTTGTGGCCGTTCCTGATTAGAGCAGATCACTATTGACAGCAAGATGGGGAGCGTTGCGTGTCATTGCTTCGCTGTTTTGAGGTGAAAAATTGGGAGGTGAAAAATATGGGGAGCGTTGCGTAGTGTTTTAGGTAAAAAAGCCCTTAGCGGCGAAGGCGTTCCTTTGCGCGTGCGGCAGCTTTTCTGAGTGCAGAGGTGGCTGCTTCCGGTGTGGCCTCCGGCAATTCCTCGGGCGTTTCGTCCGGTGCTGGTCCTGACGGTTTGTATCGACGGGTTGCGGGTGATGGGTTGTCAGGTTGCTGTGCCGGCCGGGATTTTTTTTGTAACCTTTTTGACAGTACTCCACGGCGGATGCAGATCTCTAAAAGAAAGATAATTATTGCGAGCAGCAGCAGCCAGGGACGCAGCGGCTTGTATATGCTCCGACGAGGTAGCGTTTTCCATATTCCATCCAGTCGCAGACGCTCTGAACCGCAGGTCATTGCGGCAAGATTCTTGAGTGTTTCAATACCTTTTCCCGCTTGGCGGGGGTTGTATTCCGCTGAGTAGGGCAGGGTTACCGGGGGTTGAGGCTGCGGGGATTGTCCGGGTATGGATACAACCGGTAGAACAACCTCGCTACCTTGCAGAGTGGTTTCCGCTGTGAGCAGATCGGCGGTCTGCCATTGCATAGTAATCTCTTCTCTGACAGCGGGTGCATCGGCGGTACTGCGCAGTAGCATCACTTTTGGCGGGGCGCTGAGTTGAGTTGTCTCGCGTGCTGGATCAAGCCAGAGTTCTATGCGGCATGCCCCCTCTATAATGCGTGTGCGCAGCACCATGCCATCCGGGAGTGGATTCTGTTCTCCGGCACACCAGCGCGAGATTGAGGTCAGCATTTGACCGTACTCCTCTGAAGCAGAGATGGCCCCGGTGTATTTACCGTCGACTTCACCGGTGTAGGCGGCAACGCGCCCCGCCCCGGCATTCCAGCCTGCTATGACTGGAGCTTTATATTCATCGAGTGTCTGAGCGGCCAGAAAGGCACCGTCACGCAGATAGCAGAGGTTGTAGCCTCCCAGCGTCAGGGTCTCTGATGTCGAGCGTGATCCGCTGATCAGGGAGTAGCCCGCAGTTTGTCTGATGGGGGTTGGATCATCCAGGAAAGTACTGCGGGCTACGGCAAAGGTATCCTGCGCAAAGAGACGCGGCAGTGCGCCGGGGTCTGTTGTAAAAAGGGAACGGCCGCCACCGCGCTTGGCGACATCTTCCAGAAGGAGGGCATCAGAATCGAGATTAGATCCCAGGGCAACTACGGAGCAGGAAATGTTATTCTTACGACACTCCTCCAGCAGCTGTATGTAATCTCCCGGTTGCTCGGCATCTGCGGCATCGGCAAAGAGGATGATGTGGCGGGTCTCGGCCTTTGCGCCGCTGAGCATTCTGACGGCGGCTTTGAGTCCTTCATATACATAGATTCCTCCACCCATAGATTCGATGTTGAGGATTAGATCGCGTTGAAAGCGGGCATCGGCAGCAGAGCTGAGGTCGAGAATTTCATGCGGGGTGCTGTCTACAGCAATCACACCCAACTCATCCATATCGCTCATAAGATCGAGGACCTGGACGGTTCCCATATTGGCAAGATCCATTTTAGTTTTACCACCAGCCACAGGTGCAGTCATGCTGCCGGAGCGGTCGAGCACAACAACGATAGCCATTGCAAATTTACGGTGCTCTTTACGTAGTTCCATGCTGACAGGTAAGACAGGATCAAGCGGTGATTTGAAGTATCCGCCCGCACCAAAACTCTGCTTTCCGCCGGTGACCATAAGTCCGCGCCCTCCGATCTCGATCCATTGCCGGAGGTTGGACATGCCCCGGTCGCTGAGCTTGGAGGCGGGGACGTTTTCCAGAATGACACCGCGCATGCCGGCCAGAGATGTCAGCTCAAGGGCGGCCGCTGAAGGTATGGATTTATTGATCGAGAGAGCTGAATTGGAGAGCATGTTCTGGAGTCCGCTGCCGGGGGTCTCCGAGAGCAGCAGCAGAGTGGGTTTTCCCTTTGTGGAGACGATGAAACGGGCGCTGTTGTTTTCAGGAACAGGATCAGGTTCGTCGCCGCTGATAGTTAGGCGGTAGTCGGCACTCTGGGCCTGGGTGGGCTTGTCACGGAATGTGATTTTATGTATACCTTTGGCGAAGCGGCGCGATCCGGAGGAGATAATCTGACCGTTGCGGGTGAGTTCGTAGCGGATTGTGGAACGGACCGGCAGACCCACCCATGCATTTATATAAAAACCCTGACTGAGCGGGACGGAGCGAGGGGCATTGATCTGATGTATATGCAGATCACCGGCCATGGGCCGCTGCATGGGGCGGTAGTCGATCGCGATGTTGCGTGCGGCACAGCGCAGAGCCTCTTGTGAGGGGTCTTTCCCGCTCCAGAGACCATCCGAGAGCAGCAGGATGCGTCCGGGGGTGTTGTACGGGAGCAGCTGTTGCACCTGTGCGAGTGCATCACTGAGAGCGGAGTTATGCGGATTAAGTTTCTGCTGAAATCCGGTGAAGGCCGAGTGTGCGGGCGGCTGCTCAATCGCGGCCTTTCCTGCAAAAGATATGACTGCGAGCTTGTGACGGGCCCCCATTTCGCTGGAGATAATTTTAATAATCTCATTTTGAGTCTGTTCTGCATCGTGGGGCATTGAGGCGCTGCGGTCGGCTATGACAACAGTAGTGCCATCGCTGCCAGGGAGTTTCAGCCGCAAGCCCGCGATTGCCGGAATAATAACAAGGTATGCCATCAGTCGCAACCACCGCATAATCCTGTTGGGAAGCGGGTATGACCACATCAGCAGAGCGGCTGGAATAATCAGCAGGAGCCAGATTGGCTGGGTGAAATTCATGCGCCTCCTCCTGCAATCGGTTTTACAGAGATTAAAAAGTGATGGGTAAACAGCAGCAGCAGGGCGGCTAGAGCAAACCAGGGGGCGGTGCTGCGTTCAATCGCTTCGAGAGTCTGTTCGATGGTGAGACGACCCCAGGAACCGGAGTCGTTAGTTTGCAGGTTGGATTCATCGGGAGCCAGAATATTGAGTGCAGCCCGGGAGATACGGTCATTTATGCGGGCGGTGTAGATGCCCGGGGTTTGAGAATTAATCATGATCAGGCCGGCCTTTGAGCTGCATTGCCGGGTTGCGCCTGATGGGTCAGTGATTGCGGCACTCTCATCACGATTGAGTTTCAGTTGAAAGGGGATGCCGGTATGGTAGTTGGCTCTTTTGAATCCGCTGCGGGAGGAGAGTCGCCAGTCAATCAGGTTCCAGAATAGAACCGGCCATGCCGGGGTCAGGTGAATGTTGGAACGGGCTAGATCCAGCTGCATCGAGAGAGCTGTGTGCCTTCGGTTTGGATTATTAATTGAAAGCAGGGGGGTGTTTCCAGCAGATATAAGTGCGGTTCCGTTGAGAGATATATTGGTTGAGGCGGCCCAGATAAGGCTGTCGAAGTTTATGCCGTCTGTCAAAGGGTGTGATGAATCAACTATGAAAGGACCTGTGCATGAGAGCATCTCTTTTGATTTGATGAGATGCAGCGAGGCAGCCGCGTTAAGGCCGCCGGCTGACGGGGCGTCGGTGATATAGAGTTCGGGGTTGCGGGTAACTATGTAAGCGCTTTTGGTGGCTTTGATGGTTTCAACAATAGTTTTATAGAGATTCGCATCGGCTATCTCAAGTTTTATGCGCAGGTCTTTTACGGGAGGCGGAAGTAGACGGGCGCTGTTGTCAAGCGACAACGCATCGCTCTCTTTGATTGTGATTGTAATCTCGTCGGCGGGGTAGGGGAAACGATGTTCCAGAGTTATGCGTTCGCCTGCGGCTATCAGGGATGTATCGGTATGGATGATTTTATCGTTGATCTGCCATTCGGTGTTGGCAGTACGTTCAATCCGGGAAAAGTTGGCGATTTCAACCAGACAACGGGAGTGGGTCGTCGAACTTGGATTGCGGACGGCATTAACAATGGCCAGATTATCCTGCGGCTGACCGCAGGCCAGCCATATGATTCCAACTCCGATTGGCGAGTCGGGCGGGGGCGGCTGATCGGTTACCACAATTATGTCGGCGGCGGGGTGGGTGCGTTTGAGAGTTGTGATGGCCTGCGCCAGATCGGAGTGATGTTCTGAGCAATCCCAGCGCAACTTGATTTCGGAGAGCATCTCAGCAGCGGTGGCGGCTTCAACCGGTATCATCTCGCTTCCGGTTATTAGCACCCGGGCAATTGAGAGGCGCGGGTCGGACAATCTCTTTTTGAGTGAGGTCAGGGCAAATTCTCGGACTGGCTTGCCGTCGCTGCGAAGGGCCTGCATCGATATTGAGTTATCGAGTATTACGGCAACCCGCTGCTGAGGGCGGGTGGTGTTGTAATGCCAGCCGATACCGGCCAGGATCAGGAGAATTATGATGCTTAGTTCCAGAAGAAATATCCAGGGGAAGCTGAGCCGCTTGAAGGATTGTCCTCCGTTGGAGAGTTCTCGCCCTTCAACCCAGAGCATCAGACTGGAGACCTGACGCCGCCGGTAGTGATGGTGCAGAAAGTAGATAGAGACCAGCGCAGGCAGAGCAATTGCCGCCAACCACATCAGTGGATATGTGAAAATAGAGAACATGGTTTATCCCGGAGAGAGAATGCCTGCCTGCTCGAGTGCCTGCGGATGGCCGGATGCCAACAGCTCCTCGGCGGTCATGGTTGTGAAAAGAGTGCCGTGTTTCCGGCAGGCATCGCGCCATTGCAGTTGAAGTTTTCGGAGGGCATTGCGGTATTTTGCCTGAGTGGCAGCATCTACAAATATATCCAGGCTGGTGTTGCGTTCAGAGTCGACCAGCCGCCAGCGTCCAGCAGGAGGTGGATTGATATCAGCTTCGGAGAGCAGCTGAATTACGATCGTCTGGGCTGCATTTTCGGAGAGGTGTTTGATAGCGCGGGATGGTTCGCCCTGCCAGAGCAGGTCGCTGATAAGAATGCGGATGCCGTTGCGGCGCCAGATGCAGCCCGTGGCGCTGATTGTGCGAAGGGGGTCGCTGCCTGCTTCGAAGCTGAGCGGTTCCCACTCGGATGGGCGACGGGCACTCTCGCCCAGGCTGCGAATCCTGTCGGCAATGCTCCAGCCGGTTGCGGTGCACTCGCCGTTGCGGGCGGCCGTCCAGAGCAGGGCTGCCAGCCAGGTGCTTGCTTTAGCCTTGCTGGTTCCCGGATCAAGGGCCATGGAGGCACTGGAGTCGATAATGATATCGAGATGCGGGGAGACCTCTTCGTGAAAGAGCTTGACGGTCAGGCGGTCACTGCGGGCATAGATGTTCCAGTCCAGACGACGTAGATCATCGCCGGGATGATATTCGCGGTAGTCGCTGAAATCCAGCGAAGATCCTGTGGAAGCGCCCAGGCGTGATCCCTGAGCGCCGGAAAGAATTTTATCTGCGGCGATCAGGTTGTAGCGCATTCCGGCAAGTTCTCCTTCACGGAACCATGTGCGGTCGGCAATCATAATGCAGGTGGGCCCTTCGGTACGGCCGGGTTGTCATCGCAGTTCAAAGGATTTTGCGGCTCCGTCTCCGGCTCTGGTTCCGCTACCTTGGCCGGGCCAGGGGCAGTTTTTTGAAGAGGACAAAATGACAGGATCGATTTAATCATCGGTACCCCGTTAAGAATGAGGCCTATCACCACCAGGATAACTGCGCCTGTAAGATGCTCGCTAATATGGCCCATGTAGTCATCATCCACCGGAGAGAAAAGACTCCAGGCTTTGTCGATCCGGGACTTGCTGCCGCTGAAAAAAGCAAATAAGAATGGGGCGAGAATCATAATTAGAATAAAGACTCCTGTTATGACCGGGGTAATGCCGGCTTTAAATTTGCGGATCAGCAGTTTTCTGTGGATAAATATGCTTACGAGGGTGTAGCCCAGAGTATATAAGATTACCGAGCCGAGCACCGAGGCAACCTCATAGGGCTCTTCTCCATCCATCACCGTAGCAGCTGTTATTATGCAGGACAGTACCAACATCCATCCCAGCGACCATACAATGCCGTTTATTCGTCCCTGATAGAGCGGGAAAACGAGTAAGCGTTTGAAGATATTTTTTGGAATCGTGCGTTGCACACGCAGACTGCGGGTAGTAGTTTCGGCAGATGATGCGATCAGCGACAGGCATGCTCCTGCCAATAAAAAGGATGCTGTAATTGCGATAGCATCGAGAGACGATCCCTTGTGCAGGCAGATTAAAGTAGCTGCCATAATAACGATTGCCGCAATGGAGTTATATGACCGGATCGCGAATGCCCGGTTGGAGGAGGGCGGCGCGATAAGGGCGGTCGTCATTGTAAAGAGAGTTCCGGATAAGCTTATGACGATGATCAGCGCAAAGATCAGAATAGGTATGAAACCATGGGTGCTGAAAGGTGATCCGAAGGCCAGCATAGCCCCTCCGCTCCAGAGCAGGACGATAGATGCGGCGATATAGTAGGAAAAAAAAGTCGGTAGAATAAGCAGAACTGAGATGATTATCCGGACAACCAGGTTCATCGGAATTGCCATAAAAAGAAGCACAGCCTGTGCTCCCAGAACGGCACCGATGAAAAGAGCCAGAATTGTCAGGGCTGCATTGGCCAGATCAACCCCGCGTAAGAGGTATGTGAATGCGAGAAATGGCAGAGCCAGCGAGAATATCAGCAGTGTAAGCTGGGCGGCAGTCATTGTTTTTCCGAATACAATGTGCCATGGGGGAATTGAGCTGGTATACATCAGGTCCTGTTTGCCCTTGCGTCGCTCAATGCCGAAACGTATTCCGGTGTAGAGCGGAACAAAGGTAAAGGTCGCTAGAATCAGCATTGTTGCAAGAGAGTTAAAAAGATTTTTACCCTGTTGGAGCGATGCACTGCCCGTGCTTAGGTTATCCATCGCGGTCATAATGTATATGCCGCTGGTTAACATGAAGGCAGCCAGGCAGAGGAATATGATTGAGAATACGATCCGGTTACGGGAGAGTTGCCGGAATTCGCGTAGAAGAACGGGGTTCATGCGGTCAAGCAGAAGTTCGCCAAGACTGGAAATGTTACTCTTAGTCATTACTGCACCTCTCCCTTTGTTATTTCCATAAAGATATCTTCAAGGTCGGTTTCCTCAGCATAGAACTGACATATCGGGCAGCCCTTGCTTACCAGCTGATTCAAAATCTGAGCCTGAATGTCATCACCGCCTTCAATTGAGGCGACCACCTTGCTTCCCTCGATACGGGCATCAACCACCCCGGGGCAACTGAGCAGTTCGTGTTTCAGGAATGAGGTTTCGCCGGTTCCGCTTACAGATAGATTGCGGTTAGAGTGCCCTTTTTTGAGAATCTCTGAGACTGTGCCTTGGGCCAGAATACGCCCTCTTTCGATGATAACTACTCCGGAGCAGATCTCGGTCAGCTCAGTCAGAATGTGGGAGCTGATTAAAATGGCCTTATTCATCCCAGCTAGAGCTGAAAGAAGTTCGCGCAGTTCCACCCTTGCGCGCGGGTCAAGTCCGGCAGCGGGTTCGTCCAGCAGCATTACCGGCGGATTGTGAATCAAAGCCCGGCCAACACTGACACGCTGCTTTATGCCTTTTGAAAGAGATGCCAGCGTTTTATTCAGCATTTCGGTCAGACCTGTAAACTCAACAACATTGGAGATTGCACTCTTGAGCTGCCCTCCGCGTAGACCGTAGGCACGTCCAAAAAAATCGAGAAACTCGAAGACCGTAATATCGCGGTGCGAGGGCAGACTGTCCGGAACATATCCGATCGCCCGCCGAGCCGCTTCGGGATCTTCCTGAATAGAGAAGCTGTCAAAAAAAATATCCCCGGAGTCCTGCTCTTCAAGGGTCGCCAGAATACGCATTGTTGTGGTTTTTCCGGCACCGTTGGGGCCGACAAAGCCGAAGATCTGACCGGCATGAATATTGAAACTGACATCATCAACCGCTTTGACCCGGCCAAATGCCTTATTGAGATGCTGAACATCAACGACCATCAGAGAGCTCCCATACACCGTGAATAATTGAGGTGGCTTTGATTTTACATGATTTGTAGTTCAGCCCGTTTTCAATGAAGGGGGCCGCGCTGAGATTTGCCTGGTAGGTTCCAGGGCTGAGTTGGATAAAACCCGGTTTGCCTTTGCCGTTTAATTCTGCTTTCCAGATATTTTCTTCAAGCAGTTCCGGCAGCGCAATTCCGGAAGGTCTGGCTTTTCCAGGTTCAGCAGTCAACTCAACCGATGCACCATTTTTTATGTCGGTAGCTTTGTAAGTTATGCCCTGATGGTCAACGACTATCAGCTTTTCGATGTCGGTACCAAGGCCGTTGACAATGCTGAGGGTGTTTTCAACATCGCCCTTGGTGAAGTTTATGCGTTCGCGCCGTCGTTCAACGGTCCGGCACGAGAAGTACTCCGGGATGCGGGCTGAGATCCAGCCGCGTCCGAAGTTCTGCCCGTGGGTCCATTCGATCTGTTTAGCTCCATCTCGATGCATGAAACGGCGGTTGGTATACTTGATGATCTCTGATGTTGTACCGAACTGCAATCCTTCGGCCGGGATAAACGGGGTATAGTAGCCCTGCGTTCCAATGGTGACGGCCATGTGGTCAATCTGATTCAGGTGGGTGATGCCGGATAGGATCACGTTTGGGGTGATGCCCTCGCTTATCAGAGCGTAGATAACCAGCACCGCACTGGTTGCAATGGCTAACACCGGGATTGCCCAGTTCAGTAGAATCCGTTTGTTTTTGCGCCCCAGTACAATAATCAGGATAGGCCCGGCCACGATGGAGAAGACCAGCATCAGCAGAAAGGTGCTGCGTAGCGGGATGGTCACGTTGTCAATGACCGGCAGTTTGCGGTGGATTTCAAGCGGCTGAGGCCGGGAGCTGGTAATTTTTCTGGATTGAATATGATCTCTGACGGCATCACAGTGCTCGGTGGTGAACGAATCAATCGCGCTATCCGCAAGCAGAATAAGGTGGCCGAATCCACAGGCTTGAATTGAGATGCCATCCTTTTTTTGAGGGGTGGTTTCAGAGTGAAAGCTAAGCGGATTGGAGGTGGCATCGAAGACAATCAGATTGCCTCCGCTGAGAATGTATTCGGATAGGGTCTGCTTTGTCTGGGCCGAAGCCCCCTCCAGAATAGTGCGTGTCATCACAATTCCATCGAAGCGGGCCAGCCCCTGCCATATCCGGGATAGCTGGTCGATGCCGTGGCTCCATTTTTTTGAGGTAGCTTGATTCCAGATCGAACTGCCGCTAGACGAGCGGTGACTGCCTGGAGCTGAACCGGGTTTCGGTTTGAGACCGGAGATAAATTTATCGGGATCAAGCGGATCAAGAACGATGAAGGCATAACCATTGCTGTAAAGTGAGTGGTTTGATGAACCTGAGCCGGCATAGATATTATCTTTATATTTGCCGCTTTCATGAACTCTGACAGAAAATATTTGAGATGAGCCGTTAGCGGGAGGGCAGGGCAGAGAAAGCCTGGCCTTTGCTTTCGGGGCAAGGGTTATGGTTCTCTTAACCGTCAGATATCGGGATTGTCCTGAGGTGATAGTGACGCTTCGTTTTTCATTGCCGGTGTTTTCTACCAGTGCGCGACTGTCCAAATAGCCGCGCGATGTATTACCCTCCTCGGTGGGCAGAACAGTGAAGCGGATATCACCGACCATATGATTAGAGCCCGCGAACGATATGAAACAGAGCGGTAGCAGAATCAGGAGCGGCAAAAGAATACGTGATTTTAGCATTATAACGACTCTCCCTTCAACTGAACCCCGGTGGGGAGATCCCAGCCGCTGGCAGGCAGAGCACTAATGATCTTGGCGATGATCTCAAAGACGTTGCATTCATCATAGCGCGCCTGATAGTTGAGCAGGATGCGGTGGTTAAGCACGTAAGGAGCAATCGCATTGACATCTTCGAAACCGACAGATGGACGGCCGCAGAGCAGTGCTTCAGCGCGGGCAACTTCAGCGATGCCGATCGCGGCTCGCGGAGATGCTCCGTATTTGACATATGCAGTAACCTCAGGCGGTGCAGATTTTGAGGCAGGGTGGGTTGCATCAACAATGGCGGCTATGTATCTGGCTACGGCGGGCGGCAGCCAGATGCCGTCGAGAGCCTCGTCGATCTGCTGTAGCTGATCGCGGGTTAAGTGCCACTCCGGCTCGGGGATATTGCCATGACGGCGGGTATTAATAATTTCAGCCATAACCTCAACCGGCATTGCCAGCACAGGGACTTTAAGTAGAAAACGGTCGAGCTGGGCCTCCGGCAGAGGGTAGGTTCCTTCCAGTTCAATTGGGTTCTGACTGGCCAGAACGAAGAAAGG